>ENA-OPXM01000280-OPXM01000280.1-human-gut-metagenome-genome-assembly--contig:-NODE-280-length-34288-cov-5.111617_pt1 | contig 34288 bp, 30 predicted proteins | sample MGYA00241707_ERZ502035 | MGnify/ENA primary metagenome ERZ502035 (study PRJEB25962, sample SAMEA2043051) | human gut metagenome | biome: human gut; feature: human-associated habitat; material: faeces... | reverse complement strand
ATGATATTAATAATATATAAAATAAAACTTATGTTGAATATTTTTTTAGTATTAATTTTAGTTATAAAAAAGAAAGTTATAAATCCTAAAACATACCAAATAATATCTTTGATATAGTAATAAGTATATAAACTATTTAGGTACTTTGCATTATAAATATTTATTACACTTATAATCATTAATAAAAATATAGATATTAAAATATTTCTTTTTATATGTTTCATACTATTATTATTGTCTAAATTTTAAAAAATATCATATATTATAGTGGGTGATTTAAATGGATAATTTACCAAGTGTATCGGCATTTGAAATTAAGAAAAAGTTAAATAATTCACAAGATCGTTTTTATGGCAAGATGTCTATTCCAGGGGTAAGTTCAAATGAAAGTATAGTTAGTAAAATAAATAAAATATTTTCGTCAAAGGACTTTGTTTATAAATCAAGATGTCGAGTTTATTTTGAAAGTGATGTTAAAGAATGCACTATTGTAGGTAAAACAAGTACATATTTATTAACCTTAAAGGGTGAAAAACTTCCAATTAAGGATATTAAAAATATTGAGAAAGTATAAAAAAAATATATTAGACAATTTCACTAATATATTTTTTTAAAGTTTTGGCATCTTTACCAAATATTATTTTTAATTGATTATCAATTTCAACGATGCCTTGAGCACCAAGTTTTTGAATACCTTCCTTATCTACAAGTTTAGTATCTTTTAAAATGACTTTAAATCTACTCATATTTGCTTCAGCATTTATTATGTTGTCTTTTCCGCCAAGATATGTGATAAGTTTATTTGCTTCGATATTAAAGTTTTTCTTTCTAAGTTTTAAAACCACTAAAACGATAAGGGTAATAATTATTGCTATAATAGCATATTGTACATAAATATTATTTAACATATTTCCTCCAATAATAATTTTATCAAAATAACTTTATTATGTAAATCACATTTTTTGTTTTTTCACATAAATTATAATGAAAGTAAAAGAGAGGGTGATTATTTATGAATTGCACAAATAAAAACGGAAACTGCATAAATGAAATACTATCAGTTATATTAGTTCTTCAGGAAAATGCTTGTCCAGAGAACTGTTTAGATACATGTGATAGACCTATGCTAGGTGGTGGAGCAAATTGCCTTATTTGTAATACAAGACCAGTAATGCTTTATACATGCTGTGCAAATGGGCAACCTTGGTCAATGCCAATAGCTAAAGAAGCGACAGCTTGTGCTGCAGGAACTACAAGTGATACTTGTTCAACTGTATTTAGAGTAGAGAAAATCGAGGGCAATTGTTGTACTTTCAGAGTTTTAGTAACTAATCCAGATGAAACATCACTAAATCCTTATGTTTCTACGAATTCATTTTTCACAATGGATTGTAGCTGTCTATGCTGTATTAGATGTTTAACTGATTGTTATGTAGATTGCGTTTGCTAAACTTTTAAGGCCCACAAGGGCTTTTTTATTTTTGAATAAAAAGATAATGATAGTATGTTGACATTATAAAGATTATATGATATTCTTTTTGTGGAAGGAGATGATTAAATGAGCTCTATAACTAGCAGTCTTAATGTCAATGTTAATGCTGAAACTAAAAAGGAAGCGAGTAAAGTTTTAGATGAACTTGGTTTAAATATGACTACCGCAATTAATATCTATTTAAAGCAAATTGTGAAACATAATGGAATTCCTTTTGAAGTTAAGAATAGAGTACCTAATCATAAACTTAAAAAAGCTTTAAAAGAGACTGACAAAATTATTAAAGGAAAAGTTAATTCGAAAGCATATAGCAGTGCTGAAGATTTGATGAAAGATATACTTGATAATTGATTATGAGAATGGGACGTATAAAGTTGTCAGTACAAAATCTTTTAATAAAGCAATAAAAAAAGTTTATAAACAAGGTAAGGATTTAACTAAACTTAACACGTTAATTAATAAGCTTATCAATTGTGAAACATTGGATTTAAGATATAAAAATCATTTATTAATTAATGATAGGTATTATAAAGATTGTTATGAATGTCATATTGAACCGGATTGGCTATTAATTTATAAATATGATAACAATAAATTAATACTTATTCTAGTTGAAACCGGATCACATAGTAATTTATTTAGAAAGTTCTGAAAAGGACTTTTTATTTTATCACAAATGTAGTCAACAAAATGCCACAAATTTAGTCAACAAGGTTTAAAAAATTAATATATGAAGAAAGGAAAATGGTAGTTGCTAAAGTATTGGTAAAGAAGCTGAAAAAACATGGATAGGAAGTTGTATCTTAAAAAGGTTCAAATATTAAATTTAAAAAAAGCACACGTATGTATATCATTCCCTATCATAAAGGAGATATTCCTGTGGGAACTTTATCAAATATTATCAAGAGTACTGGTATTAAATTATAACCAGACTCATATATAAAATATATCTACCATAAAAAAATATGAATAATTATTTTTAACCAGCAAAATTTTCTAAAGAAGGTAATGCATATAATGTTACTTTTTTAGACTTTGATAATGTATTTACTTTTGGAATCGGATTTGAGGATGCATATTATATGGCACAAGATGCTTTATATAATATATTACCTGATTTAAAAGAACTTCCTGCTCCTACAAATGATTATATGAATATTAAAGTTAAGAAAAATGAATTTATTACAATGGTTGAATTGAATACTTTTGAACACGAACAAAAACTTTCTAATAAAACAATTAAAACTACAGTAACAATGCCAGAATGGTTTAAAAAATTAGCTGAATCAAAAGATATTAACTTTTCTAAAGTTTTACAAAATGGTTTAAAAAGTGAACTTAATTTATTATAAGAACTAGTGACTTAGTTCTTATTTTATTTTACAAAAAAACTTAAGCAAAATGCTTAAGTTTAATCTGGATCATAATATGCAAATGATGTTACTTCATCTTCAGATGGTTTATTTTCAAATTCAATTTTTTGTGTTTTCGAAGAATATTTTCCTGATGCATCTGTTATTGTATATTTAATCCAGTATTGGTCAATACCCCTTAATGCATCAACTTCATGGTAAACAATATGAGTTATTTTATAATCATCTTTATCATCCCAAGTCTCTAAATGATTATAATTAATATCATTAATACTTACTACTTTATAAACGTTTTCCTTAAATTTAATAATTGGTGTAGCAATATCTTCGGGATTATTCCAATCTTTTAAATATGTTCCTGATGTATTATTTGCAATCCATCCACGTTTACCTTCGGGAAGTTGTACGTAATACCAATATAGGTTAGGATCATTTAAACTATATTTTATTACTTTATAAATTCCACCTTTTTTAACTTGACCAAGAATGTTTGAATATCTATCTGCTTGATCTCTAATATTAATATAATCAGTAAGAATTTCTACATGCCATCCTTTTTTAGCTTCCTCAATTCTTTTTTCCTCAACTTTAGCTGCACGATATTTTTTTACTCCAATAAATCCTCCGACTACAAGTCCAATACAAAGTAATGTTATAAAAAATTTTTTCACACTTTCACTTCCTTAAAAATATCTTATCACATTTTACTATTTATTGCTACTTTAAAAAAATATGTTTACATTGATTATTGTATAATTATCTTTGCTGTGGTAGAATATTTCTTACCAAAAGGGGGATATATGGATAAATTATATTTAGATTTTGATGAAAATGGGCTTCTTACAATGTATATTGAAGGTAACCTAGATAAATTTAAAAGTACATTAAAATACGAAAATAATAAATATTTTTTTGGAGTTGAAAAAAGGTTAATCAAAGATAAAAACTTAATAGATAAATTAAAGTACGAACACGTTTCTTTAATACCTAAAGTTGATACAATTAACGGTAAAAAGAAGAAAAAAACAGAACCAACTAATGAAGAAAAATATGAAGTTCATGACTTGCCTGATGACATTATTTTTGATGGTAAAGACTTTTATAGTTTAGTTCCTTTAGAGTGGACGTGTAATAATGGTAAATATTTTACTTGTCTTAATACATCTTACACAAGAAGTACTGTTATAAGTTTGCTAAAGAAAAGATTTTTTGATATTTCTTTAATGAATGAATATTTAAATGATACGATTTTACCTAAAATTTTTGACGTGAAAGATGTAGATAGAATAAATTCATATGAAGCAATATACAAAATTTTTAATGAAACCCTTGATGAAATTGAACTTCCTAATTACAAAAGACAAATTGACATTAGCTATAAAAGTGGAAAAATAGTTTTAGAAAAGCCAAAGACTTTAATAAAAATAGATATTCCTGAAAATGTAAAAGTGATAAATTGTCCATCTAAAAAATTGCCTGCTAAAGAAAATATTTTATATGATATTTATTTTCCAAGTACAGTTGAAAATTTGCAAAGTATAATGACTGTTTATAATGGTCAGATCAATTCAATTATTTTTGATAAAAACTTTAATGGAAAAATGAAACTGCGTTCATTAATTACAAATAAACCAATTAATTTTTTACAAATACCATGTAATATAGAATTAATGAAAAGTATTATTAATATTGGATATTCAGAATTTGTATACGTATTTGATAAAAATAGCAAATTAACATTGATTTATAAAAATGAAAAAGAACTTTTGGACTTTTTACATTATTTTATATTGTTAGATAAAAAGTTGGATAGTAAAAAAAGTAGAAAGTTTATATTTGATGAATCATTTGATAAATATGTTCCAGGTATAGAATTTAAGTTTGATAATGAAATTTGGGAATACCCTTTATATGAATTTAAAAAAAAGGTATCACTATCTGATATTGATATTACATTATATGGTTCTGAGCTTTCCCATGGAGTACAAAATAAAATAAAAAGAATGCTTAAAAATGATAATGTGCATTTTGTAATTGAAAAGTTAAATGAAACTAAAGGACAAGAACATACTGAAGAAAAACAAAAAGTAAATAAAACAACTTTAATCGCAGATGATATAATCGATGAAATATTATCTATTGATTATTTTGGACTTGATAAAAATGATGTTAAAAATAAAATTAATGAAATATTAATTAAATATAATAAAGATTTATCAAATTTAAAAGAGGGATTGTCCCTACAGAGTGAGGAAGGACTTTATACAGAACTTTTAGTAAAATTAAATTTGTTAAAAGAGAGTCTTTATCAAAAATTTGAAAAAAATCTTGTGGTTTATGATATGCTTGATGAAGTTAATAATTTATTAAGTATTTTAAATAATGAAGAAATAGTTATAAATACCTCTTTAGAAAATGATTTTTATTCACTATCAAAAAATATACTTCCGTTTGTCGAAGAAAAAATAACTGATGATTTAAGAAATTATTTAGAAAATGAAAAACATAAATTAGAAAATTATCTTCTTACTGGTGAAAATCGACCTTATGAAGATATGGATAAATTCATTTTAAGTATTAGAACATATTTAAATATAACTTTATTAAGTATAAGAAATTATTTAAATAAGGAAGAAATCCTTGATGTAATTAGAGATTATACAAATATGCAAATGAAAATTAATTATAAAGAACCAATTAAAAACTATTTATCTATTGTTTTATTAGAAATAGATAAAATTAAAAACGAAATATTTGATATTAATCCAACAAATCTCGAAGTACATAACATTATTGATAAAATTAATATTGATTATAGCAATATGGAAAGTAATGAAATTATTAAATATGTTGATAGTATTTTAATGGAGATTTATGGATTATATTATAAGATTAAATTTAATAATACAAGTAAATTGAAGAAAGAAAGTTACAAAATGAGGTTATTAAAATGAGTAGAGAATTAGAAAATCAAATTAAAAGAGCAAATAATATGCTTGAATATTATAATGAAAAACTTATTAAAGATGAACAAAAATTAAAAAGTGCAAAGTCAAATAAAAATCTTGAATTAATTGAAATTATTATACTTTTTGTTATTAATACAATGTTTTTTATATTATTAACATATGCTTTAGCTACTGGTAATATATTACCTGGTTTATTAACTTCAATCTTATATGCTGGTACATTAGATAAATTAGTAAAGGATTCAAAAGAATATAAAAAAATAAAAGAAAATTATTTAAGTCTTAAACAAAATGTTATTCAAGATAGTAGTTATATTAAAACTTATGAAGAAGAACTTAATAAAGCAATATCAAAATTAAATGAATTAGAAAATGAACTTAAGAAAGATAATACTTATACTTTAAATAATTCTGAAGATTTATCTAAACCTTTAGTAAGAAAAAGAGTTTTAAAATAAGAAAGGATTATTATGGAAGAAAAGAGCGTAAATAATGGAGTATATTTAACATTTATATCTGAGCCGGAAATAGAAATGCCTAATAAATTAAATGTTTTTAGAGAAAAGGGAATTGCTTCATCTCAAACAGAATTTACTAAATTTTTATATGGCGAAAATAATTCATACTCAACTACTTATGAACAAATAAGTAGAAAACAAAGTATTGGTAACATAAAACCCTATAACCTAAAAAATTATTATGGTATTAGAACCATTTTAAAAACCGATGGTTTAATGAGCGAACTTATAAGGCAAAATGCAACGTTAATTAGTAATGATGAAGTAGTTTTAGGAAGTTATCCTACAAAAATAGTTGCTGATGATACTCTTATTAAATCATTAAAAAAACTCGGGTTTAATGATAAAGTATATAACGTTCCAATTGGAGAGGATATTACATCATGCCAAACTGTTACATTTAATGATGAAGATTATATTTATATAAAGGGTAAAGATATATTTGTTAAAATTAATCCGCTTGTTTGGTACTATGATGAAGCATCAAACTCTTTAATTTCTAAAGATGTCATTTGTGCATTTTACACAAGTATTGGAATTAATGATTTTCAAAAATATGGTTATAATTTTTTAAATGAGTACTTAATTAGAGATATTTTTAAAAATAATGTAATAAGTTTAACTAAACCTGTTAATTTAATCGTGGAAAAAGACTCAAGTGAAATGTATTTACCATACGATTATGATATTGATATGGATAACGAAGGAAAACTATATTCACACGATGAAAATGAATATAATATAAATATCGATGAAAAAAAAGACTTAACTAGTTTTAATGCTTTAGAATACACTTTTAAAAATAGTTATAAACATAATCCTATTTTTAATATAACTATTAAAGGCAATAATAAAATAGCTTATTCTCATGCACTTGATTTTGTTTCACTTGGAATAAATGCTAGAATTTCTAACATAGTTATTGATGTTAATAATTTAGTGGTTAATCATCCAGTTATTTGTGCTGGCAGTTATATAGATAATGCAAATATAAGATGTGATCTAAATCAATTTGCTACACTATATTTATCTGGTGATGTTATAGGTCATAATATATTAAAGGGTTCTAATTTAACTATCAATTATACATCAGAAACAGAAGTATATGCTTTTCTTATTGATATAAAAAAATTAGTTAATGTGCTTAAAAAGAATGCTTTAAAAGATAAACAAATTTATTTTGATTATAAAAAAGTAGTATATGAATGTGTTTCTTTGAAAGAGGAAGATTATAATTTTTATGATAATAATTTATTTAAACAGATAGGACTTGCAACTCTTACTTTAAATGGTCCTGAAATAAATAAAGAAAAAGTTGAAAAGATAATTGGAAATGATGAAAATATTTTTTATACTTTTGAGGATGAAACTTTAAAAGAAATATCTAATGATTCATCACTTTCTAAAGAAGCAACCCATATTTTAGATTTAGCTAAAGAAATAATAAGTATTGATTACATTGGAATTAATAAAGAAAGTGTTCGTGAAAAAGTAGATGAAATAATTGATGAATATAATAACCTTTATTCTAAAGAAACAAAAGGTTTGTCATTATCTACGAATAGTGCTTTGTATACAAATACAGTTATTAAACTAGAAAACTTAAGAGATACTTTATACCATAATTTTGAAAAAAATGTTGATTATTATGATATATTAGATTTAATAGAAAATATGATTAAAAAACTTAATGATGAAGAAGTAGAATTAAATTATGAAATTCTAAATGATATTAACACATTAAATATTATTTTAAAATATACTGATGATGATCAAACTAAAAATGAAATTATTTCTTATTTAGAGGGTGAAAGGCAATCTATTACGGATTTTTTGTTAGGAAAAAAAGAAATTGATTATAAAAATATAAATGATTTTATTAAAAAATTTAGAATATTTTTAGTACCAATTCTTACAAAAGTAAGTGGCAATGTATCAAAAATAGATGTAATGGAGCAAATTAAAAATTATGCTATAAATGAAATGAATAATAAATCTTTAGAAAATAAAAATAATTATATAAGGGTTATATTAACTGAAATAAATAATGTTAAAGAGGATATACTTAAACTTGATAATAGTTATACTTTCGAAGAAATAGATTTTTCATCCTTTAATACAGGAAATGAAATAATTGATTATTTAGATAGTTTATTTATAAAATATTATGGAATTTATTTAAGACTTTATGATGAAAAACAAAAACAAAATGTTTATAAGAAAAATTTAATACCTAAAATATATTAAGTAGTTGCTTGCAAAGTAACTACTTTTTTAATATAATTATTATAGAAAAGGGTGCAAGATATGGATAGAGTATATATGACATTTTTAAGCAAAATAGATGTGCAGATTCCTTCGATGTTAAATATTTTAAGAAAAAAGGGAACTAATGCAACTCCAACTGATTTTGTTAAGTATTTATATGGTAATTATTCATATTTAATTGCTAGTGAACCATTATACGAAAAACAATATTTATCTCATTGGGATAAAGCGTATATAAATGGTATTAAAGAATATTATGGAATAAGACCAGTTATTAATACAAATAATATGGAAAGCTTCATAGAAAAAAATGGTATCTCTATTAAAGAAAATGAAATTATATTAGGTAGTTACCCAACAACTATAATTAAAGATGAAATGTTAATTTCAAAATTAAGTAATGCATATAAAGAAAATAAGTTTAATGATAAAAAGTATCATATACCAATAGGAGATAAAATAATAGAGTGTGATTCATTTACTTTAGATGGTGAAGATTATGTTTATATTAAAGAAAATGGGTTATATGTTAAAGTAACGCCACTTAATTGGCTTTATGATAAGGTATCACATTGTTTAGTTTGCAAAGACATAATTGCAGGTTTTTCTATAGAAATGAATGATAGAGCTTTTGAAAAATATGGTTACAACTTTCTTAATGAATATTTATTAAAGGATGTCCTTCAAGATAAAATAACTAGATTAACAGAACCAGTAGATTTAGTTAATCAAAAGTATTTAGATGAATTACAACGAATTTATTTTCCTTTTGATTCAAATTTTGAGGTAAGTAATGATGGAAAACTTTATTTTCATGATGAGAGGGAATACAATATTAACATCGATGAAAGTATAAAAAGAATAGCTACAAATATGTTAAGTGAATTAACTGAAAATAGTTTTATAACTAATCCAGTATTCAATATTAATATAAAGGGAGACGAAAAAATAGTTTTTGCTGATGCATTTAATTTTTCCTCTTTAGGTGTTAATGCTAAAATTAAAAATTTGAATATTGATGGTAATAATTTTAAAGTTCTTGATAGATTTTTATTTGTTGGTAGTCCGATTGAAAATGTATCTATGCAATGTGATTTGGATATTTTTACAAGCCTTTATTTATGTGGCAAACATTTAGCTCGAAATTGTTTAAAAGGTTCTAATTTAACTATTAATTATAAAAATGAAAAAGAACTTATAGCTTTTTTGCATGATATACAAAGATTTATAAACTTATTTGCTAAAGCTGTTGAAAAGAGAAATGGAATAGATTTTACATATAAGCATATTCTTTATAAACCTTATTTTTTTGAACAAAAAGATTATGATATTAATGCCCAAACATTATTTTCTAAAATAGGATTAAAGAGTATTAAGCTAGTTGGACCAAGTATAAATAAAGAAAAAATTACAAATATTTTTGGAAATGCTAACATCAAATATAGTTTTACTGATATTAAGGAAGATAATACTAAACTGTTTGAGGACTCTAAAACTAATGAGGAAAAACCAAAACTTTCTAAAGAAGCTGAGCATATACTTGATCTTGCTAGAGAAATATTAAGTATTGACTATATAGGTCTTGATAAAGAAAGCGTTCGTAAAAATGTTGATACAATTGTTATTGAATATAATAATGGACTTTGTAAAAAAGAAACTGGCTTATCTTTATCTACAAATAACGGAGTATATACAAATGCTATTATTAAATTAGAAACTCTAAGAGATACTTTATATCATAATTTTGAAAAAAATATGGATTATTATGACATTTTAGATTTAATTTCCAATATGATTAAAAAATTAAATGATGAAGAAGTTAAAATAGAATACGAAATTTTAAATGATTTAGAAACCTTAAATACTATATTAAAATATAGTAAAGATGAGCAAACTAAAGAAGAAATTATTACTTATTTAGAAAATGAAAAACAATCTATTATTGATTATTTATCTAATAAAAGTGATATTGGCTATAAAAATATAAATGAATTCATTAAAAAAATTAGATTATTCTTAGTACCAATTCTTACAAAAGTATCTGGTAATGTATCTAAAATAGATGTAATGGAGCAAATACAAGATTATGCTTTAAATGAAATGAATAATAAAATAGAAAAGAATTCTGATGGTTATATAAAATTGATTTTAAGGGAAATAGACAAAATTAAAAAAGATATTTTATCACTTGATAGTAACTACACTTTTGAAGATCTAGATTACTTTTCATTTAAAAATGGTAAAGAAATAATTGATTATTTAAATCAAAAATATATAGAGTATTATAGAGTGTATTTAGATCTTATGGAAGATAAGGTTAATGAAGAAAATTATGAAAATAGTAAAGTACCTTTAAGTTATTAGGGTGCTTTTTTAAGAAAGGATTATTATGGATGAATATTTAAAATTAATTGTAAGACTTCAGGCACTTAGTCAAAATGGTCTTGCTTATGTGAATAATGAATTTGATAAAGAAAGATATGAAGAAATAAGAGATATTGCTTGTCAACTTATGAAATATAAAACTGATTTACCCTTTGAAAAAATCAAAGATTTATTTGGCAGTGAACAAGGTTATCAAACGCCAAAAATAGATACAAGAGCCGCTATTTTTAAAGATAATAAAATACTACTTGTACACGAAAATAATGATACTTGGGCTCTTCCTGGTGGTTGGTGTGATACTTTAGAAAGCATAAAATCAAATACAATTAAAGAAGTAAATGAGGAAACTGGACTTGATGTTGATGCAATAAAGTTAATAGCAGTTCAAGATAGAAATAAACATAATACACCAATTTATGCTTATGGAATATGTAAAGTCTTTGTACTATGTAAAGTAGTAGGAGGCTCATTTAAGAAAAATAATGAAACAATAGAAACTAATTATTTTTCTTTAGATGATATTCCTAAAAATCTAGCTAATGAAAAAACTTCTTTAGAGCAAATTAAACTATGTTTTAAGGCAAACAATAATCCAAATTTTGAAGCATATTTTGATTAATATTCTGCATAAAAATAAATATATTTAAATAGGTGATGATATGTTTTATAAACTAATTCATACACGTATTAGATATATTTTTTTATTTGTATTTATAGTTCTTTTATGTGTAATAATAAAAGTATTTTATATTGAGGTAATAAGTTATAATAAACTAAAAAGTTTATCAGATGATTTATATTCAAGAAATCTTCCTATTAAAGCTGATAGGGGTAAAATAGTAGATAGAAATGGTTTAGTTCTTGCAGATAATATTACAACAACTTCACTTGTATTAGTGCCAAGACAAATTAAAGATAAAGAAAAAGTAGCTAAAGATTTATCTGATATTTTGGGTACTTCTTATGAAGATATGCTTGCTCATGTAAGTAAGAAAACCTCAATTGAAAGAGTTCATCCTGAGGGAAGAAGACTTTCTTATGAAACCTCAGATAAAATAAATGCTTTAAATTATGATGGAGTATATCTTTTAAAGGAAAGTAAAAGGTATTATCCATATAAAGAACTTTTATCGCATACCTTAGGTTATGTTGGTATAGATAATCAAGGTTTAAGTGGACTTGAACTTATTTATGATGAATATTTAAAAGGCGAAGATGGCTCTATTAAATATTTTTCGGATGGAAAAGGAAATCGTCTTGAAATGGCTCAGGTTTATGAAAATCCCACTGATGGGATAACTATAGGCTTAACTATTGATTTAAATTTGCAAAAAGCAGTTGAGGGAGCCCTTGATGAAATAGTTTCTAAATATACTCCAGAACATGCTTTAATACTTGCAATGGATCCCCAAAGTGGAGAAATACTTGCTATGGGTTCAAGACCAGGATTTGATCCAAATAATTATAAAGATTATGATACTGAAACTATTAATAGAAATCTTCCTATTTGGATGACTTATGAACCAGGTTCAACTTTTAAAATAATTACACTTGCCTCTTCGATTGAGGAAAAAACTATTGATTTATTCAAAGATACTTTTACTGATAGTGGTTCAATTAATGTTGAGGGTGCAACACTACACTGTTGGAAACATGGTGGTCATGGAACGCAAACTTATCTTGAGGTAGTGGAAAATTCTTGCAACCCGGGATTTGTATCAATGGGTCAAAAACTTGGTACACAAAAACTTATGAGTTATATAAAAAGTTTTGGTTTTGGCAAAAAAACAGGAATAGATTTAAATGGTGAAAGTAATGGAATACTTTTTAATATAAATAAAATGGGCCCAGTGGAAACTGCAACAACAGCATTTGGACAAGGAATAAGTGTGACTCCAATACAACAAATAACTGCAGTTAGTGCAGTCGTAAATGGAGGAAATTTATATAAACCTTACATAGTTAAAAGTTTAATGAATGAAAGTGGTGCACTTCTTGATTATAATGAAAAAGTTTTAGTAAAAAAAGTTATTAGTAAGGATACTTCCTCGCTTGTTAGATTTACTTTAGAGAGTGTTGTTGCTAATGGTACAGGAAGAAATGCATATATTGAAAATTATCGTGTTGGTGGTAAAACAGGTACTGCTCAAAAGGTTGTTGATGGAAAATATTCATCCTCAAGTTATATTTTATCTTTTGTTGGTTTTATGCCCGCGGATAATCCTAAAATTGTTATATATGTTGCAATTGATGGCGCCAAAAATGTAACTCAATATGGTGGTGCTGCCTCTGCTCCAGTTGCTAAAAGTATTCTTACAAGTGCAATAGATATTTTAGGTATAAAACCCTCAAAAGAGGGAATGCCTAAAGAGTATAATTATTTAGATAAAAAATATACCTATGTTCCTGATGTTACAGGAATGAGTCTTGAGGATGCTAAAAAAACTTTAAAAGGATTTAAAATAGAACTTTCTGGTAATGGTGAAAAAGTATTTTATCAATCACCTGAAGAAGGTACTTATATAGAGGAGGGTTCAACTATAATGTTAATGCTTAAATAAATTTTATTAAGAAGTGTTCTATTTACTTTTAAAATTCATATAATTTAATGAGGAAAAATATGATTTTAACTAAAACTATTTTATGTTTAATATTAGGTTTTTTATCTTCATTAGTATTAGGTTTTTTAATAGTACCATTTTTTAAGAAATGTCATATGTATCAAAGTATATCAAAAACGATTTCTAAAAGACATCTTTTAAAAGAGGGGACTCCCACGATGGGGGGAGTTATTTTCATAATTAGTACTTTATTTATAATTATTTTTTTATTTTTAAATAAGAATATTCATTTTAATTTAAATTTATTTATAATATTATGCGTATTTATTTTGTATGCATTTCTTGGATTTATTGATGATCTTCTTAAAATAAGATTTCATAATAATAAAGGACTATCAATAATTTTAAAGTTTTTTATTCAAGTTATTATTGGAATATTTTTCTTTGTTTTATTTTTAATATCTGGAAATAATACAGTTCTTAATTTTTATTTATTTTCAATTGATTTAAAATATTTATATGGTCTTTTAATTCTATTTATGCTTGTTGGTAGTTCTAATGCAGTTAATATAACAGACGGTCTTGATGGCCTTGCTGCTGGATTATGCACGATATCATTTATTTCTTATGGAATAATTGCCTTTAATAGTCCATTTATTTTGGGTTATGAAGAAATAGGTATTTTTTGTTTTACTTTGGCAGGAGCTTTAATAGGATTTTTATTTTTTAATTTTTATCCTGCCAAAATATTTATGGGTGATTTGGGTTCTCTTTCTTTGGGAGCCACACTTGCATCGGTATCTATTTTGCTTAAATGTGAACTTTCCCTTGTTATAATTGGTTTAGTTTTTATTATTGAAACTCTTTCAAGTTTTATTCAAATTATTTCTATAAGATATTTTAATAAAAAAATATTTTTAAAAAGTCCACTTCATCATCATTTTGAGATGCTAGGTTTTAAAGAAACAGATATTATAAAACTATTTTATTTAGTCTCTTTAATATGCTCTTTAATAACTCTTATTTATATATTAGTTCATTAAAAATCAGATTTTAAAAATAATTTTACAATGATTTGCCATTACGCTTAAAATATGATAGTATATACGGCGGGTGGTTTTATGAAAAATAGTAATAGTTTTGAATTATTAATTGCACATGATAAAAAGATTGGCGAAGCATATAAAAAACTATGTATGGATTTAATAAATAATGATTTTGAACAATCCAAAGTATCTTGCAAAAATATTCTTGAACTTATTAAAATTGAAACGAGCATGCTAGATAAAATGACAAAGGAAGAACTTGAATATTATGTTGATCTTGCAGATATTATATTTACAATGGATGAAGTTGATGATGAATCATATAGAGCTAGTGAAAAGATAGTGCAAACCTATATGGCTAAATTTGAAAAACCATTAGAATATGATTTTTCTGATGAAGAGGAAGACTTTGAAAAACTTTCGCAAATTATTCCTGATTTTGCTTTTACTCAAGAAGAACTAGATAGATATTTTCAATATAATCAAACTTATAAATATAATGCAATGTGCTATGCTAGTAAGATAATTTTAAATGACGAATTAGGTATTAAGTCAAATAATTCTAAATTTTATGATTTATTAAGAAAAAAATGGATTCATAACTTAATTTATTATGCTTACCATAGTTATGAAGTTGAATGTTATATTTTAAGCCATAATATGCAAATGGATTATGTACCTGAAATTTATGATGATTATTTTAATCCTCTTAATGTAGAAGAATGTAAAAAGATTATTTCTAAATGGAAAGATGCTAGTGATAATCAAAATCCTGATTGCTGTTTTACAAACTTAGAGGATACTTATAAATTAAAATGTTATTTACATAGTTTAGAAAGAACAGAACTTACAAATATATTTGATTATATTCTCCATCTTAAAGAAGAACATTCAAGCAAAATGCTAGATTATTATGAAAATATTGTTATTGATAAAATTAATGATTTAGCTAGATAACTTTACACTAATTTGACATTTTTATAAAAATATGATAGAATGTTAGTAATTAAGGGGGTTAGTTTAATGGAAAGTTCATCTGAAAGAAAAGAACTTTTATATATAATATTATTTTTAACATGTTTTAGCTTAATTATGGAGTTTATTAAAAACTTTATATAGTAAAAATAGGGCACTTGCTACTTGATTTAGTGTGCCTTTTTTTGTATAATAAAATTAGTTTTAAAAGAAAAGGGAAATAAATGGATCATTATTTTACAAATAATCAAAATTTAAAAAGTGAAATTAGGACACTTAGTTATAATTATAAAAACATAACTATTGATTTTTTTAGTGATAACGGAGTATTTAGTAAAAATCATTTAGATTATGGAAGTAGACTTTTAATAGAAACATTTTTAAAAAATGAATCTGATTATGAAAATATCTTAGACTTAGGTTGTGGTTATGGACTAATAGGAATATCACTTGCTAAGATAACTGGTAAAAATATAACTATGTGTGATGTTAATAAAAGAGCATTACATTTATGCGAAAGAAATATTGCTGCAAATAAAGTTAATGCTAAAGTAATTGAAAGTAATGTGTATGAAAATATTTTAGATAAATATGATGTAATTATTACAAATCCACCGATAAAAGCTGGTAAAAAAGTTATATTAGAGTTTCTTATTAATGCTAAAATACATCTAAATGATGGTGGAAGACTTTGGTTTGTAATGCGTAAGGACCAAGGTGCTAAATCTATACAAAAACTGTTAAATGAACATTACAATGTTGAAATAAAAGAAAAAGATAAAGGATTTTACATTTTTTGCTGTAAAATGTCTTGACAAAATACTTTATTCTTTGCTAAAATTATTTAATGTTGACGTGTTTATTTTTAACATAAAAATAGTCCAAAAAAAATAAGATTATGGGGTGAGATCGTGGCTTATAAAAAACAAAAATTCGGAGACTATCGCGAAAGAATTAATTTCGCAAAATCAAGTAACACTCTTGAACTTGCAGACCTTTTGGAAATCCAAAAGAAAAGTTATCAAAATTTCATTGAAAATGGAATCAAAGAAGTATTTGAGGATCTTTTTCCAGTTGAAAGTTTTACTGGAAATATTTCACTTGAATTTACTGACTATTCTTTAGATGAACCAAGATATTCAATTAAGGAAGCAAAAGAGAGAATGGTTAACTATGCTGCACCACTTAAAGTGCAAGCAAGACTTTACCTTCATGAAACTGGTGAAGTAAAAGAACAAGAGATATTCTTAGGTGACTTACCACTTATGACAGATGCAGGAACATTTATCATAAATGGTGCTGAAAGAGTAATTGTATCTCAACTTGTTCGTTCACCATCTATTTATTTCAAAAGAGAAATAGATAAAAATGGTAGAAGAATTGTTAGTGGAGAAATAATCCCTAATAAAGGTACATGGCTTGAATATGAAACAGATGCTAAAGGTGTAATCTATGTAAGAATAGATCGTACTAGAAAAGTAGCTGTTACAACATTCTTACGTGCACTTGGACTTTCCACTGATGAAGAAATCATTGAATTATTTGGTGATAATGAATTTGTAAAAAATACTTTAGAAAAAGATATTACAAATAATACTGATGAAGCACTACTTGAAATTTATGAAAAACTTCGTCCAGGAGAACCTGCGACTATTGATAGTGCTAAAAACCAATTAATCACTAGATTCTTTGATAGATTCCGTTATGATTTAGCAAAAGTAGGAAGATACAAATTTAACAAAAAAATGTTTATTTGTGAAAGAATACTTGGATGTACTTTAGCTGAAAACATTAAATTTAATGGTGAAGAAATTGCTAAAAAAGGTGATGTTATTACTAAAGATATTCTTGAAAAATTAAAAGTTGCTTTTGCTGGTGGATTAAATTTAAAAGAAGCTACAATTAATGAAGAACTTGATGATTTTAAAATGATTCAAACTTTAAAAGTTTATGATAAGATTGATGGCAAAAAAGTTCTTACTTTAATTGGAACTGATAGTAGTGTAACTGAAAAAAGACTTACTATTCCTGATGTTTATGCATCTTTATCATATTATATTGATTTACATTATAATATTGGTAATGAAGATGAAATCGATCATTTAGGAAATAGACGTGTAAGACAAGTAGGAGAGCTAGTAGAAAATCAATTTAGAGTTGGTATGGCTCGTATGGAAAGAGTTATTCGTGAAAGAATGACTACTCAAGAACTTGAAAATGTTACACCAAAAACATTAATTAATATTAGACCTGTAACTGCAGTATTAAAAGAGTTCTTTGGTTCATCACAACTTTCTAAGTTTATGGATCAAGTTAACCCAATTGCTGAACTTACAGATAAGAGAAGACTTTCTTCTTTAGGACCTGGAGGACTTTCAAGAGAAAGAGCTGGTATGGAAGTAAGAGATGTTAACTCATCTCACTATGGAAGAATATGTCCAATTGAATCACCAGAGGGACAAAATATAGGTCTTATTACATCACTTGCTGGTTATGCTAAAGTTAATGAATATGGATTTATTACAACTCCTTACCATAAAGTAAATAATGGCGTTGTTGATAAAGATATAATTTATATGACTGCAGATGAAGAAACTGATTATTATATTTCACAAGCAACTGTAAAACTTGATAAAGATAATAGAATTATTGATGATGAAGTTCTTGTACGTGTTAATGGTGATAACGTAATTGTTAAACGTGAAGAAGTTGATTATGTAGACGTTGCTCCAAGTCAAGTTGTTGCCGTAACTACAAGCTGTATTCCGTTCTTGGAATTCGATGATGCAAAAAGAACACTTATGGGTGCTAACATGCAAAGACAAGCAGTTCCACTTCTTACAAGTGAAGCTCCAATAGTTGGTACTGGTGTTGAATATATTGCTGCATCATCATCAGGAAGTTGTGTACTTTCTAAAACTGCTGGTGTAGTTGATTATGCTGATAGTAAAAAAATTGTTATAAATAATGGTAAATCATGTGATACTTATTATCTTTCTACATTTGAAAGAAGTAATGCATCAACATGTGTAAACCATAGACCAATTGTTAAAGCAGGCGATAAAGTTCATGCTGGACAAGTTATTGCAGATGGTCCTTCTTGTGATAAAGGAGAACTTGCTTTAGGTAAAAATATGACAGTTGCCTTCATGACATTTGAGGGTTATAACTATGAAGATGCCGTAATCTTAAATGAAAGACTTGTTAAAGATGATGCATATACTTCACTTCATATTTCTCACTATGATATTGAGTGTCGTGATACAAAACTTGGACCTGAAGAAATTACTCGTGATATACCAAATGTTTCTGAAGATGCTCGTAAAAATCTTGATGCTGATGGTATTGTAAGAATAGGTACAGAAGTTAGAGAAGGCGATATTCTTGTCGGTAAAGTAACTCCAAAAGGAATGCAAGAACTTACTTCTGAAGAAAAATTACTTCATGCAATCTTTGGTGAAAAAACAAGAGAAGTTAGAGATACTTCACTTAGAGTAGATCATGGTGCTGATGGTATTGTTCATGATGTACAAATTTATACAAAAGAAAACTCAGATGAACTTGCTGCTGGTGTTCAAAAAGTTATAAGAGTTTATATAGTTCAAAAGAGAAAAATTCAAGTTGGAGATAAAATGTCAGGAAGACATGGTAATAAAGGTGTTATTTCTTTAGTAGTACCTGAGGAAGATATGCCATTTATGCCAGATGGTCGTCCAGTAGACATTATGCTTAATCCACTTGGTGTTCCATCTCGTATGAACGTTGGTCAAATTCTAGAACTTCATTTAGGAATGGCTGGTAAGATTTTAGGTAGACATTATGCTACCCCAGTATTTGATTCTGCTACTTGGGAAGATGTATCACAGCAAATGAAAGATGCTAAGATGAGTCCTGATGGTAAGATGACTTTATATGATGGACGTACAGGTGAACCATTTGACAATAAAATTGCTGTTGGTGTTATGTATATGATAAAACTTCATCATATGGTTGATGATAAACTTCATGCAAGAGCAACAGGACCTTATAGTGTTATTACTCAACAACCTTTAGGTGGTAAAGCACAATTTGGTGGACAAAGATTTGGAGAAATGGAAGTTTGGGCACTTTATGCTTATGGTGCTGCTCATGTACTTCAAGAAATCTTAACTGTTAAAGCCGATGATATTGTAGGACGTGTTAAAGTATATGAAGCTTTAGTAAAAGGTAAACTTGTTAATCAAGCAGGTGTTCCAGAAAGCTTTAGAGTACTTGTTAAAGAATTCCAAGCATTATGCTTAGATGTACAAGTTCTTACAAATGATGATGAATTATTAGAATTTAAAGATATTGAAGAAAAAGATGATGAATCTAATGATAATTTAAGAATTGATGAAATTGATTTATCTACTGATGAAGAAGTACTTCCTGAACCAAGTAAACCACTTGATGAAGAGGAAGATGACTTTGATGATGAAGATGAAGAACCATCACTTGATGATTTGGAATTTCCAGATGATTTAGATGATATGGAAGGGGAAGGTGAAGAATAATGATAGATGTTAGTAACTTTAAGGGAATTAAGGTTTCAATAGCATCCCCTGAAAAGATTCGTTCTTGGTCTTATGGCGAAGTTAAAAAACCTGAAACAATTAACTATCGTACATTAAAACCAGAAAGAGACGGATTATTCTGTGAAAAGATTTTCGGACCTACAAAAGATTTTGAATGTAGCTGTGGAAAATACAAAAGACTTAGATATAAAAATATTATATGTGATAGATGTGGTGTAGAGGTTACTCTTTCTAAAGTAAGAAGAGAAAGAATGGGACACATTGAACTTGCTGCACCATGTTCTCACATCTGGTTCTTTAAGGGCGTTCCATCTAAAATGGGTCTTGTACTAGATATGTCTCCAAGAGATTTGGAAGAAGTATTATATTTCGTAAGTTATGTAGTAATTGATCCAGGAACAGCTCCACTTGAACATAAACAAACTATTTCTGATAAAGAATATAGAAATTTATATGAAAAATATGGTAATACATTCAAAGTTGGAATGGGTGCTGAAGCTATTAAGGAACTACTTAAACAAGTTGACCTTAAAAAAGAAATTGAAAAAGTTCATGAAGAACTTGAAAATACAACTGGACAAAAAAGAGTACGTCTTGTTAAAAGACTTGATTGTTTAGATTCATTTATTGAATCTGGTAATAAGCCTGAATGGATGGTACTTGATGTTATTCCAGTTATACCTCCAGAGTTAAGACCTATGCTTCAACTAGATGGTGGTAGATTTGCTACATCTGATTTAAATGACCTTTATAGAAGAATTATTAATCGTAATAATCGTCTTAAAAAATTACTTGAACTTGGAGCTCCATCAATCATTGTTCAAAATGAAAAAAGAATGCTTCAAGAAGCTGTAGATTCATTACTTGATAATGGTAGACGTGGAAGAAGTGTAACAGCATCTTCTAATAGACCACTTAAGAGTTTATCTTCAATGCTTAAAGGAAAACAAGGCCGTTTTAGACAAAACTTACTTGGTAAGAGAGTTGATTACTCAGGACGTTCAGTTATCGTAGTTGGACCAAGCCTTAAAATGTATCAATGTGGTCTTCCAAAAGAAATGGCCCTTGAACTATTTAAACCACATGTTATTCATGGTTTAGTAGAACGTGGACTTGCTCATAATATTAAAGGAGCTAAAAAATTAATTGAAACTAGAAATGAATGTGTTTGGGATATAGTCGAGGATGTTATTACTGAGCATCCTGTAATGCTTAACCGTGCACCAACTCTACATAGACTTGGTATTCAAGCATTTGAACCAATATTAATTGGTGGTAAAGCAATAAGACTACATCCACTTGTATGTGCTGCATTTAATGCTGACTTCGATGGTGACCAAATGGCTGTTCACGTACCACTTTCTGAAGAAGCGAAAGCTGAAGCAAGACTACTAATGCTTGGTGCTAACAACATTTTAAATCCAAAAGATGGAAAACCAATTGTTACACCTTCACAAGATATGGTACTTGGTAACTGTTATTTAACTATTGAAAAAGCAGGTGAAGAAGGCGAAGGTAGAGTATTTAAAGATGAAAATGAAGCATTAATGGCTTATGAAAGAAAAGAAATTACTTTACATACAAGAATTGCTATACCAGCAAGTTCATTTAAACATAAGTTATTTACTGATGAACAACAAGGTAAATATTTAGTTACTACAGTTGGAAAACTTAAATTTAATGAAATATTCCCAGATTCATTCCCTTATATGAATGAACCTTCAAAAGATAATATCGAAGGTATTACACCAATGAAATATTTCTTAGAACCTGGAACTAATATTCCACAGGCTATTAAAGAAATGCCATTAGTATCACCTTTTGTAAAGGGAACATTAAAATCATTAATTGCTCAAGTATTTAAAAGATATCGTACTACTGAAACATCTATAATGCTTGATAAATTAAAAGATCAAGGATTTAAGTATTCAACTATAGCTGGTATTACAGTATCTTATGCTGATATCAAAACTACACATAAAAAAGAAGAATTTATTGCAGAGGCAAAAGCAGCTGTAGATAAAGTTAATAAACAATTTAAACGTGGTATTATTACTAAAGAAGAAAGACATGAAGCTGTAATTGCAATTTGGTCTAAATGTACTGAAAACGTAAAAAATGAATTTAAAGAAATGAGTGCTGGTGATTTTGATAATCCAATATTCATGATGATGAATTCAGGTGCGCGTGGTGAGGTTACAAATTTTACCCAACTTGCAGGTCTTAAAGGCTTAATGGCAAAACCAAATGGTGATACAGTTGAAATCCCAATTACATCATCATTTATGGAAGGACTTTCAGTTCTAGAATTCTTCTTATCAACACATGGTTCAAGAAAAGGTGTTGCCGATACTGCTTTAAAAACTGCCGACTCTGGTTACTTAACAAGAAGACTTGTAGATGTTGCTCAAGATATCATTGTTAAAGAACATGATTGTGGTTCAATCCACGGTGTAGTTGTTAAAGACTTATTAAATGATAAAGATGGTTCAGTTATCGAACCTCTTGAAGAAAGAATTTTGGGAAGATTTGCCGCTAAAAAGATTATTGATCCAGAAACTAAGAAAGTATTATGTGAATCTGGTGAAATGATTACTGAAGCAGTTGTTCAAAAAGTTAAAAAGTCTGGTATTAAACAAGTTGAAATTCGTTCTTCACTTACTTGTAAAACTGAAAACGGTGTTTGTCAAAAATGTTATGGTAGAAATCTTGCTACAGGTAACTTAGTTGAAACTGGTGAAGCTGTAGGTATTATGTCTGCTCAATCAATTGGTGAACCTGGTACTCAGCTTACAATGAAAAACTTCCACAAAGGTGGAGTTGCCGGTGAAGATGATATCACACAAGGTCTTCCAAGAGTTGAAGAATTATTTGAGGCTAGAACGCCTAAATATAAAGCTACTATTTCTGAAATTACTGGTACTGTAACTAAAATTGAGGAAAATGGTGGTAAACATATTATTACAGTTGCAAACGATGCTGGTTCAAGAGAACATACAACACTTTATAATATGAAACTTAGAGTTAGTGTTGGTGATAAAGTAGAAGCAGGAGATAAACTTACTGAAGGTGTTATTGCTCCTAAAGAATTACTTGCTGTTACTGACCCACTTACTGCTCAAGAATACATTCTAAAAGAAATTCAAAGTGTATATAAACTTCAAGGTGTTGATATTAATGATAAACATATTGAAATTATTGTTAAGAGAATGATTAATAAGATGAGAATCTTAGATCCAGGAGATACTAAATTTGTTGAGGGCTTATCTGTTTCACTTAAAACATTTAATGAAGGAAACAAACCAGTACTTCTTGCAGGTGGAGTTCCTGCTAAAGGACTTCCAATTATGCTTGGTATTACTAAATCATCTCTTGAAACTGATTCATTCTTATCAGCAGCTTCATTCCAAGAGACTACAAGAGTACTTACAGATGCTGCTATTAAAGGTAAAGTTGACTACTTAAAAGGTTTAAAAGAAAACGTTATTATTGGTAAACTTATCCCAGCAGGTACTGGTGCTACTGAATATTCAAATATTGATATTGCTCTTGAAAAACAATTTATGGAAACTGATGCAACTGAAGCTTTAGAGGAAAACTTAATGGATGAAAAACCTGAAGTTATTGATGAAACTAAAGTTGAAGAAGTAAATTCTGAAAAAATAAACGAAGAGGAAACAAATTAGTTTCCTCTTTATAATTTTTGCAATAAATGTTATAATATAAAATGTAAACAAAGTAAAAAATTGGAATTTGTTGAAAGGATGGTATTTATGAAAAAAACAATTTTAACTATTTTAATTTGTGGGTTTATGGTTTTAGGAATAACAGGGTGTGGAGGAAAGAAAAAGTACGAATTATCAATTCCTAAAGAAGAAAATGTTGAGAGCATTTTATTTGAAAAAAATGATAATAAAAAAGAAATTACAGATACCGAAGAAATCAAAGATATTATTTATGTATTGAGTGGTAGTGGTAAAGGAAGAACTACAGATGAAGAAAGCATACAAGACTATCCAGTAAATGCAGAAGATATTATAAAAATTGAATTTGATTTGAAAGATGATAAGCAATCAACATTATTTGTTTACAAGAAAAATGGGAAAATGTATATTGAAATACCTTATAATGGAATTTATAGAATAAATGGCGATGAATATAATTCAATGGAAAAATATATTAGAAGTAATAATGAAAGTATTTTAATGACAATTAAGAACAATACATTAACTAATAGTGGATTAACCTTGCTTATGAAAAATAATACTGATCAAACATACTATTATGGACCACAATATTCGTTAGAAAAATACGAAAATGGCAAATATGTTTCATTAGAGCCAAAAGAAACTTTGGTTTGGAATGCTATTTTATATAATATAAAAACAAATGAAGAAAAAGAAGAAACAATTGATTGGACTTATGGATACGATAAATTAAAGAGTGGTAAATATAGATTGGTAAGGTATTTTACCTCAGAAGAAAATCTTCCATACTCATCAAATGTCGCAGAAAAAATTTATATTGAATTTGATATAAATTAATCTCAAATTACAATTAATCGAGCAGATCATAAATTTATGGTCTGTTTTTTTATACAATAAATTAAGTAAAGGAGGAATGTTTATAAATAAAATTGGATATTTAATTAGACAAGATAGAATAAATAGAAAATTATCTTTAAAAACACAATCAAAATTATCAAATATTTTTATTTCCACCCTTAGTAGTATTGAAAATGATAAAACTAGAAATGTTAATAGAGTTTTTTTTGTATAGATTATGTAATATATTAAAAATTGATTATGAATATATGACTAGGAAAAAATAGGTACTAATACTATACCATTTACCTATTTAAAATCATTACTATTTATAGTATAATATTAATTACCTAAGGAGGGTTTATGGAATATACTGAAGATGAGTTAAAATATTATAAAGGTATGCTTGAATATGGACTTTTAATTAGACAAGATGAAATTAATCGTTATAATAAGCAAATTTATGAATGTATGCGAAATGGTCAATTTTTAATGATACCTTATATTAAAAGAAAAATTTATAATTGTGAGAGAGTCATTGATGAAATAAAAGATGCACTTTTAAATTATGAAAAAACTTATGGAAAGGGAAGATAATATGAATAATTTTACTGAGGAAGATAAACAAAAAATTAATTATTTAAAAAGAAGACTTTTAGAACTTTATGGAAAATGTGATAGTTCTACAGAAGTTGCATGTAAAATAGCTATTGTACATCAATTATTTTTAAATATTTTTGAAAAAGAAGAAAAAGATGCAAGATTTATTAATATGAAACTAAATTTAATTTATAATCTTGTAAGTGAATGTGAAAATGAATTAAATCTTTATGAAGATAGTAAACTAAAAATGTAAACTATCTTTTTTTTTAAGTCAAAATCATATATAATATTTTATAGGTGATAATGATGGATAAAAAAATATATGAAAATATGCGTAAACATAATAAATATTTAAGTGAGTATGCTTGCACTGATGATAAAGTAATTAGATTCGAAAAGGAATCCGAGGATTTTAGACCAGGCTTTTTTAGAGATATAGATAGAATTATTTATTCACTATCTTATGTAAGATATATGGATAAAACTCAAGTTTTTACTGAAACTAAGAATGATCATATTCAAAAAAGAATGATTCATGTGCAGTATGTATCTAAAATTGCAAGAACTATAGGAAGAGCGCTTAATTTAAATGAGGATTTAATCGAGGCGGCAGCCCTTGGCCATGATCTTGGACATACACCTTTTGGACATGTAGGGGAAAGAGTATTAAATGAAATAAGTAAAGAAGTAGGCGAAGGCTATTTTATGCATAACATAAACAGTGTTAGAAACCTAATGTTTGTTGAAAACTATGGTAAAGGTCAAAATATTAGCCTTCAGGTGCTTGATGGAATAATGTGTCATAATGGTGAACTTGTTTCAAATGAATATTATATTAAACCAAAAACTAAAGAAGATTTTTTAAAGGAATACTTTGAATCTTATAAATCTTTAGAGGTAGCCAAATATCTTCGACCAATGACCCTTGAGGGATGTATAGTAAGAATAAGTGATATAATTGCTTATTTAGGTAGAGATATCGAAGATGGTGTAAGAATGGGACTTGTATCTTTTGAAGAAATTCCCAAAGATATAGTAAATGTTTTAGGTAAAACTAATAGAGAAATAGTTAATACAATAATTACTGATATAATAACTGAAAGTGAAGGTAAAAGTTATATAAAAATGAGTGATGAAGTATTTAATGCAATCTCTAAATTAAAGGATTTTAACTATGAACATATTTATGGTAAAGCCTATACAGTTAAAGAAAGAGAACTTATTAATAAAATGTTTAGAACAGTCTTTGATGGCTATTTAAATGATTTAAAAACTAAAAATTATGATAGCCCAATATTTTATTCTTACTTAAATAATATGGATGAAAAATATTTAGAAAGTTCTAATGAAAGAATAGTACTTGATTATATATCTGGTATGACTGATGATTATTTTATATCATCTTATAAAAAAATTTGTTTAAATAAAAAAAATTAATACATAATAATTAAGAAGGAGAGTTATGGAATATAATACTATAGATAAAAATTCATATAAAATTCATACTTTAAAATACGATAGATTTAAAACCAGTGATATTGAGGTTGTATTTAGATTTAAAACTGATAAAGAAAGATTTCCTATTGTAAGTCTTTTGTGTGAGGTAATGGGAACTTGCAATAAAGAGTATGATTCACTTAGAAATTTAGCTCTTAAAAAAGAGGATTTATATAATATTTATTATAATACAGGTATAAGTAGAAAAGGATATGTTACCTCACTCACATTTAGAGTAAATTTTATTAATCCAGAATATATGAGTGAAAAAGATTATTTAGAAAATGTAATAAAATTTTTATTTGATATGATATTATTTCCTAATGTAAAAAATAATGAATTTGAAAAGGTTTCTTTTGAAAATGGTAAAAATGAACTTTACCTTGATATTGATAGTATAAAAGAAAATGCTATGCAGCTTGCTTTTGATAATGCTTTTGATACTCTTGATAAAAATTCAATCTCTGCTTTATCTGTAACTTGTACTAAAGAGGAAGTTAAAGCTATAACTAGGGAAGCATTATATAAGGAATATTTATATATAATGCAAAATAGTATTGTTGATATCTTTGTAATGGGTAATTTAGATATGAATAAGGCAGTATCTTTAATCAAAGATAATTATCATAATAACAGAGTAAATTATATGGATTTCAAATATTATGTAAAAAATATTGAAAGAAAGAAACCAATAGTTAAAATGGATAAATCTACATTTAAACAATCATCTCTAGTAATGCTTTATAATATAAATGATATTACTGAGGAAGAAAGAAGAAGTGTATACCCAGTATTTAATTATATTATAGGCTCTGGAGGGCTTTCCTCAAAACTATATAAATATTTACGCGAAGAAAATGGTTTATGCTATAGGGTATCAAGTGTTTTAAATGTTTTTGATAATGTTTTTGAGGTAGATGTTTCACTTAGTAAAGAAAATATTGATAAAGCAGTTACTTTAATAAAAAAAAGTGTAAGTGAAATGGTCAAAGGTAAGTTTACTGAAGATGATGTAAATAATGCAAAAAATAATATTATAAATAATATTGAATTAAATTCAAATAGTCAATCAGGAATAAATAATAACTATATTTCTCAAAAATTTGTAAATGATTATACATTCAAAGAGAAAAAAGAGCATATAAAAAAGGTTACTAAAAGTGACATTATTACTTTTGCAAAAAAATTAAAATTAAATGTAATTTATGCTTTGTGTGAGGATCAAAATGGAAAAAATTAAAATAGAAAGAACTGACGAAATAGTTTATCATCATAAATTAGACTGTGGTCTTAATATTTATATTTGGGAGTGTAAAGAATCTAGTGATATTAATCTTACCTTAACAGTTAAATATGGTAGCGTTCATACTAACTTTGAGGTAAATAAAAAAGATATTAAAGTTCCAAATGGAATGGCTCATTTTTTAGAGCATATTAAATTTAATGAAGAAGGTGGTAAAACTGCACATGATTATTTTTATAAAATTGGTAGTTATGTAAATGCCTATACAACCTTTGATCATACATGTTATGAAGTTACCACAAACGATAATTTAAAAGATAACTTAAATCATTTACTATACTTTGTTAATAATGATTATTTTACAAAAGAACTTGTAAGTAAAGAAAAACCTATTATTATTGAGGAAGCCAAAATGACTAAAAATAATCCCTTTAATGAAGGATATTTTGAACTTTTAAATAATATTTATAAATATGATAATCATAAGTATTTAATTACGGGTGATGAAGAAGATATAAAAAGTATTAGTATAGAGGATGCAAAAAATGTATTTGATGCTTTTTATCATCCAGAAAATATGTTTTTAGTTGTAACTGGTAATGTTAATCATTATGAAGTAATAAAACTTTGTGAGGACTTTTATGAAAGTTTTGATAAAAAATATTTAAATCCAAAGATAATTTCTATGAAGGAACCTAAAAAAGTTAATATTCCTTCTTCAATAATAAATACTAATGTTACAAAAGAAAACATTTATTATGGTTTAAAAATCGATAAAAAGAAATATAAAGATTATAGCAAGTTAGAACTTAGTATGTATATGAATATACTTCTTAGAAATAATTTTAGTGGTACATCAGAGTTTTATGAACATATTCGTAATAACCATTTAGTTGATGATTTTTCTTATACTTTTACGCAAAATGATGATTATGCTTTAATTCTTTTCGAAGCTGTTACATCTTATGCTAAAAAATTAATAGAACTTTTAAAAGAAAAACTTAATAATTTAGAAATTAATGAAAATGATTTTAATCGAAAGAAAAAAGTTTTTATTGCAAATGCAATAGTGGATTTTGAAAATGCTTATCAAGTTAATAATGAAATAAGATCTAGCATCTTAAAATATAATAAAATGCTTAATGATATACCATCATCAATAGAAAATTTGAAATTTGATAAATTTGCTAAAGTAAAAGATAATCTAGGTAATGAAACTGCATATGTTATTTTAAAACCAATAAAAAAAGAAGAGTGATCTTCTTTTTTTTGATTATCTATTGTAGAACTCAACGATTAATTGTTCATTAATTTCTTGATTTAATTCACTTCTATCTGGAATTCTAACATATTTTCCAGTAAGTTTTTTAGAATCAAATTCTACATAAGCAGGAGTTTTAATTCCTAGTTCAATAGTTTCTCTAATACCAGCATGGTCTAAAGAATTTTCTTTAACTGAAATTACATCTCCAGGTTTACAAGTATATGATGGAATGTCAACTTTAACATCATTTACTAAAATGTGTCCATGGTTAACAATTTGTCTTGCAGCTCTTCTTGTTCTAGCAAGTCCCATACGATAAACTAAATTATCAAGTCTTGATTCAAGTAATACTAGTAAGTTTTCACCAGCAATACCATGCATTTTAGATGCTCTATCAAATACTTTTCTAAATTGTTTTTCAGTAAGTCCATACATAACTCTAACTTTTTGTTTTTCTTGAAGTTGGATTCCATATTCACTTAATTTTCTTCTTTTGTCTTTACCATGTGCACCTGGTGCATAAGGTCTTTTAGCAAGTTCTTTACCAGTTTCAAGTGTAGAGAAACCATATCTTCTTGATTTTTTATATGTAGATCCTGTATATCTAGACATATCTATTTTCCTCCTTTCAAATATTACAAATAAAAAGATAGGTATTAATTTAGTATAGGGAGTTTACAATAATTTCATCTTAGGCAGAAGATTACTTTATTTTGAAGTAAACACATTATACAAATTAATATCACTGCCAATTTAAATTGCATATTTATTATAAGATTTATATACTTTAATGTCAAGTATTTCATAAAAAAACCTACATAAAGTAGGGGATTTTTCTTTAGATGATGTCATAGATTAAAAATACAAATATTAAATTTGAAAACAAATTAAATTTTTTTAATTACTTAATATCAATTAAATTTTTATTTAAAGTTTCTAATTCTTTAATTGTTTTATCATTTTCTAATTAAAATTTTCAAAGGTTGTAAATTCGTGACCTTTAGATTTTTTTATTTTTTACACATAAGCCTAAATAAGCAATAACATCTTTATTTCTCATCTAAGTTTGTATTGGTATCTTTGGTTCCACCGAATTTACATATCTTGCTAAGCTTATTAGCAATATAAATTCTTTATTGTTTATGGTTATTACTTTAATTTTAGTATTATTAACATCTAATTCTAATTTCATTTTATTGTATATTAAAACTCGAACCTTTTTATTAGATCGAGTTAATTATCAATTTGGCGTCCTCGGGGGGATTTGAACCTCTGACCTACCCCTTAGGAGGGGGTCGCTCTATCCAGCTGAGCTACGAGGACAAGATGCTATATTATAAAAACATATAGCAAATTAGAAATACGATTACAGCCGCTAAAACAGCAGTTACCATAAGTAGGGCATAAAACTTACTTTTCTCAATCATTTCTGGTTTTTTAGTACTTTTTTTCATCTTCAATCCCTTTCTATAAGCATTATAGCATATATTTATTTATTTTTTAAGTCTAATACTTTATTTTCTATCTCTTTTATGTCTTGTTTTGACATGTTTTGTCGAATTACTTGCAATACTAAAATATATATGTATAATACTTACTTGAACGTGCAGGAATGGCGTTACCTTCTTAATTTTTTCGGGGTTTTGGGCAACCAAGATTATACTGAAGAAAGGAGGAACGGTAAATGAGCAAAAAGAAACTCATTAGGGTACTATTTTTGATTGTACTTTTACAGTTTGGGGTTTATTATCCTGAATTTATAAAAGGCGCCATCCGTATTATAGTGGAATGTGCATTGCTTGTAAAAAAGTTAATGTACATAATACTATTTGGATAAGCGCCAACAAAAATTAAAAACTTTTGGTAACGTGATATCTTGCACGTTCCTATTTATAATATATCATTTATTTATATATTTATGCAAGAGATTTAATGCCTAAAATATTTATTAATGTAATAATAATTAAGAGAAACTACTAAAATAATATTTATAATCTCTGCAATTAAAAGACCATATATACCAATTTCTAAAAAAGATAATATACTTAAAAATAATAATTTAACTATACCAGAAAAAATAGTTATTTTAAGTGTTACTTTAGCTTTACCAATCCCTTGCATAAAAGAGGCAAATATACTTTCAAAATAAAATAATATAAAAAATGGAGCAAGAAGTTTTATATAATCAGTACCAAGAGTAGTTTTATATAAAAAGAATAATAGTTCATTTCGAAAAATAAATATACAAAATGTTGAAATAAGTCCAATAATAAATGTATATATACATGCTTCTTTTAATCTTTTTTTAACATAATAAGTATTATTATTTTCATTATATTTAGATATTTCAGGAATAAGAGCAAGAGAAATAGCACTTATAAAAAATGATGGTATTGTTAAAGTAGAAATTGCATAAGCATTATAAGCACCATATTCAGTTAAAATAAAATAATGGGAATAACCTTTATATAAAAGTATATTAGTTAGAATAATTGGTTCAAAAAAATAACATATATTTCCAATAATTCTACTTGTAACTGTTGGTATAGATAAATTTAAAATATCTTTTATATCACTTTTTGAATAAGATAATTTATACATAGTCTTAACATCTTTTTTATTCATACATATAGAAAATACTATTATCGATGCAGCCTCAGTAAAAAGAAATGTTAGTATTAAACCAACAGCTGCATGAACATAAGAAATTTCAATTAATTTAGGAATAACTGTAAGAATTAAAATAAGTCTTATTAATTGTTCTACAGTATTTGAAAGTACATGAGGGTAATTTTTTTGTATACCATAAAAGTATCCTTTGAATATACAAGCTATCGAAGAAAAAGGTAATGTTAATGCCATAGCAATTAATAAATAATATGTTTTAGGTTCCTTTAAAAGATTATTTGCTATAAATGGACTTACTATAAACATAATTATTATTAATGAAATATTTAATACTAATATTATATTTAAAGCATTATTTAATACTTTTTTATCTTTATTTTGAGCAATTAATTTAGCAATTGTAGTAGGCATAGCAAATGTACCAATAGTTAAAAGTAAAGAATATGTTGGCATTACAATTGTATATAAACTTATAGTTGTATTTCCTACAATTCTTGTAAATATTATTTTTATAATAAGACCCAATACTTTAGTAGAAAGTCCACTTAACATAAGAATAAATGTAGATGTAAAAAATTTATTTTTAAATAATTTCATTATATTAAATTTTATTAAAAAAGTTTAAATTCTTTACAACTATATTTGTTTAGTTATATTATTTATAATCCCAGTATTTACCTTGTTCGTTTTTTCTCTTATTATACAGATTTAAGAAAAAACACCTTCGTATTTACGCTACTTTCAATATAATTAAATCATCTTTTTATATATTTTTCAAGTCCTTTCTAACGAAAAATTTCCCTATATTTTCTTAAATCTGTATAATTTAAGAAACATATTCCTAGTGTTTACGTGGGATGGAGTAGTTATGAATAAAAAAATAAAATTATGTTTGTTCGTGTTTATATTTATAGGAGTACTAGTTTTAAATATTACTTATAAAAATAAAGATGAAGTAACTAAAACTAAAAGACAAGAACATAGTAACTTGGCAATTATGGTAAAAAGTGAGTCTGGAAAATATATAAGTTTTGATACAATACCCAAAGGTAATTATGTTTTAAATGAAGAAAAAACTATATGTGAGAACAATGGCAAAGTTTTGTATTATGATAGTACGACTGGAAAAGTAAGTTTTTCATTTATTGGCAGTGATAGATGTTCATTATACTTTGATAAAATAATAGATACAGAAAAACCGGTTATAGATAATTTAATTGTTAATGATACAACAGTAACTGCAACACTTACAGATAATTTAGAATTATCTTGCTATGGAATAAGTACAAGTAATACAGTAGAGCCATCAAGTTGGACATCAATAAGTGGAACATCCTACAACTTAAGCACCACAATAACAACTGAGGGAACATATTATTTGTGGGTAAAAGATAGTAGTGGTAATAAAACCACAAAAGAATTTACAATATCATTAGGAAAATCTTTTGAAACATTAATAGTAGCAAATAATAACGATATCTTTGATGAGAATGGTTTAAGATATGAGGGAGCAGATCCAAATAATTATATTTGTTTAGATAATCAGAAAAGTGGAAGTTGTACAAGTAGTTCATTATTATTTAGAATAATAGGCTTATTTGAAGAAGATACCTCAACTGATGGAACATCTAGCAATGGTTCTAAAAAACTTTTAAAGATAATAGATACAAATAATTATGGCGGAACAAGTGGAAAAAAATGGAACTCAGTTTGTAATAATAATTGGAGTAGTGCATCTCTTAAAACAGAATTAAATGGAACATATTTAACGACTTTAACAAGTACATCTAATGTAAATAGTAAACTATCTAGTGCTATAGTAAATGCAAGATGGCATTTAGGAGGAGGAAGTGATTCTAATTACCAAACTTTAACTGCTGAAGGTATTTATTTACAAGAGAGAAATACAAGTGCAATATATAGTGGCAATCCATCAAGTATATATGCAAAGGTTGGATTAATGTATCCAAGTGATTATGGGTATGCCACTGTTGGAGGTACATCTACAAATAAATCAAGTTGTAGAACGAAAGCAATATATAATTGGGCTTCATCATATAGTGATTGCAAAGATAATGATTGGCTCTTTACATCATCGAATTTTGTTAATAATATAGAATGGACAATTACTCCTCGCTCGGACACTTCTGGTAATGTTTCATATATATCCTCTACTGGAAATGTTCGGTTTCAATATAATTATGTTGATGTGTGTAATTTTTATTGGGCTGTTAGGCCTACATTTTACCTCGACTCTATTTTGTTAAAAATAGTTGGGGGGACAGGTACTTCAACAGAACCATATCATATTGGATAAAAAATACAAGTAAAACTACTTGCATAAATATATAAATAAATGATATATTATA
>ENA-OPXM01000249-OPXM01000249.1-human-gut-metagenome-genome-assembly--contig:-NODE-249-length-36283-cov-9.874821_pt1 | contig 36283 bp, 34 predicted proteins | sample MGYA00241707_ERZ502035 | MGnify/ENA primary metagenome ERZ502035 (study PRJEB25962, sample SAMEA2043051) | human gut metagenome | biome: human gut; feature: human-associated habitat; material: faeces... | reverse complement strand
TATCTTCTCATTACTCTACTTCAACAACGCTTTGCTTTAATGGTTCGTTTTTTTAATTCTTAGATATATCGTGTATAATTTATATATCATCGGAGGTTTTGTATGAAAGCTATAATTTGTGATTTGGATGGTTCTTTGATGCCGCCAAGCAGTGGACTATATGTAAGTGAAAAAGTAAAAGAAAAATTAATCGAAATTCAAAAACACGGAATCATGGTTGTTTTAAATTCAGCCAGGATCATTCAAGGGGTATACCCTTTGGCAAAACAAATTCAAATGGATGATTTTGGAGGATATGTTATTTCCTGCAATGGATGTCATGTAATGAATGTTAAGACCAATGAGACTGTATTCGAATATCAGATATCGAAAAAGGATGCTTTGTTTATCTGGCAAATTTGCATGAAACATGGCTTAAAACCTGGGATTTCTCAACCAGAGTATATGTTGGCAGAGGATTTTGCGATTGGATATCAGTTGGATCGCAATAATTGTGAAGTGGATTATTTATTAACAAGAATTCCAAAACAGTATATAGAAGGTCCTATCTGGAAATGTTGTATATCAGATACAAAAGAACAATTAGATGCTTGCTTTGAAGATGTAAAAAGTGAAATTGAATCATATTGTGATTTAAAAGTCATACGTAGCACACCAACAATGGTTGATATCATTGATAATAAGGTAGATAAAACTATAGCTGTGGATCGCTTGTTAAATAAGTTGAATATTAAATGGAGCGATATCAGTGTTATCGGAGATACGAACTCAGATCTTGGATGTATTCAAAAAGCAGGTCTTGGTGTAACTTTGGAAAATGGTAGTGAAGCTTGCAAAGATGCAGCTGATATGATCGTGCCATCTTGTTATGATGATGGATGTATTATGTGGCTGGATAGAATTTTGGAGGATCTTAGATGAAAATCATAGATATGCACTGTGATACGATCTTAGGATTGCTAGAGAAAGAACAAAAATATCAAGATGTTTCTCTTTATGCCAATGATCTTTGTGTTGATATTCAAAAATTAAAAGCTGGAGATTATCTGATTCAAAATTTTGCTTTATTTACCGACCAGAAAACTTTAGAAATACCTGAACATCAAACTATGAAATTGATGGATATGTATTATCGAATGTTAGAAGAAAATCAAGAATATATTGCACCTGTATTATGCTATGATGATATAGAACGAAATGCTAAAGATGGCAAGTTATCTGCCATGTTAACATTAGAAGATGGCGGAGTTGTCTTTGATGATTTGGCAATGTTAAGAAACTATTATCGTATGGGTGTACGAATGATAGCTTTGACATGGAATTATGAAAATGGAATAGGCTTTCCTAATTTATCTATTAATGATATGGGAACAGATTATAAACAGGCTAATTTCTTTCAGAGGGTGGATACAGTCAATGGATTAACCGATTTTGGGGTCAAATACATTCAAGAAATGGAACGTCTAGGTATGATCATTGATGTTTCCCATTTAAATGATGCAGGTTTTTATGATGTATTGGATTATACAACTAAACCTTTTGTGGCTTCGCATTCGAATGCAAGAAGTATTTGTCCGGTTGCTCGTAATTTGTCGGATGATATGATTTTAGAACTGGCCAAACGTGGCGGTGTCATGGGGATTAATTTCTGTGGTGATTTTCTAGCTTTGCATGATCAAGAAAATGGTCCAAGTCGAATTTCAGATATGATAGAACAAATCAAATATATCAAAAAATTAGCAGGTATCGATGTTATTGGTTTGGGAACGGATTTTGATGGGATCAATTCAGAATTGGAAATAAAAGATGCTTCGCAAATGTCAAAATTAGCACAGGCTTTAAAAGAAGAGGGATTTGGCGAAGAGGAAATAGAGAAGATATTCTATAAGAATGTATTAAGAGTGTACAAGGAAGTATTGAAATAGTACTTCCTTCTTTTTTTTTAATTTTTTAGCACTTAACTCTTGATTCTGCCAAAAAATGTGTTATGATATTAGCAGTTAGATAAATAGAGTGCTAACTGATAGAATTTCATATAGAAATAAGGAGGCGATATTATGAAATACTATCCAGGATTTAATAGATTTGATTTATTTGATGATTTCTTCTCAGATGCAACAACAAAAACAGCTAATGTTTTAAAGACAGATATTCATGAAAAAGATGGATATTATGTTTTGAGCATGGAAGCTCCAGGTGTTAAAAAAGAAGATATCCAAATTGAATTGAAAGATGGTTATTTGAAAGTTACAGCTTCTAGAAACAGTTCTAAAGAAGATAAAGATGAAAAAGGACGCATTATTCGTCAAGAACGTTATTCTGGAAGCAGCTCTCGTAGCTTCTATGTAGGAGAAGGAATCAAACAGGAAGATGTTAAGGCAAACTTTGACAATGGTGAATTGATCATCTCAATTCCTACAGAAACTAAGAAAGTCGAAGAAGAGACAAAATTTATTCCGATCTTATAATCAAATCAGGCATGTCATAAAAAGGCATGCCTTTTTTATTTACAGAAAAAAAGCTCCGAAGAGCTTTTATAGTAAATCGACAAGGTTTTGAATAAATTCATCATAATCTTTTGAAGTAAGGATTTTTTTAACAATTTCACTTTCGGAAAGAATCATGGTAATAGGTTCATAAATCTCATTAAACATATATCGCTCATTTTTGTTAAAGCACATCATGATGACAAGATTTACGGATTTATCGCTCCATTGAATTGGTTGATCACTGATAATGATATTGATTCCAGTTTTGTTGGCATACATTTTCATTGCATGTGGAATCGCAAAATTACCAAATGCAGTTGAAGAAATTCGTTCACGTTCTAAAACTTCTTCTTTAAATGATGTGTTGACATATCCTTTATTTTTAAATTTTTGATACATATAATCAATGCATTCTATTTGTGTGTGAAGATCATTTTTTCTTTCAAAGAATTCAGGTAATATCATTTCTCTTAGATATTGGTTGAATTCTTTTTTGTCTTTTTCTTTATGAAGTTCATCAATTTTTTGTTTAAGGATATCCTGATCTCTTTTAGTAACAAAGATATTGATCAAAACAGATGGAATTATTTGTGGTTTAGATAAAGGAATTGTGGAAATAATTAAATCAATATTTTGAATGGCTTCTAGTTCACTTTCATCTGTAACAATATATTTGACCAATAAATCGTTGGAAAAATATTGATTTAAAGTATCGGTTACTTTTTGGTTAATATCATAATAATTTGGGCAATATAAAGCAGCTGTGATCTTTGTTGTCAAGCTCTTTTGAGCTTCAATCGTACTACCTAAATGAAATGCGATATATGCGATTTCATCATCATTGATCGTAATACCGGTATACTCTTTGATTTCTCCAGCAAGGTTCACAGATAGATCATAAATCAAAGGACAGGATGATTTAATGCTTTCTGTCAAAGGATTCTTAGAAAAGTAATCATTTTTAGAACGAACAAGAAGATTGCGAATGTGTAGAGCAAAACGAATCAAAAACTCAGGTTCGCTTAAATCAATATAATAGAAAGCATTTACATTTTCAATTAATATCTTTACAAGATCTAAGCAATCTTTTCCGACAAACTCTTCCAAGTTTCCAACAGTTATGCTTTTATAGTCGATCGTTGTAGCACGAGAAATAATAAGTAGAGTCATCTCATAGATTTCAGCATTGCTGAATTCAATATTGAAGTGTTTATTCAACTTTTCAGCTATTTCCTGTGCTAGAGCATATTCATGTAATCTAACCCCAGGTAAAGAATCCACATTTTGTTTATTGATATTATCATTAATGATTCGATCGACTGCAATTGTGACATGTAAAACTAAGTTGATCAAAGAATAATCATTGATAAAATAGTGATATTTATCAAAAACTTCTAAGATCGTTCTACGAATAAAATCAATATCAATATCCATGAATGCATGCTGTAAAGATTCGATATTTACAAAGTTAACGTTGCTTTCATCATACAGAATCGTACTTAGCATCTTTCGTTTATTTTTCTCTAGTCCAGAACATTCGATAAAATCACCTTTTGTGATCAGTTGCAAATCAAATTTTTGTAGTCGATGTTTTACTTTGGTCAACTCATTTTTAAGTGTGGACATTGAAATAAAAAGTTCATCACATAGATCATAAGTGTCCAGGGTTACATGAGAATTATGATTTATAAGTTTGTTTATGATATAGGAAACTCTTTCATCAGAAGTTTGAGGGATATGATTGGTATTATCGGCTAAGATTATTACACCTACTTTTGAGTCAATTCGATAGCCTTCGTATGATGATTGTATCGTGTTAGGGAATTCTTCATTTATTTCTCTTACATAATTTTTGACGCTACGTACAGATACATCCAATCTTTCAGCCAAGTTGGCAGAAGTTCTAGGTTGAGCTTCAAGTAACAGCTGGATGAGCTTTTTTAGCTTAGGCTTCATATTATACCCCTTTCCCTGAAACGACACACAAAAAAATAAACGATTTTTCGCTAGGAATATCATAATGTCTGCGTCTGTATAAATCCAACAGACTTTTGCACCCTCTGAATGCAATTAATTATTTGCCCCTAAGGCAGGCAAAAGATGAGTGGAGAACGCTTTCATTTTTTATCATAATGACAGTGTAAAAGTTATCACACTGTTAAGAAAGGAAGATCAAAATGAAAAAATTAAGTGTATTACTTGTTTGTGGATCTGGAGCAAGTTCTGGATTCATGGCAGCAAACATGCGTAAAGCTGCAAAGGCGAAAGGGTTGGATATCGATATCAAAGCACGTAGCGAATCTGAAATTGAAAACTACATTGATGATATCGATGCATTGATGGTAGGCCCACATTTAGCTTACATCCTTGATGAAGTAGAAGAATACAAAAATGGACGTGATGTAAAAGTAATCCTTATGAAAGGGGAATACTATTCTACATTGGATGGAGCTAAAGCTATCGATCATTTATTAGAAGAAATGAAAAAATAAAATTAGGGAATAAAAATTAGAGAGAGGAAACATAATTATGCAAAAATTAATTAATTGGCTTGAAACTAGTTTTGCGCCAAAAATGAATAAAATTGCTCATAATATTTGGGTTGTAACAATCAAAGATTCGGTAATGCAAGTATTACCATTTATCTTATTAGGCTCATTGTTCTGTGTTGGAACAGTTTTAGAATCATTTATTACTTTACCATTCTCCTTCTGGACACCATTTGGTTGGACAATGGGAATGATTTCAGTGTTAGTTGCGTTCTTGATTCCATTTAATTTCTGTGAAAAGAAACGTTTAAGAAAACAACGTTTGATTTCTGGTGCAACAGGTTTGATTTTATTCTTTATTTCAATTACTCCAGAAATCGTAGCTGAAGGTGAACCAGGATTTGGATCAAGTGCATTTGGTGCAGGTGGTATGTTCTGTGCCATGGTTACAGGTGTAATTGTTTGTATCGTATTTAATTTATTTGGAAAATTCTCTTTCTTCAAAGAAGATAGCGCTATTCCAGATTTTGTTCGTCAGTGGTTTGATGCATTGTTACCGATTGGTATTGTTATTTTTGGTGGATTCTTATTAGTGCAAGTTGCAGGTGTTAACTTATATGCAATCGTAACAAATTTCTTTATGCCTTTGCAGAGCATTTTGAATACTTGGTATGGATTTATTTTATCTGGTTTCATTTATTGTTTTATTTACTCAATGGGTATCTCTTCTTGGGTACTAACTCCAGTAACAGAACCAGTAAAACTTTCAAGTATTGCAGCTAACTTAGCTATGGTAACAGCTGGTACAGCTTCAGTTGCATCAATGAATATGTATACAGAAACTTTGATGTACACTTGCTACATGTGGATTGGTGGTATTGCATGTACATTCCCATTGGTAATCATGTTGGCATTCTCAAAATCAAAACAATTAAAATCTTTAGGTAGAGCTTGCTTAGGACCTGCTATCTTTAATATCAATGAACCAGTTGTATTTGGTTGTATCGCATGGAACCCTATTATGATGCTTCCAATGTGGATTATTGGTATCGTGATTCCTGCATTTACTTGGTTCGGATGTAAAGTTCTTCAGTTTGCACCAATTCCACGCATTCAGTTTGAATTATGGTATTGTCCATATCCAATTTCTACATGGATTGCATCTCAAGGATCTCTAACCGCAATTATTTGGGTAATCTTAACATTCTTATTAGCAGCTTTGATTTGGTTCCCATTCTTTAAAGCTTACGAAAAACAGTGTATTGAAGAAGAAGCAAATAACGGTTAATTATCAGGAGGATAGATTGGTATGAATGAAGAAGTAGTACAGTCTGCTATGGCCATTATCCTAAATGCAGGCGATGCACGTGTAGCGTGTAAAGAAGCATTGGATGCAATTGCGGCTTTCGACTATGAAACAGCAGAAGAAAAGTTAAAAGTATGTCATGAAAAGATCACTGTAGCTCATAAAGTACAGACTGATGCGATTCAAGATGAAACACGTGGTGAAAAAAGTGAATATTCACTCTTGTTTGCACATGCGCAAGATACATTAATGACAATTTACAGCGAAATTAACATTGCTAAACAATTGTTGAAAATTTTTAAAGCATACGAAACACGCATTGCTGCATTAGAAAAATAGGAACGTAAAGGATTTCAGGCAATGAAATCCTTTCTTTATAAATAGGAGGAAAAATAAAATGAGTAGAGTACCAACAGGATTTCCAAAAGATTTTTTGTGGGGTGGCGCTGTCGCCGCTAATCAGCTTGAAGGAGCTTATGATATTGATGGTAAAGGAATGTGCGTTGCAGATATCAATGAATTTAGAGATGATGTAGATATTACTAAAAAATACAATGAAGAATTGGATACTAAATTTGTTGTTGAGGCAATGAATGCTGGCCATGGTGATGGAAGAATATTCCCAAAAAGATGGGGAATCGATTTCTATCATACATATAAAGAAGATTTAAAGCTTTTGGCAGGATTAGGTTTAAAAACATTTAGAACAAGTATAAACTGGGCAAGAATTTTCCCAAACGGGGATGATGAGAGTCCAAATGAAGCAGGATTGAAATTCTATGATGAATTAATTGATGAAATCATTAAGAATGGTATGGAACCGATGATTACGATTTCTCATTATGAGATGCCTTTGAATCTGACTTTGAAATATAAAGGATGGTATTCTCGAGAACTGATTGAATTCTTTGAAAAGTATTGTAGAACTGTTTTTGATCGATATGCAGGAAAAGTAAAATATTGGATCATTGTCAATCAAATTAATTTAATTGGACATGAATCCTTCAATCATTTAGGAATTGCCGAAGATAAAGTAGACGATCTTCAAAGTGCAAAATATCAGGCAGTTCACAATGAAATGGTATCTTGTGCAAGAGCTACAAAATATGCCCATGAACATTATCCTGAAATGCAGATTGGTATGATGCTGTGTGGAGGCTATAGTTATGCAGCTACATGTAAACCAGAAGATCAGCTTGCTGCATTAAAACACAATCAGATGGAATTCTTTTATTCAGATGTGTTGTTGCGAGGATATTATCCAGGATACGCATTCCGTTTCTTTGAAGATAAGGGAATTCATGTAGAGTTTGGTAAACATGATGAAGAAGATTTGAAAAATACTTGTGATTTCTTCTCTTTCTCATATTACTACACACGTATAGTTACAAAAGAAAGCTATGAAAATGGCAATGAAGCCATTCGCAATAAAGAACTTCCAGCAAATGAATGGGGCTGGACATTTGATCCAATTGGATTGCGTATTTCATTAAATGCTTTCTGGGATCGTTATCAAAAACCAATTTATATCACTGAAAATGGTAGTGGATACTACGATAAATTAGAAGATGGAAAAGTACATGATCCATATCGTGTAGAATTCTATCGCAATCATATTGAACAGATGAAAGAAGCAATTAAAGATGGTGTAGATCTTCGTGGATATTATGCCTGGGGTCCAATTGATATCGTATCTTGTTCATCCAGCGAAATGTCAAAACGTTATGGATTCATCTATGTGGATTTAGATGATTATGGAAAAGGTACTGGAAAACGAATTAAGAAAGACAGTTATGATTGGTATAAAAAAGTAATCGCGACTAATGGAGAAAATCTGGATTAATTAAAAAAATATTTGGCGTGGGTTTCCACGCCAAACTTGATAATGTGTAAAGTTTTTAACATTTTGACTGAATAGAGAGGTTATGACTATGGATAGTTTACCAACAGGATTTCCTAAAGATTTTTTATGGGGTGGTGCTGTAGCTGCCAATCAATGTGAAGGTGCATGGGATGTAGATGGGAAAGGAGTTTCCATGGCTGATATTGAAGAGCTTCCTTTAGAATATTCGAGAACAAAAGTTGTTGGATTCAAACATACAAAAGAGGAGATTATTTTTGCCAGTAAAGATACATCAAAATATTATCCGAGAAGAAAAGGTATTGATTTTTATCATACATATAAAGAAGATCTTGCTTTAATGAAAGAAATGGGGTTTACGTGTTTTCGAACTTCATTTAACTGGGCAAGGATTTTTCCAAATGGAGATGATAAAGTTCCTAATGAAGCAGGTTTAAAATTCTATGATGATCTTATTGATGAGATGTTGAAAGATGGTATACAGCCTATTATGACTATTTCTCATTATGAAATGCCAGTTCATTTGATCGTTGAATATGGTGGATGGTATTCCAAAAAGGTGCTGGAATGTTTTGTGAAATATTGTCGTGTCTTATTTGAAAGATATCATTCAAAAGTTAAATATTGGATCGTGTTTAACCAAATAAATTCTTTAGGTGGCTGGGGAGAATTTGCTTCTTTAGGAATGTTAGAGGATGGGTATGAAGATTGGACCAGTGCCTTATATCAAGGCACGCATCATCAATTTGTCGCAAGTGCCATGGCTAAGAAAATAGCACATGAAATTGATCCTGGTATGCAAATTGGTATGATGCTTGGAGATGATGCAACATACTATGCAACAAGTGATCCAAAGGACATTTTTGCCAATACACAATATATGCAAAGAACGGTCTATTTCTACAGTGATGTTTTAGTGCATGGGGAATATCCAGGATATATGCTTCGCTATTTTAAAGATAATAATATTCATGTAGAGATAAGTCAGGAAGAATTAGATTTAATTCGCAATAACACAGTAGATTTCCTTTCTTTCTCTTATTATCACACAAAAGTTATCAGTGCAAAATTTGACAAGCCACAAGACAATCCGTATCTAGAACGTTCTATCTGGGGATGGGCAATTGATCCAATCGGATTTAGAAATTCTTTGAATCTTTATTGGGATCGTTATCATATGCCAATGTTTATTGCGGAAAATGGGTTAGGTGCTTTAGATATAATCGAAGATGGAAAAATTCATGATACATATCGCATCGAGTATTTAAAGGCACATATTGAGCAGATGAAAGAAGCTATTAAAGATGGAGTTAAAGTATTTGGTTATGCATCATGGGGACCAATTGATATCATTTCTTGTTCACAAGGTGAAATGAGTAAACGATATGGATATATCTATGTTGATCAGGATGATAGAGGAAATGGTACAGGAAAGAGAATTCGCAAAGATAGTTTTTACTGGTATCAAAATGTTATTAGAACGAACGGAGAAGAATTAGAATTTAAAGGAGAATAAAAATCATGAAACAAATGCCAACAGGATTTCCAAAAAATTTTTTATGGGGTGGCGCAATTGCAGCCAACCAGGCAGAAGGTGCTTATGATGAAGGTGGAAAAGGACTTTGTGTAGCGGATATCTTAAAAGTCCAAGATAAAGGAAGCTTAAAGAAGAAATCAAATAAAGAGGCGACAACAGAAAGTATTGAATTTGCTTTAAAAGATACAGAAGGTTATTATCCAAAACGTTATGGAATTGATTTTTATCATACATATAAAGAAGATTTGAAATTATTAGCTGGAACAGGGATGAATTCTTTTCGAACAAGTATAAACTGGGCAAGAATTTTCCCAAATGGTGATGATGAAACACCAAATGAAGAAGGCTTACAATTTTATGATGATTTATTTGATGAAATGCATAAAAATGGTATGGAACCTTTGGTAACTTTATCTCATTATGAAATGCCATTAAATATAGCTTTAAAATATAACGGATGGTATTCAAGGGAAACTATTGATATGTTTGTGCGTTATGCCAAGACAGTATTTGAACGCTACAAGGATAAAGTTAAGTATTGGATCACGGTCAATCAAATTAATTTGATTCACCATGAATCTTTTAATCATCTTGGTATTCCTGCCGATAGAGTAGAGAATCTTTGGGAGGCAAAATTTCAAGGAATACATAATGAATGTACAGCATGTGCTTTGGCCACAAAAATTGGTCATGAAATCAACCCGGATTTTCAAATTGGTATGATGGTTTATGATGGATTGAGTGAACCTTTGACTTGCAAGCCAGAAGATGTGTTTGCGAATATGAAACGAAATCAAATGGAATATTTCTTTAGTGATTTATTGATTCGTGGAGAATATCCAGGTTATGCGATTCGTTTCTTTAATGAAAAAGGTTTTAATCTAGACATTCGACCAGAAGATGAAAAAGTTTTAAAAGAAAATACAGCTGATTTCTTGGCAATTTCTTATTACTATACGATCTGCTCCAGTGCTGAAAGTATGAAGTCTTATGGCGTTAATGAAGATGGAGCTTTGATGAATCCACATCTTGATGCAAGTGAATGGGGATGGGCAATTGATCCTTTAGGGTTAAGAACAGTTTTGAATTACTATTATGATCGTTATCAAAAACCGATTATCATTGCGGAAAATGGATTTGGAACTTTTGATAAAGTGGAAGAAGATGGCACTATCCACGATTCAAGAAGAATTATGTATCTTCGTGAACATGTCAAGGCATTAAAAGAAGCCATTAAAGATGGTGTCGAGGTAATCGGTTATTATCCATGGGGACCAATTGATATCGTATCTTGCTCATCCAGCGAAATGTCAAAACGTTATGGATTCATCTATGTGGATTTAGATGATTATGGAAAAGGTACTGGAAAACGAATTAAGAAAGACAGTTATGACTGGTATAAACGAGTTATTGAATCTAATGGAGAAAATTTAGATTTATGAAAAAAGCTGTACAAACTGTTTTAGCTATTGCATCAGCAATTTTATTAACAGGATTGGGTGTCGCCTTGTTTGTGCATGCTAATTTAGGAAGTGACACGATTACAGTATTTATAGATGGGTTACATCGTATATTAAATGTTAGCTATGGAACAGCTTCCCGAATCTATAATGCTATTATGCTGATCATTGCCTTGATTGTATCTTTTAAGAATATTGGATGGGCAACAATCATATATGCATTGACAGTAGGCTTTGCAATGGATTTTTTTGAAGTACTGTTGACTCCGTTAAATATTGAAAATATGAGTATCTTGATTCGACTTCTTGTTGCTTGTTTAGGACAGATTTGTTTTGGGTTGACATATGCCTTGTTGATAAAATATCGTAAAGGCATGAATCAAGTCGATGCGATAGCTTATGCAATTGTAAATAAGACAAACATTTCTTTTAAATGGATTCGAACAGGAGCTGATGTCGTATTATTGGTCATTGGCTGGTTATTAGGTGGTGTCATTGGAATTGGATCGGTTATTGCGATGAGCACCACAGGAATATTGATCGACTTTTTCTTAAAAATTTTAGGAACAGAAACAGATAAGACGAGTTAGACAAATTGAAGGAGAGTATTACTATGATCAAGATGTTGGCATTTGATGTTGATGGTACGATTACGGCAGGTAATAATGAGATTACACCGAGATTAAGAGCTATTTTCGATCAGCTTGAGAAGAAAGGAGTGAAGTTGGTTTTAGCAACAGGTAGACCGTATGAGGATCTATATCCTTTGAAAAAGAAGAATGATTTTTTTCCTGCAACAGTTTTGTTGAATGGGGCAATGGTTAGAGATGAAAAGGATAATAAGATTTTCGCCCATTATATGTCTAGTGATCTAGTAGAAGCTGTCTGCAAGATTCTTCAACAATTTGATGTTCCTTTTGTGTGTTTTACAAAAGATAAAAATGTCGTATATCAAAGTTCAAAGCAAACATATGGTCAAGTATTAGGCATTTATTTGCCAGATTCAGAATTGGAAATGCATGGCTTGATCGATAGTCTAGTATCCGTTGAAGAAACAGATTTTAACTATGAGGAAACATTAAAGATTGAAGCTTTGTTTGAGGATATATCTTTGGTTGACCAGGCTCGAGAAGCATTGAAAAATGTAACGGGTATTGATGTAGTAAGTTCGATGAATTTTAATTTGGAGATCACACCAGATTACATCAATAAAGCAAATGCATTACAGGAGTATGTAAAATACGAAGATATAAATGAAGATGAAGTTATGGTTTTTGGCGATAGTGAAAACGATCGTTCTATGTTGGAAGTATTTAAACATTCTGTTTTGGTCAAAAATCCAAATAATAATTTTAAAGTAAATACAAAATATATTGCGCGCTCTTGTCAGGAAGACGGAGTAGCTGAATTTTTAGAAAACTATTTTGAATTGAGAGGTAAAAAAGCATGAAAGAAGTTCCAAAGGGATTCCCTAAGGATTTTTTATGGGGTGGAGCTGTAGCAGCCTGCCAGATTGAAGGAGCATATGATGTAGATGGAAGAGGTCTATCAACATCAGATATCCATGCGTATGATAAGAATATGGATCGTGCTCATATTGAAAAAGAAGGCGGAGGGACCTTAGCTGGAATCAAAGCAGCAGTTGAAGACAAAGAAAGTTATTTTCCAAAACGTTATGGAATTGATTTTTACCATACGTATAAGTCAGATTTGGCTTTGATGAAAGAAATGGGATTCAAAGCTTTTAGAACCAGTATTTCCTGGTCTAGAATTTATCCAAATGGAGACGAGGAAGTTCCAAATGAAAAAGGATTGGAGTTCTATGATCATTTGATTGATGAAATTATTAAAGATGGTATGGAACCAGTCATTACAATGTCTCATTATGATATTCCTCTTCATTTGGTTACCGAATATGGTGGATTTGGAAATAGAAAAATGATTGATTTCTTTGTTCGCTATGCCACAACATTGTTAGAACGCTTCAAAGGAAAGGTCAAATACTGGATCGTTTGTAATCAGGTGAACCTTGTTCCAACGGTTCAGTTTGGCTCTCTTGGCATTTATGATGACCAGGCAGAAAATATGGAAGAATTGATGTATCAAGCTGTACATAATCAGTTTGTTGCGGGAGCTAAAGTTGTAAAACTTGCCAGAGAAATAGATCCAGATGCGATTATGGGAACAATGGTTGCCGATGGTACGATGTATCCGGCTACATGTAACCCAGAAGATGTTGTATTAACGATGAAGAAAAATCGTATGCAGTATTATTTTACGGATGTACAGTTAAGAGGAGAATATCCTGTTTATGCACTGCGTTATTTTAAAGAAAATAATATCTCGATCCAGATGGAAGAAGGCGATGAAGAGCTTTTAAAAGAGAATCCAATGCAGTTTTTAGCAATTTCTTATTATTACACCAAAATTGTAGACAGTACTAAAAATACCATTAAAGCATTTGATGGATCACAAAATCCATATCTAAAACCAACACCATGGGAATGGCGTGCAGATCCATTAGGTTTATATAATTCTTTATCTCAATATTGGGATCGTTATCATGTTCCATTAATGATTGCAGAGAATGGTTTGGGTGCTTTAGATAAAATTGAAGAAGATGGAAGTATCCATGATGAGTATCGTATTGAATATTTACGTGAACATATCAAACAATTAAAAGAATGCATTAAAGATGGTGTAGATGTTATCGGATATTTGAGCTGGGGACCAATTGATATCGTATCTAGCTCCAGTGCTGAAATGTCTAAACGATATGGATACATCTATGTTGATTTAGATGATTTTGGCAAGGGAAGTGGAAAACGTCTAAAAAAGGATTCTTTCTATTGGTACAAACATGTAATTGAAACAAATGGTGAAGATTTATAATATAAAATGAGGAATTCAAACGAATTCCTCATTCTTTATCTTTAATTTTTTTCTAAAAACTGTTAAAATAGTTAAGCACATATGGCGCGTTCGGCAAGCGGTTAAGCCACAGCCCTCTCAAGGCTGTATCACGGGTTCGAGTCCCGTACGCGCTACCATCTGTCTATTAAGCCTTTATTTATAGGCTTTTTTATTTACTTAGAATTTCTTTAGCTTTTTTAACTGTGATTGCATTTGGATGTGTTTCTGAATTTAAGTTGATTACTGTACCATCTTCATACTCAATAGATGCTGAACCACAGAGAAAGCCTCCGTCTGGTAATTGAAGCACTTTATCATTATCTTTTAAATCATTGAAATAAGATTCTGGTATAGATGAATCAATGGAAATGGACGTATTATCAAATGCGAAAGAAGGAATAGTCACTAGACTTCCTAAAATAATAAAGCATGCAATAAGTAAAATTTTTTTCATATGTGTTCCTCCTAGATAGTTATCCTAATCAAATTGTAACAGGTACTGTTAATAATAGCAATACTAAATAAAATAAATATTTGTTGTTATTATATGACTTCCCTGATAAAATGTACTTAAAGAGGTGGTTATGGTGGAATTTCAATTAACAAAAAGAGAACAAGATATTATGGAACTTTTTTGGAAAAGTGAGAAACCATTGTCGTCAAATGATATAAAAGTTCTATCTAATGATTTAAGTATCCACACCATTCAACAAGTTTTGAGGCGATTGAATAATAATGGCTTTATTAAAGTTGAAGGGGTTGGCTTTACTAAGAATTCAATTACAAGAAAATATATTCCATGTGTTTCGCAGGCCAAGTATTTAAAACAATTTATAGCAAAGAATACAGAATATGAATTAGCAACTGCATTTATAAAAGAAAATACGGATCCAAAAGTGTTAGATGAATTAGAAAATTTAATATTACAGTCTAGAGAAAAACTCAAATGATGATTCATTTTTCAATATATTCTTTAGCAGTTAGTTGCCTGCTATCCACTATCTTAATAATCGTATTTTGGATTTCTTTAAATTGGAAAAAGGCATTTCATATAATTGATATCAGAGTATTAAATGTACTTTTTATAGTTATTTTAATACGGTTGATATTTCCATTTAATATTGGAGTTTTTCAAATCAATACTAAAAGTGAATTCTTCTTTAAGACATCAAATGAGTTGGAATTTACATTTTGGAATATATTTCAGATTGTGTGGTTATTAGGAGCTTGTTTATCTTTAACTTTTTATTTCATAAAAATCAGAAATAATCAAAAAATTTTAAATTATATTTTTTCAGATCCAAACAAAATGATTTTGAAAGATTTTCAGTTTCCTGTATTAGTTAGTGAGTATGTATCAAATCCAATGGTATTAGGTATGAAAAAGATTATTTTGCTGCCTGATATTAACTATTCAGATCAGGAAAGATTTATGATAATTGCACATGAAATACAACACATCAAAAATAAAGATGTTTATATAAAGTGTTTGATATCTTTGATATGTGCTGTTTATTGGTGGTTTATACCATTGTATTTTTTTAAAAGTAGTTCAGAAATATTTTTAGAACTCCGTGTAGATCAGAAATTAATTACTAAAGAAAACAGTTTGTCAAAATATCTATATTTAGGATCATTGATTACTGTAGCTAAGAAAAATACACAATCTGTTATTGATACAAATTATTTTTCTAGTTCTTTATTAACTGAACTAGAAACAAGAGTTTATTACCTTTTATCCTCAAATAAACATAAATATAGTGTTTATTTAGCTGGAATTATTTTCGCTTTCTCTTTAGCACCATCTATATTTGAATTTGTACCAGATCAATTTAACATGTATCAACAAAAAAAGACCATTGAACAAGTTGAATTCAATGGTCTAGATAGTACAGATAAGGTATTGCAGATATCCAATGGTGGTTGGTTACATGGAGAAGCGGATATAAGTTCAGGATTTTTGTTTAATTTCCAAACTGAGCATTTTAACAGTAGTACAGATCCATCTGCTATAAGTGTCAAAGAATTAGAGAGTCAAGATTAATTAAGAATAATATTGCGTTGTCTATGATATATAAATTGAAGAATATTTTTTAATATGAATAACATGAGAATTTCCAGGATAGAGAATATGAGAATGGCAACGGGTAAATAAAATAATATTCCAACAAAATTATAAATCATTTGAATAATGGGAATGGATGAAGGAAAACCCACAAAAAGATAATCAGAATGAAGAAAATAATTCACTCCCATCGCAATTGTTGTTAAGAAAGCTAATAAAGGGATATTAAATTTTAAATCTTGAAAACTTAAAGATTTAAGTTGTCTTAACTGCATGACTCCCATAAACGTAATTGTTCCATGAGAGATGAAGAAATAAATGACGCGATAAGAGAATGTTTGATTGATTGAGGCAACGGTTGCCGGATAACATAAGGCAATCAATGCGCCAAGCATATTATTGACTGCAATAAAATGTCGCAGTTTTTCATTATCCAGCCAGAATGCCAGGAAGGATGTCCAGATACAGATAGAACACAAATGCAAAGGAAGAATCTCCGTAAAGATAGGGTATGGGCATTTGAAAATGTTCCAGATGTAATAGATGAATTCACCAAAGATTAAACTTGCAGATATGATCTTTTCAATTTTTTTGATTTTTTCTTCAGGATAATCTTTAGATACTTTAAGCCCTAGATAGAGACAGCAAATAATCAAGATGATAAATAATAGATGGGTTGTTGAGAACATCATAAATGGATGCTTAGCCGGATCGTCAATTGTATAATATCCAAAAAAGTCCATAATTTTCTCCTTTCAACATTTGTATTTTATCACATTCAAATTGAAAGATTGTTTGATTTTTGTAAAGTATGATTGTGTTATTTCATCAAATTGATATGAATAGTGGTAGAATATTATAAGCAATCGATAAGAGGTGAGACCATGCGACTTTTACATAGGAATGAACTTGATTTTATTGGTTTGGATATTCGTACGATTAATTTATCAAAACGATACTTTGAGAGTGGAGCCATTCAATTGCTGCATATTGAAGAAGTGGAAGATCCGTATGGTGTATATCATGATGTATCAGCTGTATTAGAAGTTCATGGGCATTTGAATGAATGTTCTTTTCGCATCAATGATTATATGGAGATTGAAAATGAACAATGTGATTGTCCTTGGGGAAGTTATGGCATCTGTGCTCATATAGGGGCTGTAATCCATATGATTTCATTAATGACATTTGATGCATTCCCTTACCATTATCAGAAAACGACTAGTACGCTTCAAAAATATTTGTTAGATAAAGAAGAAAAAAGAAAAGAAGCAGAACTTCTTAGACAAAAGGTGATCATGAAAAGAAGAAAGAATGAATCTAGGAAAATGATCGATCAATTTCAAAGAAGTTATCAGGAACGATTAAACTTTATAGTAAAAAAAGAATCTTATCATTTGATTCCTAATTTTATCTTTGATGAAGACAGGCTTCTGATTGGTTTTCAAATTGCACGGGATAAACCATATATTATAAAAAATCTATATACATTTATCGATAATTTAGACAATCATGAAACAGTGCGATATGGAAAGTTTCTTGAAGTCTATCATGATATCAATAGTTTTGATGAATTATCTAAAAAATGGATCGAATTGATTAAAACTGAGCATAGACCTCAAACTAGTCTTTACTATACGCGAATGTATGAAGGGTATTATGATTCTAATCGATATTTAAAGATTGATAATGAAAACGTCCATAAATTCTTTGATCTTTTTAAAGATGAAAAAGAGATCGATCTAACCTTTTTAGAAGAAGAATTTACTTATCCAATAAAGATATCAGAGAATGAGTATAGTTATATTATATCTAAACAAGATAGTCTTGATCTAATTGAAGGGAAAGACGCCTATTATTTGATATCGTATGATCAAATTGTTCGATACCCTGTTGAAAATTACAGCAATTTAAAAGAATTTATTTCGGCCATTTCTTTAGAACCATTATATGTTGATAAAGATGATTTTACATCTTTTGAACATTATGTCTTAAGCCCAAATAAAAAGTATTTGGATATAAAAGATGAAAGAGAGAAAAAGCTTGTTTCTGTATTTATTCCTAAATCATTTAAAGTATATGGTGATTTGTTTGATGATGATACTGTTGTGTTTCATGCAGTAGGAATAGATGAAAAACAGGAAGTAGAAATCATTAAAAATGATCATTTTCAACCTAGCCTTCAAAGTGATTTGATCAAAACAATTTTGGAAAATGAAGCAGATTATATTGAAGAGCACAAAGCATATTTTAATTTAGATAGACCAGAAACTTTTGAACTAATCTTAGAAGGTACAAAGATTTTGTCACAGTATTGTGAAGTGTTTGTATCTGAAGAATTAAAGAAATTAGGAAAAAGTACAAAATATAATTTGCACGTTGGTGTAAGTTTTGAAAATAATTTATTGGAAGTAAATCTTGAAAGTGAAGATTTTGATGTCAATGAAGTAGATGCCATCTTAAAGGCATATCATAAAAAGAAAAAGTATTTTCGTTTGAAAAGTGGATTGATGATTCATCTTGAAAGCAATGAACTTGATGAATTAGATAGTTTTATGCAGGAATATGATCTGAAATCCAAAGACTTTCATGATGGGAAACTGGTCATGGATAATTATCGAGCTTTAAGTTTAGATAAACGATTAGATCAGATGAATTTTATCAAAATTACTAAAGACGATTCTTTGAGTCAATACATCAAAGGGTTTGAAAATATGTCCAATCAGGTTGAAATTGATGATCAATATAATGATGTGTTAAGACCTTATCAAAAGGTGGGAACAAGATGGTTGTTGACTTTATACAGTTATAATCTGAATGGCATCTTAGCAGATGAGATGGGCTTAGGTAAAACGTTGCAGGTCATTGCCATGCTGGATTCTATACGAGATAAAAATAAGACAAGTTTGGTGGTATGCCCAGCTTCTTTGATTTATAACTGGGAAGATGAGATTGCCAAATTCTCAAAAACACTGAACTGTATCAGTATCACAGGAGCAAAAGCAAAAAGAACATTAGGAATTCAAAATTATCGAGATTATGATCTTTTGATTACATCGTATGATTATTTAAGAAGGGATGTAGATTTATATCAGGATCATGAATTTGAATGTATTATCTTAGATGAAGCTCAGAATATTAAAAATCAAAAGACAAAGAATGCCCAGTTTGTGAAAAGGTTAAAGGCAAATCATAGAATTGCCTTAAGTGGCACACCTATTGAGAACTCTTTGGCAGAATTATGGTCCATATTCGACTTTTTGATGCCCGGTTATTTATATTCATATCATTATTTTAAACAGGAATATGAAATTCCTATTACGCTTGATGAAGATGAAAAAACAACAAAGAGACTTAGAAATTTGGTAAATCCTTTTATTCTAAGAAGAACGAAGAAAGAAGTATTAAAAGAATTGCCAGATAAAGTTGATCACAAGTATATGTTAGAATTTAGTGCTTCAGAAAAGAAGCTATATCTAGCCAATCTTGCGATGGTCAACAAAGAAATGCAGGCAAAGATGAAAGAGGTACATTTTGATCGTATTGCCATTTTGGCGATGTTGACAAAGCTAAGACAAATTTGCTGCGATGCACGATTAGTCTATGATAATATCAAAGAACCTTCTACTAAGATCAATGCAACGATCAGTTTGATCAAAACATTGACAGAAAACAACAAAAAGATCTTATTATTTTCAGCATTTACTTCATTATTAGATTTAGTCAGCAATCAACTGGATAAGGAGCAGATTTCTTATTATATGTTGACGGGTAGCACAAATAAGGAAGAAAGAAGAAAACTTGTAAACAATTTTAATGAAGATGATACAAGAGTATTTTTGATTTCATTAAAAGCAGGTGGCACTGGTCTTAATTTAACAAGTGCGGAAGCAGTGATCCATATCGATCCATGGTGGAATCTTTCTGCTCAAAATCAGGCAACAGATCGAGCACATCGTATCGGTCAAAATGCGAATGTACAGGTATATCGGATGATCATGAGAGATTCGATCGAAGAAAAGATATTGAAGATGCAGGAAAGAAAGGCAAACCTTGCCGATAGTTTTGTGGAAGGCAATGATGGCTCTTTATCTAAAATGTCAAAAGAAGAAATATTAGATTTATTCAAACGATAAAAAAAGAAGACTGTTTAGTCTTCAAATGGGCGTATGCGATAAGTGACGTTTAAATCACTGCAAATTTTTTGGCATTGTTCTTCTTCCTGTGGTGTAATTGTTGTCGCAACTGTGGTCATGACTACATTAGGAATGTGTTTTGTACATTTTTCAGCAAAATCTAGCATTGAATCAAATGATTTTTCACCAAACTTACTGCGAACGATCTTATGATATTCCTTGGCATCTGGGGTATTTAAACTGATTGAAATTGTATCAATAAGTCCTTCAAATTCAGGTGTAATATCACGATCATGAATAAGATTGCCTAATCCGTTTGTATTGATTCGAATTGGATTTGGGTAATGCGCTTTTAAGTATTTAGCTACCGGAAGCAATACATCAAGCGCTTCGGTTGGCTCACCAAAACCGCAGAATACGATTTCTTTATATTGAGAGAGATCGTATTTTTTAAATTCATCGATAACTTCTTCGACTGTTGGTTCTTTCTTTAACCATAAAGTTCCTGAATCATCCATATGATCACGTGTCTGTCTTAAACAGAAAGTGCAGGCACAAGGACAACGGTTGGTCAAATTTACATAAAGATTGTTATAAACTTTGTAGAGAATTGTCATGTTATCTTACCTCTTTTCTTTTTATACTTTTAGTGTTTGCAGCAGCTCTTCAAAACACACGCCATCCGTTACGGGTATATCCATTTCAATGGATTTCAAGATACATTTCTTGATAAAGTTAGATGCTTTCTTGACCGATTTATCAAATGGTACTTGATTAACGGCATCGGCAGCTATGATAGACGAGAATACATCTCCGGTTCCTGAGCGTTGTGTTCCAACACGATGACAGCGTAAGATTTTAGGGGATTTTCCTTTTTCATAACAGAAGTTTGCAATGAATTCTTTTTGCACGATACCTGTGACAACGATTTTTTCTGGTCCTTTTTCAGCAAGTTCTTCGGTCATTTTTTCCAACTCGCTGATTTTCCATTTTTCCTGGTATGGTGTATTGGTCAAAATACATAATTCTGTTATGTTTGGTGTGATAATATCTGCATATTGAACGAGTTTTTTCATTTCTTCACACATTTCTTTTGTGTATGTGGCATATATCTTTCCATAATCACCCATAACAGGATCTACAATTATTATATTCTCTTTTGTCTTAAAGTCTTTAAAAAATTGTGTAACGATTTCGATTTGTTTTTTGGAGCCTAGAAAACCGGATGTTATGCCATCAAATTGGAGTCCTAATTTTTTCCATTCATTGATATATAGAGGCATTTTATCCGTATAGTCGTCAAAGAAGAAACTGTCAAAACCTGTATGATTGGAAAATATAGATGTAGGTAAGGGACAACATTGTATTTTAAGAGTTGATATAATTGGTAAAGCGACTGCAATTGAGCAGCGACCAAATCCGGAAAAATCATTGATGACAGCTATTTTTTTTTGATTGTTATGTGACATAATAGACTCCTTGTTCATCTGTCATAAAATAGCATATTCTCGACATGACTTCAAGTTTACAGATTGTTTATAGAGATATTAAACAATCTTAATATTATTGTTTTCATATCGTGCTATAATGATTATAAGGAATGATCTTATGAAATTTAATACATTTATCCATGATGTAAGAATTCTAAAAGCTTTAGATGCGTTGGGATTTCACGATTTAACATCTGTCCAACAAAATACGATTCCTGTCTTATTAGATAATAAGGACTGTATCGTTCAGTCAAAGACCGGAAGTGGTAAAACGGCAGCTTATGCTTTACCTATATTAGAAAAGATAATAATTGATCAAAAAGAACCACAGGCTTTAATTTTGGCGCCAACTAGAGAGCTTGTGTTACAAATTCAAGAAACATTTGATCATTTGGGTGTGTATAAGAAAATCAAAACAGTAGCTGTTTTTGGAAAACAGCCTTTTGCCTTTCAAAAAGAGGATCTATCTCAGCGTTGTCATGTTATAATCGCAACACCTGGTAGACTTTTAGAACATCTAAAGGAGCATACATTTGATTCAACAAAGATTCAATATTTAATATTGGATGAAGCAGATGAAATGCTGGGCTTGAATTTTTATCAAGATATTTTACAAATCATAGAATATCTATCCGATTCACGAATTAATTGTTTGTTATCGGCAACGATCAATGACTCAATAGAGAGCCTTTCTAAAGATATTTTAAATAATCCAGTCTGGATCATAAATAATGATCAAGCTGATCAAATTGATCAAAGCTTTTATTATACAAAAATGGAAGAGAAAGTATCCTATTTACTTCATCTTTTAGTCAAAGAGAAACCGGAAAGCTGTATTGTGTTTGCGAATACGCGACAGATGGTAGATGAAATATATGAACAACTGCAATCTAGACAAATTAGTGTCAATAAAATTCATGGAGGTATGTTGCAGGAAGATCGTCTGCGGCAAATGAACGCTTTTAAACAAGGAGAGTTTCGTATTTTAGTCAGTACAGATGTGGCAGCTCGAGGCATTGATATTCAAAAAGTAGATTTGATCATAAATTATGAAGTTCCAAATACTTTCTGGATCTATATCCATCGTATTGGACGAAGTGGAAGAATGCAAAATAAAGGGAAGGCAATTACGCTCGTATCCGATCAGGAAAAAGAAAAATATTTAGAAATCATAGATAAACTTAATCTTCCAGAGGATCTCAAAACAATTGAGCTACAGAATGAATATGATCTTTCCTGTCTATCAAAACCAGAAAGACAACTTGAGGATAAAACAAAGAAACTCAGAAAAGATATTACAAAGCTCTATATCAATGCTGGTAAGAGCAAAAAGATACGAGCTAAAGATCTTGTTGGAGCTATCATGAGCATAGATGAAATCGAATTTGATGATATTGGTATCATACAGATCCAGGAACATCAATCTTATGTCGATATTTTAAATGGCAAAGGCAAGATCGTATTAGAAGTGTTACAAAATAAGAAGATCAAGAATAAATCAGTTCGCGTTGAAGTGGCAAATCATTGATCTTCAGGAGGTATTACCATGATTGAGAAAAAAGATGTAACAATTACCCCACTTGGCTTACAAAGAAGATTGCATATTTATCTTCCTGATGACTATTATCAAAGTAAGGAAACCTATCCTGTCATGTATATGTTTGATGGGCATAATCTTTTCTATGATGAAGATGCAACATATGGGAAATCTTGGGGATTAAAAGAGTTTTTAGATCAATATGATAAGAAATTTATTGTGGTTGGACTAGAGTGTAATCATGAAGGCAATCAAAGAATCGTTGAATTCAGCCCTTATACATATTCAACTCATTATTGGGGAATGATCAAAGGAAAAGGGGCAGAACTTATGGAATGGATCGTGTATGAATTGAAACCTATGATTGATTCCACATATAGAACCATGCCATTTCGCGAGTGTACCGGTATTGGAGGAAGTTCTATGGGAGGTTTGATGGCTTTGTATGCGGTAATCAAATATAATCGTTTCTTTTCTAAAGCTGCCTGCTTATCTTCGGCAATCTTTGCGGGAAAAGATCAACTTCTCCATGATCTTCATAATACCAAGATCGATGCCAATACAAGAGTATATTTGAGTCTAGGTAAAAAGGAAGCAAATTCTAATTATCTTCACCAACAAAGACTTTATGATAATATGGTTTTCTCAAATTATTTTAAAGACATAGGGGCAACAAGTATGTTGAATGTGATTGAAGATGGTAAACACGATGAATCTTCCTGGGAAAAGGAAAATAAGATATATTTTGATTTCTTATGGAAATAACCTGTGTTTTTGGCACAGGTTTTTTATTTCTGTAAAAAATTAACATTGAAGAATATATGTATGAATGCTATTCTTTAAAGGCAGATGGGAGCAAAGACAATGAAAAAAATCTATATTTCAGCCGATATCGAAGGAATATGGGGAAATGCGAATCCGGCATATACCATGGCTGGAAGTGAATTGTATGAAGAATATCGTCTCAATATGATCAATGAAGTCAATTTGGTCATTGATCTTCTTTTTAAATATGGAGCTAAAGAAGTTGTTGTAAATGATGGCCATGGAAACATGGATAATCTTTTGCCTTCTAGAATCGATAAAAGAGTTTCTTTTGTAAGTGCTAATGGAGCGTACAAAGAATTTGGTATGATGGAGGGATTGGATGATTCTTTTGATGGTGTTTGTCTGATTGGATATCACACTAGATCAAATACACCGGGGATCATGGCTCATACAATATGGGGATCAATGATCGAACATATTGAAGTGGATGGTAAAGAGTTGGGAGAAACAGGAATTAATGCGATCTTGGCCCATGAATATGGAGTTCCAATTGTTTTGATTAGCGGAGATGATAAACTTCATGTACAGTATGAAGAAGATATTGGGTACAAGACAAACTTTGTAGAAACAAAGAAAGCAATTAATTCACAGACTGCACTTTGCTGCAGCTGGGATACTTTAGTAAGTCAATATGAGAAGGCTATTCAAAAAGGGATGAATCAGGAATCAATAAAAAAAGAAAAAACATCGCATACAATGCGTATTCGTTTTCACTATATTCGAAATGCTGATTTTGTAAGCCGAATGGAAGAAGTAAAAAAAGTGGACAACTGTACAGTTGAAATCACAAAAGAAAGTTTTAAGGAATTATATAGGACAATGCGTTTTGTTATTAAGATATGCAATGCATTTGCCTAGAATATAGGGAGAGATTTGATGGATAAAAAGGCAAAAAATTCGAAGTTTTCAAGTCGTTTAGGCTATGTTTTAGCAGTGGCAGGTTCTGCCGTAGGGCTAGGGAACATATGGCGATTTCCATACTTGGCAGCTAAATATGGAGGAGGAATCTTCCTTCTTGTTTATTTGATCTTAACAGTAAGCTTTGGCTATGTTTTGATTGTTTCTGAAACAGCATTAGGAAGAATGACACAGAAGAGTCCAATTGGAGCTTTTAAAAGTTTTGGCCAGGGAATCTGGTATAAGATTGGTGGATGGATCAATGCCATAATCCCAATCTTGATCGTACCGTATTATTCTGTGATTGGCGGCTGGGTCATTAAGTATTTTGTGGAATATATTAAAGGAAATGTGAATACTTTAGCTCAGGATAATTATTTTAATAATTTTATTAGTGATTCTTTTAATGTTGAGTTTTGGTTTATAATTTTTGCGCTTTTTGCGTTTATTACAATACTAGGTGGTGTAAAAAATGGAATTGAACGATCTAGTAAGATTATGATGCCAATCTTGGTCGTTTTGGCAATCATGGTCGTTATCTATTCGGTAACAAGACCAGGAGCCATCGAAGGGGTTAAATATTTCTTGATCCCTAATTTTGAGGATTTTTCAATCATGACGATTGTAGCGGCCATGGGTCAGATGTTTTATTCGTTATCAATCGCAATGGGAATATTATATACATACGGATCTTATCTTGAAAAAGATGTAGATATCGAAAAATCGACTAAACAAGTTGAATTATTTGATACAGCTATTGCAATTTTAGCTGGTTTGATGGTTATTCCAGCTGTTTTCGCTTTTTCTACAGAGGCAGCTGAAAGCTTACAGGCAGGACCATCTTTGATGTTTATTACACTTCCAAAAGTTTTTGCGAGCATGGGAGCTGGAACGATAGCGGGAATTTTATTCTTCCTTCTTGTATTCTTTGCGGCTTTGACTAGTGCTATTTCTTTATTGGAAACAAGCGTTTCATCTTTATCGCAGCAGTTTCATATTTCAAGAAATAAGGCAATTGTTATTATGGCATTTGTGATGTTGGCTTTTGGAACAACTTCTTGTTTAGGTTATGGTGTCTGGGATTTCATTTCAATTTTTGGTATGGCATTCTTGGATTTCTATGACTTCTTGACAAATTCGATCATGATGCCAATTGCTGCACTGGCTACTTGTATCTTAATTATTAAGGTTGTAGGGTTTCAAAAGATCATTGATGAGGTAAAGATTTCCAGTCCATTTAAACGTGAAAAAATGTATGTGTTTTTTATGAAGTACTTAGCATCGTTCTTTTTGATCATCATCTTATTGAGTTCTGTTGCTTCTGTTTTAGGCATCATATCGATGTAGAAACGAGTTAAATATGTTAACTTATATTTCTGAATATGATTCAGCTTTGGGAAAAATCTATCTTGCCAGTAATGAAAAAGCACTGATTGGTCTTTGGTTTGAAAACCAGAAATATTTTGAAAGCACGATTCAAAATGAATGTATTGAAAAAGATACGCCTGTCTTAATTCGAACGAAAGAATGGCTGGATGTTTATTTTGATCACAAAGAGCCAGACTTTATCCCGGAAATTTCTTTTGAAGGAACCCCCTTTCAAAAGAAAGTATGGAATGAGTTGCTAAAAATACCTTATGGCAAGACCATAACTTATATGGATATCGCAAAAAAACTAGGGATTTCTTCTGCAAGAGCTGTCGGTCAAGCTGTCGGACGTAACCCAATTTCAATCATTGTTCCATGTCATAGAGTAATCGGAGCTAATCATAAGATCACTGGGTATGCAGGAGGAATTGATAAAAAAATAACCTTGTTGGAAATCGAAGGTTATGATTTAACGATATTAAAATAAAGCACACAGTTTTAATGGCTGTGTGCTTTTAAACATTCTATTTCATCTGGACTTAGGGCCCTTGCCTGTCCAATTTCTAGATTTTTTAGCTCAAGTGGACCAAAACTAACTCTCTGTAAGTAGGTTACTTCACATCCAACTTTTTGAAACATTCGCTTTACTTGATGGAATTTCCCTTCGCTGATCGTCAGATATGCTTTATTTGTATCTAAGATTTCTAATGTAGAAGGTTTAGCGATAAAGTCATCCAGGTCCATAGGTTGATTGAATATTTCAACACAATTTTCAGGTAAAGTACCTTCAAATTCAACATAATACTTTTTTTGTACATGTTTTTTTGGCGATAGTAGATCATGTGTGAGTTGTCCATCATTACAAACAAGAAGCAAGCCTTCTGTATCTATATCAAGACGTCCAACAGGATAAAGATCTTTTCTTATGCTGGGAATTAACTCCATGATTGTTGGATGTACATTATCTTCGGTGGCACTGACATAGCCAGAAGGCTTGTTTAAAATATAATACTCATATTGAATATAGGAAACGGGTGTATTATCCACATAGACAATTTGGTCTTCTTTTACTTGATGATCAGCTTTCTTGATTGTTTTTCCTTCAATCGTGACCCACCCATTTTTAATGATGTTTTTTACTTCGTTGCGGGTTCCATATCCCATATGAGATAGAAATTTATCAAGTCTCATTGCCATCGCCATCCTTTCGCATATTTATTCTTTATGATTCCTTTATCAATCTTTCCAAAACCAAGAGGATATCCATTTACACAAATCAAGATCCAACCTTTTGTCTTTGTATCTAGATCTTTGATATCAATCGTTTCACCTTTTAAATATTTGATAACTCTTGTATCTTCAACGGATAAGTCAACTGTATTTTTAAATTGTTCTTTTTTTAGGGCTAGAGCCAAAGCTTGGTTTGGTTCAAAATGATTCTTTTTTAATTCTCCACAAATCAAACCAGAGCGTAGTAAGCGCCATTTTTTCTGTTCGGGTAGTTGTAATGGACTCCAGATGGCCTTTTCATTTTTAATGATAAAAGATCCTTGAGAAAAATCAAACGTACAGAGATTTAAAAATTCTTTAAATGACTCAGGTAAAGATGTTTTTATATTTTGATATTTTTTTTGAGGGGTATCTCCATCTTTTTGTAGTAAAGCCACAAAATGTCCTTCACCATGAATTTTATGAGGATAAAGTCGAACGCATTCTTCCATATTTATACCACTAGAAAATCCTGGGCATTTAGGAATCGAAACAAGATGTATGTCTGGATGTCTATCTAAAGCATCTTGAATGACCTCTTCATTTTCTTTTACAGAGAACGTGCATGTAGAATATACGATCATACCTCCAGGTCTTAACATATCAATTGCGGATGAAAGAATCTCTTTTTGAATAGGTGGATAGTAAGTATCATCTCTTTGGATCCAACTGTTGATCAAATGTGGTTCTTTTCGAAACATTCCTTCTCCACTACATGGTGCATCAACCAGAATTTTATCAAAGGTTTGTGTAAATCTATTTGAAAGATCAATGAGGTCTTCACTGCATACCCAGGCATTATAAGAGCCGGATAGTTCCAGGTTTTTGATCAAGCCTTGACAGCGAGATGTACTGATATCATTGGATAATAATAGACCTGTATTATGTAGTTTGGCAGCAAGTTCTGTGCTTTTTCCTCCAGGTGCTGCGCATGTATCAAGTACAAGTTCATTTTCTTCTATTGGTAAAACCTGTGCCGGCAACATGGCAGAAGGCTCTTGAAGGTAATAAAGGCCGGCGTAGTAGTATGGATGTTTAGCAGGCTTTTGATCTCCTCCATAATAAAATCCATTATCTGTCCATGGAATAGGAGTTAAATCGAAAGGAGATATTTTAAGAAAATCTTGTACACTGATCTTATTTGTGTTTACACGAAGTCCATAATATCGTTCGTGTTCAAAACTTTGAATATATGCTTCAAATTCATCTTTAAGCAGTTCTTTCATCTGTTGGATAAAACTTTCAGGTAATTGAGTAACCATATTAAATCTCCTTTTCGTGCACCTCATTATAGCATAGATGAGCATATGTGTGTCCTGTACCTTTTAGTAATTTTTAATGGATTAGTTTAAAAAAATGTACTTCTAAAAGGGATCCTATTATAAGTAAGTTCGTTATACATAATTTTGAGTGGCAATGGGATGAGAAAAAGCGATGTTTATTGATATTTAAAACATTATACTTGTTTGTCTAATCAAGTATAGTAGATTAAATGTTCAAATATTATAGAGGTTTAGCTGTGAAGAGAATTTATAAGTACTAAAAATAGGACTTGATTAAGCTTTAAGTAAAATGAGTGGTTGATGATATAGGTACAGTGATGTATTATGTTAAAAGAATGAAAGCGTTTTATTTTTAAGAAAGGATGATTTAGATGTCACATTATGTATTGGGATTAGATATTGGTATAACGTCTGTAGGTTATGGAATTATAGATTTAGATACGAATGATTTTATTGATTATGGGGTTCGATTATTTAAAGAAGGAACAGCAGCTAATAATGAAGACAGAAGAAATAGCAGAAGCAGAAGAAGGTTATTATCAAGAAAACATACGCGTTTAATGGACATGCAAAAAGTTTTAAAGGAAGCAGGAATCATGACTGAGAGCTACAGTCCATTGTCAAATGTATACGAAATCAGAAAGAAAGGATTAACAAAAGAACTTACAAACGATGAATTAACTGCGGCTATCTTACATATCACAAAACATAGAGGAAGTGTTATTGAAACCGTCGAAGATGATGAGGCAGCAGCAAAAGAAACAGGTGAATTAAAATCAACACTGCATGAAAATGCACTCTTATTAGCAAATAATAAATTTGTTTGTGAAATTCAACTAGAAAGATTAAATACTGAAAATAAAATTCGTAATCATAAGAATAATTTTAAAACAAAAGATTATGTAGCAGAACTAAAAGAAATTTTAAATCACCAAAATTTAAGCGAAGAAGTAAAAAATAAAATCATACAAATTGTTGAAAGACGAAGAGCTTATTATGAAGGACCTGGAAGCTTTAATTCTCCTACTCCTTATGGACGTTTTATTGAAGTTAATGGTCAAGTACAGGAAATTGATTTGATAGAAAAAATGCGTGGTAAATGTAGTGTGTATCCTGATGAGTTTAGAGCACCTAAAATGAGTATCAGTGCAGATTTATTTAATATTTTGAACGATTTTAATAATTTACTCGTCCAAGGAGAAAAGCTGCAAGAGGAAGATAAGAAGAATCTTTTAAAAATTATCAATGATAAAGGAAGCATTACTTTAAGACAAATATCAAAAAAATTAGAAGTTAATGAAGATGAAATCAAGGGATATCGAATTGATAAAAAAGGGAAAGCTCTTTTCACAGAGTTTAAAGGATATAAAATTTTAAAGAAATTGTTCTTAAATTGTGGACAGTCGATTAGTCTTGAAGATTACGAAATGTTAGATGAGATTATCGAAATTGTTACTAAGAAAAAAGGTATCGATGAAAGAAAAGATGCTTTAAAAGAACTTAAATGGGATTTATCTGATGATATTATCAATTCATTATCAGAGGTAACAGGTATTGTCGGCTATCATTCTTTATCTTTAAAGGCAATTCGTGAACTAGATAGTGAATTGTATAAAACATCTTTAAATCAAATGCAGCTATTACATGAGTTGAAAATGTTTGATAAAAATAGACCTTCTTATAAAGGTAAGAAAAATATTGTGGCAGATCCAGAAGCTATTTTGTCACCAGTTGCTAAAAGGGCACAAAATGAAACCTTTAAAGTTATCAACGCTTTGCGAAAAAAATATGGTGAATTTGATTCTATTGTTGTTGAAATGACTAGAGATAAGAATTCGCAGGAGCAAAAGAAAAGAATAAATGATTCGCAAAAGGCATTAGAAAGCTTGAATAAAGAGGTTGATCAACTTTTACAACAGAAAGGCTATGATCCTCAAAAAGTGAAAGGTAAGACGAAACAAAAAGTACGCTTATATATGATGCAGGAAGGGAAAAGTGCTTATACTTTACAGGAATTAGATTTACATAGAGTTATTAAAGATGATAAATATACTGAAATAGATCATATTATACCTATTTCTATTTCTTTAGATGATTCTCAATCAAATAAAGTTTTAGCATTACATTCTGAAAATCAACAAAAAGGAAATCTAACTCCGTTTATGGCATTTCATACAGGAAGATTTGCTGATATGGGTTGTACTTGGAATAAATTTAAAGAAAATGTTTTATCAAATAAAAATTACAAGCATAAGAAAAAGAATAATTTGTTAGATGAAAGAGATATAAACAAGTTTAGTGTAATTCAAGAATTTATTAATCGTAATTTAGTCGATACGAGTTATGCCAATAGAGTAGTTTTGAATACTTTAACAGATTATTTTAAAGATAATGAAATTGATACAAAAGTGCATACAGTTAATGGTAAATTAACGGATTTGTTTAGAAAACGAATTAACTTGAAAAAAGATCGAAATGAAGATTATTTACATCATGCAATTGATGCTTTAATTGTCGCATCAATTAAAAAGCTAAGATTGTTAGATGGTTATTTGGCAAAATATGGTTTTGAAACGTTATATGATGAAATGACAGGGGAAATTAAAGAGATACCAGAAGATAAAGCTTTTTTTGATGATAAGTATATTCGATATATACTAAATCTTAAAACTATTTATGAGTCTAGTAATATGTACTATCGAGGAATCTTAGAAAGAGAAGAATTGATCTATCAACCGATTAAAATTTCTCATAAAATTGATACTAAACCAAATAGGAAAGTTTCTGATGAAACTATTTATAGTACAAGAATTATTGATAATGAAGATCATTTGATAGAAAAATATAGTGATATTTATGATCCAAAGTTTAAAAATCTTACTGAAGATATTCTTAATGGAGAAAAGAATAAGTATTTGATGGAAAAAAACGACCCACAAACATTTAATATTTTAAAACAAATTATTTTTAATCATTATAATACATATAAAGATTCTAAAGAGTATTATAAAATTGAAAAGAAAAAAGAAAAAGAAATAATAAAACTTGTCGGAATTAATCCTTTAAGTCTGTACAAAGAAGAAAACGGCCCTATTAAGAAGTACTCCAAGAAAGGTAATGGACCAGTAATCATGTCAATGAAATATGATAGTGAAAAATTGGGAAATCATATTGATATTACTCCAGATAGTGCAAAAAACAAAAAAGTTATTCTGAAACAGATCAGTCCATATCGGACAGATTTCTATAAGTGTTCAGATGAAAAATTCAGATTTGTAACAGTACGTTATAAAGATGTGCATTATCAAAAATCAATAGACAAATATTGCATTGATAAAGAATGGTATCAAAATGAAAAGAAAAATAAAAAAATTGATGAAAAAGCAGAATTTTTATTTTCTATGCATCATGATGAATTGATTGGTATAACAAGGAAAGAAAGTGAACAATTTATCTATGACGAGTCAAAAGAGAATCATGGAGATCCTAGATATCATGATGGAGTTAAACCAGAAATCTTAAAATTTACAGCAACTAATAATGACACAAAAGGAATCATTGAAGTAAAACCTTTATATACATATTCTGCATATCGATTGAAGCCTACTGTATTAAATGTGAAAAATATTAAAAAATATGCAACAGATGTTTTAGGAAACTTGTATGAAGTTAAACAAAACGAGTTGAAATTGGAGTTTTAACAGGATATAATATTCATGGTTATATTCTAGCAAAAATTCATATGACCTAACAAAACAAGGGTTTATCCCGGATTCGGCTCTTCGGAGCCTTTTCTTTTACCTTAATTGTTATGGGACATAGAGTTATATATGTAGAAAAATGTGAACATCTGAGATTGTATTTAGATAATCTAAAAGTAATGGTTAAAAATGATGATATCTTATTTCCAATTTCAGATATTCAGATATTAGTTATCGATAATTATCAATCAAATATAAGTGTGCCTTTAATAAATAAATTGACAGAGAATAATGTGTGTACAATTATATGCGGAGTAGATCATCTGCCTAAGAGTTACATTCTTCCAATCAATGGGAATTTTGCAACTAGTGGAAATATAAATAAACAAATTACTTGGGAAAAAGAAAGAAAAGCTCTGTTACACTCAATAATTGTAAAATACAAAATCGAAAATCAAATAGAAATTCTAAAACAAAATAATAAGAGTCATGAAGTAATAAAAAAGCTTTATGAATTTGTAGATAGTATAGAGTTAGATGATAGAACAAATAGGGAAGGTCTTGCTGCAAAAATGTATTTTAGAGAATTATTTGGTTCCGACTTTATTCGATTTGATGATGATGTGATCAACGCAGGATTAAACTATGGATATAGTATTTTTAGATCATTAATAACTTCTATCATTGTAGCAAAAGGATATATTGCAAATATTGGAATATTTCATAAAGGAAAACAAAATATGTTTAATTTAAGTGATGATATTATGCCCTATTGTTGATGATTTTGTTTATAATACAATGCGTGATGAAATATTGTTTAAACAAGAACATCGAGAAAAGCTAATACAATTGACAAATAAGAAAATTCTTATAGATTCTCGAAAGCAAACAATAGCGAATGCGATAAATCAATATTTAGACTCAATTTTTAATTATTTGGATGGTGAAACGAATAGAGTTTTATTTCCGTTACCTATAATATATGACTTATGATTTTATGAGATTGATTTTATTTTTTGATCTTCCTGTGGTAACAAAAGAGCAAAGAAAAATATATGCGCAGTTTAGAAAGTTATTAATTAAAAATGGATATATTATGATGCAATATTCTGTGTACTGCAAGATTTTTGCAAATAGAGAAGCCGCAGTTAAACATGTTGGAGTTTTGGGAAAGAATGTACCCAAATCTGGTCAAATCAGAATACTCTTAGTAACTGAAAAACAATATTCTAAAATTGAAATTATTGTTGGAGGAAAATCACTACAGGAAGAACTGGTAAATGGAGATTCATTTATTAAAATATGAACAAAATTACAATAAAAAACGGAAATAAAAAATATGATATTACTATTAATAGAGTCAAATATGTTTTTTCTTCTAATCAAGACGAATTTAAAATTAAACAATCGTTTCGAAACTATTTTTCTAGAAGCAAAAGTGAATTTAGAAAAGAAAACGGTAATTCTAATAAAGTATTATTTAATGATAAAGATTTAGATACTAAAAGGACTTTATTCGTTGAAATTAATTCTGATTTTTCAATTAACGAAGATTGTAAATTAAACACAAAATCTCTGATTTTAAAGTATTTAGAATTGAGATTACAAGATAGGGAGTACTTTGATACGATTAATACGATAAACTTATTATTCGAATCTTTATCGGAAGAACTAAAAGATGAAAATGGGTTGAATACATTATTTGATGCAATGGATTATAAACATTTATCGAAATTGATTAATCCATATTATTTTGATGAATTACAGAAAGATGAATATGATTTAACTTTTGAAGAACTGTTATTATTTCAAATCAAATTGATTAAATATATTTCTCTTAATAATAATTTTTATGAATACATTATAGTTTTTATTGATTTAGATGAAGTTACCCAAAACTTAATTCAACAAATAAATTCTTTATTGAATTGCTATGTAATCTGTTTCTCAAAAAACTATGTTTTAGAAATGAGTGATGATGCCGCGATTATAGAGAATAAAGTTTTTGATTTATCGAATATTGAAGAGGTTTATGCATATTTCTACCAAAAATCATCTAATATACTACCTATTGAGGAAGTGAGGTTATATATGAAACAATACATAATTGATAAATACACTTATAAAAAGATTGATATTATTGATGAACTGATAAAATATGGTAGTAAATAAACTTAATATTTAAAAATACTCAAATTATGATAATATTTATTTGAGGTTTTGTTACCATCTGAATTTTTGCTAGAACATAACTGATACGATGGTTAGGTGAGTTATATGATAGTTTTGTTACCATCTGAATTTTTGCTAGAACATAACATTATATGGTTAGAAAAAAGAGGTGATAGCGTTTTGTTACCATCTGAATTTTTGCTAGAACATAACGATGATTATTTGCTATTAACACAGTCACAGGTTTTGTTACCATCTGAATTTTTGCTAGAACATAACCATGTCTGCATGACATCCGTTTCAAATTGGGTTTTGTTACCATCTGAATTTTTGCTAGAACATAACATCAGGGAATGAATCAATCATTCGATTTTAGTTTTGTTACCATCTGAATTTTTGCTAGAACATAACAAAACGATTTCTATACAGGATATATCGTAGGTTTTGTTACCATCTGAATTTTTGCTAGAACATAACCAATACAAAGAAGAAGTAGCTGCAGGTTTAGTTTTGTTACCATCTGAATTTTTGCTAGAACATAACCAGGAGAAAAGATAGTTATATTTAGTGGGGGTTTTGTTACCATCTGAATTTTTGCTAGAACATAACTTTCACACCATAGCGTGTATGCTGATTTGTGTTTTGTTACCATCTGAATTTTTGCTAGAACATAACCATCATCCGATAACACTGTTACTAGACATAGTTTTGTTACCATCTGAATTTTTGCTAGAACATAACTCGGGGATACGGTGATATTGACACTACCAAGTTTTGTTACCATCTGAATTTTTGCTAGAACATAACCGGATTTACTTTAACTTCCTTTTTTTCTACGTTTTGTTACCATCTGAATTTTTGCTAGAACATAACAAGAGACTCATTTCTGACCCTCTTTTGCTTGTTTTGTTACCATCTGAATTTTTGCTAGAACATAACAAATATACATGTCCTTCCCGTTGCCTGAAAGTTTTGTTACTATCTGAATTTTTCTGAAGAATGAGTTGGAATTTCCTATATAATTTTTGCAAAATATACTAGATCAATTGAATACAGATTTTCTAATCTCTGATATTTATGTGATATATATAAAAATAAAAATTAATCAACTATGATTAGTTTTTAATGTCGTTTATTGTTTTTTATGTTTAAGGCAATTAAATGCTCATTTGTTGCGGTTTTAGTAAGGAAGTTAATAAAAAGAGGAAAGCTATAATTAAAAATTTCCTCTTGGTACATTCTAATTCAATGATTGCTTAGCTTTTAATAACAGTTCAGAAGAAACTCCGGTAATCTCCAGGATATAAGAATCCGATATTCCTTTCTTTAATAAGTTTTTTAAAATCATTAAAATACCATCTTCTCTACCCTCAGTTTTACCTAATATTTTGCCCTCTGCTCTTGCTTCTTCTCTCATTCTGTCTAACGATTCACACATTACAATAACCTCCTTTTCTTCCTCCTTGATCTGTTGATACAGTT
>ENA-OPXM01000242-OPXM01000242.1-human-gut-metagenome-genome-assembly--contig:-NODE-242-length-36982-cov-4.872018_pt1 | contig 36982 bp, 30 predicted proteins | sample MGYA00241707_ERZ502035 | MGnify/ENA primary metagenome ERZ502035 (study PRJEB25962, sample SAMEA2043051) | human gut metagenome | biome: human gut; feature: human-associated habitat; material: faeces... | reverse complement strand
AATAATTTTCTAAAAATATGAAAAAGAAAAATAACATAAAAATAGATAATAAAACTATTAAGTATTTTTTTATATATTTAATATTTTTTAAACTAATTACCAAAAGAGTTTTCATAAATCACCTAAAATATTTTTTCTTACAAACTTAATATTATAAATATTAATAACAAAAATAATAATCAATGAAATAATTATAGCAAAGTAATTATAAATAATAGGAAATTTAGAAAATAAAAATGGATTATAATAAATAGTTATTTTTAAGATAATAAAAATTAAAAATGTAAATATAATAGATATACATATACTTATTAAACTTATATAACTATTTTCAATATATAAAATTTTAGTTATATCATTTTTGGTATAACCAAAACATCTATACAAATTAATAATTTTTGATTTATCAGATATATTTTTCTTATTTATAAAATTAATGATAATTATTAAAAATAATATAATAAAAATACCTATTAAAAAGGATGTTACATTAACAAAATTTATAAATTTACTATTTATTAAAACGAGTGAACTAGATTCATATCCTAAATCATTTAATTTTTCTTTTACAAAATCTATATTTTTAATATTATCTACTCTTATAAAAATACTTGGAGTTATATTATCTTGATTATAATTTTCATACGATTTATTATAAATTTTTTCAATTAAATTTTTATGTGCATAACAAATATTTTCATCAATTATATTAGTGTTATTGTCATATATACCCACGATTTTTAAAGTATCATAATTAACATTTTTACTTTCATCATTATTATAAGTATAGTAATAAATATCAATATTTTTATTTAAGTATTTATTCATTTTAATAATATCTTTTTTATTAATATTATCTATATTATTTTTTGGATAAAAATTTTTAGGACATATTATTTGATTTTCTAAATTAACACCATTAAATGAAATATAGTTTATACTATCATTTTCAGAATATCTAACTAGCTGAATACTTCCATTTTTTATAAAATCATTTGAATAAACAGTTATATCACTATAATTATCTATAAATGCATCACTTACATGTTTTATTTCTTTAATTTTATTTATAAGTGAAATTGAATTTGTATTAAAATCTGGATCAATATATAATGTTTTATATGAAAGGTCTTGTTTAATACCATTTTCTATATACATATTCATAGATTTTGTAAAGGAAAATACTATTATAAGCAAAATTATTGCAATAGATAAAATGATTACTTTTTTATAAATACTTTTATCATTTTTAAAACTTTTGAAAAAATATAAATAATTACTCATAAAGTTTACCATCCCTTATTTTTAAAACAACATCTGCATATTTTTTTATTTCTTCATTATGGGAAACCACTATTACGCATTTTCCCTCAAGGCTTAGTTTTTTTAAAAGTTCAAATATATTTCTTTCATTTTTACTGTCAAGGTTTCCTGTAGGTTCATCTGCAAGTATGATATTTGGATTATTTATAAGCGCTCTTGCAATTGCAACTCTTTGACATTCTCCTTTAGAAAGTTCACTTGGATAATGATTAACCCTTTTTTCAAGGCCTAAACTATTTAATATAGTTATTCCTTTTTCTTTTTTGTCTTTATAAGGAATTTTATCAAGCATAATTGGCATTATAACATTTTCATAAGCTTTCATATTATTATTTAAATAAAATGATTGAAAAACAAAACCTATTTCCTCTTTTCTAATTTTAGAAAGTTGTAAATCATCCAGTGAAGAAACATCAATATTATTTATAAAAACACTACCTTCATCATAAGTATCAAGAGTTCCTATTAAATGAAGAAAAGTACTTTTGCCAGAACCACTTGTCCCCATTATTGCATAAAATTTACCTTTTTCAAAATTATAACTAATATTATTAACAGCTTCGATTTTTTCATTATCTTTATAATAATTTTTAACCAAGTTTTTTACCTTTAATATCATACTATTTCCTTTCTTATTGTATTATACCATATGAGAAATAAATCTCATATGGTATAAACTTATTCATAACTTTTCATCAAAACGCTATTTGAAACTAAACCACTATATTGTTCCCCATGACCACTATCGCCATCTTTTAAAGCATTTTGATATGTTCCAAATGCATAATATCTTTTTCCAGAGCCAGCATTTCCCATTAAAATTTCTGAATTATTGCCATTTTTGATGGTAACTAACTTTCTTTTATAAAGAGTATCACTTAAAAGTCCATCTTTATAAAGAGCGATTACAAGTCCTGTATTTGTATCCCCATAATTAACTGTAACATCATTAATTTGAATCTTATGATTATTGTATTTGTATTTTCTTGAAGATCCAACTAATGTTGAGTTAAAACTTATTGATAATGTACTTATATAACCATCAACTGCAGCACAAACAGTTATTGTTAAACCAACAAGTATAATAAATAGTATGCCTCTAAAAATTCGTTTTTTCATTTTACCTCCTTTCTTAAGAAATAAATAATTTCTCTAAGAAAAGAATATCAACATTTTTATAAAAATGTTAGAGCCATATAAGCACAATAACATTATGGGAAAAAGAAACACATTTTAAATAGAGATGCTTACGCCACCCATTTTATCATAATATGCAGAAACGGAATTTTCAAACAAAAATACATTACCATATCCTTTTTTTGATATTGAATACTTCATACTACTTGATTTAGATATGTTAGATGTAGCGTGTTGATAACTGGAATAAACAATTCCAGATTTATTAACATTGTAAATTTGAGTTATTACAATGCTATTACCAGCCGTTGGCAATTTTAATGAAACACCGAAACCATTATTTTCTATTTTTGATTGATTATAATTAATATCATTTACATAAGTAATAATATTTTGATTTGTTAAATGTGTTCCCTCTAAATAAGCACCAAAAACATCGTAGCTACGAATAGTTGGCAATCTTAGCCATTTTAAAGTAGTTGATATTATACAATTATTTCCATTACACGATTTAGAAATATTAAGTGACTTACTTTTAGTCGTATGTTCTGTTCCAAACAATTCAATATCATTAGTCAATATATTTGATGTACAACTAACTTTTTCAAATATAATTGAAAGTTCAACTTCATTAATATTTTCCAAGACATCATTATTGGATATTTTTTGTATAAAATCATATTCACATTTTGAAAGTCGTGTTCCATTTTTATTAATATAATAAAAAGCTTGCGCATTGATATCGCTTGTGAATAGAACAACCACTAGAAAAAATATAATTTTTTTCAATTTACTCATATTCATAATTCCTCCTATCAAAAAAAATATACAACAAATATGTTGTATATAAAAGGGCTTAATAAGCACATCAAGAAATAAAATCATTAATTATTTTCCAAAATCTTGCTATTTCATCATTTGCATTTTCACATTTACTACTTATGCACTCTAATTTTGTATTATATGTAAAAATATCTTTATCACCAAAATATGAAAGTGTATCTAAACTAATATCATAATTCCATATTTGACTATTATCATTTGAAAACACAGTTACTATTTTTGTATTTGAATTATATTTTAATATATAGTCATTATTTATATTTATATTTTCATCATGTTTTATTTTATTAATTAATTTTTCAATATTTTTATTAACTCTTATATCATTTTTTGCTTTTATAAAAGAACTTTTAACTCTTTTCTTAGGAATAAAACAATTATTTATATAATCCTTTAAAAAATTTAATTTCATACTTTCTTCGTTATCTTCAAAAAAAATTTTCAATATAACACTATAATCTTTTTTTGCAAAATCAATTAAGTCATATTCATCATAACCATAAAAATCAGTTAAAAAAGTATTAGTAAAATCACCTTTATAAACTACCTCAGATTTATTATTATTTTCAAGCAATAATTCTACTTTATCAATATTTTTATTATTTTTATTAATTATATTTCCAAGATAAAAATAATAAACCTCATTAGTATATAATAAAAATCCATCATTTACTTCATAGTTTTCACTTTGACCATTAACCTTATATAATCTTGTTTTTTTAAAAGAAAAAATAAAGTATATAAATAAAAATGAAATAACTAATAAAATCATCAAAAATGAAATTATTTTAATGATTTTTTTATTTTTATAGTTTGCTTCGTATAAATTAACAATTACCTTTTCGTCATTTTTATTTACGTAATCACCATTTAACAAATCATTAATTGTAACATTAAAGATTTTACTTAATCTTAATAATGAACTAGAATCAGGCATAGTAACTCCTCTTTCCCATTTACTTACTGCAGTTCTATCTATAGGAATTTTTTGAGCTAATTCTTCTTGAGTGAGCCCATTATCCACTCTTAACTTTTTTATAAATAAACCAAATTTATTAATATCCATAAACACTCCTTTAAAATTATTTTAGCAAATTTCTTTATAGAAGTCATATTTTATTATTAAAACCTTGAGGGATTAATAGTAATTTGTACATCAACATCTTTATTTAAAACATATTTTTTATCAATGTTTGAAAGAACATCAAAAAGATTATCAATTGTTTTATATTTAATAATAATTCCAAAATGATATAAATTATTTATTCTAAACATACCCGCAGGAGTTGGTCCTAAAATAATCTTATTTTTAATTTCTTTATTTAAATAACCCTTTATTAAATTGGATTCTTTACTAGCAATTTCATAACTTTTACTAATTATCATAATATGAGCAATATAACAAAATGGTGGATAAAAAAGTTTATGGCGAATATCAAGTTCATATTTAAAGAAGCTTTCATAATCATTATTTTTAACATACTCTAAAACTTTATTATCAGGATTAAATGTTTGAATTAAAACTTCTCCAGGGGCATTTCCTCTTCCTGCTCTTCCTGATGTTTGATATAAAAGAGAAAATGTTTTTTCATTAGCTCTAAAATCTGGTATATTTAAGGATGTATCAGCATTAATAATACCCACTAAAGTAACAAGTGAAAAATCAAGACCTTTACTAATCATTTGCGTACCTAAAAGTATATCATATTTATGTGCAGAAAAATCATCAATTATTCTTTGATAACTACCTTTTTTTGATGTAGTATCTTGATCCATTCTAATAATATTTGCCTCTTTGAAAAGAGTTTTTAGTTCTTCTTCAACCTTTTGAGTACCAAGACCTAAATAATTAAGAGCATCTTCATTACAGTTTGGACACATTTCATCCTTTTTAATATTATATGAACAATAATGACATCTTAAACTATTACTTGTCTTATGATATGTTAAGGTTATATCACAGTTTGGACATTTATATGTATAACCACAATTTGAACAAGTTACAAATGTAGAAAAACCTCTCCTGTTTAAAAGAAGTATTACTTGCTCTTTTTTTGCTAACCTATCATTAATTTTAGAGACTAATTCTTTTGATAAGAATTTTCCTCCTTCATATTTCATATCAATTAAATATGTTTTAGGAAGTGGTGCATTATTTGCTCTTTTATTAATTGTAACAAGATGATATACATCTTTTAAAGTTCTTGCCTTTGATTCAAGACTAGGAGTTGCACTAGCAAGTACTAAAGGTATCCCAAGTTCCTTTGCTCTAAAATTTGCTACATCAATTGCATCATATCGTGGAGAGCTATCTTGTTTATAACTATCTGAATGTTCTTCATCAATAATTATTAAACCTAAGTTTTTAATTGGTACAAATATACTACTTCGAGTTCCTACAACTATTTTAACTTCTCCTTTATATATTTTCATATATTCATCATACTTTTCGCCAGTAGAAAGTCCACTATGGAAAATAGCTACAAGTGATCCAAATCTTTTATAAAATCTTTGAACAGTTTGCGTAGTTAAACATATTTCAGGAACAAGTACAATAACAGTTTTACCTATTTTTAATACTTCATCAATAAGAGCCATATAAGTTTCAGTTTTACCACATCCAGTAACCCCCTGAAGTAAATATACATTATAAGAATTTATTCCTTTATTCATTATTTCAAAAGCTTTAGTTTGCTCTTCATTTAATGTAACAGGTATGCTTTTTTCATCACCGATATTAATACGATATTTTTCTTTTTTAACTTCCTTTACTAAACCTTTTTTAACAAGAGTATTTAAACTACTACCTACTACTTCTTTTTTATTTATAAATTCACTATTTAAAAGTTTATCTAATATAATTACTTGATTTTGATATCTTTCATTTTCTAAAATATATTTATTTATAATATTTTTAGCTTTATTTAAAGTAATAAATGTATCATATTTCTTATAATCTTTATTATCACTTTTTATTTTAAGTGATGGAGGCATCATTACCTCAATTGCACTTATAAGTGGACACAAAGTAGTTTTTTTTAAATAATAAGCCATTTTAAGTTGCTCGTCATTTACAATAAAATTATCATTTATAGAAATAATTTCTTTCATTTCATAATCACATTTATTAGAGTTTATCCCAATAACTATTCCATTAATTACCCCTTTGTTAAAGGGAACAACTACTTTCATACCAACTTTTAAAGTATCCTTAAATTTATTTGGAATTATATATGAAAATATTTTATCTAATGATTTAACCGGATATTCAATTATTACGTCCGCCTTCATTTTTCCTCCATATATGAATTAAAAATACTAGTAAAGAAAGCATTATTATACCTATAAAAATATATAAATAATTATTTAGTAAAAATGCATAAATACCACCAAAATTACTTATAACAAGTACTACTTTACCAAATACTTTACTTTTATCAATCTCTTCACCGTCATTAAATTTATTACTATCACCTTTTGTTTTATAGTAACCAGATTTAATTGAAATAACTCTATGAGTATTAACAAAATTTTCATTTGTCTTAAAGGATATTACATCATTAACTTTATAACTGTCCTCTTTTTTAACTATTACTAAATCACCAACATTTATATATGGAAGCATACTTGATCCAGTATTTATAAAACTTGTATAGCCAAATACATAAGGAACTTTTTTTAAAACTATTTTTTGATATGCAAAAGAAATTGTGATATAAAGAAAAAACATCACAACTATAGTAAGTAATATTAATATTATTTTTCTAAATACTTTCATAAAAAGATTATATCATTATTTTATATTTTATTAAAGAAAAAGAAACTACTTTGATTTAGTTTCTTTTTGAACTTCTTTTACTAACATATTATAATCTTCCTCAGTTATGTCTATTGATTTTAAAATAAGTTCTTTAGATGCACCATTTTTAATTAATTCTTTTGCAATAGCAAGATTGTTTTTTTCAATAGCTAACTCTTTCATTTCTGCTTCGTGAAACTTTTTAGGATCATAATAAATTAACTCATCATAATTTTTTTGCATAGCATCTAACTCCTTTACAATTCTTAGCATCATTTTATCACCAGCAAAAGTTTTTTTATTATTTGTTATGCATATTAGTGATAAATATTCTAAGTATCAAATTTTCTAATATCATCATATGACATTTTTCTTAATAAAGCAACATTTATGTAATATATTGTTAATACGAAATTTTTAAAAAAAATTAACATTTTTATATGCTAATTTTTCTTTCTTAGACTTCTTACAAGTTCAGTGGCCTTAGCTTTGCCATTTAAAAGTGGTGAAATACTTTGACCTAAATATAATTTATAAATAATTTCAGAGATATTTTCTGAACAATCAACCTCTTCGAACCAAGGCTTATTTTTAATATCTTCGTCTAAATAAGTAAGATTAGTTGAATATACTTTAGAAATGATTCCTTTGTTATAGTATTCTTCGAATTTTTCTTTACCTTCGGTAAATAGTGAGAATGTTGCAGCAAGAGAAATATTTTTAGCACCACGTTCTTTCATCATTTTAGCGCAGTCTAATATAGACCCACCTGATGCTATCATATCATCGACAATAAGTAAGTTTTTACCACTTACATCTTTACCTAAATATTCATGAGCCACAACTGGGTTTTTACCATTAACAATTTTACTTAAATCTCTTCGTTTATAACAAATACCTACATCAGTACCAAGCATATCTGCATAGTATCTTGCTCTATCCATAGCACCTACATCTGGTGATATTACTAAATAATTATCTGGATTATTAAACATATTTTGATCATTTTTCATCATTGATTCAATTATATTTGTAGTTACATAAAAACTATCAAATGAAGAACATGGTATAGCATTTTGAATATTTGGATCATGTGCATCAAATGTAATTATTTCTTTTACTCCTAACCTTTCAAGCTCCTGAAGGGCCATAGCACAATCTAATGACTCTCTTCCTTTTCTACGATGTTGTCTTGATTCATATAAAAGTGGCATTATTACACTTATTCTATTAGCATGTCCCATACAAGCACAAATAAATCTTTTTAAATCTTGAAAATGTTCATCAGGACTCATATAGGAAGTTTTATGATACATTTCATAGTCTATGCTATGATTTCCTATATCACATAAAATGTAAACATCATCATTTCTAATAGACTCATTAATAAGGGCTTTTGCTTCCCCATTATTAAATCTTGGATTTGAGGTATCCACGATAAAAGTATTATCTGTATTAAAGGCTTTTTTTAAATAAGCATCTACTTTTTCTCCTAAAGGTTTTGCACCTTTCATAACAATTAATTTTAGATCTTTTTCCATATTTCCTCCCATAAAAAATAAATTAGAAAAACTAATTTATTTACATTTACCATCACCTGGTTTTTCACCAGCAACGTATTCCTGGCCAATCATTGAGCAGCTTGTTTTAGTGATAGAGTCTTTTAAATAACCACCAAAATAGTTAACTAAAGCAATTGCAAGTACACTTACAAGAGCAATAATTAAAATATATTCTACTAAAGCTTGTCCTTTTTTATTCATACATTAACCTCACTATCATTTTATCTTAACTTATATTTTTTGTCAATTATCATCATCATCTTCATTATTTGTAAATATTACTTTTTTAGAGTTTTCAATATTTTTCTTAAGACCTTTTTCACGAATCTTTCTAAGTTCACGAAGTTTTTCTTCCATTTCAAGTTCATCAAGTTTCTTAAGTGCTGAAGAAGTCATCGCATTTCTAATAACGTTTTCACTTGCCCAAGAAAATATTTCACATATTTCAAGTTCATAACAAACATAATAAACGATTAAATTATTTATAAAACTTTTAATATCAGTTTCTATTAAAAAATCAACATTTTCTTTTGCACTTTCATCATAAACTACTGGGAAAACTTGCATACTTGTAAATTCACTTTTTGAAAAGTTATAATAATGATTATAATAAATAACTATTTTACTATAACTTTTTTCATTAATTGCTTCTGTAAGATATTCTTTTAATCTATCAAGTTCTTGATAAAAATCATCTTTGGCTATTTTCATAACTGTTTTATCATCTTCATAAGCAATTTTACGACCAATTATAATTTTATAATCATCTTTAGTTTCTTTAATCTTTTGAGAAACAACCTGATTATATGAAGAACAAAAACCATAATCTGAGGCAATATAAATATTAAGTACTGGTTTTGATGCATCAGGTTCTATCGAATTTTTGTCAAGAACTATATTATCATTATACATAATCGAAGATATTATTTTAGTAAGAACTGAACTTGTCATACCAAATTCTTCGACTTTACTTTTCGCAGAATTTATTCTAACTAGAGAAAACAAATTCATAACTTGTACTATAGGTTTAATATTTTTCATATTACACCTACATTATTGTATTAATTCTAGTTTTATAAAACTCATCTAAATATTTAAAATAATCCGCTATAGATTCTCCATCTTTAATCTTTCTAGCTTCATCTTTAATATCTTTACTATCAATTAACATTTGGGTAATATCATTAATCATTTTCTTACTATCAATTGATATAAGTCCATTTCCAGAAACTTGAAATATCTTTTTTTCATCACTATTAACACTTACGGCATAAGCACATTTAATTGCTTTATAATTAATAAGTTTTAATACAACATATTCTTCACCAGTTTCATCACAAAGTGTTTTTCCTACTAAATCCATTTTAATCCTCCTTTAATATAGAAAGAGTATCTATATTTCTATTAAGTAAACTTACATTTTTATTTTTAACTGAGGCATCGTTAATTAAATCAATTATGTAATCATTTAAATATAGTGATGCACCTGTTATTTTAGTATCTTCATAATAAAATCTACTATTTGCATAATCATAATACATAATATAATTACTATTTACATAAACAAAGCTAAATCTTGAAAGATTTATTTCATTTCCATTATATTTTAAAATGCAAGGTTCAAATACAACATAAGTATCTTCGTTATCATATAAAAAGAAATTATTTTTTAGAGCTTCTTTTTTATTATACTTTAATTTAAATAATGATTTATTATCTTCAATAACTGTATATTTTGGTAAACTATAACTCTCATTGTTTTTATTATAAAAATAGATTATCATTTTTTTAGGTAAAATTATTTTAGAAAGTGCTTCAGAATAAATAATTGAATCTTCATCAATTTCATTTCCAGCATTCTTTATATCTATAATACTATCATCCTCATATGTAATATGTGCTTCATAAGTATTTTTCTTTAATGCATCATATTGATATACTTTTTCATAAGTACTTTTAAGTTCTACTTTATTAGAGTTATTTATAATTCTAACAATAATAATTGTACTTATTATTACAAGTATAAGTCCTAAAATTATAGATACGACAATATAATTTTTCTTAAAAAAATTAATTATTTTCTTTTTCATTTTTTACCTTCCTAATATCTCTTATAAATTTTAAATGTGTAAACATATAAAAGAATAATCCAAATAAATTTATTGCCACTTGTAAAAAGAAATAAATGTAATTATCGGTATTTGCAAGTTTTATTTCATTAATTAAATTGGCAAGGTAAATTGTTGAAACATTGACACCATTTATAAGTAAATTTATAAAAAGTGCTTTCCATTTTAATACTAAAATAAAACTTAATAGTATTAAAACCTGGCTAACTACCGCAAAGGCAATGCTAAAATCTAATTTAAAAATAAGAAAATATGTTAGAAATAAGTAATTAATAATAATTAAACTTAAAGCAAATATTTCATTATTTTTTAGATTTAAAAACATTCCATATAGATTATAATTATTTTTACCTTGCTTTTTTATAATGAAATAAAGAGCAAAAATAAGAACAAGGAAAAGGGAAAAAACAATTACTAAAAATAAATATTTTTGAATAAATTCTACCATTATTTCCTCCCTTGTATCATTAAATTAAATACATTATTACTATTCATAAAACTTGCTTTAACACCTTCATAATGTATTTCTTGTCCATTATACATAATATCAATTTTACCATTTACCTCGCCAATTATTGGTGTATAATCAAGCATTACAAGTAAATTATATTTTTCATCAGTTATTCTTATATATTCACAATCCTTGTAAGTTGTAAGACCTGTTTCAAGTTCAAATACATTTACAAGTATTCCCTTATTTTCCATAAGCACCTATATATAAAAATGATAGTTCATCAATGAAATCATATTTACCATTTAAAATATTTTCTACGTCATTTAAAATATCTTCGATATCTACTTTTACGCCTGGCATATTAGTAAATGATTCTGATGCAAATAGTGGTTGAGAGAAATAATTACGAAGTTTTCTTGTTCGATAGAAAATATTTTTATCTTCCTCACTCATTTCATCAACACCAAGTATTGCAATAACCTCTTCGAGTTCATCATATCTTGTATAATATGCTAATGCTTTCTTCAAAAGATTATAGTGTCTTTCTCCTAAAACATCAATATCTACAAGTTTTGATGTAGATTTAAATACATTAATTGCGGGATATAAACCTTTTTCACTCATCTTACGATCAAGTGTAATTTGTCCATCCATATATGAGGAAATATTTTGTACAGCTTCATCATTTAAATCATCGGCTGGAACATATATTGTTTGAAATGAAGTAATTGCTCCATCTTTAGTAGAGTTTGCACGTTCCTCAATTTTACTAATAAGTTCATTCATATTAGCCATATAACCATTTTCTACAAGAATTTCCTTAAGTTCCATTGCTATTTCACTTCGTGCTTGTATAAAACGGTATACATTATCTATAAATACAAGAGCATCTTTTTTCTTTTCATCACGAAGATATTCGGCGATAGTAAGACCAGATTCAATTGATTTACTTCTTGAAACTGGGTTTGAACCCATTTGGCCAAATACTAAAGCAATTTTATCAAGTAAACCATTCTTATCCATTTCTTCGATAAGTTCTTTACCTTCCCTAGAACGTTCTCCAGCACCAATAAAGATTGCATTAGCACTTGTTGAATTATAAATATTGTGAATAAGTTCACGAATTAATACGGTTTTACCTACACCAGCACCACCAATTAAACCTATTTTAAATCCTCTTTGAATTGGAGCAAAGAAATCTATAATCTTTATACCTGTCCAAAGTGGTTTTGCCTCAATATCAAGGTTCTGAAGGCTTATTGTTTTATTTCTTGTAATTTTCTTTTTTTCACTTGTAAATGGTTTACCATCAACAATATTACCATAAGAATCAAATACACGACCTATTGCTCTATCAGAGTATTCTATTTCAATACCTTTAGCTTTTTTATAAAGTTTTTCACCTTTTTTAAGTCCCCAGTTAGATTCAAGAGTAATACAAGTCGCTTCGACTGAAGTTAATGATACAACCTCAAAATTATATTTACCATCTTTAGTTGTAAGTATATCTCCAATTTCAAGTTCATCAGTAGATAAAATAACTTTAATGGAAACATCTAATATACTAAGTACTTTACCAACTATCATTATTTTACCTCCTTAATGTCATCAAATAGAGTTGTCATTTCCTCTTTTGTAAGAGGACTATATTTATATTGATTTAGTTTAGATAAAATCTTTTGACCTTCGATCATACGATTTTTCATATTTTCTCCTAAATCATCAAGATTAACAAGTTCATAAATATCTCTAATTTCCAAATATGAAAGTAAATCTTGTTTAATTTTAATACCGACTTTTTTCATTTCTCTAGATTGAACTGCTCCACCAAGTCTTGATACGGAAAGTCCATAATCAATTGCTGGACGTTCACCTTTATTAAATTTCTTAAGTGATAAAACAAGTTGTCCATCACAAATAGAAATAATATTCGTGGAAATATAATCTGTAATATCTCCACTTCGAGTTTCAACTACTGGAATCATTGTAATTGAACCTCCACCTATATGTTGACAACCATTTTCAAGTAGTCTTGCATGTGTATAGAAAATATCTGATGGATAAGCATCTCTTCCTGGAACCTTTTTAGCGGCCAAACTCATATGTCTATAAATATCAGCATGTTTCTTTAAATCATCAAATATTACTAGAACGTCTATTCCTTGTCTCATAAAATATTTTGCAATACTTGTCGCAGCATAAGGTGTAACATAACTTTTCGCAGGTAAATCATCAAAAAATGATGCAATTATAATTGTATAACTCATGGCTCCCATCTTAGTAAGCTCATAATAAATTTGTTTAACTTCTTTTTTTGTTTTACCAATTGCTACATAAATACAAAGCATTCTAGAGTTTTTTTGATTTGCTATCATATCAAGACAAATTTGAGTTTTACCAGTTTTTTTATCTCCGATAATAAGTTGTCTTTGCCCTTTACCTATTGGATAGAATAAATCTATACCAGCAATACCAGTTAAAAATTCTCTTTTAACTTCACTTCTTTCAACTAAAGGAATATTACCTGTTTCTACATCAAACTCTAGTAAATTATCAAACTTTTTACCACTTATTAAATCATTTCCAAATACATCTATTACTTTACCTAAACTATCCATTGAAAAAGATACTTTAAAGTTTTTATTTAGTGTATAAACTTTGTCACCGATTAAAATGGTATCATTTTGCTCTACTAAAGAAATATTAACTGTATTTTCATAGATTGCTGAAACATAACCTTTTGCTTTATTTAAAATGCTAACACTTTCAAAAAATGCAACATCCTTAAGGCCTGCTACCTCAATCATACTTCCAGTAATATTTATAACTTTACCAATAGAAAAGACATTATTTTCTTCATTAATATCTTTCATAACATCTTTTGCTATTTCATCCCACATAACACTCACAAGTCACACATCCCTTTCATTTATGCTATAATCATAAATTCTATCCTGATATTTAATTATAATTCCTTTATATATATCATCACTATAAGAAGTTTTTACATATGGATTAATATGATTATAATTCTTATTTTTATCACCAGTTATAACTTCAATAACTGGATTTGTTTTTTCTATATTAAGTTCAAAATCTAATAAAAATCTATTTAACTTAAACTTATGATGCTTTAAATAATCATAAAATACTTTATATTCATCTTCATTAAGCATTTTAGATATTTCATTTATTTGATTATCTTTATTAAGCATTTTAAGTTTGTATATTAGATTTGGACTAAATCTATCGTAAATACTTTGATAATATTTATAATTTTCATCTACTGTATTATTCTTAACAAAATCAGATATTATTTTATCTTCATCAATCTTAAATATTGCATCAACTCTATTAGCAATTTTTAAGGCATTACCATTTTCATAATCAGCATTATTATAAATATCAAGAAGTGATTTATCGATACCCTCTTTTACTTCTACCTTCTTTTTATCCTCTTCATAAAATTCATTATTAATTTTTTCTTCATTTGTTTCTTTATTTTTTTCCTCTATTTTCCTATCAAGAGCTTGCATAGTCTTAAAGTAATATTTTTGACTATCTTTATTTAAGCTCTCAATAAGTTTTTTTAGAGAAAAGAACATTATAACTGAAAGTAATCCAGTTAATATTAAAAGTAATACTATTTCCATTAGCTAACAAATGGATTTAGATATAAAAGAATGTAAATAAAGGTAAATAAGAATAATAAAAATACCGCTAAAACGACTAGAATAGTCATTATTGAATGAATGACATCATTTTTAGTCTCTGGATTTCTACCAATAGACTCGGCTATTTTACCTCCCATAATACCTAAACCAATTGATAAACCTAAGAATGTAAGACCTAAGATTATACCAACTGCTAACATTGTTGCATAAAGTACGCTTTCCATATTATCACTCCTTCTTATAAAATATATTTATATGTAGCAATTATGCCCATATTTGCACCATTAAGTGTTGCATCTTCAATTACTATTTTAGCAACCTTACCTACACCAGAATAACTAAATAAACCTGTATAACCACCATTTTTAGCAAGTTCTAGATTTAAATTACTATCCGTAGCCACTAAAACATCATCTATATAAAGATTTGCTTTTGCATAATCAATACTACCATCTACTTTCAATATATATGATACACTATTTGCACTTACTTTATCAAGTGTAATTTGTCCATTTACTGATTTTGTTTTAACTTTTATTTCATCAAATTTTTGACTTACTACATTTCCATTATCTTTAAAATCATAATAGAACTCTAAAGTATATTCTTGCCCTGGAAGTAATCCTTTTATATCATATGTAGTCGAGGAAGGATCTACTGTATATCTTCCTACTTCCGAATCACCAAGCTTTACTACAATATATACGCTAGTAAACTCAGTAAGAGGATCATAAACCATATATGATACCGTTATACTATTACTATCTGATTTACTATCAAGAACTGTAGTTTTATGAGTAACATATTTATTATTAGTTATTGTTTGATGAATGTTATTGATAAATGTATAATTATTATCTGGATAAACATTATCAGCTTCATTATTATCAGGCTTTTTCTCTTCATATTTTTTATTAAAATATTCATTTGTTGAACCACTTATTTTAGCAAGATCAAACTCTTTATCATCATATACAAGTTTTTCTTCATTAGTTTTAAATGTAAAATTACCTAGTTTTAAATTAAGAACTCCAAAAGATTTATAACTTATTACATTATTATATACATAAGAATTTCCTACTTTATCTAAATCCACAAGTAAATAATTTTCAGCATTTAATAAGTCATCCTCACTTTTAATTACTTTACCTGTAAGTAAATATTTTCGATCACTTATTTTAAATATTTTATTTGATAAAGCAGAAAATATATTTTCATTTGTATATTTTTTAGTTTCTCCATTATCTAGTACTTCATAAAATGTTCCAAGAAGTTTCATTTCTCCAGTAGAACTATTATATATTACAACTTTATTTCCAAGAGAAACTTTTTTCTTATCTTGAACTAAATAATAATTACCAATAAAATCTTTTTTAATATAACTATTATTTTTAACTGTTATAAGTTCTTTATCTTTATTATATAAATAACTTATTGAACTTACGTCATATTTTACATTATAATCTTTTATTTTAAATATTATAAATACACATACTGCTGAAAGAACTAAGAAGGTAAAAATTGATAGTCCTAAAATTAAAAGTTTATTTTTTGAATTTAATTTTCTCATTCTTACCCTCTTTTCTTATCTTCAGTTCTTGTTGTAGCATTGTTTTCACTACCAAGAATATAACATTCATTTTTATCAGCATTCCATTTATTTGAAATAGCATTTGCAAGGCATTTTTCCTCAGTATTTAAATCTTTAGCAATAGCTCCTCCTAAATAGAATTTATATACTATGTTATAACCAGCACTTCTTAAAAGTAGTTCATCAGTATAAGCATAAGCATTAGCATTTTGACCTTTTGTGCCATTATGTCTAAGTAATATTTGATAATAACTATCTCCGACTACTGAACTTTCTGTTGAACCCGTTATATAAATAATCTTATCATCTTCATCAGTACTTAACTCATCAAACATTTTTGTTCCAGAAATATAAATATTTCCTACTGAACTTTCGATTGAGTTAATTGCATAAGTTATTCCTACTACATAAGCCTCTTGCTCTACATAATCTTCATCAGGTTCCACTGGGACAATATCTTTCATAATATTTGCAGCATAACCAAATCTTAATGTAGTTTCACCATAAATATTTTGATCTTCTCCAACATAGTTATTAGCCATATATTGAACAAGTCCTGTATTAATATGATAATTATTTAAAGTAAACATTAAATATCTATCAAAATGATGTTCAAGAGCAGTTGTTCCATTATTATTTATATATGTATCATACTCTATAATGAAATAATATTGTTTATTTTCCTCAAGGTTATTATATCTTGCTTTATTATTTGAACTAAATATATTTTTAACTTCTTCAGAGCCACTTACAACTTTATATTCACCATTTTGTAGTGTTGCAAGATAAGCTTTATAGTTACCACTTGTAACAACTTTATCAGGGTCATTAAAGGCAATTCTAAAGTTTAAATAATAACCACTTGTTGTATTATAATGACTTGCTTTAATAACATCTAAGTTTGGAGCATTAAGACTTCGAGCATTTACCCCACTGTTATAGATAACTATTTCTTTTTCTCCTGAAGGAGTATCCACTTTAGCAGTTAATTTAGTTTGATAATCTTTACCAAATATAAAACTATCACCAGTTATATCAAAAGATGCTGACATATCATATTTATTTGATTTAGCACATGTACTGCCACCTAAAACGTTGTAATTATCTTCATTACAGTTTTGAATATTTGTAGCACATACACCATCTGCACAAATTTCATAATCTACTGATTTAATACCAATAATATCTGAAATATTATAATTTAAATTTAATAATCTTTGTGAATAATCATCTTTAGAATTAATATCAAATGAAGCACCAGTTACTTTTATATCAGCCTCACTTAAAGTTTTAAATGAATAATTAAATGTTTCATAAAGAGTACTTGATGAATCTGTTAAATATATTTTCTTACCAGAAATCATCATATAAGCTTTCATAGTATATTCAGTATTAATATCAAGACCATATAAAGTTATTTCATAAGTAATATCAATCTTTTTACCAGAATACTCTTCATCATTAAATTTAATAGTTTTTGTTAAATAATCATATTTATAATCAGTTACTACTTTATTATCTACTTTTACACTTTTTAGATTTAATAAATAATTTGAATATGCTTTAATTACATAACTATTACCATTTACTACTCCACTTTGAGAAGTAAGTTCATCTTTATTAATCTTTAATGTATTATTTCCTACCTCTAAATAAAGGTATTTAACATTATCTTCATTATCAATATCACTTTCTTTAATACCAGATATTTGCATATTAATTTTAGCTCCATTTATAGTCGGAGATACTAAATTAATTTTAAGTGATGGTACAACATTTTCATAGGTAAACATATTATCTAAAGTGCTTATTTCTGATGTACCAAGTTCTTTTATATCAATAGCTTCATAATCTTTATTTAAATATATTGTAACACCTTTTTCATTTACTTTATAATCTACTTTTCTTTCATAGAATATTTCATTTTTATTAGCAAAATATCTTGATGCAAGGTTCTTAAAGTAAATATTTCCTATAAAATAATTATTATTTACATATGTATTAGAGCCTGCTCCCGGTTCATCATCATCGACAAAGTATCCTCCTGAGGTAAATGGATAATATGCTCCAATTGCATTTTGGGATAAAGTAAAGTTTCTATCAAATAGTAAAACATATTCACCAGTTTCACTTTTTACAAAAGCATATTTTTTACTAGTATTTCCTAAAAATCCTACTTTGCCTGTATCATATAAACCCTCAAGTGTAACAGTTATATTTTTATTTTTATAACTTTCAAAAACTGATCCAAAAGTGTTAGAGTAATATAATTTAGAATAATCTAAATATAAACATAAGTCTTCTTCACATGTTCCAATATATGCAGTATGAAGTAAATCATTATTTTTATCATATCCTGTATAATTCCATGTTTTTGTTTCACTACCTTTAGTATAAGTTATTTTATTACCTCCGATAGCATCTAAGAATCCTTCAGTTTTATTATTATTTATATTTTCTATTTTAAATGTAGAACTTCCATCTGATAAAATCAAATTATATGAAGCAACTTTTGATGTTTGACCTGTAAGTTTCATAATAAGTAAATTATTATGCATTAATTTATTTTCAGTTTTAAGTATATTATAACTCATTTCAAGAGGACTAATACCATTAAATACTTTTTCATTTACTAAAGCATAACTACTTTCATAAGTATCACTTTCAATGAGTTTTACATTAACATGTATTTTATAATTATCAGCATTATTTAAATTATTAATCTTTGCACATTTATAAGCTGAAGCATTATATGCTCTCAATGGTTTTGGACAAGTAACACTTTCACTAGGATTAATTACTTCATCCTCATTTACAGAATAATATAAATTAAAATCATTATTATTAATTGCTTTATCTTTATCAATTATCTCATATTTATATGTAATAAAGTTTTCTGCAGATTCCCAAGCAAACATATAAACTGTTGGAACTTCCTTTAAAACATTAATATTTTCTGAGGTAACTGGTTCATTTTTACTTAAATCATCTTTATTAAATGGGAATAATAATTCATCACTTTCTGGAGTAAATTTTAATGATAAAGTATACTCTACTACATAAATATGTCCACGTTTTAAAAATTCATAATCAGAAAAATATAAAGTTTTTTCAGGTAAATTATCTGAGGCAGTAAGTTCAAGTTCATCAGTTATTTTTAATGTATTTGCTTCATCTTTACCATTTGTTATATCATATATTTTATAATTAATCTTTTTAATGTATTTTTTAATTGAATTATTATTAGTTACTTCTTCTTCATTTTCAGATGTAGTATCCTTTAAGATTGGTGTTATTTTAAGACCAATAGTTGTATCATCCTTTAAGTTTTCATCTTTACCAGCATTAGGTATTTGAGTAACCTCTATTGTTGCTTCTCCAGAGGCAAGTACCAAAAGCGAATCATTAATTCTAAATTCAAGGTATCCTGGATCAAAAACTACTGAATCATTTCCACTTATTCCATTTTTAATAAATATTACATAATTTTTAGATATTATACCATTTTTATGTCTTTCACGAAGCATATCAAGTGTATAACCAAAATCCGCTAAAGTAAGTTTCCTTGTTCCATCAAAGTAATCAGCTATAATATTTTCTGTAACATTTATCGAAGATATATGTGAATTATTATATAAAGTTCCTTCACAAAGTTCTATTTCAAAACTTTTAAAGTTTTCTTTAATAACATCTGCAGTTATACTTTCATCAATTAATTTACTTATTTCAAGATTAACATTAACATTAAATATATCCTTAAATGCTTCTTCATCGGTTAATGTAATACTTTCCATATTAGTTTTAACTACATTTGCCTCAGTTGTAAATATTAATGTTCTATCTACAAAATTAACTCCTGCAGGTTTTTCTTCATCTTTTAAATCATAATATGCATATAAATCTAATGTATATTTTGTAGAACTTTTTAGCATTGATAGATTAATACTTGCACATTTTGTTGTTTCACTTTCAGATGAAGAACAATCTGTATAAGTAAGAGCAGTAGTATTTACATCTCCACTACTCATATTTTTATATTCTACATAAATATTTTTAGTTTTATCAATTGTATTATCTGGATCATATATAGTAAACTCTCCAGTTACAGTCGATGCACTTACATAAATATTTTTAGCACTAATTGTTGGTGCCTGAAGATTATTCATATTAAATAATGGACTATTTTCAGTACGATAATCAATATTTTTTTCATTATCATTAATACTTATTATAGCATTTACATAATAATTTTTATTTTTTTCTAAAGGTTTTTCAAATTTTAATACTTCCTCAAGGGGTTTATCTTTAGTAATAGTTTTTACTAAATTATCACCTTCATCATAAATATTATATATTACTTTTTTAATTGAATTATTTGGATCTACTACATTTTCTAACTTAATACTTACTGTATAATCTTTTTTATTAACTGTTGTGGTAACACTAGGCATTATTTGAGCATCCTTAAATGGATTAACTTTTAATGTACTTGATGTTACACTTGCAGCATTACCATCAGGATAAGATATACTTCCATAAGTAATATCTTCGATTTTAGCAATATATTTTTTATTAGGGTTTAAATTATTAAATGTATGATTTATTTTTTGACCATTATTTGTAAATCTAACACTATCTACTAAATTACTTTTTTCATCATATAAATTAAGTGTTCCTGATGTAAATGTAGATGTTTTACTTACATTAATGTTATAAGACAAACTATTACTACTTTTATAATCAAGTTCAAGAAGTGCTCCAATTTCTGAAGTATTAAATGTTCTTTGGAATAATACATAATCACTTACTACTCCACTATTACCTTTATATGAAGCATAAATTGTTAATATATATTTACTATTACTTTTAAGTCCATCATAAATATATTCATTTATTTTTCCATAAGTTTTATATTCTTTTAAATCAATTACATCACCAGTTTTAACATTTAAAAGTTTTGCATATACTGAAGATGTTATTAAATTATTATCATCAATTACATCAAAATTAATATCTATTTTATGAGAATTTACATTACTAGATAAAAGTCTTACATAAGGAGCTTTTTTATAATCAACAACTGTTTCAACTTGATATCTATCTTCAACAGTAATATTAGGTTTATTAGGTTTAACTGTCGTATTTCCAGTATTATCATCATCCTTTTTATCATCATATAAAATATCAATATTTTGATCACTATTAATTACTATTTCAGATAAGTTTAATTTAGTTTCATCTCCTACACTAATTATTCTTTTATCTAAATCAACTTTTACATTATCAGGTGTTAATATGAAGCATTCTGATGCAATAGTTTCAATATTTAATGTTTCATTTGTTATTCTAACAAGTCCACCATCAATAAATTCAAATTCAAAATAATAGTTTTCATACATATTTTCAGAACTTGTTAATTTAAGTTTTAAGTTTTTACCCGCTACTATATATTTTGTATCACTTATTCTTCCAATAAAACTACTAAAAGTAATATCTTTATTTTTAGAACTAATTAAATATCTATCATCTTTATAGTTAATTAAATATTTACTTTTGATATTGTAATAAGAAAGATATTTTTCATTTAAATCATCAAGTGGCATAAGTACACCATCATTTAAAAAACTTATTGATTTATCATTATAAAATGCAAATGAATAAATACTTGCAACAGTTTTCTTATCATCTTTTGAAGTAAATATTACATCATCACTATATCCTTTTTTATATTCAGTTCCCTTTATAAAATAGGCTTTCTCTGGAACATCACTATCGGTTATACTTACATAACCATCACTATAAAATACTGTTTTTTCTTTCAAAACAAATTTATAAAGTGAAAATACAAGTGCTGCAAAAGTTACTATACTTACTAAAATTATCGTTACAAGGCTTTTATTTTTCATACATCTTACCCTTTCTTATCATACATAATTATTTTATCAAAACTAGGTCACTTATTCAAGTAATTGATTATATTTTTTTACAAAAAAATCGGCTTCACATAGCGAAGCACGATTTATTATCCAAGCATTATTTTATATGGATTACCCTCAGAACCATCTCCTGAAACAACATATACATTAGATTTAAGATATAAGACTGGCCTAACTGCCAAACCGAGATACGCAACGTTGCTGCTGAGCCAGCCGTTGACATCGACGCCAACAGGGCGAGAAGAACTGTACGCGGCCATTGTCCATTCATATCCCTTTGTAAATAACCAATTATTTTTATAACTATTATTCATTGCATAACCATAATCACTTGCATACATTAATCCTATTTTTAATGCAGTACTAGTTTGGCTAGTTATTTCTTTATCATATTGCATTTTTCCGGAGGCCTCCGTTGAACTAGTAATCCCAATATTCCAATACACACCATCATATATCATATTATAATAGTCTCCACTTGAGGCTATTCCATTTTCAGTATAATCACATTTAGCTACTGGTTTTCTTGAACTATCATAATATGAATAACAATAAGCTGCACAGGCACTATTATTTCTACTATTAATCTTTCCTAAAAAACATTCATTTAGATTTTTTTGAATTGTACTTCCTACCCAAGTTGAACTAGATGTAGTATTTGCATTATATGAAAGCCATCCAACTGAATCATTTCTTATTATTTTAACAAGACCATTATCATTCCAAGTTTTACAAGTTCCATCAGTATTTACTGCTGTACATACTGGTGTTTTACCAATTATTCTATAAAGCTGTTTATTATACCAAATATAATTATTAGGATTATTTCCTTTATATCTAACTCCATAATCTGATTTATATAAAAGTCCATTTCCACTTACTTCTCCAGAGGTACTAGTTGTATTAACTACATTAGAAAGAAGTTTAGGACTACTTGTAAATGATACGTTACAACTTACATTTCCAGTTATATTTTTAATATCTAATTTCCAATTATCTATATCCCATACTCCATTAGCATTATCACAAGTTATATCTATTTGATATAAACCTTTACTAGGAAATGTATTAGATACTTTACCATTTACAAGTAATGCAATTGTACTTTCGTTATATTTAAATGTCTTTTTAGGTTTATTACCAATTATTAATAGGGTACCTATCATTATAACTATCAATAATATACATATAACTATTCTTTTATTATTTTTCATTTAATAACCTCCATTTATTTTTTCAAAATCGGCTTCACATAGCGAAGCACGATTTATTATTTACATTCCTAAAGTATATGGACTTGCTATTGAGCCATCACCAGATAATTTGTTAACATTAGATTGTAGATATAAGACTGGCCTAACTGCATAACCGCGATACGCATTGTCTTTGCCGAGACCGCCGTAGTAAATGACGCCAAGAGGGTTAGAAGAACTGTATGCGGTCATTGTCCACTCATAACTTTGTCCAAATAGCCAATTATTAACCATTTGACTATTAGCACTCGAATAACCTAAATTTCCTGTGTAACCACTTATAGCATAGCCAAAATCACTTGCATACATAAGACCTGTCACAGACTTTTCAGAAACTTGTTTAATTATCTCTTTGGCATAAAAATTACTTGATGACAAATTATATGAACCAGCTATTCCAGTATTATAATAAACACTTTCTATCATATTACCATAACTATCATTTTCATTAATGCCATTTTGTGAGTAATTACAAACGCCTTGAGTAGTTTTATGTGCATAACAGTATTTATCACAACCATCTTTTTTACCTAAATAACAAGTATTTAAAAGGCCTTGAATTGTACTTCTATTCCAAGTTGTATTATTTGTTTTATTGTAAGCAAATGCTCCAATTGGATCTGCTTTAATAATCTTTACTCTATTTTCCCATTTAGTACACTGTGCTTCTCCTTGTTTAAATGATGTTCCATTAATAGTGGTATCCTCTGTTATGGGAGTTACCTCTAAACAAACTGGTACATAACCTATTATTCTCCATAACTGATTATTAAAGGATACATAGTTATTTGGATTATTACCTTGATATCTATATTGTTCTGTATTATTATCTGTTACTTTTGTTATTACTCCATCTCCTGAAGTACCTACTCCTCCTGTTATAACACTTGATAAAAGTGTACCTGTAGTATTTGTAGTTTTAGTAAGCGATGCACTACCGCCATCATTAACTCCATTTTTAATAGATATCATTCTATTAATATTATTCCATTCTATATTCGAAGAAGTTATACCATTTAAATTAGATAATGAATAGTTACTATTAGGATTATTATATGGTAAATCTATTACATTTATATTTATTTGATTAATAGCCTCTGTTTGATAACATGTTACATTTGCTACTTTAAATGTACCTTTATAAGTTTTATTTATTAAATTAGATTGATCAAATGCTAAATTATAAAATTTAGTATTTATAGTCCAATTATGTACTGAAGGACTACCTTTTTTAGAATTCGATATTTTAGCATTTTTTACTAAAGTCATATTTGCAGAAGGAAAATCATCTTCACTCATAAATTCATTTTTACCTACTTCAGGTCCTAATACTTGTAATGTAAATTCTCTAAAAGTACCTGCTGTTTTAGAGGTATATTTATCTGATGAACTATCATAATTAAATATAATATCATAAGTACATGTTACTCCTGTTTTAGTGGTATTTGCATCTAAACTTACATTTAATGTACTTGTATTACTTGCTATATAAGTAGTACTAGTTTCCTCAGTCATATTATATGGTTCCACTGTTATAGAAAAATTTGTTGTATTGGTATCAAGTACTGCATTATCTATTTTATTTGCAGTTATATTTACATTCATAACATTATTTAAATCAATATTAAATATACCTAAATATCCAAAAGATATTGCTATAGCAAGTATTAAAGTAACTGCTATTGATACTATAATAATCTTCTTTTTATTTTCTATCTTTTTCATAAAATTACTTTCCTATCTTTACTAATTTATCATACCATAATAAAACTACTTTTCCAAGTAGTTAAGTTATAAAAATTTAAATTTTAGTAGTTAAATGAATAAATAACTAAAATAGAAATATATTTTATTGTTTTAACTCCCTTAATATTTTTTCTTAATTTTATCTATATCAGTAAAAAATAAATTAGTTTCCCTTTGTTTTAAACTTATCATATTCTTAAATAAACTTTTTATTTTGAACTTATTTGTATAAACCATAAAATGTCTTTATCTTTAACAGTAAAATAAGTTTCTTTCATGATTTTTCATTAAAGTATCATTATCTACAATATCAAAATACTCGTCTTTTATATGATATAAATAGCCTGTTTTAATTTTCTGATGGGTTATCTCCACTTGTAAAAGAAAACCTCATCTTGCGATGAAGTTATCTAATATTTTCAACCAGGATCATTTATTAGTCGCACCACCTGGAAGCGACTAACATTTCGCGATTGGAATCATTTATAAGCCGCACCATCCATAAGCGGCTAAACATTTTCACACTTTTAAGTGCAATCTAAATATACTACATTTATGTAAAAATATCAACTAATAACAAGTTTTATTATAGTGTATATTATAGTATATTTATTAAAATATATTGTGAACGCATATGAACAGTTGTGAACGCATATGAACAGTTGTGAACGCATATGAACAGTTGTGAACGCACCAATTCAAACGAATTGGTGCTATATATAATTAAAATTATATATTATAGTTTTAGAATATAATTACCTAGTCTATCACTTTTAGATGTTCCTGTCCAAACAATTAAATCTTTTTCTTGTAACTTATTTAGAAGTTTAATTGCAGTAGTTTTACCTCTTTCAATTAAAATAGCAACATCTAATGATGTAACACTACCCTTATCATAAATCATTTGTATTACTTTTTGTTCTTGATAGTTTAATGTATTCCAACACTCTCTAATTTTATCTTTTTTTAGCATACTATTACTTTGAATTTTACTTCTTACTTCAATGTTATTTTCTAAAACTAATAATACTAAATGATTATTAATTACTGAATATTTAGGTTCATTTAAATGAATATTGTCCATCTCCTTATATATTCTTTTTACACCTTCATTAAGTTCTCTAACTATGCCAAATTCAGTTAATGTTCGAGATATCAAAGGATTTCTTGAATATCTTTCAGTTTTCATATTATCAATTGTTACGAATCCCCCTAAAGAACCAGGACTTGATATTTCTAAACGATCATTAAATATTTTTATTAAAATATACTCACCTGTATTAGAGTAATCCCTATGAGTTATAGCATTGACTAAACCTTCGAACCAACAAAACTGTGGATATTCTGGTATTGTTTCAAAAACTCCATCAGAATTTAATTTTGTAAATTCTCTTAACTGTGAACTAATAAATTCTTTTGCTTCATTAATAACTTTATATAAACATTTATCAAAAGTCTTATCTTTAATAACATTATAATTTTCTCCAACTTCAAAAGTATTACCTTCGAATTTAACTACTCTTACTCTAGCACTTGGCATATAAAAACTTGGATTTTTGCCAAAAAGTAGCATACCCGCTTTAGTAAAATGTAATTTATTATTTACATTTTTCAAAAAGCCTTTTGCAATTAAAACTTTTTCATTAGATAAATCATCTGCATTAATTAAAAATTTATAGTATCTTAATGTTTCCTCATCAATATCTTCGACTCCGGATTCATAAAGAATTTCATTTTCTAAATTTCTTTGATTTTTATCATATTCAAGGCTTCTTATTTGATTAGAATTAAGTTTAACTGAAGAATCTCCTTGTCTTAAATATACTTCATCTTTTACATTTCTTATTATATAATCTGTTGCTGGTAAAATATGGAATAATATTATAATGTCATTAATACCTTTATCATTTTTTACATTAATTATTTCTGGTTTATATAATGGTAACGGAGATAAAAAGTTTACTACACATTTTTGAATATTATTAATTACTTCTTCTCCATAAATATTTAAGCCTTCGTATTTACCATCATCAGTAAATCCCACCGCTACAACACCACCATTGGCATTTGCAAAAGCAGCTATAGTATTTGCTAAATCTAATGGTTTAATTTTACCTCTTTTACGATCAAAGTATAAACTTTCAACACTTTTTTTTAAATATTCATCAGTTATTTTTGTATTAATTTTTGATAATCTCATATACTCTCCTCCATATAAAAAAGTAAAACACATTACTAATATTTTCTAATGTATTTTACTTATCTTTACAAAAACAATATACTATATTTTTAACTTGTTGTAAATATTATCATGATAATTTTTTTCAATTCCAATAAAGTCAAATATTTAAGTTTTTTGAAATAGAAATTTAATTAAACTATAACGCATAAAAAAGTCTCCAATAGGAGACACACTTAATTAAGTAAAAATCCGCATTTCGTAATAATTTTTACTTAGTTTCAATTTCTAATTCATCTTTATATTCATAATTTAGTCGGTTTTGTTTAGTAACAACACTTTCTCCTAAATTTTTTTCTATGTCTTCTCTTGCAACTTTTGCTGCATGACCACCCATTCTAGCAACTTCTTTATTTTGATCTAAACCTTGTGGTTTATGTTTTTCAGCAAGTCTTTTTGCAGTTTCTTCGGATAAATCAGTTAATATTAGTTCAAGATTATCCATATTATCTCTTAAAGATTCTTTACGAAGACCTTTATATTCTTTATATTCTTTTGCTGTCATACCAGACCATTCTTTATAGATTTCATTAGTTAGTATAGCATATTCTTTTCCATCAGTTATACCACCCTCTTGCCAAACATCAGTTAACTGTTTTCTATCTTGAATTCCTTTTAATCTTTTTGCAATCCATTTTTCATCATAACCTTTAGCACGATATATATCTACAGCTCTTTGAGCAGCAATAGATGGATCAAATACTTCATCTATTCTTTCACTTCCAAGTTTTGCAAGCCATTGTTTTATTGGCTCTGCATTTTTACTAGGAATAGATTCAATTATTCTAAACATTTCTTCAATATCACATACATCTGTAAGTCGATATTTACCATCTTGAGACTTTAATTTCAACTGTCCGATTTTTTCGGACACTTCATTTCCCTCTTGTTTTAGTTTATTTTTTAGGTCGCTCCAATATTTTCGTGGTCTATCACTTTCTGATAAAACTCCAACCAAATCTACAATACTAATATAATATTTTTCTTTTTCCTTATCCCATACAGTTCTTATTGTTTCATTATTAAAAATTTTATTAATTAAATGCATTTTATCTTGATTCATTTTTAACCTCCTATTTTCTTTAGAATTTAGATAATTTTTATTTACGACAGCAAATCAATATAATTCATTACCACCTTCTTTATACCAAACTTTTCAGCATACAAATATAGTTTAACAAAATCTTTGTCTTTTCTTTTTATATACTTTTTTACACAACTTTTAACTAGGTTAAAGTCCATTCTATTTTTAGATCTAATAATATCACATATACATCTTTCAATATCATATACTTTTATTTTATTACCCATAGGTGTTTCTATTTCAGTAAGACCAAGTTCATAAATATCATTATTAACATAAAATACATTATGTTTTCTTAAATGAGTACTATTATAACTTTTTTTTACTGTTATGTCATACACACAATTTGGTGATTTTGTAGATAAACCATGAAAATATAAAGCTGTCATATGTGAAAATATTGCATTAGGCATACTTAATCCAAAAATATAATAATTATCTTTTTTAATATTAACATCAATATAAATACCTGGTGCAACTTTTTTTATAATACCCTTATCTTGCATAATTGATAGATACATTCTATGTAAATCAAACATATCAAGTTCTTTAGAAGTAATATATCCTTTATTTTTTTTCATAAGTTCTTTAATAATTTCAATATTACTTTTATCTTGAAATTCTTTCATAGTTATTTTTTCCATTTAATATCACCTTTGACTTTCTTACTACTAATATAACATTATCAAGTTATTAAGTCAATGGTATATCTTGCATACTATTTCAGTATAAGAATAAATATTTTAAACTAAAACAAAAATTTTTCAAATAAAAAAGCAGAAATTAATCTGCTCAAAAGTTAATATACTAATTATTTTCTTTAATAATTTCTAATGCTTTATGCATTGTCATATCATATTTAACTACATCAATAGTTCCATATGCTTTAATTAATTCATCAACTGTAATACCATAGTTTTCAGCCATTTCTTTTGCTTTAGCATCAACTTCTTCTTTAGTAAAGTCAATATTTTCTTTTTTAGCAACCTCTTCGATTAAGTAACGACATTTAACTCTTTTTGTAGCTTCACCTTCCATTTTTTTATGAAGTCCTTCTTCAGTATCACCAGTAAGTTCAAAATATTTATTCATATCTAAACCTTGCATTTTAAGTTGTCTTTCATATTCGTGGATCATTCTATGAATTTCATCATCAACGATTTCTTCGTTAAGTTCAATTTTCATATTTTCCATTGCTTTATCTAAAACTTTATCTAAATGAATATCATCAAGTTTAGCTTGTTCTTCTTTTTGAAGTTCTTCTTTTACTTTATTTTCTAATTCTTCTTTAGTTTTGACATCATTATATTCTAAATCTTTAAAGAATTCTTCATTAATTTCTGGTAAAACTCTTACTTTTACTTCATTAACTTTTACTTCGAATACTACATCTTTTCCTTTAAGATTTTCTACATAATCCTCAGGGAATTTAAGATTTAAAGTAACGATATCACCAGTTTTATGACCAACTAAGCCTTCCTCAAAACCTGGAATAAATGAATGAGTTCCAATCTCAAGTGAATAGTTTTCAGCACTTCCACCCTCTAAAGGCTCTCCATCTACAGTTCCTTTAAAATCAATTACTACAGTATTACCTTCTTCAATAATACCATCTTCTTTAACAATTAAATCAGCAAATTTATCTTGCAATTTTTTAATTTCTTCATCGATTTCTTTTTTACTTACTTTAGCTTCTTCTTTTTTAATTCCTAAATTTTTATAATCTCCTAAAGTAATTTCTGGTTTAGTTATAATAGTAAATTTAAATTCTATTTCTTTTGCAGAAATATTTTTAATATCTACTTTTGGTTCAATAACTGGATTAATATCTTTATTATCCTCTAAAGCTTTTTTATAACCAACTGCCACTGCTTCATCAACAGCATCCATATAAAGACTTTCAATACCAAATCTTTTGATAAATATATCTTTTGGACAAGCTCCCTTTCTAAAACCATCTACTTTAGTTTCCTTAACTTTTTTCTTAAATGCATCATCTAAGCATTTTTCCCATTCAGTAGTAAGTTTAATTTCAATTTCATGTACATTTTTCATTTATATTTCTCTCCTTTTTTCTTTCCATATTATATAATAAATAAACTCTTTTTACAAGAACAATCTCATCTTCGTGGCATATTTTTGAGATATTCACTTTTAATATAATCATCAGTTATATGTGTATATATTTCTGTTGAGGATAATGATGCATGTCCTAAAAGTTCTTGGACACTTTTTAAAGGACATCCATTTGAAAGCATGTGTGTAGCAAAAGTATGTCTAAATGTATGTGGTGAAACATGAACTTTTAAACATGCTTTATCTATAACATTTTTTATTATGAGTTCAATTCCCCTTACAGTAATTTCTTTCCCTTTATTATTAAGAACTAAATAATCATTATTAAAACCTCTGTTTTCTAAATATTTATTTATAGCTATAAGTGAATGATTATTAAAAAATACTATTCTTTCTTTACTACCTTTTCCCATTACTTTAATACTTTTTTCACTAAAATTTATATCTTTTATTTTAATATTTTTTAGTTCACTAACTCTTATTCCAGTGGCATATAAAAGCTCTATAATCATTTTATTTCTAATAGATAAAGTGTCTGTCTCTTCGATTGAATCAATTACTTTTCTAATATCTTCATAACTTAAAAAAGTTGGTAATTTTTTTTCTAATTTAGGATTACTAATTAATTTAAAATAATTTACTTCAATCATTTTATTATCTAATAAATAGTTATAAAAACATCTTAATGAACTTAATATAGCACTTATACTTTTATTAGATAAATTATCTATTTTTTTTAAATAATCTATTATTATATCTTTATTAATATTTAAATAATCTATTTTATTTTCATCACAATAAAATAGAAATTCTTTTACATGAATTATATATTCTTTTATTGTATAATTTGAATAATTAAGTTCATATTTTAAATATTCTTCATATCTTTCTATCATATCTTATCCTTTACCACTATATTATATAAAATATAATAATTTATTTCAATTAATTCAAATAGATATTTTTATTTGCTATATGAAGTTCTTAAATTATATTTCTTACCTACTTCATTCACAAGTTTTTATCGTAACTTCCTTTCTAACTTGTTATCTTAAATTCTCTTACAAATATTCGTTCATCAGAACAGTATTCAATTACATATTTATTATTTCTAGCACATATAATTATGCCAATAGTTTTATCGTGATAAGGTTTCTTAATAACTTTATCAACATAGTTCATATAAACTTCAATCTGACCTATATGTTCTTTTTTTAGTTCAGTTACTTTTAATTCAATAACTACAAAGCACTTATATTTAAAGTTATACAAAAGTAAATCAATATAATTATAGTTATTACCAATCTTTATTTTATATTCGTTTCCTGCATAAAGAAAGCCATTACCTAACTGTTTTAAAAAGTTATCTAAATTATTAAGTATCGCCTGTTTTAGTGCATATTCAGTTATTTTTTCCTTATCAAATTCACTCTTAATTAATAAAGGATCTGGTACTAAATCAGGCAATTTTAATTCTTCATTTGTAACTAATTTATTTTTTGTTTCTTCACCAAGTCTTTCGTATTCTTTGGATTTGATTTTATTTCTTAAATCATTTCTACTTAAGCTTTGTTTTTTACAAATATCAATGTAATAATTTATTTTATTAATATCATTTAACGCCAAAAGTTCTGTATAGTGACTCCAGGTCAAAACGGTCGCCGATGGCGACCATTTTTCGTCTTTAAAAACATTATAAAACTGTCTAATTCTACGGAGTGTTCTAACATTATATTTTTTACCTACTTCAATAGCTAATTTTTCGGCATAACTACCAATTATATCATTACCATATTCTTTTCATGCCTCACTTAAAAGTTTACCTACTTCAAAATAAGTAAGAATTTTATTTCTTTCTTTAGAATAATCTTTAACCTTTGCATAAATCTCATTTTTTAATAATTTTTCTTTGATTTTGTCATAATAATTTACCATTTAAACACTTCCTTTCTATTTTTAAAACCGCAAAAAAAGATGCTTTCGCATCCCAACAAAACTTTCAATTATAAAATAAATTAAAACTAAATAATTAATAACTCACGAATTAATAATATCAATATTTTCTAAATTAATCAATAGTAAAAAATAAAAAATAAAATAGCCCAAACCTTTTTACACAGAAATAATACTTTTTAAATTTTTTTAGTTACGTATTTATATTTATACTTTCAAAAAAAGTTAAATATCTTATCATAGTTTTCTAAATCTTTATCAAGTAAATTATTCAGTAAATTAGTTAATTTTTCTTTCTTTATATATATATCATAGTAATAACTTGAAAGCTTTTTATATAAGTCATATATTTCATCATTACCGGACACTTTTTTAAAAATATCAACTTTAAGTTTTCTAAACCTCAAGCAAAAATTGTTTCTCATATTATAACTTCGATTATAAATGCAGAAAATGTCACTACTTTAGACATTTCTAAATATTATATTGACGATTCTTTTCTTTCTAATCAATCTTCTATTGAAAAGAAACTATGGAGATTTTTCAATAATAATAAATTTAATGGCATAGAATTTTTTAATAGTTCAATTAAATATATTATTAATAATATTGGATGTATGAGAATCAACAAACTTGTTGTGGTTTTTGATCATATGTATATGAAAAATAATTTTGTTACTCTAATGTTTACTTTAAAAGTGGGAAAACAGTCTATTCCTATTTGGTTTAAATGTGATAAAACTAAATCTAATAGACATTATGAAATTGATGGGCTTACTAAAAAATGTTTATTTAGTGAAAAAGTTATTTTTAACGCAATTAATGAAGTTATTAAATTACTCTCTTCATTAAATGCTAAGATTACTTTTTTAGCTGATAGATGGTTTTGTAATTTAAAATTGATGAAATTTATTCACGATAAAGGTCATCACTTCTGTATCAGAGCAAAAGTAAATTCTAATATTAGAGTTTATATTTATGATAAAAAAGAAAAACATAAAATTTATAAAAAATTTACTGATTTTCCAATTAGAAAACATACTTCACTTTATTATGAGGATATAGAATTAGGTGATTTTCATTTTAAATGTAACTTATCTATTGCTCGTGGAAAATTAAGTGATGATCCTTGGTTTATTTTATCTAATATTGAACCTAATTTAGCTTTAAGAGAATATGGTCATAGATTTGGTGCAATAGAAATGTTTTTTAAGTTGCAGAAAACTAATGGTTTTAATTTAGAAAAAACTAAAACTAGAAATTTACATGCTTATGAAAATTTATATAGTTTAGTTTGTTTTGCTGGACTATGGCTTACAATTATTGGTATTTATTATACTAAAAATTATACACATGTTAAAAAAACTTAAATATAAGATGTGTAAAATATGATAAAAACAAAAAGCCTATACGAATACTATCTTTATTTAATCTAGGATTAACTATTTTTAAAATGTGTTATAACTCACATATAAATTTCAAAATAAAAACTAATATGCAATTATATCTTTAAGAAAAATTAAATCAATATTTATTTAAAAAATTTTGTTAAGAATAAATCTTAACAGTTTTTAGCGTATAAAAAAATGCAAAAAATTTTTAGATTTTAAAATTTATTTGCATTTTTAATATTTTCTAACCTCAAATACAAGGTATTTCAAGTAAAATTTATATATTGTTGGGCGAAGATTTTGTTTTACAATCCCAGTATTTATCTAGGTTTTATCAAAAGTATCCGTCAATCAGTACTATTCATATAAACCTTCTTTCATATTTTTATTAACATTGTATTATCCTATTCTATATGGATTTGTTGATGAGCCATCTCCTGTACCAACAATTTTTAAAATACTAGAATCTAGATAAAATGTCGGACGAACAGCAAAACTGTGACTGTTAACATCGTAGCTGCCATAAAAAATCACAGACCCTTCCATATACAAACGAGCAGCACACCACGAATTCGAAGAATAAGGAGAAAGTAACCATTCATTCTTGTTTGAACCCCAACTAGACTTTTGTGATGTAAATAACCAATCATTATTTTTACAATCACTATATAAAGTATCACTCCAATTATATATTGCAGGACAACTTGACTTATCTGTTGTTGTACCTCCTACTGTTGCGTATCCATAATCACTTGGGTACATGAGTCCTACCTTTGCATATATACTACTTGGATTACCACTATATATTGCACTTGTATTTCTTTCCTCAGTATATATATCTTCAGCAGTTAAAGTTTGATAATTAGGATCATTTGCTCCTCCTAAATGCCATTTTGCATTTGCTATTGCACTAGAAAGTTTACTATTTACATTTGAAGTACCTAACAAAGTAGTCAAATACGTTCCATTTAATTCTGTTTTTAGTGATGCCGTACTCCAATTATTTGTTCCAGCTGAATTCCACTTTTTACCATCTGTTCCACCATAATTATTTGTATCTATTACTTTTAAAAGTTTTTTTGAACCATTACTCGTTGTTCCATCATTTGATGTGTCTTCATCAAATAATCCTATTATTCTAAATAATAATGAACTATCTGAACAAGTACCACTTGTTTTATTATCTAAACATATGTAATTATTTGGATCTGCTCCTTCATATCTTAAACCATTTTCATTAAAAATATCAGTATTATTTGCCGCAAAGACTGTATCAAAAGATTTTTCACTAGGTTCCTCCACAGCATCTCCAATCACAAATGGATTTGTAAAAGAGCCATCACCCGAAGAAAATGAGGTGCCAGGTTGAATGGAAACGGAAGGACGGACACCCCCCGAATCGACCACGTCGCTGCCCGCCAAGCCACCCGAATCGGCCAACCCGACGTAGGCGTCGTTGCTGATGAAGCTGAAGGGAGAAGCAAGCCAAACATACTGTCCATTATTATAGTAATGACTACTTCCATAACCAGATAAACTTAATTCTGGTAATGACAATAATCCTATAGGATACTTTAATTTTGCTTTAGGATTACTCATACTAAATCGATCTGTTTCATTTGCACATACTAAACTTTGATTTGCATTATAATTTTTAAATTGTAAACTAGTTGATGTACTTCCTCCAATTGGATTCCATCCATTTGAAGATTCATTACTCATTGACCTATCATTACAAAATACTGTGTCCTCCAGTTTATTATCATACTTATCTTTTATATTAGATTCATACCAACTATCTATATATGTTTTTATTGTACTATCATTTTTATTTACATCGTCTGCATATAGCATTTCATTTAATGCATCATTTACTGATTTTCCATTTGTTAATGTTATATAATATGCATTCGAAGAACTTGCATAATAAACATAATAAATAGATGAACAAGTTGTACCTGTAGTCATACATGTATAATGATTATTATTTATTGTATTATATCCACTACTCCATGTTGCCACTGTTTTTGTATCTTTTAAAGTATAAGTCCCATTTGCATATGTAAATGAATTACCAAATACTATATTTGACTCTGAGGACATTGATTTATCAGAATATGCATATACTTTATTATACATATATCCTACATATGAGGGAGAATTATAACTACTATTAAAGGCACTTCTTCCTATTTGTGAATCAGTTCCTGTGTTATTACAAGAGCCATTCTTTTGAATGCCATTATAAACTATCTTTACACCACCAGTTTCTGTAGTTCTTACTATCTTCCAACAAAAACCTGCAAATAATACATTATTGTTTTGTACATTACCTTTATAATAATATACTGGATTTGCATAAGTAGCTGCTCCCTCTCCATTATATAATCCAAGGTATGTTTTATCTTGATTATATCTATTTTCAATAGTATGATATAAATCAGTTTTTATCTCTCCAATGACAGAACCACCACCTAATGTTAAATAAGCATTTAAAGATTTATTCATAGTGGAGCCATTACCTAAACTTCCTTCATCTTTATCAATCCATAAATATAAACTGTATGCTTTAGTGCCAGAACTAACTGTACCACTTCCTACACTAAATCCATTTTTTAATGTTTCATTTTTAATAGCTAATAATTGTTTTTGAATAGTACTATCTAATAAATATTCATTTGATATAAGTGTTCCAGTTGTTGGAGTAACTCCTTCCTCAACTAAAGCATATTTTAACGCTTTAATTGGCATTGTATTAGAACTATTTGGTACAAGAAGTAAATTAAATGATT
>ENA-OPXM01000223-OPXM01000223.1-human-gut-metagenome-genome-assembly--contig:-NODE-223-length-38754-cov-8.710923_pt1 | contig 38754 bp, 54 predicted proteins | sample MGYA00241707_ERZ502035 | MGnify/ENA primary metagenome ERZ502035 (study PRJEB25962, sample SAMEA2043051) | human gut metagenome | biome: human gut; feature: human-associated habitat; material: faeces... | reverse complement strand
CGCGCGGTTAGCTCAGCTGGTAGAGCACATGCTTGACGTGCATGGGGTCACAGGTTCGAGTCCTGTACCGCGCACCAAAAAAGTCCCAGTTCCGCATGAAACTGGGACTTTTTCTTTGCTTTTTCCGCCAAAAAGTTCCAACATTTAATACCATGCTTTTCCTTGTTAGTAACGTGTTAGTAACACGCTATTTTTCATCAGCCGTGTCTACAGCTGCAATCAGTTCAGAAATATCTGTGTGGACATAAATATTTGCCGTTGTGGAATAGTCGGCGTGGCCCAATATCTTTTGCAGAATCTCCGTGGCCATGCCTGATCTTCTGGCCCAGCTGGCGTAGGTGTGCCGGGTGGCATGCGGAGTTTTCCGCTCGATCTTGAGCTTTTCCAGTAACGGGTAGTAATCTCGCCGCCGGAAATTTGCCGGTACCTGTTGGCCGGTATAGCCGGACAGCAAGAGCGTCCCCTTCGCCCTGGCGGCAAAGTATGCGAAGTATGCCCGGCCCTCCGGTCTGATGGGGATGGCCCGGTTGCGCCCGGCGGCGGTTTTTTCTCCCCCGATGACATAGGTTTCGTGATAGTCGGCCAGTGGGAGACCGAAAAGCTCCCCGATTCTCATGCCCGTGTAAATCAGCATCAGGATGATTTTCGCGGTGTCGCTTCCGTTTTTCTCCAGTTTCTCAATGTCCGCGTCAGAAAAGATTTCCTTTTCTTTTTTCACATTTTCCGGGAGGTGGATGAATTTCGCAAAGTTTGTTGTGGCAATTTCTTCCCGGATTGCCCATGCGGACATCTGCGTAACAAGCTGCTTGTACTTGCTGCATGTGCTATGGGATTTATCCGCATATTTGTCCATGACCGCCTGAAAGTCTGCTGTCCGCAAACTGCGGAATCTTGCATCGTGGAGCGGCTGGAACACGTCAAAAGCCCGGTTATATGACTCCACCCCACGGGGGCCTATTTCTTTATAGTGTTCCTCTTTCCAGGCTTCAAATACCTCTTTGAAGGTCATGTTATACCGCTCTGTCAAATCTTTTCCCGCCAAGCGCTCCAGAGCCTCCAGTGCGTCTTTTCGCGTGGGGTAATATCCTATAATCACCCGGCTTTTTGCCGCCACCCACGGGCGGCTCCTGCGGCCTTGAAGCTTATAGACCGTTCCGGACCCGTTGGGCCTCTTGATGGCCCTGCGGGATTGTTTGGATTGCCGCTTTCCGCATGCTGGGCAAAACAGCGCGCCATCCGGCAAAACCCCACCGCACTTAACGCAGTTCATTGTATCCTCCTTTATATTGTGACATGGCCGTCCCATGTGGGACGGCCTTTTTTCATACTTTTTTGCGCAGGGCCATAGAGATGATGACCGTAGAGGCTATCACCGCAGTGGCAGCTACGGCAATAACAAACCACGCCACGGCGGTAGGCTGTCCGTTGCGGATAAGCCCTTGGGCCGTGATTTGCGAGTCGATAAACAGGTACGCCACCAGGCACATGGCCAGCACGGCGCACATACCAATCAGTACGAAGACAACTGGCTTGCGAGTGCGCATTTGGTCCTTCTGCATGGCGTTTACTTCTTCCAGCCTTTTTACGTTACCGGACAAATGCGCGTTTTCCAGCTCCAGCTGGTGTATCCTGGCCTGCATAGATTCCGGGTGGTCCACTGGCTTGTCCAGCCCGAACAGTTCATCCAGAGACAGATCCAGCACCATGCACATGGCAACCGAGTTGTAGAGCTTCGGGTCCATTTGCGATCCGTCCAGGAGCTTTGACACGGCGGACTTTGACACGCCGGACAGATCCACGATGTCGTTGATGGTGTACCTTTTTTTTCCTTTGCCTCGCGAATCCTTTTTGGGTATTGCTCAATGTTTCCCGCAATTTCCTGCAACGCAGACATGGTTATTCGCCTCCATAAAGTAGATTTCACCTGTGGCGGGACAGAATCTCAAATGCGGGGGCCATTTGCCCTACACCGGACGCACGGTTCCCCGTATTGCGCGTAGACATGGTTTCGCGGCACTGCTATGCTTAAATCGTAGCAGATGACAGCCTGATGGGCTATCTGCTATATCGGCCCTGCCGCCCGGTGCGGGGGCGGCGGGGCCAACATAACCCAAGATCTATCCCTTTGTTGCCTATTATAGGGCAACGCGGTATGCAATATTTGTCCTATTTGGGGGAATAGGTGAAAATATTTTTTTACGAGGGGGAAATAAATCGTGTGTTTTTTCGAAAAGTATGATATAATAGAACAAATGGACGAGTGCAGCAAGCGGGAACTATTCATAGCCGCCGTCCAGACACTCACACAGGAAGAACAAAGACGATTATGGAAGGAGTTAGAAAAACATGGAATTATCAAGAGCGAAGGTGCTGGTTGCGTCTGACGGTGAAAAGACATTCGCCATCGTGAATGGCTTGTTGCTGGTATGCTCAAAATTTGAAATTCGCGCCGACGCTATTGCCGGCGTTCGCGTGAGCTTTTCCGATTCGCTTCTCACGCCGGACCTGTACAAGTGGAGCGATTTCGTGGACTTCGTGCAGAATAAACTGGGGTATAACCTGACATCAGGCCCAGAGTCGGACTAATTCGGGGTCCTGATCCCTCATGAAGGAAACGCCTTGTTCTGTCAGGATGAACCCGTTCAGAATGGAGTATTCCGTATACCCTGCGGCGCTCAATTCCGGCAAAGCGGCCTTTACATAATCGGGGCCGTCCATGAAGAATACAGCGTTCGGCCCGCTTTTCCCATACTCTCGGCGCTGGCAATAGTCTTGATAGATTGTTGCCAGCGCTCTTTTTGCGTTAGTGCTCAGTTCTCTCATCTTCTGCTATCCTCTCCGCTTGTATTTTCAACAGTTCCCGCAAGGCCAGATTCAAATCTCCGTTTGACATCGTCCGGGCTTTCTTTATCCACTCATCTACGTTTAGCGCTTCGCCATCGGCGGGACGCTCTTTTTTTATGGCCGGATCATCGGTTTCGCCGCGCAGATATTCCGGCGTAGTGTTAAGCTCTGCGGCCAATATTTGCAGTTTTTCTCCGCTGATATCGGTCCCCTGCTTCTTTGCGTCCCGAAGGTATGTTTTGCTGACCCCCATCGCCCGGCAGAGATGCAGTTTTGTTTTCCCGCTCTGCGCTATCATGCTTTCCATTCTGTTGTAATTGAACAAATTGACACCCTCCAATATGTGAGAATTTACAAACTCCAAAAAATGAGGTAAAAACGCTTGCATAACTCAATATTTTGAGGTATCATATAGGCAAGCCCCAGATAAAAGAGTACAAAAACACCAGCCCCCCATAACAGCGGCTTCAACAATTTCTTTTGGCAGAGTCATTGTAACGCGGTTTGGGCGGCGTGTCAAGTATGAAGTCTCACGTTTGTGAGGCCCGGGGCAATGACTGCGGCGGGGATAGAAAAACCGTCTGCGGGCTGTTTCCGCAGACGGTATTCCCCCAAATTTGTTCACCAGAACACCCTTGCAACCTTCCGCACCGTCGGCGTGAGTTTGATACCTGCTTCACTGCATGACCCGACAGTGGCAAGCTGCGTTTTTTTACACGCTTCACTGCGTGGACGCTTGCCGGTTCTACGAGAGGTACACGATGAAACAGCCGTGCTTCTTGGGGGTGCCGCTCACTTTTGCGGGATGGGTTCCGCAAAGCCCATTTGCATCACGCCGTGTCCCCACGGTCTGGAACGGGCAAGGTCAAAAGTTTGGTCAAAAGGCCACCTCCTTTGATTTTGCCACAAGGGCTATCGAAAGGGTACCACATTTCCCCGCCGCAGTCAATGAAAACTCACACATTTAGAGAGGAGGCAGACGCATTTGACGCTGAGAGAACTCCGGGAGAATGCCGGAGTAACCCGGGCACAGGTCAGCAAGAAACTGAATGTTGACCTGTCCTGTTTGTCCCACTGGGAGGTGGGCGACTGGAAACCCGGGCGGAAGTATCACAAGGCGCTGGCCAAACTGTACGGCTGCACCGTGGACGAGCTTCTGGCAGGAGACGAGTCCGGAAAATGAGGAATGTAAAAAATGCCCCGCCAGGCGGCAACCTGACGGGGCGGCGAAGAAGCATTGGCAAGGATTCTTCGCGGGTATTATACCACACCCGCGAAGCAATTGCAAGGAGGAAAGTATGGTAAAAACTATGACAATCGACGAGGCCGCAAAGTATCTGCGGGAAAACGGCGTCAAAATCTCCAAAGAGACGCTTTCCGACGGGATTCAGGCTGAAAAACTGCCGTTCGGTGTGTGCATCGAGACCGGCCGCAGCCGGGTGTTTATGATTTTCAAGCGGCTTGTTGACAAGTGGCTTGAGGAAAGGGAGGAAATCTGATGAAAGCTTACAATGGGTTCGACAAGGACCTGAAATGCCGGGGATTCCAGTATAAACTCGGCCGGGAATACCAGGAGACGGAAGCGTCGTTGTGCCGCGAAGGAGTCCACGCCTGTGAAAACCCGCTGGATACGTTCCGGTACTACCCACCAACGGATTCTCGCTATTGCGAGGTGGAGATCGCCGACAACGGGCAGCGTAATAGCGATGACTCCAAGGTGTGTGGCGAGAAAATCAAGATCGGCGCGGAAATCGGGCTGGATGGCGTAATCAAGGCCGGGGCGCAGTTCATCTTTGAAATGTGCAAGGGATCCTCTGAAGATCATGCATCTGGATGGCGTGGCAACGCCGCCGCATCTGGGGATAGGGGCAACGCCGCCGCATCTGGATGGAGTGGCAACGCCGCCGCATCTGGGAATAGGGGCAACGCCGCCGCATCTGGGGATAGTGGCAACGCCGCCGCATCTGGATGGAGGGGCACGGCGACCGTGACAGGGCAATATGGCGGCGCAAAAGCACTCGGGAACGATTGCTTGGCCACCGCCTGGGGGCCTGAAAGCAAAGCTATGGGAAAGGCCGGAAACTGGCTTGTGCTGTCCGAGCACAAGTGCGGGGCCATCGTAGACGCGCGGCTGGTCCGTGTTGACGGCGAGATTATCAAGTCGGACACTTGGTATGTCTTGCGAAATGGAAAGATTGTGGAGGCGGAGTAATGATTATTGTATGGATCTTCTGCTTCATCGGCGTGGGGGCATGCGTCTCCGGCCTGCTGAAGTTGTTGGACTGGATGGATGGCAAGCGATGAACAGACTTACCCCGCAGGAAATTGCGGACAAACTTCGGAAGTGCGCGGACGAGCCTGGTTCATGTAGCTTATGCCCGTGGGACTGTGTAAATGGTAGTTGTATCTGCTCGATAATGCATGCAGCTGCTGATGCCCTCGACAACCAGCGCGCACACATTCAGGCCCTCATCAAGGCTAACGAGGCGCACCGCGAGATGGTGGCCCGCCCTGCGAAACGCTCTGATATGGTGGAGGCATTAGATGCTATCGAAACCGGCATGACCAAAGTGGCCATTGACCGCGACATCTGGCAGAACGATTTGATCTATGTGCTTTGCCAAGGTGTGCGGCTCCTGCTGGAAGAAAGGGTGAGAAAGTGAGCTGTAAGAGGCCGAACGTAGAGCACCGACGGTCGCAGGAAAGGGGCGTATGGACGTGAGGGTGTACCAGTACACCACGGGAGACAGATTCCGGCTCCCCATTGCACAGGCTGACACGATACAAGAGCTTGCAGGGATTGTCGGCGTTGACCCTGCTGTCGTGCGCAGAGCGTACAAGCGCGTGATGACCGGAGCGGTGAAGCAGAGCCGATACACATTTGTAGATATCCCGGACGAGGAGGACGGCTGATGTACATCTGCGATGAGTGCGACGCTGTGTTCTTTGAACCCGTTTGCAAATGTAGCACCGCCGAATTGGGGGACATAACCGCATATTATCGCCCCAGATGCGGGGCAGAAATGGAGGCCCGATGATGTACATCTGTGATGAGTGCGACGCTGTGTTTGAGGAACCCGTCCGCAAGCAGGAATACTCTGAAGAATACGGAAACAGCATCGCGTACTATTGCCCTCGCTGCGGGACGGAGGACGATTTCAGGCGCGAGTTTGGAAAGTCATATCTATAGGAGGTAGAGATGGAAAAGAAACTGCTGTACACAAGAAGCGAGACGGCCAGGCTGTTGAGCATCAGCGTTGACACGCTGGACGCCCTGCGGAACGACTGCGTTATCCAGGGATATCATGTGGCCCGAGGGAACCCTCGTATCTACTTTAAGGCCAAAGATCTGGAGAAGTTCATGGATCGTCTGGAGGTGGCAGAATGTTGAACAACGTTGTTATCATGGGCCGGTTGACCCGGGACCCTGAACTGCGCCGCACCCAGAGCGGCACCGCCGTCACCAGCTTCACCATGGCCGTGGACCGGGACTTTAAGTCCCAGAGCGGTGAGAAGGAAACGGATTTCATCGACGTGGTGGCATGGCGCAATACAGGTGAGTTTGCCGCGAAGTACCTTGCCAAGGGCCGCATGGCTGCCGTGGAGGGCCGCATTCAGGTCCGCGACTGGCAGGACAAGGACGGAAATCGCCGCAAGTCCGTGGAGGTGGTGGCCGATAACGTGTATTTCGCGGATTCCAAGCGGGACAGCAAACCCCAGGAGTCCCGCACAGTCGACGATCAGGAATTTGACGAGATCGAAGATGATGGAGACTTTCCGTTCTGACGGGGGCCCGCTATGCCGAATAGAATCATAAACGAGAAAATACGCACGAGCAAATCTATCAACCGTCTCACGGACTTCCAATTTCGCCTTTGGGCGTACTTACTGACTTACGTGGATGATTACGGGCGCGGGAGCGCGGACCCCGAAATCTTGAAGGGTTTCGTGTTCCCCCGCCGGGCAATCCGGGAACAGGATATTCAGAAGGGCCTTGATGCACTGGACCGCAATGGTAGCATTCTCCTCTATGAGGTTGCAGGAGAACCCTATTTTTGCCTGCCGGGCTGGGCTAAGTATCAGAGGATACAGCAGAAGAAAGCCAAGTTCCCCGACCCGCCGGAATCCGCAAATGTGCAGGATTCCATGGTTATCCACGGTGAGTCACGGTGTGTCACGGTGAGTCACGGCGAGTCACCGCCTGAATCCGAATCCGAATCCAATCCGAATCCAAGAGAGAAAAACGCGCACGCCGCGCGTTTCTCCCCACCAACCGTTGATGCTGTGGCGGAGTATGTCCGTGAGAAGGGCTATCACGTCAACGCAGATCGCTTTGTGGCCTTCTACCAGCAGAAGGGCTGGATGGTCGGCAAAAACCACATGAAGGACTGGAAAGCTGCCGTCCGCACATGGCATTACCGGGACAACCCAAAGCCGCCAGTGGAGCAGAAGTCCCCAAAATGGACGTACAACTCCGACACCGGCGGCTGGACGCAGGAGGAATGACGTATGCTGGACTCTCTCTACCTGGAGCAAAACGTCATTGGGGCGCTGCTCATCCAGCCAGAATGCTACGAAGCCGCCGCAGAGCTGTCTCCGGATGACTTCCTGGTGCCGGAATACGCAGAGCTGTTCCGGGCCATCCAGCGGCGGAATGAAGCCGGGGACCCAGCGGATGCTCCGTCCGTGCTGATGGACGCATCCAGCCGCAATGACAACGTGACCAGCAAGATCATGACGGACTGCATGGAGGTTGTCGTGACTACCGCCAACATCGACGTGTGGGTGGCTGGAATGCGAGATGCATCTATGGGCCGGAAACTCAGAGATTTGGGGGAAGAACTACGAACAGCGGAGCTATCCCCACAGGATGCGCTCAGAACAGCGCAGGAAGCCGTCACGGCGATTCAGGACGGCACGGGGGCATCCGGGGGACTGGAAGTCTCCGAGGCCGTGAAGAGCCTTAAAAATCGCGTTGACAAGGGGTTTGCTGGCGGTCCTCCACCATACGTCAAGACCGGCTTGCAGGAATTTGACCGATTGCTGGGCGGTGGGCTTATCAACGGCGGGTTTCACATCGTCGCCGCACGGCCCGGAAAGGGTAAATCTGCCCTGGCTATGCAAATCGCCCTCAATGCGGCAAAACGCGGCGTGAAGGTGCTGTATATTTCCTTGGAGATGTCACCGGATGATTGCACCAGCAGGCTGACGGCCAACATAGCGGGGATATCCTCCCGGCTGCTGATGTTTGGCGGCACCCTGACGGAAGCGGAATACGCCAAGTACGCGGAAGCGTCCGCCAAACTGTCCGAGTTGCCCATCGTGTTCAACCGGCGGACGGGCATGGACATGCGGGCTGTCACGGCGCTGGCCTACAAAGAGCGACCGGGGCTAATCGTGCTGGACCACATCGGCCTGCTGGAGCAGGAAAACAAGAAAGCCACGCTCTACGAGAGCACCACGAAAAACAGCCGGTCGGCAAAACTGCTGGCCATGCGGATGGATATCCCACTGCTGTGCCTGTGCCAGCTGAACAGAGCCGGTGCATCAGATCGTGGCGGCGAGTTCCGGGCCACTATGGCCAACCTGCGGGAATCCGGCGCGATCGAGCAGGACGCGGACACCGTGACGCTGCTGCACCGCCCGTGCGAGAAGGAAGACCGGGGCGAATGGGACCCGGACATGCTGGAGCTATACCTGGACAAAAATCGACGCGGCCCCACCGGGATGGTGAGGATGGCCTATTTCCCCAACACGGGCCGCATAGTGAAGTGAGGGTGACATGAAAAAGATCGTTATTCCCCTGCCCCCTGTGACAAAGAAGAACCACCCCAGGCTCATCCGTGGACCTTACGGTGCGCCGAAGATCCTTCCATCCAGACAGTTTATGGAATATCAGGAATCGGCGGCATGGTACTGCCATGCGGACAAACCGATATCGGAGCCGGTAACGGTAAAATGTCTGTTTTACATGCCGACTCACCGGCGCGTGGATCTGACCAATCTCTTGGAAGCTATCGACGATGTGCTGGTACATACCAGAGTCCTGGAAGATGACAACAGTAACATCATCGTGTCGCACGACGGGAGCCGGGTTCTGTACGACAAGGAAAATCCCCGGACGGAGGTGTATATCTGCCGGTATGAATGACTTTGACTACGATTGCATGCAGAAAAAGCGCACTGCGCGAGGCGCGTTTGCGCATATCAGCCGAAAGCGCGGCGGGTGTACGCTGCCTAGCGACAACCTGACCGCGAAACAAAGAAGGGAGAAAAATGGAGAAGTGAAAAGCTACAACATCACCCGGCCCATGCCGTGGCCGGAGTTCAAGGCAATGCCGGAGGATCTGAAACGCGAGTTCTTTCGTAACATGCAGAGCTTTGGCGGTACTGCAAGCTGGCTGGCGGATGAAATGGGCACGGCAAGCGCGACCATAAGAGCCGCCGCAAAAGCCGCCGGGACACCGTTTGTGCGCGGAAATGGGAATTTGCTACTGTGGAACCGGAAGGTTGCAGAGTGGGCAAGCGCCGAACAGCAGACTGCCGCAGAGAAGACCGATGAAGAACCTACGGCTCAGGAATCCGGGAAGAGATTGATCTTGGAGCATGGCCGCATGGAGTTCAGTTTCAACGATTTTTCGGATTTGGTGCGATTCCTGCGGGTAGTGGTACCGGAGAGCGGGAAAGTGACGGTGGAATGGTGAGATACGAGGACTTTCTCGCCAGCAAGCGGCACATCCCGCCGCCGTGCGGGTTCGAGGTAGACAAAGCCACAATGAACGCCCACATGTTCGAGTGGCAGAAGGATATCACCCGGTGGGCAATACGAAAGGGCCGGGCCGCACTGTTTGAGGAGTGCGGGAACGGCAAGACGATCCAGCAGCTTGAGTTTGCCGACCAGGTAGCAAAGCGGACGGGTGAGCCGGTGCTGATCGTAGCCCCCTTGACTGTCGGGGCGCAGACCAAGCGAGAGGCGGAGAGGTTTGGGTACACCGCCAGAATTTGCAGAAGCCAGGCGGATATTGGCCCGGGAATCAATATCACGAACTACGAGATGCTCCAGCACTTCGATGGAGACTCGTTCGGCGGGGTGGTGCTCGACGAATCAAGCATCCTGAAAAACTACACGGGGAAGATGAGGACACAGATCATCGAGATGTTCCGCAACACGCCCTATCGTTTATCGTGCACGGCCACGCCGTCCCCCAACGACTACATGGAACTGGGGAACCAAGTGGAATTTCTGGGTATTATGACTCGGACGGAGATGCTCGCGACGTATTTTATCCACGACGGTAGCGACACCAGTAAATGGAGGTTGAAGGGCCATGCGGAGGAGCGCTTCTGGGAGTGGGTATCTACATGGGCAGTAGTCCTCACCTGCCCCGGAGACCTTGGATACCCCAACGATGGTTACATTTTGCCGCCCTTGACGGTGACGGAGCACATCGTAGAGTGCGAGTGCGACACCGCATACAACCTGTTCGGCGGAGACGGGGCCAAAACGCTGACGGAGCGCCGGGAAGCCAGACGAGTGAGTATGCCGGAACGGTGCGCAAAGGCCGCAGAGATCATCGCAGAGGACCCGGGAGAGCAGTGGGTGTGCTGGTGCGACCTGAACGCGGAAAGCGAATCCCTTGTAAAGATCATCCCCAACAGCGAAGAAGTGCGCGGGAGCGATAAACCGGAAGAAAAAGAATCTGCGTTACTGCGATTTGCCGCCGGTGAACTGCCCGTGCTGGTGACGAAGCCGTCGATTGCGGGGTTCGGGATGAACTGGCAGAACTGCCATAACATGATTTTTGTAGGGCTGTCCGACAGCTACGAATCCATGTATCAGGCTATCCGCAGGTGTTACCGATTTGGCCAGGAATCGCCGGTGAACGTGCACATCGTTACATCTGCCGCCGAGGGTGCGGTGAAAGCCAACGTGGAGCGCAAGGAAGCCCAGGCGGCGGCGATGAAGGAAAACATGGTGAGATACACCAAAGAGATTTTGAGAAAGGATATCCGGGGGCAGGAGCGGATCGTGATACCGTACAATCCGCAGGTAGAGATGATTGTCCCGGAATGGGTAAAGTCGGCATGAAAGTTATCGACCAGGCCGTGGGCCGCGAGTATGCGGTGTACAACGGCGACAGCTGCGAGGTGCTGAAGGGGATCCCGGACAACAGCATCCACTACTCGGTTACATCAATCCCGTTTGCCAGTCTGTACACATACTCCAACAGCGACCGGGATATGGGAAATTGCCGGAGCTACGAGGAGTTTGCGGAGCAGTATATGTACCTGGGCCGCGAGTGGTATCGAGTGATGATGCCCGGGCGGAATGTTAGCATCCACTGCATGAACCTCCCCACCAGCAAGGAGCGGGATGGGTATATCGGAATCCGGGACTTTCGGGGCGACGTGATCCGCTGGATGCAGTCGTTGGGATTTATTTACCATAGCGAGGTGTGCATCTGGAAGAATCCTGTGACGGCCATGCAACGCACCAAGGCACTGGGGCTGCTGCATAAGCAGATCAAGAAAGACTCCTGCATGAGCCGGATGGGCATCCCGGACTATGTCGTGACGTTCCGCAAGCCCGGGGACAATCCGGAGAGGGTTTCCCATACGGACAGCACCTATCCCGTGTCCAAGTGGCAGCAGGTAGCATCTCCCATTTGGGAGGAATACGCATCCCCCACATGGTGGGACATCAACCAGAGCGATACACTCAACCGCAAGGCGGCAAAGGAAGAAAAGGACGAGCGGCATATCTGCCCATTGCAACTGCCCGTAATCGAGCGGTGTGTAGAACTGTGGAGCAACCCCGGGGACATTGTGCTGGACCCGTTTGACGGTATTGGCTCTACCGGATACCAAGCGGTCCTGATGGGACGCAGACATATTGGCGTGGAGCTGAAGCCCAGTTATTTCCGACTCGCTGCGGAAAACTGCGCACAGGCCGAGAGGGTGGCCGAGAATGGAGTTCCGGAGGAGAAGGGATATTCCCTGTTTGACATGATGGAGGGAACAAAATGATCTATGCCCAAGAATCCCTCGTTGATGAGATCATCGGAGTATGGAGGTGGTGAATGATGCAACACCTCGGTGATATTACAAAGCTCGACGGAGCCACCATCGAGCCGGTGTGGTGCGTGACGGGCGGAAGCCCGTGTCAGGACCTGAGCATCGCGGGAAAGCGTGCCGGTCTCGCAGGTGCGCGAAGCGGTCTGTTTATGGAGCAGATCAGAGTGATAAAGGAGATGCGGGAGCATGACAAACGACTTGGCAGGGCAGGAGAGCTTATTCGCCCGAGATACATGGTGTGGGAAAACGTCCCCGGAGCATTTAGCAGCAACAAAGGACGAGACTTCGCAGCCGTGCTCGAAGAAATCATCAAAATCGTCGAGCCGGAAGCCCCCGGTATTGAAGTGCCTGAAAAGGGCTGGCCTACCTGGGGGGGATACCACGATGAAGTGGGAGGACGATGGAGCGTGGCGTGGCGAACTCACGACGCGCAATACTGGGGAGTGCCCCAACGCCGTCGTCGTATCTCGGTTGTCGCAGATTTTGGAGGAGCCACCGCATCCGAAATACTCTTTGACCGCAAAAGCGTGTCAGGGGATATTGCGGAGAGCGAAGCGGCGGGGGAAGGATTTGCCGAAGCGGCTGAAAGCGGTTTTAATCCGGCAGTCGCAAGGAGCCTCACCGCAAGAGCGGACGGAAGCCCCTGCGCCGACAGAGGCCCCAACATCGTATGCAGTCCGAATCAGGGGGGGATGTGACGGAGGAGGAAAAGGCGCGTTAGTGCAGACGGAGAAAAGCGGAACGCTTGGAACCGGCAACGACCAGACGATTTTTACGCCCACGCCTATAAACCTGATGGTGGCTACGCGCTGCAAAGCGTTAGGGCGCGGAACAGGATTTGGCGTAGGAGAACCGGGCGACCCGGCGAACACCATTTCTGCCGCACATTCGCATGGCGTATTTGCAACGGCTATCCCCATCAACGACAAAGCCACCAGATGGCAGGGCGGCGGAGAGAGCCGCAACCACGATGGCAGCGGCAACGGTCTTGGCATCGGCAAAGAGGGCGAAACATCCCCCACGCTGACCGCCGGCGACCGCCACGGGGTAATGTGTATGAATCCTTGGGATGCACAGAGCGCAAGAGTGTACGATCAGGATGGTGCATGGCACAGCCTGAATGCCAACGAAAACGGCGGCATGGCACGGGACAGCGTACTGTGTGCTGGGTTTAAGGCCGGACAGGGCGCACAGGCGGGCGGTATCGGGTACAGTGAGGAAGTATCGCCCACGCTGGCGGCGGTACCCAGCGGGACGAACCAAACCCCGGCAGTGGTGGTGCTGGACATGACACACGCCTGTGATGTCATCCGCGAATGCGGAGAGCGGGTCCCGTCGTTGCAAGCCCGTATGGGAACAGGTGGCAATCAAGTGCCGCTGGTGGCATACGGTATCGGCAACGGACAAGCCAACAGCGCCAGTGTTATGGCGGAGGAAGTCAGCCAAACGTTGAACACCATGCACGATGCTCAAGCAATTTTATACCAGCCCAAAAGCGCGATGGAAGAAAACTGGGCAGAAAGCGAAACGAAGAACGCATTACGCGCAGGAGAAAGTAAAGTGAGCCACGCAGTCGTTTGTGAGGACGTGAGCCATGCGCTGCGGGCAAAGGCTGGCTGTGCGTACCGGGAGGACGCGGAGACATACCCGGTGCAGAACATGGTGGTGCGTCGATTGACACCGCTGGAATGCGAACGGCTACAGGGATTTCCGGACGGCTGGACGGACATCGGCGACTACACCGACAGCACCGGAAAGAAGCGAAAAACCTCCGACAGCGCACGGTACAAGGCACTTGGCAACAGCATTGCGCTGCCGTTCTGGCGCTGGATGTTTGGCCGTATGGCGGCCTATCTGCCGGAGGGCGCAACGCTCGGCAGTCTCTTCGATGGCATCGGCGGATTCCCGCTGTGCTGGGAGAATATACACGGTGCCGGGACGGCAATCTGGGCAAGCGAGATTGAGGAGTTTCCGATTGCCGTGACCAAATTAAGGTTTGGAGGAGCGATTACATGAGCATCAACGAGACGTGTAGAGGGTGAAAGGAGGCCCCGTGAAGCCATCACATAAAGAGATTGCCGCAACCCTGCGCGAATATGCAGAATGGGCCGATGCAAATATCTACGAAGTACCTATTATGCTGCCGGATGATTTGAGAACGGCGGCTGATATGCTGGAGAAAGAAATGGAACAGGAGGGCTGACAGTGACACTGACTGAGATGTTTACAATTTGTGAATCGTGCGTATATGCGCCTTGTCTTTGTGGGAATGACCCTGAGAACTGCGTGGCATATGTGATGAGGAGGGCTGACAATGGCTGAATACATCAAGCGCACGGAAGAACTCATGCTTGCCATGAACGCCGGTGCGAGGGCAATCGAGAACACAAAGCGCTATCACGGTGCTGTTTACATCACAGATTTGTTCTCGGAGGACTCACAGGAAATCCCGTACTTGCTGGCTGCTAAGGTGTTGCGGGAAGCAAGTGATGCTCCCGCCGCTGACGTTGCGCCGGTGACGCATTGGGTTCTTGCTGATGAAAAATTGCCACCGGATGGGCAGGATGTGCTTTGCTGGTACGAGTATTTCCGCTTTGGGTCGTATCATCAAATGTTCCAAACTTACGGCATCGGTTATCAATACAACGGAATGTGGGGCGGCGAAGTTGCGCAGGGGCAGAAAGCAAGGGTTTTAGCGTGGATACCATTGCCGGAGGCACCGAAGATAGATGGAGGTACTGAAAATGCAAGCTAAGAAATGTGATCGCTGTGGACGCCTATATGAGCATTATGACGGTCGGAAGGCGTTTCCTAAGTCGCGATCAAATTCTATCGCGTTGAGAGACACCGATATTGACGGAAAATACGGGCAACGAGATCGTTTTGACCTGTGTTTTTCTTGCATGGTAGACCTCGAAGCCTTTTTGTACGGAGGTACTGAAAATGCGGTTGATTGACGCGGATGCGCTCCCAAAACTGTTAGATGCCGAATATAAACAAACGATGAAACTGATATTGGAAGGGGAAAAGCAACTTGACACTTTAGCAGAGGGGTTTACGGAGGCCATCCACATAGCGAAATATATTGCCACCACCGTGGATGCAGTGCCGGTGGTGCGGTGCAAAGATTGCGAGAACAGCTACTACGCAGTGGATGATCTGATATGCTCCTACGGCCCGTGCGTTGATTGCCCTGTGTCTCCAAATTTCTGGTGCGCGAATGGCAAACGGATGGAGGATGCCCATGCCCAAGACTAACCCCCGCAGAATCCCTCGCACACAGGCCGACGTAGACAAAGCCTACAGCAACGGCATTGTGGAGGGCCTGAACCGTGGCATAGATCTGATGCTATACGTCCTGATCGACAAGCACGATGCGCCGATGGACGATGTGCAGCAGCTTGCCGGGGGGCTAAACCATGCCGCTCAATGCGTAGCAGAGGGGTATGTCACCTGGGCAGATATCCGGCAGATGCTCAAGGAATACGGCGTTGAAACTGCGCTGGAATAGGAGGTATGATGAGCAACAAATACTCGCTCCCCTACGATATCCGCATGGAATGCATCGCCTACGTCAGGGGATATCCCCGCCGGGTTCGCGCGTACAATGCGGCCCGGGAAGAAGTGTTGGAGTCTTCGGCTTATGCCATGTCCGGCATGCCACACAGCCCCGGTAACAGCAGGATAGCCGAACGCAAAGCGGAAAGGCTGGCAACCATAGAGAGCTGGCCGGAGACGAAGAAGATGCGGGCCGTGGAATACGCCATGGACAACGTGGGCCGGGATATCGCCAACGAGAACGTGCGGCGCAAGCTGGTATGGGCAATCATGCGGAACTGCGACAGCCAGAAACAGTACCCCATCGAGAAGATATCCCCAGCCGGGATAAGCCCACGCACATTCCGGCGGCGAAAAGATAAATTCCTGTGGCTGATTGCGCAAAATGCGAAAATTATTGAAAATGTGGCCCCAAACCACGTTTCAGGTGGTGTAAAATAGTATCATCGGAAAGTGGAACCAGTCAGTCCACAACCCGAAATTACATTTTTCTACTCTTTCTTTCCTCCATAGGTTAAGGCACAGGCGGTAATGGGTGCCTCCGCGCAAGCGGCCTCGCAAGAGCGTTACCGGCAAGCAGACACTCACGGGATATCTCGCGGGTGTCTGCTTTTATGCGGGTGTAGCCAAAAGGTAAGGCACGGGACTTTGACTCCCGTATGTGCTGGTTCGACTCCAGCCGCCCGTGCCAAAATAGGAGCGCCGTTGCCACAGTGCAGCAAAGAGTTGCCCTGCGGGGCGGGTAAAGACTGTTACTGTAGCCAAGGGGTGGGGGCAGGTAGCAAATAAAAGCGGCGAGGTGGTGATGAATGGCATTAACAGCAAAGCAAGAACGATTTGTGCAAGAATATCTTGTGGATTTGAATGCCACACAGGCAGCCGCAAGAGCAGGGTATAAGAACGCCGAGAAAGGTAGGCAGTTGGTTACGAATAGTAACGTTTCGGCTGCTATCCAAAAAGCAAAGGCGGAAAGGCAGAAGCGGACGGAAGTAACGCAGGACTATGTGATTGAAAAGCTAAAAGAAATCGCGGACAAGCCTGCGTCTGATTGCACAGAAAGCGATTTGAAATATGCAAACAAGCTAAAGGCGCTTGAAATGCTTGCAAAGCATACAGGCGTGTTTGATAAGCAAGACAATTCCAGCACCGATTCCGTCGTTAAGGTGATTATCGATGTCTGATATTTTCCTGTCCGAGAAGATCGGCCCTGCGTTTTATGACATTGCGCATGACATTTTCCATCATGGTCACACGCACTACGATTTTAGCGGCGGGCGCGGGTCGCTGAAATCCTCCACAGTATCAATTATCGTTCCGCTTCTGCTGGTTGGGAATCCGGGCACTCACGCGCTCGTCTTGCGAAAAGTGGCAAATACGATCCGCGATAGCGTCTATGCACAGTACATTTGGGCAATTGGAGAGCTGGGCATGGCAGCGTATTGGGAAGCAAAGGTTTCCCCAATGGAGCTGATCTACAAGCCGACAGGCCAAAAGATCATGTTTCGCGGCGCTGACGACCCCATGAAGATCAAGTCTATCAAGGTGCCGTTTGGCTACATTGCCGTGACGCACTTCGAAGAGAAAGACCAGTTCGCCGGACGTGCAGAAATCCGAAACATTTTGCAGTCCACCATGCGCGGCGGCTCGGTTTTCTGGAATTTTGAGAGCTACAACCCGCCGATTTCGCGCGACAACTGGTCGAACAAAGATAGCTTGGAGGAACGCGCTGACAGGCTGTGCCACAAATCAACGTATCTGCAAGCACCGCCTGAGTGGCTGGGAGAACAGTTTCTTGCGGAAGCGGAACACCTGAAAGAGACAGATGAACGCGCATATCAGCACGAGTACCTCGGCATTCCGGTCGGCACTGGTGGCAATGTGTTTGATAAGCTGGAACTGCGGGAGATCACCGATGAAGAAGTAAAAAGTTTCGACCGCATCTATCAAGGGGTGGACTTCGGCTGGTTCCCAGACCCGTTTGCTTTTATACGTCTACATTATGATCGGGCAAGAGAGACGATCTATCTGTTAGACGAGATTTATCAAAACAAATTATCCAACGAGCAAAGCGCGACAATGATTAAGCAGCGCGGATATAACAACATTAGGACGATCTGCGACAGCGCCGAGCCGAAGAGCGTTGCTGACCTCCGCGCAATGGGGCTACCTGCGTATGAAGCGGTAAAAGGCCCCGGCTCGGTGGAATACGGCATGAAGTTTTTGCAGCGCAGAACGATCGTCATTGACAGGCGGCGCACACCGCACGCTTACAATGAGTTTGTGGGATACGAATACGAAAGAAACAAAGACGGCGACATTATTAGCGGATACCCTGACGCAAACAACCATCTGATTGACGCGACGAGGTATGCGTTAGAGCCTGTTAGCCGCAGAATGGGAGTTATTGCATGAGCAGTGCAGTTATCCAAAAGTTAAAAGAGCTTGGCTATACAACAATCCCAGAGGAATTCTATACATACGTGTCCCTTTGGAAGTCGTGGTACGTCGGCAAAGTCAAGGGGTTCCATCAATACCGGCGATATAACGGGCATAAGTGGACAAAGTGCAACCGTGCAAGCCTCGGTATGGCGAAAAAAGTTTGTGAGGACTGGGCAAACCTCTTGATGAATGAGAAGGTTCAGATAACGCTTGAAGGCCAGAAGGAGCAGGAGTTTATTGACAGGGTTCTGACGACGAACAACTTCACGGTCAAGGCAAACGAAATGCAGGAAATGAAGTCAGCGCTCGGAACCGTGGCGTACCTTCCGCGTGTGGTTGGGCAGGCCGTCAACGAAAGCGGCGAGATCGTGCCGGGTGATGTTTCCGGCATCGAGCTGGACTATGTGACGATTGAGCACATCTTTCCGCTGGCCTGGCAGAATGGATTTATCACAGAATGCGCGTTCGACAGCGTAGTCACACGAGCCGGAAAGAATTATCTGTATTTGCAGATTCACCGGAAAGACGAAAACGGTCTTTACGTCATCGAGAATAGTATTTACAGATACGAAAACGAAACGCTTGCCGACGCGCTGCTCACCGATGTTCCGGGCTTTGAGCGGATCCCACCTGTGGTACATACGGGAAGCGACAAGAGGCAGTTCGTCATCGACAGACCGAACATCGCAAACAATCTTGACTACCTGCTTCCGGTTGGTATCCCTGTGTATGCAAATGCAATCGACGTTCTGCGCGGCGTTGACTGTGCCTATGACTGCTACGTCAACGAGTTCGAGAACGGCCCAATGATGATGATGGTCAAGATTCCCGCCACAAGGTGGGAAGACGGTGAACCGACGCTTGATGACCATGACCGGCGTTTCTATCTGCTTCCGGAGGATACGCAGCAAGGAAACGTCGTAGAGACAATTTCCCCGACGCTAAGAACCGAGCAGCTGAATGTAGGCCTTCAAGACCAACTTAACGTACTATCCAGTAAGTGCGGTTTCGGCGAGACCTATTACCGTTTCGACGGCGGCAGCGTAGCGACTGCCACACAGGTCATCAGCGAGAACTCCACCATGTTCCGCACCATCAAAAAACACGAGATCATCTTGGAGCAGGCATTGAAAGAGCTGTGTCGCATTCTTCTGCGGCTGGGTAACACGGCCATGAACGTGGGGCTGAATGAGGAAGTGGAAATCTCCATCGACTTTGATGACAGCATCATTGAGGACAAGCAAACCGACTTTTCCCGCGATATGCAGCTTTTGCAGGCGGGCATTATGAACGACTGGGAGTTCCGCATGCGCTGGATGAACGAGGACGAGGCGACCGCAAAGGCGGCGCTACCGAAGATGCAGGACATGACAACCGAAGGACAACAGGAGGTAGAGTAATGGGCGGCAGAGGCGGAGCCGGTGGCGGCATTGGAGCCGGAGAATTTGGGCGTGGGCGCGGTATGAGCCTTGCGCGGTTTTGTCACAGCAAGATATTAACCGAGCAAACGCTGCGTCTGTCACTGATATGGGCGATATTATCAGGCGCACATTCGAGCGCAACGCTGCTGAAATCAATGGGCTTGAGCTGTCGGATGCTGAAAAGAAAGACGCAGTAAAGCAGATGGCAACTCTCGCAACAACGGCGCTCAAAACGGCGGCAGGAGCAGTCAACCCTTATGCAAGCGGGCCTGCGCGCCTGACAACGGCGCAGAAAACAGGAAGCGCCGCAGACAGAGCGGCAAGAGCGCGCGGTGAAATGGATAGCTACATGCGGAAATTGCGTGACCAGTCCAGTAAAAACCGCAAGGCAGCAGAAAACAAGGCGTTTTCCAATGCCTTTGTAACAGCGCAAAAGTCCGGCGCGTTGGAAGTTACGGTAAACGGCAAGAAATACCGCAGAGCTAACAAGCGCAGCGGCACATGGAGACCTGTTTAATGGGCGGACGCGGCGCAAGCAGCGGAATGAGCGAAAAGGGAAAGCCTTACGGTAGCGAGTTTAGGACGCTTCTAAAAGCTGGGAACGTAAAGTTTGTAAGGCAAAATGCGGCATTGAACGCAAAAGACCCATTGGAAACTATGACCAAAGGGCGCATTTACGCAACGATAAACGATGAGGGCAAAATCAATGCAATCAGCTATTACGGTGCAGATGGAAAGCGTGTAAAAACAATCAATCTTCTGCATAGCCATGAGCAATTCAAGGGAGTGCATACGCACATCGGGTATTATCACGATGAAGGCGGAACAAGAGCATTGACGGCAGACGAAAAGAAGCTGGTTGCATTCGTAAAAAAGGCTTGGTATAATAGGCATAGCAAGTAGTCGTATAGGGTGATTACACCGTGACTGCGGGAACTCCGGTTAGAATCCGGGCGCTTGCTATGCCGTAAGGTACAGAAATGTATCTTGCGGCATTTTTGTTTGCTGGGGGATTTATGATTAACTTTGAAAATCTCGACAAGTTCACATTCCACGGAGTTGGAAAGTACGACATTCCGAAGATCGAGCCGGTCAAGGCATACCCACAAGGTGAGTTTATCCCCATAAATTACCATTACACCGCGAAAGACACGAAAAGCAAGATCGTGCATTTCTTCGTGGACGATTATCAATTCATCCGGTATTGGAACACGCCTGACAAGTACATTTCGCAACTGTCGCAGTTTGTGGCAGTGTGCGCACCGGACTTTTCTACCTACACAGATATGCCGCTGGCGATGCAGATATACAACCATTACCGCAAGCATTGGTTGGCGGCATACTGGCAGCTCCACGGCATGACGGTTTACCCCTCTATTTCATGGAGTGACGAAAACAGTTACGATTGGTGCTTTGATGGCGAGCCTGTCGGCGGAATTGTTGCGGTTAGTTCGGTAGGCACACAGCAGAACAAGGAAAGCAAGCGGCTGTTTCTGCGCGGCTACGAGGAAATGATAAAACGGCTCTCGCCGGAATGGGTGATATTCTACGGAAAAGTGCCGGAAGAATGCGACTGGAATGTGATTCGCGTGAAGCCGCATTACGATGAAATTGTGAAACGGAGGAAAGCAAATGAAATATCCGTTTCAGCCGGAAATCCTTGACGCGCTTCCGGAAGAACTTGCAGAACTGTTCCGGGCGCTTGAAATCACGCTGCTGGAAGAGATCTGCTCCCGGCTGAAAGCTGCGGATGAGCTGAACGAGGTCACGGTGCAGGACATCAAGGCGCTGCGGTCACACGGCATCGATCTGAAAGAGATTGAGAAAGCCATACGCAAAACTTCAGGTATCAGCGAAACAAAGTTGAATAAGCTGCTTGACGATGTTGTGGAGCGCAACCAGAAGTATTACACCGAAGTCATCGACCTTGCGCATGTAACGCAGCCAGAAACGCTTGTAGACGCGGCTACAGTGGATGCAATTAAGCGGCAGACCCATGATACATTCCGCAATTTAACGGCTTCTATGGGTTTCCTTGTGGGCAACACGATGTTAAAGCCCGCGCGCGCTTATCAGTGGGCTTTGGATAACGCAGAAATGCAGATTCAGAGCGGCGCGATCAGCTACAATCAGGCCATCAAGACGGCAGTAAAGCAGCTTGCAGACAGCGGATTGAAAGTCGTCGACTATGAGAGCGGGCATCGAGATCAAATTGATGTGGCGGCGCGCAGAGCAGTGATGACTGGTGTAAATCAAATTTGCGCTAAATATACAGAGCAGTCGGCGCAGTATCTCGAAACTCCGTATTTCGAGGTTTCCGCCCATGCTGGCGCGAGAGATAAGCCGGGGCCGTCACCGTGGTCAAGCCATAAGGACTGGCAAGGCAAGGTTTACAGTATTCGCGCAAATGACATTTACCCGAACATTTACGAAGTGTGCGGCCTCGGCGCTGTCGATGGGCTGGAAGGAGCTAACTGCCGCCACCGCCGCAACGTTTGGGTTGATGGCGTAAGCGAACGCACATACACCGACAATCAGCTTGAACACATTGATGATGGGCTTGGCTGTACTTTTGAGGGCAAGAACTACACGGCATACGAAGCCACGCAGGAGCAGCGCAAGGTGGAGCGCACCATACGCAAGCTCAAGCGTGAGAAAGCCGCCTACAAGGCCGCAGGTCTGCATGAAGAAGAACAGGCGGTAAACATACGGCTACGGCGGTTAAACGCGAAATACAGGGCGTTCAGCGCGGCGGCAGGGCTGCCGGAGCAGCGGGAAAGAATGAAGGTGCTGTATTGAACTGGGAAGAAGTAAGAAAAGCAACCGACGCGATTCTAAAGCGAGGGAACGATGTGGAAATCCGACGCAAGGGCGATGGGTACATCGTTTTAGAGGTCAAGAAAACAATCAAATACAGCACTTCCGCGCAATAGGGCGCGGGAAAGGGCAATAGGAGCCGAACAGTACGCAGATTTTGCGTGTTGTTCGGCTCTTTTGTTTTATCAACACTGACCGACAGGTCGTTAAACAAGGAGATTTTTATGGCAGAAGAAACCACCGTGCAGAGCACGGGAACGACTGCGCAAGAGCAGGAAAAGACGTTCACTCAGGCTGACGTTGACAAGATGATTCAGTCGAGGCTTGACAGAGAACGGAAGAAGTACCCCAGCGAGGAAGAGATCGCCGCATACCGTACGTGGAAAGACGGCCAGCAGACCGAACAGGAGCGACAGGCAAAACGCGATAAGGAGCTTGCAGACAGCAAGAACGCTTTATCTGCTGCACAGTCTGAGCTTGAACAGGTCAAGCGTGATAAGTACGTGCTTTCCAAAGGCCTGACTGGCGATGATGCAGAGTTTATCGCGTTTAAGGCTCTCAGGATGGTGGACGACAAGACCACTTTTGAGCAGGCCGTTGATAAGCTCACGGAAAATCGTCAGAAAGTCAAGTTTGACTGGACGGCTCCTGCGGGCGGCGGTGACAAACCGAACGCAAATAATGCCGCGATGAACAGTCTGATTCGCGGCGCACTCAAGTAACGAAAAGGAGATTACAACATGGCAACTATTGATCGTTCCGCACTTTCCGGTCTTATTCCGGAACCCGTAACCCGCGAAATCATGCAGGGCGCTATCGCCGAATCTGCTGTCCTTCGTATGGGCCGCCGTCTGGCGAATATGTCCAGCAAGACGCAGACCATCAACGTGCTTGACGCACTTCCCTCTGCATACTTCGTCAATGGCGAAGCCACTGACGGCGGCGCAGGTGAGGCATTCAAGCAGACCACCAAGATGGCGTGGGACAAGAAAAAGCTGTATGCCGAGGAGATCGCGGTTATCGTCCCAATTCCCGAGGCTGCTCTCGATGATGCGGACTATGACATTTGGGGCGAGGTCAAGCCCCGTCTGACCGAGGCTTTCGGCAAGGTCATTGATGCGGCTATCCTGTTCGGCACCAACAAGCCCAGCACTTGGCGCACTGGCGTTGTTCCTGCTGCTGTCGCTGCTGGCAATGGTGTGCCCATCAGCTCCGACATTTTCAGCGACATCATGGGCGAGAGCGGCCTGATCGCCAAGGTCGAGCTGGACGGCTTTAACCCAAACGGCGTTATGTCCGCTATCCAGATGCGCGGTAAGCTGCGCGGGCTGAAGGACACCACCGGCCAGCCCATTTTCAAGTCCGATATGCAGGGCGCGACCCGCTACGGTCTGGACGGCATGGATATGTATTTCCCCATGAACGGCGCTTTCGACCCTGCGCAGGCACAGATGATCGTCGGCGATTGGAACCAGCTCGTCTATGCCATTCGTCAGGACATGACCTTTAAGATTTTCACCGAGGGTGTTATCCAGGACCCCACCACGAAGGCTATCACCTACAACCTCATGCAGAACGATATGGTCGCGCTGCGTGCGGTCATGCGTCTCGGCTGGGAGATCGCGAACCCCATCAACGCGTACAATGCAGAAAAGGCAAATCCGTTCCCGTTCTCCGTTTACGGCAAGGGCGGTGCCATTTCCACCGTCGCCGTGACCCCTGCTACCGCCACCGTAAAGAAGGGCGAGAGCAAGCTGTTTACGGCCAAGGTTGACGGCGAGGGCATTATCAACGGTGAGGTCGAATGGTCTCAGGATGGTACGAAGAGCAATATCAGCGATGAGGGCGTTCTGACCGTTTCCGCTACCGAAACCAAGAGCACCATCACCGTTACCGCGAAGTCCAAGCAGGACGGGACCAAGACCGGCACTGCCACTGTTACCGTTTCTGCCTGATTTGAAAGGAGCTGACCCGTATGACTTACGCAGACTTTGAATACTACTTCGGCACTTATATGGGCGCTGTGAGCGAAAATGACTTCCCGCGTCTTGTTGTCCGCGCCAGCTCCTTCCTCGACTATTACACGCGCAACAGGGCACAAGACAACGGTGATCTGGATGCGGTAAAGATGTGCTGCTGTGCGCTGGTTGACAAGTATGCGGTCATCGAAGCGGCGCAGGCGCTTGCCGTGAAAAACCTTGCAAACGCCGCAGAAAATGACGCGGAAGTCAAAAGCGAAACAGTGGGCAGCTATTCCAGAACACTTGCAACGGGCGGGGAATCCGCCCTGTCTGCACTCAATACGACGGACGGGGTAAAGAAACTGCTTGCGGAAACGTGCATGGAATATCTTGCCCCTACCGGGCTGCTGTATCGCGGAGGTGGTTGTAGATGTACGCTCCCCACATTGTAACGATTTACAACATCGTGCAGGAGATCGACCCGACAACGCTTGACGAGGTCGAGAAAGCTTATACCACAATCCTGCGTGGCGTGATGCTGCAAGCCAGAAAAGCGGTCAACGTGCGTGAAAGCGGACTTGAGAGCGCGGACGCGGTAAATCTGTATATCCCGTTTGCCGTGGAAGCGGTGGACGGGGTAACAGGTAAGCCGAAAACTTACATCGGGCCGCAATCGTTTTTCAAAGCGACGGATAAGTCCGGGCTGTGGACGTTATCTGTGAACGGTAACGGCGGGCTGACTTTCTTTGTGAAAGGCGAGTTTGTCACAGACAAAGAGGACGTGGCTATGGCACAGGACGGCTGCTACAACGTGACCAAAGTTGATGCGATGGACTACGGGAGCTTCGATATGCAGCACTGGGAAGTCGGAGGGGCGTAATGGTCATCAAGTTTTCCGTGCATACCAATGGAATGGACGCTGTCAAAACTGCCATTGCAAAGGCTTGCACGCGCGCAGAGCACGTCTTAGCCGAGCAGATGGAAAAGGATACTCAGCCTTTTGTGCCGATTCTCACAGGCTCTTTAACGCAGCGTACAAGGGTAGTTGGCAACGACATCATCTACCCCGGCCCTTACGCAAGATTCTTGTATTACGGGAAAGTCATGGTTGACCCAAATACCGGCAGCACATACGCGCCAAAAGGCGGAACAAAGGTCGTGACTGACCGTAATTTAGTTTTCAACCACACGGCGCACCCACAGGCACAAGCACACTGGTTTGAAGCATCTAAGGCGCAAAACCTTGATAAGTGGGTGCGCGTAGCAGAAAAGGCGGTGAAGAAGTACGGAACAGATTAAAAAGACGGTATCGGCAGCGGAAGAAGATCAAGTTTCCCGAAAGCTACTTGCGTGGCTGAACACATTCCCCGATAAGCCGGTTGATTTGATTCGATTCGAATTCCTTCCCGCTGATACTGCGGCGATGGCGCTGTCTACGATTCAGGCGGCGTATATCGTCAAGAAATACATTCTCGGCGGGTATCAGGCGGAATACCAATTCAAGGTTATCTACCGCATGAAACCGGGGAACAGCAACGACAAGCGGCTCAAAGCAGATGAAATGCTTAATGCTCTTGGCGATTGGGCGGCAAGTGAAACGCCGCCTGACATTGACGACGGTCGCCGCGTCATTCGCATTGAGCCGACAACGCGATCCTCGCTTTTTGCCGTTTATGAAAATGGTGACGAGGATCATCAAATCCTTATGAAAATGAACTACGAGGTGATTAAAAATGGATGATATGACCTTTAACACCACGGCGGGGCAGACCGTAGACCGCGAACTGTTGATCGCGTATCTGAATACCGGCACCAGCGCCGCAGCCCCCACATGGTCACCGCTTGGCACCCGTGTCACAGATTCCAGCATGGAATACGACTGGCAGGAGGATTCCACGAAGGATATCCTTGGCACGACGCGCACGACCATGAAGAAACCCATTATCACGCAGACCTTTGACCCGTCTAATCTGGACGCTGGCGACCCTGCCATCGTCAAGGTTTGGAACCTTGCGGTCAAGGAGCAGAACGCGGCGGCGCTGGCGAATCAGGACGTGCTGATTGTCCATGCTTATGCAGGCACGGCAAAGACTGCAGTATTTGCGGAGCGTTATTCGTCCTGCATGGTTAAGCCTTCTTCCCTCGGCGGCGAGGGCGGTGGCTTTGTCGGTATGCCTATCGACGTGACGCTTGGCGGCACGCGCACGGTCGGCACCGCCGCTATCTCTGGCAATACGGTCACTTTTACCGAGGGCGAATAACAAATAGAGGGCTGGCGGCTGTCAGCCCTCATTTTGGAGGAATATATGGAACTCACTTTTGATTCCGGTGTAAAGGAATATACCATTCGCGGCGTAAACGGCATTGTAACGGTGTACTTTAACCCTGCGGATGTCAACTTCGCAAAGAAAGCATACAAAACGTTTGATGATCTGCGCAAGAAGCAAGAGACCCGTGCAAAGACGCTTGAAAAGGATATCCCCAATGATGAGCTTTTCGACATGGTTGATTCTCTTGACAAGGAAATGCGCAGCATCATCAATGGCCTGTTCGGGCAGGACATTGCCGATACGCTTTTTGGCAGCGTCAACGCCTATTCCGCGGCCAACGGTGCGCCGGTTTGGCAGAACTTTATGACCGCCATTATCGAACAGTTTGACGAGGCAGTAAAGCGCGAACAGGCGCTTGCCGATGAGAAAATCCGCAAGTATACACAGAAATACCATAAATGATGTACGATCTTCCAACGTCGCTGAACGTCTGCGGCGTTGACTATGAAATTCGCTCGGACTATCGCGCGGCACTGGACGTGCTGGCGGTATTTGCTGCGGCCGATCTGACCAACGAGCAGAAAGCGCTTGCGGCTCTGGATATCTTTTATCCGGACTTCTTAAAAATGCCAGATGAGCACATTTCAGAAGCCATGAAGCAGATGACATGGTTTCTCGACTGCGGTGACGAGGGCGATAATCGCAAGCGACCTAAATTGATGGACTGGGAGCAGGATTTTCAATACATCGTTTCCCCCATCAATCGTGTTGTTGGGCAGGAAGTGCGGGCAATGTCCTATTTCCACTGGTGGTCTTTCATTTCGGCGTACTACGAGCTGGGAGATTGTCTGTTTGCGAATATCGTCCGCATCCGAAATCTAAAGGCCAAAGGGAAAACACTTGACAAAGCCGACCGTGAGTTTTACCGCGAAAATCGGCGCATTATTGACTTAAAGCGGACGCTGACCGAGGAAGAGACCAATACCATCAATGTGTGGTTAGGCAAAAACGCCAACAAAAGCCCATAATACGGAGGTGATTTTTTGGCTGACGGTGAAGTCGTATTTGAAGCGACTATTAGCGATAAAAAACTCCATCAGGAGCTGAACAAAGTAAAAAGCAACATCGAATCCCTGCAAAAGGAATTTAACCGGCTCGGCGCCCAAAAAACGCCGATGGAAGACCGGCTGCGCAACATCGGCGCAGAGCTGGATGCGGCAAAACAGGTGCTTGCCGATATGCGCACAGCGCCAAAAGGCACGTATGAGAAAATCGACGTGTCCGAGCAGGCCGAGCGCGTGCGAATGCTGCAAAGCGAATTCAACAAAACTGCAAATAGCATTGACAAGCTCAACGAAAAGCTCAACAAAACCGGCGATAAGATTTCCGACGCGAAAACGCAGGCAGTTGAATTATCACGACAAATTGATGGCCGATCCAAAGGTGCTGGACTGCGCAACGCAACCGAAGCGGAGGCAGATTCCATGAAAGTGTTTGGACAGCGCGTAAAATCTGTTGTCCGCAGTGCCCTTGTTTTTACGGTTATTACCCAAGCATTAACAAAAGTGCGCGACTGGGCAAAAAATGTCGTAATGGTAAACTCCGACGCAAGAGAATCCATTGCGCAGCTTAAAGGAGCGCTTTTGACACTGGCACAGCCTCTTGTAAGCGTAATTGTCCCCGCCTTTACACTGCTTGTAAAAGTAATTACGGCAGTAGTCTTGCAGATCTCGCGCATTGTGGCGCTTATTTCTGGCAAGAGCGTCAAAGCAACAGCAGATTCCGCAAAGGCTCTTAATAAGCAAACAAATGCTTTAAAGGGAACCGGAAATGCAGCAAAAAAAGCTGCTGGACAGCTTGCGGCGTTTGATGAGATCAACCAGATTTCCGCCGATACCGCGGATAACGCGGGCGGCGGTGCATCCGCTGACGCGATCACGCCTGACTTTAGCTACATGGACGAGATCAGCGACAAGCTCAAGAAAATTGCTGATGCGGTCATGCTAATTGCCGCAGGGTTGGCCCTGTGGAAACTCGGCAGCTCTCTCCCCGGAACGTTGGGACAGATTTTAACAAAACTCGGCGGCATTCTCATTGCTGTTGGCGGTTTAATCATTTTGTGGGAAAGCCTGGCTGACGCATGGAACAACGGCGTTAACTGGAAAAACTTACTCGGATCTCTTGCGGGCGCAGCGGCACTTGCCGGAGGCCTCGCTCTTGCGTTTGGCAAGGTGGGCGCTGGCATTGGACTGGTAGTATCCGGGGCGGCCCTGCTGGTCACTGCATTTCACGACATGATGGAGGGCGGCATGAACCTGGAAAACACGCTGATGAGCGTCGCCGGTCTGATGATTGGTGGCTTGGGAATTGCTGTGCTCACAGGGTCCTGGATTCCGCTCCTGATTGCCGCCATCGCCTCCCTGCTTGTGGCTGTGGTGAACGCCTACGGCGATACAGAGCAGTTCGTCGACGGAATCAAAGCCATGCTGGATGGGTTTGTGGACTTCTTCGCGGGTATTTTTACCGGGGATATTGACCGTGCCATCGGCGGTATCGAGAAAATATTCAAGGGCTTGCAAAACGTTCTGTTTTCCATTGTGGATGCGCTCAAAAATATGTTCCTGTCGTTCTTGGATTGGCTGGATGAGAAGACTGGCGGGAAGCTCCATGGGATCATCGAGTTCATCAAAAGCTTGGTCACGGGAGCATTCACTTTCATCAAGGATTTCATCGGCAACGCCATGGCATCCTTTAAGAAGATATTCACGGGAATCGTTAAATTCCTCTCCGGCGCGTTTACAGGCGACTGGGACAAAGCGTGGGAGGGTATCAAGGATATCTTTGACGGCATATCAACAGCCATCAAGGGGACGTGGGCATCAGTCATCAATGCAATTATCCGTGCATTAAACTGGCTGATCGACAAGGCGAATAAAATCAGCTTCACAGTCCCAGGCTGGGTGCCGGGTCTTGGCGGCAAACATATTGGCGTCAACATCCCGAAAATCAACGAACTTCAAATCCCCAAGCTGGCCCAGGGTGCGGTCATCCCACCTAACCGCGAGTTTATGGCCGTACTGGGCGACCAGAAGTCCGGCACGAACATTGAGGCCCCCCTGGACACCATCAAACAGGCCGTTGCGGAGGTGCTGGGGCAAGGCAGCGACCGGCCCATTACCATCATTGTCCAAATGGACGGCAAGGAAATGTTCCGGCAGATGGTACGGGAAAACAACTCGCAGGTGCGCATGAACGGCAAAAGCCCACTGATGGTGTGAGGTGACGCATGGATGTACTTAAAGTTACAAAAAAATCCGGGGCTGTGGTATCTCTCCCGGCCCCGGACGAACTGAAATGGAGCATTTCCGACCTGGACGCAGATGGGACCGGCAGAAACCAGAATGGCGATATGTTCCGCGACCGCGTGGCCGTGAAACGCAAGCTGGAATGCTCCTGGCGGCCCCTCGGCTCTGCCGAAATGGCCAAACTGCTACAATCCGTGGACGATGTGTTTTTCCGCCTTACATACCCCGACGCGATGACCGGCACCGACCGCACGATGACGTGCTATGTGGGCGACCGGTCATCGCCTATTATGCGGCCTGAAACCGATGGAAAATGGCTGTGGGGCGGGCTGTCCATGAACTTTGTGGAGAGGTGACGCCATGTACAACGTCTCATCCGCTTTCCACACCGCTTTTGCGGATTATGGCCGGGAAATTAAAGGCAAAGTCGTTTTCAATGGCCAAACGGAGTTGGGCGGAGACTATGTGCAGGAGATCACCGCAACACCGGCGTTTGATTCCTCGGATGGTATCTCCATCGGATCCGTCTGTTCCGGGCGGTGCAAAATCCGCATTTACAAGCCGGATGAGCCGCTGCAATTGTCCGGTGGATACTTTGTGCCGTATATTGGCATCTACGTTCCTGGTGGTGATACAGGCACGACAGCCATCGCCGGTCAAGCTGTGGCCGGTAAGGCAATCGTTGGCGTAAGTGCCGAGGGTACTGGTGTGGAATATGTCCCCCTGGGCCGATACTACATCCCCGCAGACGGCGTGGAAAATTTGGCGTATGGGTGGGAAATCACCGGCTATGACCAGATGGCATCCTTGACGGAAAAGTACACCCCGCAAATTGAGTTCCCCGCCACGCCAGACGCTATGCTGACGGACTTGTGTGCGCAAAGCGGCCTGACTCCCCCAACGGTAACTTTCCCGGATATGACAATCGAGTCTGTGTTTGAGGGCACCATCCGACAGCAGCTGGGGTGGCTGGCTGGACTGTGCGGACAGTCCGCGCACTTCGACAGAGACGGCAATCTGGTGTTCAAGTGGTACGCAAAGACCACTTTCCAGGTCAGCCGGGAGCAGCAGTACATGTCCGGCCTGACCCGCACGGCAGACGGGCTGTACACGGTATCCAGTCTCACCACCGGAACGGAAGATGAACCCATTACATCCGGCACCGGATTGGGCATTACGTCCACAAACCCTTACATGAATCAGGCCGTTGCAGACCTGATTCAGCCGGAGGTAGAGATATCCTTCCAGCCCTGCGACGTAAAATGGCGATGCGACCCGTCTGTTGAGGTTGGCGACGTCATCCAGGTGGAGGGTGATACCGGCGAGTGGCTGGACGTGTGCGTTATGGAGCAGGAAATTCACCTGTACGGCGGCCTGTCCTCTACGATGCACAGTTACGCCCCACAGGACGCGGATTACGCCATGGAAAGCCCTACAGAGCAGCGCATTAAGCGGGCTTATGAGGGTCTTACCAAGGCCATGCAGAACGCCACGCAGAAGATCATCGGGGCAAAGGGCGGGTATTACGAGCTGACTCTGGACGAACAGGGCTTTCCCATCGGGTGGACCCTGCGGGATACGCCCACCATTACGCCCAATACCCGGATGTGGATTATGTCCACCGGTGGTTTGGGATTCTCCAAGGACGGCGGAAATACCATTTCCGGTGTTGCCTTGACCATGGACGGTGAGATCAACGCAAATGTCATCACCGCCGGGCAAATGTCCGCAGAAAGAGTCTCCGTCAACGGCCAGACTCTTTCGGATTTTATCGATGCCAGTATCGACGATGACGGCCATCCGGTGCTGCGCATTGGCTCCTCTGCGTCGGAAATCGTGCTGAAGGAGTACAACGACAAAATCGGATTCTACGATACTTCCGGGACCCTTCTGGCGTACTGGAACAACAACAGCTTTGAACTGGTGGAACTGAGCAAGTTCCGTCTGGGCCCCATGGGCATTGTCGTACAGCCAAACGGGTCCGTGTCCTTCGTGGGGGTGACTTGATGGCAAGCATTTACGGCGCAAAATCTTCCACCGGCTGGCAATTGCGGCTGGATTACAGCGTATCCCAGAGCATCGCGGACAACAAGTCCACACTGTCTCTTACGCTGTACATCTATGACGGCACCGGCGAGAGCTACAACCTGGATGCCAATAGTTGCTATTACACTCTGCAAGGCACCAAGGTGTATAACCCGTACCGGTACAATTCCAGGGGCTGGTACAAGCTGGGCAGCAAGTCCATCACCGTGGCTCATAACAATATGGGCAAGGGGTCTGTGGTGCTTTCTGCGGACTGGCACAGCGGGTTTACGTCATCCTACACGCCGTCGAGCCTGACGGTTTCCGGCACGGTCAATCTCCCGGATATCCCCCGGGCATCATCCGTGTCGGCATCCGGGCTTGTGCTGGGTTCTGCCGGTACACTTACAGTGACCCGGGCCGTGAGCACCTTCACGCACACCATCAAACTCAAGTGCGGCTCTGCGGCACAGGTAACTGTGGTGACAAAATCCAGCGCCACATCCATATCGTATACGCCGCCATTGGATTGGGCCGCGCAGAATACGTCTGGAATCTCCGTAAACATTACGGCGGAAATTACCACCTACAACGGGGACGCCGTGGTGGGCACCAATACGACCACACTGACGGCCTCCATCCCTGCATCGGTAAAACCCACCCTGTCCGCGAGTCTGTCCGACACCACCGGGTATCAGCCCACATACGGATGGGTGCAGGGCAAGAGCGCCCTGAAAGCCACGTTTTCCGCTGCTGGGTCTTATGGCAGCACCATCAAGGCCAAGTCTCTGACCATCGGCGGAAAATCTGCCAGCCCGGACGGGGTGAATGCCCTTACAGACAGCGGCACAATGGCTGTTGTGGCCACCGTGACGGACAGCAGAGGCCGCACGGCATCTGTTACCCAGAACATCGCTGTGAACGCATACAGCGGCCCAGTGGTCCAGGATTTGACCTTTGCGCGCGGCTCTTACACAGGAAGCGTGTGGACGGAAAATCCCATGGGCACGGACATCAAACTGACGTTCACCCTGTCCCTCCAGCTGACCGGGAACAAGGCCTCTGTGGAGATTACCGGCGCGTCCACGCTTACCGACCAGACCAGCGGCGCGAAGACTGTGTATTTGGTTGCCTTTGGCACGGATACGACAAGCGTTGTACAGGTTAAAGCTACGGATTCCCTGGGCACCACGGTAACGCGGGAGATCACCATCCCCACCGTTTCGGTGCCCATGAACATGAGCTTTACCCTGCCCGGGGTATGCTTCGGCGGCGTGGCCGAACACGAAAAGGTGGTAGAGTTCAAGTGGCCCATCCGGTATTTGGGGAAAGCTCTATTGGACTACCTCCACCCCGTCGGAAGCATCTACCAGTCCACGGACCCCACATCCCCAGCGGACCTGTTTGGAGGCACCTGGGAGCAGATCAAGGACGTGTTTCTTCTGGCGGCTGGTGATGCTCATGCGGCTGGCTCTACAGGCGGCGAGGAGGAGCACATCCTGACAGCGGCGGAGATGGCCAACCACACCCACGGCTACGATTACACGGGCCAGAGCGACGCCACCGGCACCGGGGCCATCAAGATCGTGTCTCCCGGCGGCACCGCCAACGCTTACACGGGCAAGGCTACGTCCAACTGCGGCGGCCAGGCCCACAACAATATGCCGCCGTACCTGGCCGTGTATGTCTGGCGCAGGACGGCGTGAGAAGAAAGGACGAACGATATGGCATCAAGCTATCCAACGATACGGTACGGCTCCTCCGGACAGGAGGTGCGGCGGCTGCAGCAGGCCCTGAACCGGGCGGGCTATTCCCTGGAGGTGGACGGCGGGTTCGGTGAAAAGACCCGGGCCGCCCTGATGGACTATCAGCGCCGGGCGGGCATGACGCCGGACGGCGTGGCGGGCAGCAAGACCTGGGCCAGCCTGGGACTGCAGTCTGCCCAGGACCGGCTGGCGGACCTGGAGAAGGGGTATACCCCCTCCCGGGAGACCCAGGAGGCCCGGCGCAGCTGGGAGGAGCTGGCGGCCCGGCAGCCCGGGGACTACACCTCCCCTTACGCGGACCGGATGGAGGACCTGCTGCGGCAGATGGAGAGCCGGGAGGCCTTTTCCTATGACCCAAGCCGGGACGAGATGTTCCGGCGCTATGCCCGGCTGTATCAGCGGCAGGGGCAGACGGCCATGGAGGACACCTTGGGCCAGGCGGCGGGCCTGACCGGCGGCTATGACTCCTCCTATGCCCGGCAGGCGGGCCAGCAGGAGTATAACCGCTATATGCAGGAGCTGGCGGCGCTGGTGCCCCAGCTGCAGCAGGATGCCTGGGACCGGTATGAGACCCAGGGTCAGGCGCTGCTGGATCAGTATAAGCTGCTGCAGGGCCAGGATGAGGACGCCTATGGCCAGTGGCGGGACCGGGTGGAGGACTGGCAGGACGCCTCCCGGCAGGCCCGGGACCGGTACGAGTCCCTGGAAAAGCAGGACTACAGCAACTATCTGGCGCTGATGAAGTACTATGCCAGCCGGGCCAAGCAGGAACAGGACGCGGCCCTGGCCCAGCAGAAGCTGGAGGCCTCCGCCGCCAGGAGCGGCAGCGCCCGCTCCTCCTCCGGCGGCAGTAGGAAGGCGTCTTTGAGCTCCACCGCCAGCGAGAGCCTGGAGCGGACCATGAACACCTATCTCAGCCAGGGGGACACCGGCCGGGTGAAGCAGCTGTTTTTGCAGTACCGGGACCGGATGACGCCCCTGCAGAAGCGGCGATTTGAGAAGCTGATGGGGAAGTATAACATCCCCATGACGGAGTAAAAAAGACAGCGCCGGAAACGCCAGGTTTCCGGTGCTGTCTTTTATGTTGTATATCGCTGCTCCCGGAACAGGGCGTCCACGGCGGCCTGATATTCGGTGAGGCCCTTTGCCTTGCGCATACGCTTGAGATACGGCTCCGGCCGGGCGAATCCGGCGGACAGGTAGGCCCACAGCTCCCACATCCGGTGCATCACCGGCTGGTCGCCGGACAGCCGCTGGCAGTAGGCCTCCAGCAGGCGGTCGTGATAGGTCCGCAGCTCCTGCGCTGAGGCGGCGGGGCCGCCCCGCAGACGCCGCAGCAGAGCGGGGTCCCGCATCAGGCCCCGGCCCAGCATCACCGCGTCCGTTCCGGGATAATCCTGGCACAGGGCGGCGGCGTCCTTCGGCGTGAAGATGTCTCCGTTATACACCGCCGGCCAGGGGCCCGACACGGCGGCCCAGGCGTCCCGGTGGGGGACGCCCTTGTAAAACTCCTTCTGGATCCGGGGGTGGACGATCAGCTCCGACAGGGGATACTTGCGATAGATCGCCAGCAGGCCCGGCCACTCGGCCGGGTCATTTTTCCCGATGCGGGTCTTGACGGACACGGACATCCCCCGAGGCAGCCCTGCGAAGATCTCCTCCAGACAGCGATCCAGCTCCTGGGGATAGGCCAGCAGGCCCGAGCCCTTGTGCTTGGCGGCCACGGTGCCCGCCGGACAGCCCAGGTTGAAGTTGATCTCCCGATAGCCCCGGGCGTACAGCTCACCGGCGGCCCACAGGAAGTGCTCCGCCCGGTTGGTCAGCAGCTGGGGCACCACATACAGCCCGGCGTTGTGGGCCGGGTCGATCTCGTCCAGCTCCTTGCGCTGGAAGGTGCAGGTGGCGTTGGGGGAAAGAAAGGGCGTGAAATATTTGTCCGCCGGGCCGAACAGGGCGGCGTGGACCTGCCGCCACAGGTAACCGGTAAGCCCCTCCATGGGGGCGGCGTAGAGTTTATTCATGAAATTCTCCCTCCAGACACATGGCGAGGGTCACGCCCGGCACTGGTTCGGCGGCAACGCCCGGCAGCAGGTCCGCCGCCGTTTCCGGCTGGTGCAGAAGCGCCAGCTTCCCCTGCCGGGACAGCCGCTTCACGGCGTACTCCAGACGCAGGGCCTCTCCCCGGCCCTCCGTGCGCCAGACACCGGCCAACTCCCGGGGCGGATGGGACCGGGTATACCGGGCGCAGGCGGCGCCGCCGTCCCGGTGCTGCCGCATCCGGCGGCACAGGTCCGACGCCGTGCCGGTATACAGGGTGTCGTCCCAGCACCAGAGCATATAGACATAGTACATTCCCTCACCTCACTGCCCCCAGCATACCACGATCCGCTTACTGTTACACGGGACTTTAAAATTTGCGAAAATAGGCAAACGAGAGGAGAAAATGCATGAGAAAGACCTTGAGAAAGAAATTGGTATGCATGCTTATGATGGCGGCACTGCTGCTGAGCGCGGCCATCACCTATGCGCAGCCGGCCAGCGCCGACAATCTGAATGCGGACGAGGTGAACCGATTTAACGTTATTTTGGTTATCGACGGCAGCGGCTCACTGGTTTCCGGCAGCAGTGCAACGGACAAAAGCGGACTGAGATACGATGCGATCAACCTGTTTCTGGCTCTGCTGACCAATGACGGAAACCAGGTGGGCGCTATCGTGTTTGATGACGATTCCAACAACTACTTGCTCAATACCGGGCTGACACCTGTGTCCGGCAAGGGGGATAAGGTGTCGCTGGGAGAGAAAATCCGCAGTGCGGGCACCAGAAATGATACCGATATCGGCTCAGCGCTTCTGAGTGCGGTGAGCATCCTGGAGGCAAGCGGAAACCAGGACGGGCGCAGCCCGGCGGTGGTCCTGTTCAGCGATGGGCGCACGGATCTGGGCGGCAATAAGGAAGCCTATGAGCAGTCGCTGGAGAATCGAGAGACGGCTATCACCAAGGCCCAGGATGCGCGCATTCCCATTTACAGCATTTGTCTGAACGCTTCGCCGGTGGCGGATCCCCAGGAGCTCAGCGAAATTGCCTCCCGGACCAGCGGCGGCTTCGTGTCCGTCAGCAGGGCGGAGGATCTGGCCGGCGCCTTTGAGACGTTCTATCAGCTGATTTTCAATTCCTCCGGCAGTGAAAAAAGAGATGTTCCCTTTGGTGCGGACGGAAAGCTGACCTATTCCTTTGACGTGCCTTCCGTGGGTGCTGAGGAGGTCAATATCATCCTGAAGCAGGCGGGCTTGCAGAGCATTCAGGTCAGCGGGCCTTCCCGGCAGATCAGCGCTGCGGAGCTGGAGGGAAACACCATGACCGGCGGTGATTATGAGGTCATCAAGCTGGTGAAGCCCCAGGTGGGCCAATGGAATCTGGAGCTGTCCGGCACGCCGGGCTCTCGGGTAACCGTCAATGTGGTTTACAATGCGGACAGCGTGGCGGAGCTGGTAACGGCCGATGGAAAGTCCGAATACAACACGGGTGAAAGCGTCACCTTCCAGGCGTATCTGAAGAAGGACGGAAGCCGGGTGACGGACAGCTCTGTGCTTGGTGAATATAAGGCTGTGCTGCATCTGAGCAATCTGACGGATGGGACGACGCAGGACATCGACATGACGCCGGATGCCGACGGCATGTTTGTTTATGAATTCCGGACCAACCAGGAGAGCAGCTATAGCGCCTATGCGACGCTGGAGTTTGGCAGCCTGGTGCACCAGAGCGGCGACGCGGCGGTGAACTTCGGCAACACACCGCCGACGGCGGTGGGCGGCGTTACGTTGGTGGAGGAAAAGGTTGTGGTGACGCCGGTGTCCGGCCGCCACCGCAGCTTTAAGCTGGGAGAGTATTTTTCCGATACGCCGGGTGATACGCTGCATTATGTGATCGTATCGTCTCAGCTGGTCAGCGATACCGCGGCCATCGATGGGAATACCTTAAACGTGGAGACCAGCAAGAGCCGCAGCGGCGATCTGGTTATTGCTGCGGTGGACGCCCAGGGCGCACAGACACAGATCACCTTCCGGTTTAAGGTCACCAACCTGACGTTGGCCATTTTCATCACGCTGGCGGTGGCTGTGGTGGTGGGCGTCATTGTGGCGGGTGTCACGATCTGGAGTGTAACGCACCCGCTGTGGAAGGGGGAACTGAAGGTGGTCAACCTGGATCGTTCCTGTGCCGGTATGTCGCGGAGCCATGCCAGCTTTCGGGGCAAGCTCAAGCTGAGCTATTTTATGGTCGGACCCTGCGGCCTGAATGCGGACCAGTGCTGGTTTGCCACCAAGCCCGGCAGACGGCTGAAGTTCTGCTCCAAGACTCCGTTTTACGTCAATGGAATGGCACTGAAGGAGACGGATGTCTATGCGGGAATGACGCTGATCTATGCAGACGAAAAGAATCGCACAGGTATCCGCATTGACGCGGCACCCGGACGCCGATAAGCAATTACTGAAAACCGAACGATATACGACATACAGCGACAATGAAGGAGTATTGATTTATGAGCGTGGAATCGAATATGTCCGGCATGATGCCGCCGCCCCCCGTGGATAATATGGTGATCCCCCCTGCGCCCCCTGCACCTCCCGCACCCCTGGTAGGGGCAATGCCTCCGGTGCCTCCCGCACCCCCGGCAGGGGCTATGCCCCCTGCGCCTCCCGTGCCGCCGGCAGGGGCTATGCCCCCGGCACCTCCCGCGCCTCCAGCAGGGGCAATGCCCCCTGTGCCTCCTGCACCCCCGGCAGGGAGTATGCCCCCGGCGCCTCCCGCGCCGCCGGTTGGGACTATGCCTCCGGCACCTCCTGCACCTCCGGCAGGGGCAATACCCCCGGTGCCTCCTGCACCCCCGGTTGGGAGCATGCCTCCGGCTCTGGCAATTCCGAGTTTCCCGCCGGTTCAGTTGGTGGAGAAGAACGGAAAGTTGTATTGGATGATGGGAGATAACGGACGCGGCTGGGACGGAAACAGTTGGGTGCAGCTTTGACAAGCTGGCCCTGAAAGCAGGAAATAAAGGAGGACGTGAAAATGCCTAAGTATGATTCCTTGTTACTGAACTGCGGCGGCGGTATCATCAACCGCAGCCAGCAGTCCAAGCAGTACCGCGGTGCGGCGGCACTGGCCATCGGCATCGGCGGCACCGGCGTGGCGGCACTGGCGGAACTGAAGCAGCAGGTATATCTGCAGCTGGAGCCGGACAACCCCGATTCTCCGGTACCGGAATATCAGCACATCCA
>ENA-OPXM01000222-OPXM01000222.1-human-gut-metagenome-genome-assembly--contig:-NODE-222-length-38772-cov-2.579642_pt1 | contig 38772 bp, 46 predicted proteins | sample MGYA00241707_ERZ502035 | MGnify/ENA primary metagenome ERZ502035 (study PRJEB25962, sample SAMEA2043051) | human gut metagenome | biome: human gut; feature: human-associated habitat; material: faeces... | reverse complement strand
GGCTATTCTTTGAAAACCTCGACAACCTTATCACCCTTCATCAGCGTGAGTTGGAAAAGCTCCAAAATATCAAGAAATCTATGCTTGAAAAGATGTTCGTGTGACATCAATTTCGCAGGAAGGAGGAAATCGAATGACATTCCAAAAAGAAGCGGACTTTGAGGAAGCCCTGATTAAAGTCTTGGCGGATAAAGGATGGGAAAAAGAAGTCATCAAGAACCCGACCGAGCAAGACCTCATCCGAAATTGGGCAAAGATCCTGTTTGATAACAACCGTGGAATTGACCGCTTGAATAACTATCCTCTTACGGATGGCGAAATGCAGCAGATCATCGAACAGATCACGGAACTTAGAACACCGTTAAAACTCAATGGCTTTATCAACGGAAAAACTGTGTCCATCAAGCGTGATAACCCTGATGATAAGCTCCATTTCGGCACTGAAATCAGCTTGAAAATATATGATCGCAGGGAAATCGCCGCTGGACAGAGCCGGTATCAGATCGTACAACAACCAGTTTTTCCGAGCAAGTCAAAAATGCTGAATGACCGTCGTGGTGATTTGATGCTGCTTATCAACGGTATGCCTGTCATACATATCGAACTGAAGCGCAGCGGTGTCCCCGTCAGTCAAGCATATAATCAGATTGAGAAATACTCATATGAGGGCGTTTTTACCGGATTGTTCTCGCTCGTTCAGGTGTTTGTAGCAATGAACCCTGAAGAAACTCGTTATTTTGCGAATCCCGGACCTGACGGAAAGTTCAATACGGATTACTATTTCCATTGGGCTGACTTCAATAATGAGCCTATCAACGATTGGAAAGCTATCGCCTCCTCGCTGCTGTCCATTCCTATGGCGCACCAGCTCATTGGGTTTTATACTGTTGCCGACAATGCTGACGGTGTTCTGAAGGTAATGCGAAGCTACCAGTATTACGCAGCCAGCGCAATTTCCGATGTTGTGTCTAAAACGAAGTGGGACAGCGGCAAGCAGCGTGGTGGCTACATTTGGCATACCACCGGCTCAGGCAAGACGATGACGAGCTTTAAGTCGGCTCAGTTGATTGCAAACTCCAATGATGCTGATAAGGTTATTTTCCTTACCGACCGTATTGAGTTAGGAACGCAGTCGCTCAAGGAGTATCGGGCATTTGCGGACGAGAATGAAACCGTGCAGGCAACAGAGAACACATATGTCCTTTTGACTAAGCTGAAAAGCAACGCAACGGCAGATACCCTAATTGTTACCTCTATTCAGAAGATGAGCAATATCCGAGATGAGGACGGAGGACTTAATGCAAGCGACATTGAAATAATCAACGGTAAACGGCTTGTTTTTATTGTTGACGAAGCCCATCGTTCAACTTTTGGAGATATGCTATCCATCATCAAGGAAACATTCCCCAATGCCATCTTCTTTGGCTTTACCGGCACACCGGTGTTTGAGGAGAATGCAAAGAAAAACAATGCCCAAACAGATGTTTTTGGCAATGAACTCCACAGATATAGCATTGCTGATGGTATCAGGGATAAGAATGTGCTTGGATTTGATCCTTATAAAGTCCTGACATTCCGTGACAAGGATGTCCGCAAGGTGGTTGCTTTGGAAAAAGCAAAAGCGGCAACCGAAGAAGAAGCAATCAGCGATCCGAAAAAGGCAAAATTATTCTATGAGTATATGGACTCCTCCACCGTCAAGATGGCTGGTTTCTTAGGCGATGACGGTAAATGGGTCAAGGGCATTGAAGATTATCTTCCAAAGACTCAGTACCTTTCCTCGGAGCATCAAAGCAAGGTTGTTGAGGATATTCAAGAAAACTGGCTTACTTTGAGCCATAACGGGAAATTCCACGCAATCTTTGCAACGAGCAGCATCCCCGAAGCAATAGACTACTATCGACTGTTGAAGGCTGCAATGCCGGAGCTAAGGATCAGTTGCCTTTTTGACCCCAATATCAGCAATGAAGATGGGGATTACAAAGAATACAGGGGGCAGCCGATTGCCTTCTATAAAGAGCAAGGCTTAATCGAAATCCTTACTGACTATAATATGATGTTTGGTCAGGATTTTTCGATTGCTACACACGCTCGCTTCAAAAAAGACCTTTCTCTACGCCTTGCCCACAAAGAGCAATATAAGCGGGTCGAAAGAGAGCCTGAGAAGCAGCTCGACCTCCTGATTGTAGTGGATCAGATGCTTACCGGCTTTGACTCTAAGTGGGTCAACACGCTGTATATGGACAAAATACTGGAGTATGAGAACATCATTCAGGCATTTTCCAGAACCAACAGACTTTTCGGACCCGATAAGCCTTTTGGCATCATCAGATATTATCGCAAGCCGCATACGATGGAGCAGAATGTGAGCAAAGCTGTTAAGCTCTATTCCGGCGATAGACCGATAGGTCTGTTCGTTGAAAAACTGTCTTACAACCTCGGAAAGCTCAACGCTGTGTTTGATGATATTGCCTATTTGTTCAAGAATGCTGGTATCCCTGACTTTGAAAAGTTGCCTGCGGACGGAACCGTAAGAGCTAAGTTCGCCTCGCTGTTTAGAGATTTCAACGGATACCTTGAAGCTGCTAAAATCCAAGGATTTAGGTGGGACAAACACACCTACTCATTCAAGGACGAGGAAAGCGGTAATTCGATTGAAATTACAATGGAGTTCGATGAGAACGCATTTTTGATTTTGGCACAGCGTTATAAAGAACTTTCCGCTGCTTCTCCCGATGATCCCGGATCACAAGACATAGATATACCATACGATCTTGTTGGATACCTGACTGAAATTGACACAGGGGTTATTGATGCCGATTATATGAACAGTCGCTTCGATAAGTACCTCAAATTGATTCGACAGGAAGGTTCTTCCGAGGAATCTATTGAGCAAGCAAAGGCAGAACTTCACAAGACTTTTGCTGCCCTAACGCAAGAGGAGCAGAAATACGCAAATATCTTTCTGCACGACATTGAGCGAGGCGATGTCATTGCCGAGGACGGAAAAACGCTTCGTGACTACATCACGGAGTATCAGTTTAGAGCAAAAGATGACCAAATTCACCGTTTTGCAACCATCTTCGGTCTTGATGAGGATAAACTCAGGAATATGATGGGGCTTAATCTGAATGAAGCGACTATCAATGAGTTTGGCAGGTTTGACGAGCTGAAAAAGAGCGTCGATAAGACCAAAGCAAAAGCATTCTTTGAAGCATATGAACAAACCAAGTTGATTCCGCCCAAGGTCAATATGAAAACGGATCAGCTTTTGCGGCAGTTCATTCTTACCGGTGGATTTGAGGTTGATATGCCGTAATGAGTGCCATCAACGCTAAAGCAAGCCGAAAAATGAAAAAATATGCGGTCTTAACAAGAGAGCCAAGGTGTTTCCTTGGCTCTCTTGCTTTTTCTTGGGAACAGCATAAGCTCGGTGATATTTCAGAGATTAAGACAGGACCTTTTGGCAGCACACTTCACGCCGATGATTATGTTAGCGATGGGACTCCGATTATTACAACAGAACATTTTAAGACTGGTGCCCTACCTCGGAGTAAAAATGGATTGCCGCAAGTTTCTGATTCCGACTATAAACGGCTCACTGCATATACATTGGACGACGGTGACATTGTGTTCTCTCGTGTTGGTTCAGTTGATATAAATGCCCTAATTACGCCATTTCAGAGTAATTGGCTATTCTCTGGACGAGTTCTAAGAGTACGCCCTCAGACAGATATTTCATCTAAATTTTTGCATACACGATTAGAAACCGAGAGTATTAAAACGGACATCCGAACAAGAGCTGTTGGTCAAACTATGCCAAGCATTAACACGGAAATCCTGAAAATCACTCCATTGGTTTTACCATCATCGGCAGCAGAGCAAGAACAAATAGGCTCATACTTTGCCGCTCTCGACAACCTTATCACCCTTCATCAGCGTAAGCCATTTTTAATGAAATGGAGGACTTCTGATGCTAACAGAAACCAAACGAACAGACTTGTTCTGTGAATATTATGCAAAATGGATTACGGTGTATAAGAAGGGCGCAATCAGAAAGGTGACGATGGATAAGTACCTAATGACGCAGAAATGGCTCGTTAAGCTCGTCCCGAACCTGAGAGTATGTGATATGAACCGGATAGCTTATCAGCAGCTGTTGAACGATTATGCTGAGTTCCACGAGCGCCAAACCACGATGGATTTTCACCACCAGCTCAAGGGAGCAATTCTTGATGCTGTTGATGAGGGCTTGATTGAAAGAGATCCTACTCGCAAGGCAATAATCAAGGGGAAGCCACCGGTTGCTAAGAAAATCAAGTATCTCAATCAATTTGAGCTACACACGCTGCTGATCTCGCTTGACCTGAAGGATAAGGTGAATTGGGACTATTTTATCCTGTTGGTAGCAAAGACGGGGATGCGCTTTTCTGAAGCACTGGCTCTTACCCCCAAAGACTTCGACTTTGCCCATCAAACACTGTCCATAAGCAAGACTTGGGACTACAAGGGAAAGGGCGGCTTCCAGCCTACGAAGAACAAGTCGTCTGTGCGGAAAATTCAAATTGACTGGCAAACTGTCATTCAATTTTCTGAATTGGTAAAGCACCTTCCCGAAGATAAGCCCATCTTTGCCAACTCCACTGTCTACAATTCGACGGTGAACGACATTCTCGGCAGGCATTGCAAAGCCTGTAACATCCCTATCATCTCTGTCCACGGATTACGACATACACACGCCTCTTTGCTGTTATTTACGGGCGTTTCCATTGCGAGCGTTGCCCGCCGTCTTGGACATTCGAGTATGACCACTACGCAAAAAACCTATCTGCACATCATTCAGGAACTTGAAAACAAAGACATCGACTTGGTGATGCGCTCTCTTTCGAGTTTGAGCTAAATGATTAAACCGGCTTGCGCTGATTAAAGGTGATAAAAAAGATGCCATCCGAAAGGGTGGCATCTTGATTTCATCTGTTGTAGAATCCAGCTCAATAATGTCATCACCAGCAAAACTGCAGACAAATGGATAACCTATTATTGTGACATATCGTATTACCTTCTTTAGTGCACTTCCCGCAGCTTTCTTATAAGAATTATCCCAGAAACTGCTTTGTCGCAGCAAACAAGGCCTTTGCTCGTTGAATATGGAAAGCGCTGATGTTCTTTGCCATATGCACCTCGCTATATTCTATCGAGATTATCTTTGAAGATCACTTGCGTTCGAATACAAAACTGATACGGTCTTGGTATTCAGGCAACTGCTCCAGATAGACATTAAGGCGCCGTTCTACCTCAGCACGCTCCAATGCTGACGCTTCTTCCGGGCTTAGGTCGTGCCCACCTTCCTCCATGATATCCACTGCCATTTCATACAGCAGCTTATCCAGAAGCTCTTCGGGGCTATCAATTACAAGGCAGTCCATGTCGCCGACAGTACCACGGCAACTATCGATGCTGATGTAGATATACCCGACCTTACCAGACCATACAATATCGAAGTATGGAGTTGTTTTGATGTACTCGGAGAATACGCTCATGACTCGTTCAATGGCCTCTTTCACGCTGGTGTCATATTCCTTTTTCATGTCGGAGTCCTCCTTAAAATCGAATGGATGGGAGATGCACCTCTCCATACTTATCCGCTTCATGGATAATGTGAGGATAAGCACAGTAGAAGAACAAACCTCCTTGCCTATAATCCGTTCCTGTCCGGAACTCGTTGATTAAATTGTTCTGACATTCCCGGCATTGGTTGTTATGCCAATCGTGCGTTTTCGGGCATATGTACCAGTCCCGTGGATTACCCTTGATTCGGCTGCACTTCGGCGCATAGGGTTGGTTATCACGGAGAAAGGCATTAAACCGCTTCCGCTTGCTCAACAGAATGTTTTGTAGGCCGTCTTCAGTAAAAAGATCTGGCGCAAAACCATCATCAATGAAGAATCGGCGATAGTCGGCATACCCGTCATCGTCTACGATCGCCCACTCCACCTTCACGAGCCATTCGCAACCGTCGTCATCATGGTCTTCGGTAAGCTGCAGAACGACTGCTATATCTGTGGATCGCTGAGGAACAACTGAAGCGAGCACGCGATTCGGCCACTTCCACACAAACTTGTTCTCATCATCCAGGCTGCTGGAGATATACTCATTCCCAAAGGCGTAGGTCTCATCGAACACCCAAATCACCTTATAGCCGGCCCTCGTGTAGAACTTATTGCGCCGTTCAAATTCACCGGCAGAAATCGGACTGTGCTGAAACTCAATGACATAGCCGCCCATCAAGATGTCTGCACGATGGCATTCGCCCCTGTGTTCCACGACAATCTCACGAACATTTTCGGGAAAACGCGATTGCCATCCTCGGTGCCACTCAGACATATCGTATTTCCAGTCATCCACACACGAAGTCACATGAGCGAAGTGCCACGAATTGACTTCGCCCTGGCGAGGAATCACCTGGTTGCCGCACACAGGACAGTAATACTCTTGCCCCTTCTCCGCATCGAATGCGTGAACGCGGTGATGATCCGCTGTCAAAGCATATTCCAAAGTGATCCCTCCTCACAGAATAATCTAATCGCTGTCTTCTTGGCTGCTCGCGTCTCTCTGGAAGCCATACTCAAAAAAGCACATGTCCAGGATTTTGGCTGCCGGATACTCAATTCGGCTGCCGCAATGTTTCCGGAGCTTTTCAAACTCATCCTCATGGTCAAGATACAGGTTGCCAAGGGTTCGGATGGATTTCGCACTGAATACTTGGGGTGCTGCACCGGTATCAGCAAGAGCCTTTTTGAAATACCGATCATAGGCGGGTACGCAGCCCACAGTACCCAGCAAGATCTTGGTAAGCAAGGTATCCGTTGGGATGCCGGCACCGGACGCCACATAAGCTTCTGTAATGCTCTCGCTAAGTTTCATGATGCGGTCAGCATAATACTCCTGCGAGAGTTTCTCGGGAGAAAGGTCCCAGAGATCATCCCACTCCGGCTGATAAATCAAACGGACAACATCCGCATGGATCTTGTAATCCTTCTGCATGAGGAAAGAGTTTCGAAGCATACCCCAACTGGCCAAATACCAAGCCAAGTGCAGGCAGAGATAGTCGATCGTGGCGTCAATCTGCGGGCGCCTATTCAGCCGAAACGCTTCATGGCAGTACTCCCAAGAGAGATACCGGTGATGTGGATCATCCTTCATACTGTCATAGCACTCGTATCCGGCTTGAATGGCTTCAGCAAGTTTTTTCTGATCCACAACACGATAGGGCGGCTTACTATGGTGCGTGTGGCCCTGTACTTCGCCTTTCCTGAATACGACCCATTGTTCCTCTAAACTAATGGAATCCACGACATATCCCGCACTGATCCAGCTGGAGCAAAAGGATGCAGGGTTTGAGAGATTTGCCCAGGATGGTCTGTTCTTATATGCGTGGTTAGGGATTGGGATGATCTGGTTCAACTCATCGAAAGTAAGCTTAACAAAGTCTCCGCCGTGTTCCTTCAGCCAATTTCCAAGTGGAGCATATTTCTCTCCAATAGCCATATCCGTCACCCATTCAGTTCATGAGGCTTGAACACTCTTTTGTCCAGCGCGAAGATGCGACTGCTCACCTCTCCCACCTGGAGACCGGCCAAGGTCTCGCGGTAGATTTCCATCCGGCTGTCAAGCATATCGATCTGGGAGAGCAGCTCGCTCTCCGCACAGATGGGCTTCACTGCAGCGCCGAATTCTGGCTCTCCGTGATGGGAAAGAATCATGTGCTGCAGCAAAACGGACTTGTCTTCAGGGAGCCCCAGTTCCGAAGCTACGGCAGCAACTTCCTGTGCACCCATTACGAGATGGCCAAGGAGCTGTCCTTTCACCGAATACTCCGTGACGAGGCCGAGCTGAGAAAAGCTAAACTCCTTCTCTTTGGCAAAGTCATGCAGGAACGTGCCTGCAAGCAGCAGGCTGCGATCGATGATATCCCCGTAAACGCCCGACAGGAAATCAGCCGTTTTCATCATGGTCGCAGTATGCATCAGAAGTCCGGAGATAAAGCCGTGGTGGACGCTTTTAGCAGCCGGGATCGTCTTCAGGGACTCCTTATGGCGGGCCATCATCGTGCTGCAGATCTTCTTGTAATCAGCATCCGTAATCGAACTGATCAGTCTCTCCACTTCTGCCATCGTAGTGTCCACATCAATGGGAGCCACCGGGACCAAGGCGGACAGGTCGTAAGTATCATTGTCGTCAGCCAAACGGATCCGATCGACAGTAATCTGCGGGGTGCCTCTGAACTCGGAGACAGTGCCACGGATCTTCACAACATTGCCTTCATCTGCAGAGGAGATGGGGCCAGAATAGTCCCATACTTTTATTTCGATGGAGCCGGATCGATCCGACAGAGAGGCGCTCAAAAACGGCTTGCCGGTTGCGGTTGTCTTGGGATATGCAGCTTTCAAAACATAGAAGCCCTCCACCTCATCCGAAAGGGACATCTCTGCGATCAATTTGTTATATTCCATCTTTATTCCTCCGTAGTCGGTCTTCGTTTACTCGCCTTTGACACGAACCCCAAACCCATTGACTTCAATATCCTCGTCTGCGGGAATGAGCAAGTACTTCCGGCCATCAATGATCCTTGTCTCAACCAAGTAGCTGTGCTCCGGATCGAGCGAAATTGTCGCATCGGCGGTCTTAACTTCAAAGCGGCTGCTATCAATCAGATTGGCCGGGTTCAGCGTTGCTCCATCACCGAACTGGGTGGCGCAACTATCACGGAACGCAAGGATCTTCTCCTCTTCCACACCGTTATCGCGCAGGATTTCTGCCGCATCACTGACGGAGAGTTCCAGCGGTTCTGGGTCATGGCTCTCCTTATGCTGTTCAATCTGGTCGCGGAGTCTGTCATGGATAGACTGGACCAGTTCCATATTGCAGGCATCACCCAAAGCTTCGCTGAGTGCATTCTGGAATGCTTCTTTTTGCTCAGCGGCAGACATGGGGGCTGTGGTATGAAATACGCTGTCGATAACTTCCTGGTGGATCTCATCTGTCTTTCTGGAATAGAACAAAGCATTGTAGATATTGGCCGCACGATCGTCAAAGGCTGGGAACAAGAATCCCAGTTCCGGTGCGGCAACGATCTGGCCGGCACAACTGTGGAACTCATTATCTCCAGGGAAGAATCCCAACTCCGCTTTGCGCTCCTTCACAGGACAGACACAGCAAACAACATAGGAGAATACGGCATCGGATGCATCTGCATCCATCTCATCGTTTTTGTTCTTCCAGGGGACATCGTATGTGTCATATGCCAGGAGGATCAGGTAGTTGCTGTCCCCAAGGTCAAGAGAGTTGATAATTTTCTGATAGAACTCCTCACGAATCTCACCATCTTTCAGTTCCGAGTCGCGCAGTGCCATGAGAAGGCGATGCTCATCACTGTCAGCTACCTGTTCAGTAGAGAAGATAATATCGATTAGGTTCTTCCCAATTTTGCCGGAAAGAGCCTTCTTCAGCAGGTTCAAGTACTTCTCAGCTTCGTCCTGCGGGAGAATCCCCATGGATTCATCGATGTATGAAACGATTTCACGGCTGCTATTGACAAAACAGCCATAGATACGGCTGATAGCATTCCGATCCATACGAAAACGGCGACGCAGTTCGCTTACTTCTTTCAAATTCAATTTAGGTTACCTCGCTTATCTAATTGGTCTAGCTGCTTGAAGCAGCAACCTCATCATATCACAGTCTGCCGATTCTGTCACATTCCGAGAACTCGTTGAATTATTCCTGCCAATCATCCTCACAGCCTGTTTCTTGAGCAATCATTATCGCAGTATCGGAGAAAACGCAGCAGTGTTTCTGCTCAGAACAAGGACACTGACAGGCCATTCTCTCTGGCTTGCTGACTTACGGTTTTGTATTGATTGTTGATTACATCCAAACAGCGTGTTCTGATGTAATCAATCGAATAGTCCCTCAAGTGATCCACAATCGTTTCACCACACTTAACAAGAAATAAGATTTCCTACTTGGCCGACCAGTCAAGGCTTGCAACGGCCACAGGGAGAATACCCATTTGAAATGGCCTCATCACGGGTGCCGAAGAACTCCTGCTTGTTCTTTTCCTTCATATCGTTCACGCTGGAACAGGTGGGATAGTGGAACTTCTTCGTGTTGGTATTAAGGATATAATCTGCCTGCGACGCCTCACTTCCAGTCGCTGGCTCCTGCTTTTCAGGCTCTGGGGAAGGTGTGGGAGTTACCGTAGCCGTCTTCTGCTCCTCCTGCTGAGCACCATCTGCCAGCTTGCTCTCGCCTGTGGCATAGTCAATCTCAATGCCCGGTTGGACATTGTAGGCAAAGACGCAGTAGGAAACCCCGGCACCCTTGTCTTCCACAGAATAGCCTTCCATCAGAACGCCGTTGGCCAGAAGATTATCTCCCTCAAAAATAGGCGTTACACGGTACATGACATGGTTGCCGTTTTCCTTCACATAGTCCGCAACCATATTTTCGAATGGCAGCATGCCCTCAATGTTCAGGTATCTGGTGCCGGTAATCAGGTTCTTTGTATTGGCGTTTTCGCCGGTCAGCTGAAAGCCAATGAGGTGGCAACGGTTGTAGAGATACTTTCCATCGACCAGATCATCATAGCGCACGGTATGCCATCCGGTAGGCTTCACCATGCCAATGGAACCTCGCGACTCTGTTGGCATCAGATCTTGTCCAATACTTGCGCATGCGGTGCCGCAACGTCCAAGTGCGTCGAGATCGCTGTAGTACTCATAGGATTGATCCGTCAACTCACTCTCGGTGAAATACGGCACATTTCCATTTACCGCAACATAGGGCTTATCCGTGTATTCAGCGATTGCGCTGAGCGAGAAGGCGGGTGCTTCAGCACTCAGACTATTTTCATTTGCGTTCTGCTCTGGCTGAGACGGCTGCGCTTTGTCAGATACCGAGTCATCCTTTCCTGACTCCGGATCTGAGGCGGATTCTCCATTCTCACTTGTGGTAGAATCCGAGCCCTCGGCCGACTCTTCTTGCTGCGTTTCCTCAAATGCGATATCACGGTTCGAACCGTTTGTCGGCACATCTGTCGTGGTTCCGCAGGCAGACAACAACGATAGGCAGAGCATGAGCGATAGGAAGACGGAGATCGTTCGTCTTCTCATCTTTCATAAACCTCCATTGTGATCATGTCGTGAGAATGCCCCACAAACTCAGACGTGCCAACCAAATGCCATTGGCCAGATCCCAGCTGCAAATCGAAATACCGGTCAGCGGGATAGGTGCGATCCCATCTAAAAATGACGATTCTCTCGATCCACTTCTCAAATGGTGCAAGCGGAGCATCTTCCACGAAGCAGTATTCACCTTGAGCTGCTTCCTGAAGGAAGGCGTCGTCTATGTTTAGGTTCGGAATGCTCTCGGTATCAAACTGGCTTGCAGAGTAGTGATTCATCCAGAGAGGGACATTGGCAACCAACTTAGCAACATGCTCTCGGAGAACGCAGTCTTGGCTCTGCCGGCGATGGTTGAACATCATGCCATTCTTCTGGTCTAAACAGGTTATTACGATCATGGGAAGAGACCTCCTTCCAGTTATTCGTCCTGTTCCGACTCAAACTGTGTGAGGTCGCTGTAACCTTTCATGACAAGCTCTTCAATAATCGAATCTGCATTGGCTCTCACAACCTTTGAAACCGCATAACAGGTCTCGCTGGTGGTGTAAAGGAAAAGCTTGTTGTCCTTCGGGTCGTACACGACTTCCTCCACTTCAAGGGCGATGCGGGTCTGATCCTGCGCATCTCTAAGCAAAGCTCTCATTTCTATTTCCTCCGGTATTTTCAAATTTGTTGGAATAGGTTTCATTTCATCGTAAAAACAATGATCCAAATAGCAACTCCAAAAACAGTCAGAAGAATTCCCAGTCCCTTTGACATTGAATTGGGGTTTATAAGAAGATAGAGGCCAACAAAAGGCATGGCAACGAGAAGTAGCAGTAACTGAACCAAACAGCCAAGAGTTTCAGCCTCACCATTCCTGCGGTATCTACCAGCCACTATGACCACCTCAACCTTCTAATAGGTCTTCAATTTCCTCAATTTTCTCGTCGAGTTGTTCGCATTGTTCTTCCCACTCTTCGTATGCCTCGCTATCGAGGTCATCTGGTTCCTCGCATTCAAGGGTGTCTCGCTGGGCACGAAGTTCATCCAGACATTCTTCCAACTCTTCGCGAGTCATGCTTTCATAGTCGTCGTCTTCGCCCACGGTCACAGAGATCTCTACATTCGGATTGGTCTCAGAAAGAACTGCAGCAAGTCCCATGATGCGCTCGAGGTCGCTCACCTCGCCATCGTGGTTAAAATTGAATAGATCCATATGTTTTCTCCTCCTATAAGGTACGTCCCTTCGGTACTGTACGCATCATAACAGGAGCCTTGTCCAATAATACGGACAAGGCTCCTTCTGAACAACAAAAAGAAGAGGAGCACCAGGTACTCCTCTTCTTTTGCTTTGTGTTTAATTTGTAGAAATAGATAAAGACAATTTCGTTTATTTTCTTCTCTTTCAAAACAAGGAAAATACCCTTGTTGGCTAAATACTTCCGCTAATCATTCGGTCAGTTTCCCGAGCGATCCAGCAAAGAGTGGTGCTTCCAAATTCATATTCTCGCGGATAATCCTCACCGGTAACGCAGGGTTTTCACCGCGCCCAACTTCTGTTACAGTACCACTTTTGAAGTGCAGAAAAATACGATATCCCTGATCAAAGAGATGTGTTGAAAGGAAGCAGGACTGATCCGTGTGGATGAATGCCACATGATGATGGATCGCGCGCTGCGTCTGGTAATAACCAATGAAGAATTCATGACCTCTCGGCAGGTTGCGCGGCATCGCCCAATAATCCTCGTACCAATGGTATTCCATCTCTCATTCCTCCGTTTCCGAGCAGACCTTTAGAATCAGCTCGTGCATACAATCAAAGATTTTTTGAGAGCACTGCGCACCTTTTGAACGCATATATCTGAGATGCTCACACTTGCCATTTTCGATTGTGACGCTGATGAGCTTATCATTGATCCAGCCCTGCGTGCGAAGTGGCACATCGACTTGATATCGGCGCATGAGGTGATTGACAATAGAATAAGTGCTGGAATCATAGCGGCTTTTGTAAAGGCTGATAGGTTCATTTTTGAGCATACCGCCGCCACGAATAGTGCGAATGGCCAAGTCGATCATCTGCTCAGCCTTGCGGTTCCGTTCTTCACAGAAAGCGCGATCTTGTTCTTCCTGCTCGGCTTGCCGCTTGAGCGATTCCTCCTGCTTATACGCACGATACTTAGTTCTCAGTGCAAGGCAGGACGGGATCTCCTCCAGAATGAGTGCTCCAACGAAGTCGGGGAAACTCTTGCCGTCGCATTCTTTCGAATCAAGGAATGCGGCGACATGCTGATCTAAAACACTCTTAATGTAGTCCGCCTGACGAGCAGAATCATTACCAAGCTCTATGATCTTTTCCGTCTCGCGTGCCATCGCTTCCGTGAAAGCTCCTGTGCCTGCGGCACCAGAATCCCTCAGGTGTTTGAAATGTTCCTTTCTGCCTTCTTCGGAACCATACAAGGCAATCGTTGCGGGAAGTAATCCACAATGATTCACCAAGGCATAGTCCGTCATCCGGAGGGGAACCAGATGGTCATTGACCTCCACATGGAGAATGTACGCATCGTTTGCGGCTCTCGGATACTCAAGATCCGGCTTGCCATCGCTACGCCAAAGGCGGTACGACACGACGCCGTTAGAAACCTCACGCTCCAGAACTGCTCTCATCCGCTTCTTTTCCACATTATAGTTGCCATCATAGAATAATGGCGTCATCAGCTTTGCTGTACCCATCATTTACCTCCGTATCTTATTTGTCCTGATCTGAAATGTTCTTGAACTCGATGAGCTGTGTGTAGTCATCTGCATTCCCGTCACCATAAACGATGGCCTGAAGGCGACGCTTCTCCGGAGAGTATTCAATCCATGCAAGACGGATCGATCCTTCATTGAAGCAATCGTTCATACCGTTGCCACAAAAAGCAACAGAAATGCCAGGGTAGTCGGGATCCGCTTTGATCCCGACTACCAGCTCCCCCAATGGGGTGCGTACAGTCAATTCGTCATTCTTCATGGTTCACCTCCGTTGCAGGGGCGAAGCTTGCGAACTCCGTTTCCGCGTTCGGACGATGGAGGCTCAGATCCATGAGGTCTATGCAGCTGTAGCAAGGTTCCTCCGCAGTCATCTTGTTGCGGTGGAGGCAGCGACTGCATGGCGGCCGATCAACGATCCTCCCATCCGGCAATTTCTCATAGAAGCCTTTCACGGTGCACCTCCATCAGTCATTCTTCTGACCAAGCAGGTCAATCAAGAGCCGGTCTGGAACCGTCACACCGCAGCGCTGCTGGAGGAATCCCTCTAAAAAGCGCAGTGCGATGAGAGCCAATGCGGAATCATCCACATCCGGCCCGACAGGTCTTACTTTCGCCTGCCGCGTGATAGGGTGCAGGTCAAGAGAAGCCATGAGGGCTACATCAACCTGTGCCATCTCACGGTCTGTCAGGTGGCCTTTGAAGTCGCCAAGACGGCTAACATCGACGGAAGAGATCTGTTCGCAAAGCGCAGTCGAGCGCTTGCCTGCGCTTTCAATCCGCACATGCGTCGGCATGGGCTTTTTGTACTGGCAGGTCAGGTACACAACTTCGACGACAGGGCTATGCTCATTACACAGCGGATTAGATACGATGATGGCCGGCCGACCAGATCGCTGCTCGGATCCAACCGTTTCACTGGGATTGACATAGAAAATATCTCCACGATTGATACTCATAAATGTATCGTCCTTTCTTTGATTATCAATTGACATCTTGCTCGATGGAGTAGAAGTCTTCATCACAGCGGAAGCACTGACAGCTGTATTCTGGAATGTCACTCAAGAAGAGTGGATCCCCACAGCGGAAGCAGGTGCCGACACTCTTTCGGAAGACCATATCTTCCATCTCGTCTTCGGTTACACCATGCTCGCGCAAGTACGCCTTTGCTGCTTCAACGCCTGCGAAGTAGATCACTTCATCCGCATCATTCTTCAGGTATTCGAGTCCATTCAGGGATATCCCATTAATGTACCGGCCAACGATGACCGGATCGGATGAACCATCCGACAGCTGTATTTGCCGATTGAGAATAGGGATCCCCAATTCCTGTGCTCTTTGGATTTCCTCCTTCATGCCACTACTGATGCGGTCGCCATAGATGACCAAGCGATCACACAGGGCAAGCAGGCTTGCGCCAAAAGATAGGGCAAGTGCCCGTTCTTCCGGATTGGAATCGTCAAGCAGATAGGGTAAATAAGCGTGCGGGGCGACTGCGCGGCAGCCGAACTCCCGCTCGGACATTGCCATATAAGTGCGTGCCCTTTGGGCATTCGCCATGATCTCAACCCGCGTAGGGGCAGAGAGGGGCGAGCACACATAGGTAAGAGCCATTCTAAATAACCTCCTTCATGCGTAATGCGAAGGCCCGAAGACGAGGTGCTATTACAACTCTCGTCTCCGGGTCTTCTTCAAAAATCAGATATGGCAATCGACGATGGCAAGGAAGTCATCATCTTTCGCCTCATTCATGAGCTTCTGGATCTCATCGTTCCAGGCTCGCTCGTCCTTGTCGTTGCTGGAGATCCCAAACCAGCCCATATCACCGGAGCCGGTCCAATCTCCATTGCGATCAACAAATGCATAGGTATGGCACATGTATCGATCCAGATCGGTAGCGCCTTTCCGCGCCTTATACTCATCCAGAGTTTCACCTTTCAGATACAGCATTTCGCCCCAGGCTGAAATGCCCTCATCAAGGATCCTGCACAGAGGGCCGAAATCGGTAAGGTCTTTGGCCTCGAATGCTTTTACACACTTCTGATACCGTTTCTCGACCGTATCGACAGCGATCTTACGCATGACATCCCAACAGATATCCTTCTTGCGTGCGGCATCGGCATACTGATACCCCTCAGGAGGGATAGCGGATTCGCCATCATCGTCTTTCGCAGAAGGAATGCAGTCCTGCAGCCCTGCCGGAACTAAGAACCGATTCGGGAATCTACCGCCGATCTGCCACCAGTCCCATTTCGCTTTGGGGTTGCAAGTGTAGCCCCATCGTCCATCTGAAGCCTTCACAAAGCCGCGATGTTCATCACAATAAGCCTCGAATGAGGGATACCACGATTTGACGGGGTAATCTGTCACCAACTCCAGCGCTTTGGACTCCTCCGTCTGGAGTTTGCTCTTTCGGTCCCGGTTTGGGCCGAACGCATAGATCTTGTCTTCCTCAACGAAGAAGAACTTGTTGAAGGCATCATCGTAAATGGAGTGGATGCTGCCATCCGGGAACCGGACGACACGCATGGTGTCATTCTCAAAGTCGGCTTTTGCCTCTTCCGTGCGATCTTCGAATTCGCGGTACTTCTCTTCCTCTGTCTGTTCATCGAAGGGTGCCAGAACAGGAATCAGGTGGTCTTCCAGATTATTGGCATGGATGTTGTTGACAACGCCATCGTCAGGAACAATAACACAAACAGAAAAGTGACTCATAATTCAGTTCTCCTTATAATCAGATAGTATTTTGCGGATCCGGGCAAAGCGCTTTTCAATCGCTTTGCGACCGACTCCGCATAGTTCAGCAATTTCACGATTGGTGTAGCCTTGGTTGCGGAACTGGATCGCCTCAAACTGCTTATAGGTGAGGTTATCTTCGATCACGCGCCAGAGGCCATCATCAATCGGAGCAATTTCAGGTGCAGGGATCTCACAATAGAACTCGATTGGGATTTCCTGCGGTTTTCCGACTTGATCTCGTGCATAGTTCGATAGCTCTGAACGCAGATGGTACCAAACCACCGTGGAGAAGCTGTACTTACGCAGCGCCTCCTCCGACAGGTAACGTACCACCACTTTCAGATACCGATTAGCCAGGAGGTCGTAGTAGTCATCCCCAAGGCTGTGCTTTGCCATAAAGTCAAGAAGGAGACCATGATGCTCCTCTGCAAAAGCCTGCTGCTCGGGGGTGAGTGGCTTCATATCCTTTCACCACCTAACCTCTTATCTTCGCAAGCCCTTCTGCGCACTTGTAGTATTCAAGCGCGGCCAGGATCACCTGTCTCGTTTCCTCCGACCAACCTCGGATTCGGAATTGTTTACGAACCTCATCTTTATCAACCCGCGTCTCACTCATGTGCTCGATGCTGCTTTCAAAAAGCTCAACAAACTCCTCAGCTCTATTGATTTGCGGGAGAAAAACATGATTATACTCTTGGGCCGTCATGTTCCATTTCCCTCCTATTCATCCGCGTCATCTTCTTCGTCATCGGAGAAACGGTTGAAGATTTCATCATATGCGCTATTAACAGAGCAAAATTCGCAGCCATCAGATTCACAGTGCCCTTTGTTGATTTCTTGTCTACAGTACTTACTGAAGAGTTCGCGAAACGCTTGCATTTCTTGTTTATTCATCATCAGATACTCCTTTTCTTTCAGGCCGGCTTCTGCAGAACAGCTTGGATCCCGACCAACTCGTCATACTTGCCACGGTCGATTGGCCGGAACTGCTGCTCGCGAATGAAGAAGTACAGGCGTACCGCCATCACGAGATACTCCACGAGATCGATGTAGAATGCCACCAAATTCGTGTAGTCGTAATCCGGAGTAAAGCGATCCATAGCAAGCTGATAATCGACCCAGTAGGGATTACTCTCCTGGTAATAGGAGCAGTTGCCCGCAGCGTCCTTCGGCTGATCTCCAAGCACATCAACAGAAAACCAAGAGGATGTCGAACTGACTACCATCGCAAAGACCTGTTCCTCCGTCTGCCGGCACATGAAGCCCGGCAAAGCGGATATCATGACCAGAATCTTTCGAAGCGTTGTTACACGACATTCGAGCTCTTTGAAGAGCCAAAAATAGCGGGAATCTGCCTGGTTGAAAGACTTGGAAAGAGCAAGGGATAATCGCGGCTCATAGTGCTTTTGAAGATGATGGAGTAGATCGACTCCGAAGTAGAAATCCATCCTATTGCACCTCCAGCTTCACGTCTGGGAGCGGGCCGTTTGTAAGCTGCTCCCTCGTGATTCCGAACACGCGAGTAAAGAGATCCATGTACCGCTCTTGAGCCGGCTGGATTAGCATGTTGTTGGGCGAAATGATCGCCCACATCGCAAGCTCCTCCTCCGGAACGGAGAATGGATCTTCCCGCCAGGTACCATAGTTGTACACTGGCTTTGGCGGTTCGGATGCGCGCTTTACTTCATTCGCGGTCTCTGCTTTCAAGATCAGCTTGAGCTTCTTATCCAAAATGACGTCGAGAAGATCTCGGCGGATGCCGCGCTTTTCATACTGAAGCATCAGATCTTTGGCCTTCTGAAAAGCATGCAGTTTGATATCCAGCAGACTGCTTGGCTGCTGTGGATCAACAAGCAGTTCACTGATGGCTAAAACAAGTGAAAAGTCCCGATTTGAGATCATGGCTTATGCACCTCCTCTACGGGGCAGGGGAGTGCCGAAGCACTCCCCTGCAAAAAACGGTTATTTCCTCAAATAAACACAATGAACGCAAAGTCAATTACCCCATTCTCATCAGCGTGTGTATAGCAGGTATAGCCGCCATCGCCGAAACCGGACGATGAGACCGCACCATAAGGCAACACGCCGGCTGACATCTTGCTGAGTGTGATGTCGCACACATGGCGATACCAGAGATCACCAATAGCGAAACCCGGTGTGGGCTGCTCCTCAAAGATGGTATCGTTCTGATAGAACGCATCATCAAAGAACCCCGCCTGTCCGGAATCAACGCCGACTTCAAATGGCTGCTCAACACATTTGCACGTCATTTTGCGCACTTTGCCCGAGCGGATCACATTGAAATCTGGACCAGTATCCTTATGACGGACGGCAAGGACAGCGCAGCGCGTGCCCCATTCGCCTTCATCCGTCTTCAGGACGCCTGCCTCCCAAGTTCCGAGCTTGCAATGGTCAACGGTGCCACAGCACCATACATCACGCTCGTAACAGGGATCGCTGACACGCATGACTGGAGAAGTCATCTCAAACTCGCCAAGGTCGATAAACTCGCGATTTTTCTTCATGCCTACCGCACCTCCTTACTGCTGCGTCGCCGCACGCTGCTCACTCAGCAGCTTTCTGGCGTCGCGAATCAGCTTCGGGCCGTAAGTCAATTCCCACGACTCAATGAATCGTGTCGTGCGGTAGACAAGATTGAAGAAGTCCAGATCGTTGATGTTGACATATACAGAGCGCTGCTTTTTGTAGGTACCCGACTTGATGTGGGTGCCGCCTGTTGCGGTTTTCTCTTTGACAGCGCGGCCATTTTCCACGATGACGCACCAGGGATAATTCCTGGGCTTTCCATCGTTTCCAACCGATGCACGCTTGACCGAGAGCTTTGTCACTGTACTCAGCCCATGCTCGTCCGGCTCACCGAAGATCTTATCCTCTGTGAAATCGAAGCGATCCAGATCGTTCTGCATTCTACTGAGAACGAAGGGGAAGAATCCAGGGGAGAGATTCGCTGTGACACGGACAGTCTTGTCGCCGGTGCCGTTGGAGTAGTCCTGCAGCACAACGCCAATGCAGGAGTAAGCACGGATACCATCCGCCTGCTCCTCGCCCTGGGCATGCATATGAGCATAGTACTCGATCGGTGCCGGCTTGAGCTTGTCCGTAAACTCGCAGAGTTTCTTGTTGGTCATGTAGATCGCGATCTGGTTTTGAATGCGATTATCTTCCATTTTCAGGTATCCTCACTTTCTTCACATGCGTAGAATTCATCCACATAGGTTGCGTCCGGAATGAATTCCTCAGAAGTCACTTTGTCGCCATCCACCGTGATCGTGTAGTAGGACATGCCGCCCTCGACCACAGCGAACATCTTGCCATCGAGGTGATAGCCAAGCTTCGAGAGCCACTCGGCAATGTATCCGATCCAATCCGTGATGTAGTAGGCTTTTTCAGCCTCATTCCACCCAAGATAGGAGTGTCCGTTGTCAGGATCGTTCCGAAGCTCCAGATCACAATAAAGGCTCGGGCAGGGGCCGGGCGTCATATTCATGTCACGCTCATCTGTGAGCCCTTCCGCATAGCGTTCGTGCAAACAGATGCGGCGCGTGAGATCCCTCGTATGGATGGGCAGGAAGAATGCACCATCCTCTCCAAAATCTCCATCGCCAAACAGCGTGACAGCTTTGCGCTCTTCCAATGTTGGGAAAAGGGCTTCCAGTATTTTGACATCCCGCTTCATATGCCGGATGCCAAGAAACTGACGAAACCTTCCCGCCAAGGGTTCTTTCAGACAAGGGGTAATACGGATGGCACCTGTAAAATCGGTATAGGTTCCCATAATGCTCTACTCCTCTTCTCAAAAGTGATAGTCGAGTGTCCCACCAAAATAAAAGGACCCGCTGAGATCAGTCTCGCGAATCCATTCATCCAGTGTTTTCAATTCATCTTGGTAGTAGATGTAGAAACTGAACTTATCCTGGTAGGCTTCATTCAGCTTATACATGGCCATGCCAATGTCGTAAGGGGTCTCAGCACAGAAGGCTTCGATTGAGATGCCTGTCAGCTCTCTCGCTTTATCCAGGAAGGCGTAGTACTGTCTGTGGAAGTACTTCTTCTTGGCATTCGGCTTGAACGTAAAGCTCTCTCCATCCTCAGCGACATCCACGATGTGGGCAACGATTTCCAGGAACCATTTCAGGTCTTCATCCCGGTTCGTTTCCGCATTCGTGTAGTCCGCAATCGAGTGGTAGAACCATTCCGGCACACTGCACTCTCCCATACGGTCATCAGGTAAAATGGGCGCATTGCCCAGTTCAATAATTCTACTATGCATTTGTTCCTCCTCAATCAAATCGGTCGAGATGTGTGGCTACGAATTCATTTGCGTAGTAGCAAATGAGGTTGACCAGCATTCCCACTGCCAAGTACGACTCCTTGTCCTGCTTCAAGGTCTTGAGCACATAGACGCGGGCGCGGCTTTTGAACGGGTCATCCCGCTCTTTGGACCAGTTGCCATACAGGAAGATATCTCCGTAGATACCCTCGCTGCTGCCGTAGGTCACTTCGCCTACCACATCGAACTCGCACCTGTAGAGCTTGTCGTACTTGCATGTGCTGCAGAGCAGGTCATAGTCCAGCTCACAGATCCTGCTGTACTCTTCATATCGAGGATCCGTCTTTGCCCGCGTGACCGCCTGCTCAAACATGTCCTTGACAGAAAAGTAGCGCTTCTCATCAGCCATCGTCATCACCCCCTTCCTCAGGATCTTCTTCCCGTTCGGAAGGCTGCACCTTAGGTCGCCCGGAGGCATCCTTGAAGATACAGTGTGGATTATCACAACGATTGCCGAGGTAGCACGGGAGCATGTCTGCTTCCTGATAGAATGGATGGCAGTAATAGCCGATCTGAGCTTCTACCGCGTTGATAGCGCCCTCTACAACATTGGCAATCATCTCATCGTCCCGTTGAGGAATGGATAACTCGAACTTCCTCGGCGGCGCCGATTTGGCTGTCAGGGCTACGATGAGTTCGTAGGCGGCATTATTGATCACGTCTTTCTTGGTCTTGCAATACCAGTCGAAATCCACGGGTTTCTTCACATTTCTTCCTCCTTTAGTGTGGGAGGCTACGCACGATCAGGTTCGTCAGCATCACCGGCAGTTCTTGGAGATTGGTGATGTCCAAATAGCCATCACCATAGATCCGCTCAATTCGCGGGCGGTCTTCACCAATGGCTGCCGCGTAGATTTTGACACCTTTTCGCGCATACTCCAGTTTGATCCCACGCAGATCAGCTTCTGCTGCAGATCCGGAGTAACCGTCATCATTTGGCTGCCCATCGCAGATGATCATGAGGATTTTCACCTCAGATGTCTGCTTAGAGAGTTTTTCCGCCACAAAGCGCAACGCAGCGCCGTCGCGGTTACAGTCTCTGGCACTCATGTCCATTAGCCGATAGCGGTTATTCTTATCGTAGGTATCGAAATCCGAGTAGGAAAACAGTTCAACATGTGAGCTCCAGGCGGTATGACCAACGACCAGCAGCGGGATACCAAGCGACTCGCAGAAGTCCTGGATCACAATGGCAGTTGCTCTGGCTCTGGTAATGCGGTCATTTGAACACATGGAACCACTCTCGTCGATGAGCAGGCCAACGGAAAGGTTGATCGGCTCCGTCGGGAGTCGGGAATTATAGAAGATGCGGCCATCGTTCCGATAGAGCGCATGCTGATTAAGTCGTTTCCCAATCAGGAGTCCTGTCTGCTTCCCGCCCTGCCGCCGATCGCGGAGAGCGGAACTGACACTGCGCTGCAATCGTTTGGAGAGCATTAAAAGCTCCGGAGCTACACGGTTATAGCTGTCGATGAGGTTCTGATCCACATGCGCCATACGATTGACGGTCACATGGATGTTGCGATGCGCGTTACCATATCGGATGGCATTCGCCTCTCGCTGCAGTTCCTCAGATAGTTCTTCTTCCAATTCCTCTGTCACCTTTTCCTCCGCCATGGAGGATAAGAGACGCTCAATGTCATCCGCCGCATGCTCATAATCGTTGCCTTCATACTCGCTGTTCTGGTCAACGCCACCATTTCCACTACTTGTGATACCATTCGTCAGATGGGCGGCAATACGGCTTGTCTCCTCAGCAATCACACGCTCAACCTGTGCCCGAACCGCATTCATCTGGCCGGGATTGGGGGTAAAGGTGCCATTACTGGGAACCGGCTTGGTTTTGATGGTGAAGTTAGCTGCCGCTTTCGGGAGTTGGCTGGAGAGGTCTTCCTCAACCGCCTGTTGTCCCTGCTGGCTGCCATCATTGTCATCATCGCTGCTGCCGGGCTGGCCAGAACCACTCCCGGAACCGCCTTTGCCGGTTTGCTGGGAGGATTGCTGCGCCTGCTGCTGGGCTTGCTTCTGTTTATCGCGCAGAGCATCGAAGCAGCGCTGCATCATGGGCCAAAGATCCACAAGGATCCTATTGGTGGCCTCGCAGCGGGATCTGGCATCATCATCGTAGACGGACTCGTCGATCCAGGGGATATACTCATACAGCTTGTCGATGAACTCGCCGGTGTAGCCAGACAGGTTGTTGACCTCATGCGCCCTGACATACTGGATCAGGAGATTGACAACGATCGAATGATCATAGTACTTGCGATTGATCATCTCCGTGATCTCCGGCATGGTATCCGCATAGCGCAGGTTATTGAGCGCGATCCCTTTGGCGGGGGAGCCAGGAAACTCATACGAGTACCTGGCATCCACATATCCGTCTTCTAAGATGTTGCTCAACGCATGCGCTGTGCTCATGATGACCTGCATGGGGACTGTGTCTGTATCGTCTGTAAGCGCCTCAAGGATGTCTTTTGCATAGAGCTTTTGCATACTGTCCAGACCATCAGGCATCTTCGGATAGAATTTGCCTTTAGCGAGTCCAGCGAAGTAGCTGTGCCAAATGCGCTCGTCGGTGAACAGGTTATGCCCGCACTCATGCGCATTCAGGCCTTCTAGACTCATGGAACGAAGGAGCCTTGAAGGAAAGCTCCAGGTGATGTGGTTACAGGCATTGATGTAGATTCCGTGGTAATCCGTAAAGGCAACGGTCTCATCATCATGATCTGCAACGACTCGCACACGCAGCGGACGCTTATAGCGTTTTGTCGCCGCTTCCGCAAGATCCGTCAAATACCCGTTATAGGCCCTGGAGGAGAAGAACTCCTCGTCGGTGATCTTGCTCTTGGCGTCGAGGATCCTCTTTCGGATCTGGCGGTGGGATGTTCTCATATGCACAGCCTCCCATCATGCCGGGATACTATCGCAGCTGATAGGGATCTCGCCGAGCATCGCGGAGAGTGCATCGCACATTTCCTCAAAGGACTGCTGCGGGTAGAACCAAAAGAGATGCTGCTGCACACCAGCCATGCTGATAATAAGCGGCATCTTGCTGGAAGCAGGATAGTTCTCCATAGGCTCCACCTGGACATTCGATGCGTCAGGCCCGAGTGCCATGTCAATGACCCACTTCACGAGCTGCGCCGCCTCCTCAGAGGTCATTGCTCGGTCAGCAGGCAGGTCGTAGCATGCCAGCGCGACAGCGACAGCAAAACGGATAAAGGACTCTCGATCAATTCTCATCAAATCACACCTCTTTCATCAAATCGTTTTGGAATACTGGGGTTCAAGGCAAGCGGAGATCAGCTCAGCACGATTATCCGGATCCGCTGAAGCGGAAGAGATGATCGTAGATAAGGCTGACTCATAAGGATCATTCGTCACCATCGTGGAGAGCACCCAACTCTTGAATTCACGCATACCGCAGCTGCCGTCCGTGATCATCGTTTGACGGCAACGCTCTGCAATATCGCGCACGACAATGGCCATCTTTGTCGCTTCCTGCTCATCGGTAAATCCGGTGACATTCATCACGCGCTTGACCATCGTGTTCAAATCAGGCGCTTCCATGTCGTAGATCAGATCCATTCGGGAGATCACGCTCTGGTTCATGTCGCGACAGCCGGAGTAGTCAGAGTTTGTCGTAACGACAATGACTGTATCCGGATGGCGTCGCACACGCTCACCAGTCGGCAGAGTAATTACCTGGCAGTTGTCCAGCAAGGAATTCAAGCCGACTAAGACACCTGGATTCGCGATACAGGAAGGTTCCTGCAGCTCACAGACATACCCATGCCTAATCGCCTCGACGAGAGGCGTATCCACATAACGGATGCGCTGGCCAGCAGGATCCTCTTTCTCCATGAGATTGCCAACGGCGATCTCAATGAGTTTCTGCAGCACATCATCTTCCGTCTTGGACTCATCGTATTCGCCGGTCAGCATCATATAGACACTGGGCGGATGCATGGTGATGTCGGAGATCTTCGGGAGATCCTCGATAGGAGTACTGCCATGAAAGCCGTTGGTATCAGGAATAAACTGTCCAACCAAGTCGGTAATCTCCGTATTGGCACTACAGGTCATCAGGGTATAAGGCAGATTTAAGCCAGCAGCGATAGCCTGTGCGCCCATAGTCTTGCCGGTACCCGCCTCACCGCGAAACAGGAAGTTTCGCATTGGCTGGTTGGATGCCGTCGTCGCTTTGGCATGCTCGCACACGCGAACGACCTCTTTGGGAATGATGTACCAGTCGGGCAGCGTGGGTACCATTGCCTTCTCCCGATCTGTGAGGATCCGATTAGAGAGGGCGTACTTTCCGACAAAGTCTTCCTTCTGAAACGAGGTGGCTTTTGCCGTAGCGTTACCTGACAGCTGCATGATGGTGAAGTTGCCATAAGAGGCACCAGTCGGCGCGTAGTTCCCGCTATCCATTGCCATCTGTGTGATGACTGAGATATTGCCAGTAGTGGGAATGGAGATCTTGACGCCATCCGTACCCAACTGCTTGCTGTTCTCAATTCGACGATAGACATTGTCGCAGAGGACAAGCGCACATTCGAACGCAGCGTCCATATCAGCCCAACCGTTCTCGTAATGTGAGGTGAACTCCTGAAATTTCTGGCGGAACTCATCATCTTCATTGAGAACGGGCATCAGGCAGAATAGCAGGGCAGATCCAGAACCATTACCAGCGCCCAAAGAATAGGGCTTCAGAACCTGCGAGCCGTCCTCAATCTGCACCGCGCTGAACTTGCCGGTAACTGGATTGAATACGACACAATCGGTCTTGTTGGCAGATCGGTACTCGCTGATCCGGTAGGTATTGCCTTGATGACCGATGGCACCGAGGTCATCCACACTCTGCCCATTCTCCGTTGCGCTCACCAGCTTTGCATAGGCCAGCAGGGCGCGAAGAGTAGGTGCGTGGAGTGTAGCCTTCTGAGCGGTACTGGAAGTGTTGTACTGCGAAAAGCCCATCGGTTTTGCTCCGGAGTATTTCGGGTCATCAAAAGGCGGTGGGAGCTGGAGTCGGAAAGTCCATGATTCGAAAAGCTTCGTCTTTGCCATAATTACACCTCATCATGATCAATTAAGGCCAGGACACAGCAAGTTCCTGGCCACGCACTTCTGCAGAGATATCGTCTTCGCGAGCGAGTACACAAAGATCGTCCCAAGCGGGGCGAGGGGGAAAGTCAGGGATGGTATCTACCGCCTGTTCCTTTCCCTCAATGGTAACGAGGACATCACCATTTTCATGAATGACAAGCCGCTTATGGCCTTGTACATTCAGCTCATCGATCAATACGCTGAGCAGGGCAATACCTGTTTCCGTGTACCATTGCTTCACATCGTTACGAGAGAGGATGTCCTTCTCTTCCAAGTCTTCATCACTCTTCGGCTGCACCTCTGCTTCAGCAAGAGGCACGAGCTGAATGAGCGCGATTTCCAGCTTCCCAGATGCGCTCAGAGTCACCTCACCAAAATTGAAGGGGTCACAGTGATAGAGCTTGATCCGTTTCGTACAGCCTTTATTGATCTCTTCCGATGAAGGACGCGTATCCCAAAGCCATGATACTGTGGGATAACTCTGCTTCAGCTGCTCCATGATTCGATAATTGACCTGCCTGAGCAAGCTCAGTCGGGTATCATCGTCTGCTTCTTGTGGAGTCTCCGTAAGCGGTTTGGTCTCCTGCTGCGCAGGAAAGGCCTTTTGCTCTGCGGGTATCTTTTTGCGGTGATTTCTATGCGAGCGAAATAGCTTCGAGATCACGAAACACACCCAGACAAAAAGCGCAGCGCAAGCGATCCATTGGAATATGGGGTGTTTGAAGATCGCGCAGAGAAACAAACAGGGTACAACAAGAACCCTCAGCAGGGTCCATGCGTCAATTCGGCTTTTGACAGCCACAAATAGTCAGTCCTTTCGTATGTAGATTTGGGAATGGGCAAAACAAAATGGGCTGCAAGCATTCACAACACTTACAACCCATATATGTATGTCCAGATCAGAGGGGGAGGTCATCATCGTCATCGCCACTTGGAATCGTCTGCTCCGGGCGTACCTTACCGGTGCTCTTCTGTGCGGTTTTTGTCGTACCCTGCGAAGAGTCCGCCTCATCGCCTTTCGGCTTCGAACCAGTAAAGTGCCACTCGAGGACACTGACATCAGCAGAGATCTGACGAATGCCCTCATCCGTCTCGTAGGGACGCAGATTCAGATTACCGATGATCTCGATCAGACGGCCCTTCTTGATGCCGGCCTTCTGCATCCGATTGGCGATGTACTCGCTTGCGGTGCAGTTGAAGAAAGAGGCGTTGTCCTGATTTCCATATTTTGTGTTGACCACAAATCGGAATGTGCAGTAGTCTCCATTCTTTCCGCTCTTGATCTCCGGATCGGTGACCAGACGGCCCTCCATAATGATGGTTGCGTGCATAATCCTTTTCCTTTCTGCCTTACGGCTTAAAATATTCCAAACACCTTACGGTGCATGGTTCAAAAGTTGCCAGCTGTTGCTTGGCATAGAAAAAGACAGACGCAGGTTAAATCTTTCAATCCGCAAGTCTGTCTAATATGCCTGCGTAAATGACACAGGCTCACATCTTAAAAAGCTCCCTGAGGAGAAGACATCTAATAAAGAACACTGTAAGCATAGCATTCCTATGATGCGCATTCCAGAGTACCTAAATCTGCTTGCTTGTAGAAAAAGAGAGTTCTTCAAAGCCAAATACAGTCGAGGACGGCTGAAGGGCCTCCGGGAGATTCGGGAGATCATTGGTCGGTTTTTTGAGGTAAAATCGATATAAGCTTCCAGCTTTGAGTTTATATCGTCCATCCAGAACCCGCTGTACGTGGCTTCCATTCTCCAGCTCCAGAACGATGGCGTGGCGCTTTCTATGAATATTGACCTGCTCTTGGACAAGCAGTCCCTCGAGACACTCGTACTGCTGCCTGCTCACCTGTCGGTAGAAAGAACACGCCTTCACACCGCCCGTAATCGCTACACCGGCGGACAGAATAAGCAACTTATGGTCATGTGAGATCATGGCAAAGATGACTCCCAAAACCGTGATCGACAGAATCGAGAATATCAGCTTGGCAAAACGAATAGCGATAGGGTTTGGCATTTTCATGGAATACTCCTTTCTCTACCGATATGGCAGGACAAAATGAGGGCCGGAAAGGCTCTCTCCTTTCCGACCCGTGATACTATGCGTGTTCCAGAATGACCTGGCGTGTCAAATACAAGTTCGCGGTCGCTTCCAGCACATCCTGCCTATGATTTGAAAGGCTGCATGCGTTGTTTAGCCGCGCCTGGTTGTCAGATTCTTCCGTATAAATGGCGGAAATCACTTTGTCGGCCGAGCTGACATCTCGAACATCGTTTTCAAAGCATCGTACCAGCTCAGGGACGCTCAGTGGCGTCTGGGTAACCAACTTCATGATCCGCTGTTCCGCTTCTGTACCCTTATCTGGCTGCAGGAGGTAGACGGCCTCAAAGAAGTTGACTTTACCTTGCTTGAGCAGCTTTGCGATATTAAGCAAGCGCCGTGTACCCTGAACACCCCGCAGCGGTATGACATAGGTATCATAAAGCATGTTGTAGAGCGCATCCGCACCGGTGTATCCAACACCTTTGATGATGAGCTTTCGCTTTACGAGCATCTCGAGTGCCTTCTCAAATCCGGAGGGATCCAATTTCACTTCCTCCATCTTTTCAAAATATTTCTTGCGGAGCTCATCGTGCGTCAGGACATCCCACAGCAACATACTCCAGATACTGAACTCCGGAATAGAAACTGGCTGGAGCTTCCCAAGCCGCATAATATAAGGCATATCTTTGCCGTCTTCATTGCGAATCTGATAACTGCCAGCGGCAGCATAGAATGTCATCATAATGCTCTCCTCCTCAGCCATTCTGTTCTTTCTTACGGAGATGCGCGATGAAGAACAACAACTCAATAAAGGATTTCCAATAATGCTGGCTCATTGCGGAGCTTGCTGCGAGCACGCGAGATCCATGCGTTGACGTTATTTACGCTCGTATCATAGTGTTTTGCGATCTCCGCGGCCTCATAGCCCTTCAGCTTCAGCTCGATGGCTTCCACACCTTTCCGAGCAACGCCATTGTATTTCTCCTTACAGGCAGCAAGCGCAGACATAGCGGTGGCATCCGTTACGGTCTCATCAAAGTCAACTGAAGTGCAAGTCAGCATATCGAGAAGAGAGGCATTTTCGTCTTCGCCGATCTCTACACTTCTTTCCAGCCGGTAGTTCATTGCGCGGCAGTGATCTACGATGGCATTGTAGATGTACCGGCAGGCGAAAGGAGCAAAAGCTCCCATATCCGGCTGATATTTCAGCGCCGCTCTGCAGATAGCCTCGCAACCAATGGCGTAAAAGTCGTCATAGGTCAGAAGCGGACGGTTCGGAATGGAAATGCGCGTGCGGATGACCCAGTTGACCAGGTCCAAATTCTCCAGCACCAGGGCGTCTTGATAATCAGTCATGTCGAGCACCTCCTTTATGCGACACAGTTGTTTCTGGCAAGTACTTCATTGCAGAGTCGGATCAGCTCACGGCATCGATACTCACTGCACATGCCGATGTGAGCGTCATGCAGGCTAAGCCCGAATGAATCCGCAAACCAGCGATAAGCCTCTTCACGAGTCATGATCCCGTTCTTCCAGATAAGGTCGAACTTTCGATGCGCCTGAATACGGAGATTCCGGAGATCCCCATTCGCCGGCACACCCATTGGTTTGTCAGTATTCGGGTGTGCCGCAACATAGGTGTTGCAGGCGGGATAGTTGTGACATACATAGAGCTTTCGGTCAGATTTCGCATCATGATAGATTTCGGATGCAGGTCTCAGGATCATGGCCGCCCCGCAATGCGGACAGCGGAAGGATCTACTGCGCTGGGCTCGGGTCTTTCTTTTTTTCAAAATGGTCATCTCCTTTTTTGCGTTCTACTAGAGTTCACTCAAAAAACAGGGGGGTACCCCCCGTCGCTTTGAAAAGAAATTTGTAAACTTTTTGTGAACGGATGAAAAAGAGCTATTGCACGCAAAATGCAATAGCTCTAAAACGGGATATTGAGTTCTGTAGGATAAGTCAGACTTGAAGCGGAGGCTTAACCGTGTTAGGCAAAGGTTGTCCTTTCTATTGGACAGGTTTTATGCTATGATATCATTGCTTGACAGAAATTGGTTCGACCAGGTTGAAAGGATGATGAACATATGCCTCGCTCCTCATTTCAGAAGCTGAAGATTATCTACATCATGGAGTACCTGCTGAAGAACTCAGATGAAGACCATGCCGTAACCACCAGCCAGATCATTGCCTACCTGAAGTCTCATGATATTACTGCGGAGAGAAAGACGATTTATAGTGATATCGATGCTCTACGAGATTTTGGATTGGACATCATCCAGGTATCTGAGGGGAACAATCACGGCTACTACGTGGCAAGCCGTGACTTTGAACTACCGGAGCTCAAGCTCCTCGTGGATAGCGTCCAATCCTCGAAATTTATTACCCATAAGAAAACGCTGTCCCTGATCAAAAAGATTGAAAAGCTGGCCAGCATTCATAGCGCACAACTGCTCAACCGGCAGGTATTCGTGAAGAACAGGATCAAGACGATGAATGAGTCCATCTACTATAATGTCGATGAGATTCATAACGGCATCTCAAGTAATCGGAAGATCCGGTTCCTGTATTTCGAGTATAATGTCGCCAAGGAGCGCGTGTACCGACATGGTGGAGCTTATTATGTTGTCAGCCCATTTGCAATGACATGGGACGATGAGAACTACTACATGGTGGCCTTTGATTCTGCTGCAGGGATCATCAAACACTACCGCGTCGATAAGATGGAAAAGATCACCGTTCTGGATGAAGAACGAGATGGTCAGGAGGCTTATGAGGCGCTCGACATGGCCGTCTATGCCCGCAAGACATTTGGTATGTTCACCGGCGAGGAAGTCAAGGTCCATCTCCGTTTCGAAAATCATCTCGTGGGCGCCGTACTCGACCGTCTCGGGCGGGATGTGATCTTAGTCCCGGATGGAGAAGATCACTTTACAGTATGGACAGATGTGATCGTCAGCCCGCAGTTCTTTGCATGGCTCTGCGGATTTCAAACGGCAGCAAAGGTCATTGGACCTGATGATGTAGTCAAGCAGATGGCAGAGCATGTCAAGTCGATCGCCGAGCAATACGAATAACGCCTGAATTATGGAAGCGGAGGAGCTATATATGTCCTACCCAAAACCACTATCTGAGAAATCTCTAGAGCGCCTATATACACAGGCGGGTTTATCGACGGAGGCGTGTGATTTCCTTCATTCGTTATTTGCCGCCTGTGCAAATCTATATGGTGCCATTGCCCTGCGCGATGTATGGTCGGTTTATCAGGAACTCAAAAGCGGTGCGCCGCGAATTCACCGACGCGATCTTATCGCCTTTTCCTCTATTGTCCGTCGAGAGGTGCAACCCTATTGGGTTTATGAGATTGAAGAACTGTACACGGAAGAACCGCACAATGATCTGGATCGGCACATCGTATCAAAAGAATTGATTGGTGCTGGCTATGGTAAGATGTTTTCCTTCTATGCACTGATGGACGAGCGCGATGATCGCCCCTATTGTGTCCCCGATGATTTTCTCTCATATGCGGAACCAACAGCATCTGTAGAGGAGAAATCACTCGCAGATTTTATTGGGAACCTGAAGTCCACGGTGATGGAGTGCGCCCCAAAACAACGTAAAACCTATCCGAATGAGAATCGCGGGAAGAAATGAAACGAGTATTCTTTTCTCAATTTGAACGAGCGGTTCAATTTGGATTATTACAAGAAAGTTCCCGCTACTTATTCTGCCCTGTTGGCAGAGTACAGCGGTACAGAGGCGGAAAAGATTATGCGGTTTCATCGGCGAGCCGAGAATGTTGGTCATCTGCGCACAACGGATATGATCCAGAATGTGCTGATTGAATTGTGCGAGGTAGGTGTCCGCCTGACGGAAAAGCAGCAAGATACTCTTATGCAGCTCATCGTGCAGTATCACAATGGAAGCCGCTTGTGGTGTACCTGCGGTTGGAAACCGGATGAGCTGGCAGCTAAGTTTAGCGGTATCGGAGCATTCCCTGGTCAGGAGGCATCATCTCCAGAGGGAATGATGGATGAGAAAGATATCGTTCGCAAGATGAAAGAGTTGGGACTGAAGGTCTTGGAGTGAGCAACATGTCAACCATTGAGCAAACACTTTTACGCCTACAAAAGTCTGCTTTCCGCGCAAAGTTCCATTTGAGTGAAAAGGACAGGCAGTACATAATGGGCAAGGGCATGGAAACCATTCAGCATCATGCGGCCGACTTCATCCGAATGCGGCTTGCGCCGGCGATCATCCCAAATGACGGCAAACAGACACCGATGCGCGGGCATCCAGTGTTTATTGCCCAGCATGCCTGCGCCTGCTGCTGTCGCAGCTGCTTAAACAAGTGGTATCATGTCTCGATAGGGCGTGAGCTGACGGAGGATGAGCAGAAACGCATCGTAAGGTTGCTGATGGCATGGATCGAGCGACAGCTTGCAATGGGTGCGAAATAGCGAGGAATTGAGGTAACGACTATGTCTACGATTGGAAATATTCTTTGGTTCCTATTTGGAGGATTGATCGGCGGGCTTGCCTGGGTACTGGCCGGCTGTCTTTGGTGCATCACCATCATCGGCATACCCGTTGGCCTGCAATGCTTCAAATTCGCAAGTCTCGCCTTTTTCCCGTTTGGGAAAGAAGTTGTGTATGGCGGTGGAGGCTTTTCCTTCCTCGTCAACCTAATTTGGATCATTTTCTTTGGTCTTGAGATGGCAATCGGATAGTGCATTCTGGGCTGTCTCTGGTGCATCACGATCCTTGGCATTCCAATCGGAAAGCAATGCTTCAAAATGGCCAAGCTGTCTTTAATGCCCTTCGGGGCATCGGTCGTGTAAAGCAATATTGTATGCGACCGCTCCCACATGGCCTTTTTCCAATCCGCGAAAAAAGCAACGACTCTAATGAGAACACTCTCAATCGATTGAGGAGGATAAGACATGGGAGAGATCATCAATACGAATACCGCTATAGAGACTCAGCCTGGCGGTGATACGGGGGCATTATTGGATATTACCCAAAGCCTCTTGGCGGATGCAAGGATTGCTCTGAACAGCAGCGGTGTGTTAAGCGTTCCTATTGCGGAACTCTCTACGCTTGGTGCTGGAGTCTCTTCGCTCATCCCTGCGTTGAATACTGTTACGCAGACGACGAGCATCGCAGCGGATGGACTCTATACGATAGCCAACGCTGGTGTCGGTGATGTACTGAAAGCGGCAAAGAACGGAAACTTCTGGGCCTCACTCAAAACTGCGGATGGAGCGTCTAAAATGGTTCAGCTGCAGGAAGCAGGAGCAATTACCGCTACCACACAGACAGCGGCAGCATTCAATCCCGCCACTATGATGATGGCGGTCGCACTATTCTCAATCGAACAGGAACTTGGGGAAATTGAGGATATGCAGAGGCAGATCATCTCGTTCCTTGAAATCGAAAAGGAATCTGAGATAGAAGCGGATGTTGAAAGTCTCATGAGCATCATCAAAAAGTATAAGGACAACTGGGACAATGAACGTTTTGTCAGCGGCAATCATAATCAAGTCCTTACCTACCAGAATCGCGCACGCAAAAACATGCTTGGTTATCAGAAGAAGATCGTTGAGTCGATCGGAAAAAAACAGCATATCGTCACACAGGCTAGTGTGAAACAGTCATTTGCCTCATTGGAAAAGGAATTCAAATACTACCGCTTGTCCCTTTATACATTCTCGCTGTCTTCCCTCATGGAGGTCATGCTCAGCGGCAATTTCAAAGAATCCTATATTTCCGGGATTCGGGATGAACTGCAGCAGATGTCGGACGCTTACCACGATTTGTTCGAGGAGAGCTCACACTATTTAGAGAAACTGAGTAACTCAGCAGTAGATGCTAATGTCATGAAAGGTATCGGCACGGCAGGAAATGCAGTCGGGAAATTCATTGGAAGTATCCCGCTCGTAAAAGAGGGGCCAGTTGATGAATTCCTTCAGGATGGCGGAACACACTTAAAGAAGAGTGCTCTGGATATGGAAAAGGATGCCGTTCACCGATTCGCTTCCATAGGCAATCCAGGAACACGGATGTTCATGGAAAAGATGGATGAGATGATCCAGATCTATAACCGTACCGAGCAAATCTGCTTCGATGATAAGAAGATATATCTATTGCCAAAGAAGCTCGCCGTTTAATTACTCAGAAGGCAGATATCACAGGAGGTCTGTTTATGCCGCTCCAGATCGTAAGAAATGACATCACAAAAATGAAGGTTGACGCGATCGTCAATGCCGCAAACAGTTCTCTCTTGGGTGGTGGCGGCGTAGATGGCTGCATTCATCGCGCCGCCGGCCCGGAACTCCTGGCCGAATGTGAAATGCTCAATGGATGCAAAACTGGTAGTGCTAAGATAACAAAGGGATATAAGCTGCCATGCAAATATGTGATCCATGCGGTTGGCCCTCGCTGGTGCGGTGGGCAGTATGGGGAGCATGACAAGCTTGTCTCGTGCTACCAGACGTCACTCGCGCTCGCAAAGGAGCATGGTTGCGAGTCGGTCGCATTCCCTCTGATCTCCTCGGGGATCTTTGGCTATCCAAAGGATGAGGCGCTCAAAGTAGCTATCGACACGATCAGCAGTTTTCTGCTTGAAAATGATATGATGGTTTACATCGTCATCTTCGATCGCAAGGCGTATCAGATCAGCAGCAAGTTGTTTGCGGACATCAACGCCTACATAGACGACCGATATGTCGAAGAGCATCAAGACAGCTATGCTGAGCGGATCAGCCGACTGCGTAGCCTTGCAGCGGAAGAGAGCTGCCCTATCCCTGCTGCACCTATGGTAGCAAAGGCAGCTTCCCTAGACGATGCTCTGAAGCAGATCGACGAGAGCTTTTCCGAGATGCTGCTTCGTAAGATTGATGAATGTGGTATGACGGATGCAGAGTGCTATAAGAAGGCCAACATCGATCGAAAGCTGTTCTCAAAGATTCGGTCGGATAAGCTCTATAGGCCATCAAAGCCGACTGTGATCGCCTTTGCGCTTGCACTCGAATTGCCGCTTGATGAATTAAAGGATATGCTCTCGAAAGCTGGATTTGCCCTGTCTCACTCCAGCAAATTTGACATCATCGTGGAGTATTTTGTCGAGCGAGGGAACTACAACGTGTTCGAAATCAATGAGGCGCTGTTTGCATTCGACCAAAGCCTGATTGGCGCATAATAGTTATCAGGTGCTGCGACTTTTCGTCGGTGGAACCCTGATTGATATGCTATCTTTTCCAGAGGTGTGCTGCGATGGAACAAAAAGAGCTTGAGTATCTGCGTCAGGTAGAAGATCAAGCTTCACGGACAGGCTGGGTGTCTCCGTTGACTCGTGAGGACAAAGAGTATTTTTCCTATTTGCGTCAGGTCAGTAAACGGTATAACATCGACATGTCCAAGGCAAATCGACTGGAATACAATTTTGTGATTCGTGTTGCAGAGAGCGAGTTTTACGCACATCACACATCCTGAGAAATCCAGAGGCGCAAGCATCTTTGCTTGCGCCTTTCATTGAATTGTCGCTTAACAAGCGACCAAATGAAGCGAATATCAAAGTAAGATATGGCTGTAAGGTGAAACACCAAACAGCCATAATTTATTGGAGGTATTTGCAATGAATAAGAATCTGACTGAGATCGTCTTTATCCTTGACCGCAGCGGTTCCATGAGTGGACTTGAGTCCGACACAATCGGCGGCTTCAACGCCATGATTGAAAAGCAGAAGAAAGCTCCCGGCGAAGCGCTGGTCTCCACTATCCTCTTTGACAATGTCAGCGAAGTGATCCATGACCGCGTCAATATCCGAGACATCAAGCCCATGACGGATAGCGAGTATTGCGTGCGCGGCTGCACCGCCTTGTTGGATGCGATTGGAGACGCAATCCACCACATCGGCAACGTCCACAAGTATGCGCGGGAGGAAGATGTTCCAGCGCACACCCTGTTTGTTATCACGACGGATGGAATGGAAAATGCAAGCCGTCTCTATGATAGCGCCCGTGTTAAACAGATGATCGAGCATGAGAAGAGCAAGTATGGTTGGGAATTCCTGTTCCTCGGCGCCAACATTGACGCCGTCGAGACGGCAAAGCATTTTGGTATTAGTGAAGACCGCGCGGTCAATTACCACTCCGACAGCGTGGGGACAAGGCTGAACTATGAAGTGGTCAGCTGCGCGATTACAAGCATGAGAAGCGGAGCTCCTATGAGTGCCGATTGGAAAGCGCCAATTGAAGCGGACTATAAGACCCGGGAGGGTGAAAAAGACTAACCGCATCGATTTCGACACGGTTCATACTATCTCCTAAGCCGCACCATTTACATGGTGCGGCTTTTTCATTTGATGCATACTCGTCAGTTTGCGTATGTATCAAAATATATATTAGTTCTATTGACACTCCTGCTCGTTGTGGATATAATAATGGTGAAGATCAAAATTGGAGGTCTATCATGAGAGATTACAGCAAGTACGAAAAGACACCCGTGTTATTCTCTGGGGCAGAAAAGAAGTTCGAAATCATCATTGACGGGTATCGTTATATCGTCAAGTTTCAGAAAAATTCCGAAGTGGGCTTGATCTTCAATTATGTTTCTGAGTATTTGGGAAGCCATATTTTTCAACTACTTGGCATTCCCGTACAGGAAACCTTCCTTGGCACTTATGAGGGCAAAAATGTAGTCGTTATGAAGAATTTCTTAGAGCCCGAAGATGATCTTGTTGCCTTCAACGGTGTCGGCGAAAGCTCGCTGGAAAGGGACAAAGAGCTCTATCAGTACACTTATGAAGATATTACCGCAATGCTGCGGGAGAATATGAAGTCAACAAATGTTGAGGAAACAATCGACCGCTTCTGGGATATGTTCATCGTGGATGCTTTGATCGGCAATTTTGACCGGCATGGCGGGAACTGGGGCTTCATTAAGAAAGATAATCAATACCGGATCGCCCCGGTATATGACAATGGCTCAAGCCTCTACCCGAAGCTGAATACGGACGAGAAGCTGGAGGCCGTACTCTCCTCCGAGGAAGAAATTGACCAACGGATCTATAAGTTCCCCACCTCCCACATCAAGGTGAAGAATCGCAAGAGTTCCTATTTTGAAGTGATCAGCAGCTTGCAATTCGAAGCTTGCAATGATGCCCTAAAGCGAATTGTTCCTCGCATCGATTTTAATCAAATCAATACTCTTATTGACGAAGCGGAAGGGATCTCGGAGGTGCGTAAGCGTTTCTATAAAGTCATGCTGCAGCAACGATATGAAAAGATCCTTATGTACGCATATCGCCAGTTGTAACATGGAAAGGAGTGGCTCATGAGGCCTGTTACGCATGATTACCAAAGCCTAAACGAATATACGCTTCCCCTGCAGGGAAAGCCCTATTACCGCAGCAGCGGCATAATCTATGCCGTGGACCGCAACGGCAATAAGTATGCTGTGGGGCGAGTTGATCTTGAGCGCTTTGATGATCAGAACTTCCAGTATGTCTTTACTCCTGAATGGAGTGTAATCGATACCCTGCCGTCCTCCATTTTCCAGGGTATTCCCGGACTCGACATGTCCATGCGGCTTGAGCGATACTATCGTGTTAATATGACGCCGTACTTCATCTCTGAGCGTACACCCAGCGAAAGTCGAGAGGATCTCTGGGAACTCCTTGACGCAGTTGGTCTGGATTACTATGATCGCTTTGAGTGGCTGCTCCGGACGGATATGCGCTGCGGCACCGATAACCTGATCGTTGAGCGGGCAGAAGCCGCTCGGACTATCACATTTGAATCGATCAACAGACTGCCGCCCGATCTCCAGCCAACCGACCTTGTTACGATTCAGGGATTTCAAAGTATCGCGAAGACCAGCCACCAGCTCAGAAAGATTCTCCTTCAGATTTTGAGGAGTGGCGCTCATATCTGGGATGAAACAGACTCGCGCCAGCTCTCTGAAGAGGAATGCAGTCTGCTGCTAAACCTGCTCATGGTTCAGGAATCAATGGAAGCAAAGCAGAATAAGCAGCGTCACCAAGAAGGCGTCGCACTGGCAAAGAACAGCGGAAAATACGCTGGCCGGAAGAAGATTGTGGTCGATCCAAATCTGTTCCGCCAAATCGCTGAGGATTTCCGCAACCATAAAGTAACGGAAGAAGAAGCCATGCATCGCACCGGTATCAGTTCGAGATCAACCTTCTACAGGCGCCTGAAAGAGATAAGAGACGCCGCAAAGCATTGAAAGCAAAGGACTTTTCGCTGGCAATCTGATAAACTTACCACAAATTTACGACAATTGCCAACGAAAAAGCGCCGAGATATGTATGAAGCTACCGTCTGCATTTTGCAGGCGGTAGCTTTTTTCTTGCAAAAAAGCTACTTTTATAATCTAAATTTCTCTACTCGCTGTTGAGAAAAATGAGTTGAAAAGGGTGAAAAACATGATATAATTTTGACGTGGCGAACGATTGACAAGGTATTTCTTTCAGTATGCCTTGCAGAAGCCGGAAAGAGGTATGCGCCGTGAAAAAAAGCTTGACAGAATATTTCCCAGCGCAATATACTGACGGCAGGCAGGCAGGCAGGCAGGCAGGCAGGC
>ENA-OPXM01000210-OPXM01000210.1-human-gut-metagenome-genome-assembly--contig:-NODE-210-length-40254-cov-2.037638_pt1 | contig 40254 bp, 42 predicted proteins | sample MGYA00241707_ERZ502035 | MGnify/ENA primary metagenome ERZ502035 (study PRJEB25962, sample SAMEA2043051) | human gut metagenome | biome: human gut; feature: human-associated habitat; material: faeces... | reverse complement strand
ATTTACTCTCTTCTCTAATTTTACTATATATTCTTCAACAAGTCCAGTAGAAATTGAATTAATTTTATTAATTTTTTCTGAAATTACATTTATTCTTTTTTCTAAATCTTCTTTTATCTTTTCTCCTTCAACTTCTCTCATGCTTATAAAATTTGTTATAGCTTCATTTGTACATGTTATTAATTCGTCTTTTATTACTTCTTCTGCTGTTTCATCTATCTTTGTGTTTAAAACATCTGGCATTTTCATTACATCTATTACTTCTATATTTGAATTAATATTTTGCTCACTAGCTAGTTTTCTCATTTCTTCTATATATCTTTTTGCTATTTCTCTATTTATTTCTATGTTTCTTCCTATATCACTATTATTTGTAAAGCTAACAAACACTTCTATTTTTCCCCTAGTAATTGCATTTGATATTAGCTTCTTTATTTTATCTTCTAAAAAGCTTATGCTTCTAGGCATTTTAATAGATATATCGCTATATCTATTATTTACTGATTTTATTTCTACAACATATTCTCGTGCATCTATTTCATAAGTGGCTCTGCCATATCCTGTCATGCTTCTTAACATTATTTAATCTCCTTTTCTACTGCCTTTGTAGTTGCAGGTTTTCTTTTCGTTGTTGTTGTCTTTTTAACTGTTTTTGTATTGTTTTCTACTTTTTTAGGTGTTTTTGTTGTTTTTGTTTTCTTCGTACTTGCTGATTTCTTTATATTTTCATCATTTTTGTTTTGCTTTTCTTTTTGTGCATTTTTTGTAGTCTCTGTTTTTTTAGGTCTTCCTCTTGTAGTTGTCTTCTTTGTAGTTTGGTTTGTTTTAGTTTTTTCTTTTGCTGATGTTTTAGTTTTTCTTGTTTTTGCTTGATTTTTTCCTTTTGTTTCTTTTTCTTTGTTGTTTTTTTCAATTTTCTTTAAGATTTTTTCTTTTTCTTCTTCAGCCTTATTATCTTGGCTTTCTTTATTATTTCAGTTATGTCGCTTTTTTCTAATAGGTATTTTTTCTTTTCTAGGCAATATGTTGCTATTATTTTTATAATATAATACACATCAATAACAGCTATTTGAATATATTTAACAATATCGCTAAATACATAAAAAACATAAGGAGCAAAAAGAGTATATATTGATATTACTAGGGTTTCAACTCCGCATAATGCAAGCTTTCCATTATCTTTTTTGTATGCAACTTCAAATACTACTATAGTAAAAATTAATAATTCTATTGAACACACATTATATATTTTGATTGCTATATTTTTGGGTAAAGCACTTGTCGCTATTTGAAATATCATGATTAAAATAATAAAAGAAATACCAATAGCCCAGTATGCAATAAGCTCATTTTTAATTATTTTTTCTTTCACTTGATTTACTTTCTTTCACTTGTTTTCCTGAACCTGCGTCAGACATACCAATCAAACCGCTACTACAGTGATTCTGACCGATTAAATTTCTATATATCATTGGCATAATTTTGTTTGTTATGTGGCAAATGTATAGATAAAATTCCACATTGTCAGTATAAAATATTCAGTTTATACTAATTTATATTTCATACTCATAATAGTATGATTTATAATACATATCTATTGATAATAAGAAGTTGTTAAAAAAGAAGTCGATTATAAAATCTGTCATATCAGTATGATTACCAATATGAATATAATTTATACCTTTGCATCAGAGTCGTGTTCATTATACTCTTGGAGAATTATCATACTATATATTTTTCAAGACAAGATAAGACAACTATTTGATTATCAGTCAAAACCTTTATAATATGGCAAAGATAGGTTACATTATGGCAATATCCCAGTATGACAAACTGGAAGAAGACAGGGAGTGGATGAATAACTTCGGATGTATACGCATTATTGAGGAGTGCGATGAGAACGAACGCAACAGACCGCTTTGGAAGCAACTCATGGTTGCCCTGCAAAGGGGGGATGAACTTGTTATCCCCAAATTTTCAAATGCCATCCGTGGCAGTCGGGAACTGGCTACTTTCCTGGAATTTTGCCGGGTAAAAGCTATTCGCGTCATAAGCATACACGACCGGATTGATTCCAAGAACCAGCTTTTCCCTGAAACCAAGCCATCGGATGTGCTGGAAATGATGGGTGCCTTACCTGAAGAAGTACTTGCTTTGAGAAAGACTGCCGAGCATGTGGTGAACCTGCAGGCGAAAATGATTGCATCATTACCGAAGGTTTCTTCCACAAAATTACAAAAGCTCGACAGAGAAAAGACAGTTATCAATCTGTATGCAGCCGGTCATCCTATAGATGAGATATGGAGAGCAAGCGGCTTCAAAAGCAGAAGTTCTGTGTTCCGTATTCTGAACAAGCATGGCATCAAACTCAATAGAGGGAACCATTCCGGACCTATCAAAAAGAAAAATGAAGAGGATACATCGAAAGATATGGATAAAAGCTGACTATAATGAAAAAGATACTTTTCCTTCACGGATTCTTTGCCACAGGAAGTTGTCCGATGGCAGTTGCTCTGAAAGAAGCATTTGAAAATCATGCCTCCGTCTTAACACCCGACCTTCCGCTTCATCCCAAGGAGGCATTAAAACAGGTACGCTCAATCATTGAACAGGAATCGCCCGACCTGCTGCTGGGTAACAGCTGCGGATCTTTTCTTGCGCAGATGCTCGCCCCGATAGTCGGCATCCCGGCATTGCTTGGCAATCCGCACTTTGAGATGACGAAATTCTTGAAAGAAAGAATCGGTGAGCATCAGTACAAAGCCCCACGCAAGGACGGCAATCAGACGTTTATCATAGATGAAGCTTTAATCGAAGAGTTTGCCAAACTCGAAAAGATTCAGTTTGACTGCTGTAATCCGTATTACAGAGACCGTGTCTGGGGACTATTCGGCGAACAGGACAGACTGGCTCACTATGAGCCCATGTTCCTGGAGCATTACAACAATTCCCATCATTTCCCGGGTGCGCATACTCCCACAGAACAGGAAGTGAAGACCTGGTATGCGCCCTTGGCCATGAAGATGCTGATGGAGTTTCCTAAAAAAGAAGAAAGATATTTCCGTCATTTCAAGGGTGGTACCTATAAATATATCCATTCCGCTTTTGACAGTGAAACTCAGGAGCGGATGGTTGTATATCAGGCTCTCTATGGAGAGAAATCTTATTGGGTCAGACCGGAAAAGATGTTTTTCGAGACTATAGAAAGGGACGGAAGACGCTTTTCAAGGTTTACGGAAATAGACATCTGAGTGTTTAAGGTTTATCCGCATAGCAGCTATAACCGTACGACTGCAACGAGTAAAGGAACAGAAGACCATCCCTGTGGCTCCTGTTCCTTTGTTCTTATCACTCAATTTCCGACGTAATGAAATCAATGTGACCGGCAAATATATCATCGGCATCAATCTCATGTTCATTGCCCCGGTCGTTTTTCTCATCTCCTATGATGGTTATTCTTCCATCATTGCTAACCCTCACTGCAAGGATTACCACATCACAAGGCTCATCATAGTCATACGCTGCCACTATCGGGCAATCACCCTCAAAGTGCCATTCATAGCCATCGGCAACCTTCTCACCATATTGGCGAATTGCAGAAACGAGCTCTTCCTGTTCGCGATGCTTTACCTCCTGCACGCTATCATAGATTGAAAAATTCTTCAACCTGGTATCCCTTTGTTCATGTACCTCCTTGCCATTCTCTTCATCTATGCCAAATTCATGAAACTGCACCGGAACATAATCTGCAGGAACTGCCATCCATGAAATGTTATTCAAGAAGTAGTCGTGCTCTACAAGGAAAAGTTCAACGTCCTCTCCAACCATATTCTCCGGAACGTTCAAAACATCGATGCGGACATTTGCGCAATCCACAACAATAATCTTCATAGCTGTCCAATTTTTAAGTTATACATTAGTTTTCATCATAAAGTCTTGACAAGAAAGACTGAAGTTCTTTATCCTTTACCTCTCTGAGGGCACAAGATTTGAAACTCCTATCCTGTTCTATCTTCAATAAGCCGAGTCCGTACTTACTCGCATCATAAGTGACATCGGCCATTTCAGATGCTGACATGTAGCCGTACTCTGTTTCATGTAGACCGACCACTATACCATATAGGGTGAAGTCATCTCCTTCGGGCTGTCCTTCCATAATATACCAACGGATATTGCCAAGGTGAAACACTGCGATGCAAAGCGCATCCTTTCCTTTTGCGTCCTGTGAATACAGGGGATAATCACTCAGAGCCTCTCTCAGTTCTGGAGTTACCAGACGATTGTTGAATTTTGTTACTGTCATAATATCTGAATTATTTATTTCCCTTTTGTTACAGCCTTTCAGCTGTGTGTCGGGAAGATTTTTCTGCATCAGAAGTTTGGAGAAGGCAAATAAGGCAAGAATGGCATGAAGAATACTCTTTAAGTGCCTGTCACTTAAAGGAAGATTGTTCACAAGACACGTCTTGCAGTTTGACAGATCCAAGATAACTTCGCTGAAAAATTTTCCTCTGACACGACAGCGGATGTGCTTAAAGGCAGACATATAACAGGTGAAAATCACTCCGGGACTGCATGTAAGAGTGAGATATGGGCTGTATATAACTGATAAGCAATAACAATATTAAGGAATTTTTGGAGGATTCTCGTTATCTTTGTATCGTTTTCCGGAAATATAATGAGTACAGAGCCATTACGACAATATATAGCCATAGATCTGAAATCATTCTATGCTTCAGTAGAATGTGTTGAACGGGGATTGGATCCACTCGACACATGCCTTGTCGTGGCTGATGCTTCACGAACGGAAAAGACCATCTGCCTGGCTGTTTCGCCGGCATTAAAGAAGTATGGTACCGGAGGTCGTCCTCGCTTATTCGAGGTGATTGAGAAAGTACGTGTGGCAAACAGGCAGCGAGGTAACAGTGGAAAATCCTACTCGAAGAAGGAGCTGGACAGCAATAAAAGTCTGGCCATAGACTATGTGGTGGCTCCTCCCCACATGGCTCACTACATAGAATACAGTACAAGAATCTACGACATCTACCTGAAATATATAAGTCCGGATGACATCCACGTGTATTCCATCGACGAGGTCTTCATCGATGCTACCACCTATCTCGCGACTTACAGGATGACTGCTCATGAGCTGGCAATGAAGATGATCCGTCATGTCCTTTCGGATACAGGCATTACAGCTACGGCAGGAATCGGTACCAACATGTATCTGTGCAAGGTAGCCATGGATATTGTGGCCAAGAAGATGCCACCCGATGAAAACGGTGTACGCATTGCCGAACTTGACGAAATGACTTATCGCAAATTGCTTTGGGAACACACTCCTCTCACAGATTTCTGGCGTGTAGGCAAAGGTATTGCCAACCGGCTTGCCCAGTACAATATCCTGACGATGGGTGATGTAGCCAGATGCTCTATAGAACATGAAGGATTCCTGTACCAGATGTTTGGAGTCAATGCTGAACTGCTTATTGACCATGCCTGGGGATGGGAACCAGTTACCATGGAATATGTGAAAGCCTATAAGCCTGAAAGCAAATCATTGAGTTCCGGACAGGTTCTCCAGTCGGCTTACACTACGGATATGGCCCGTAATGTGATACTTGAAATGGCCGACAGTGTGTCGCTCGACCTTGTGGACAAGAGGCTGCTCACTGACCAGTTGGTGCTTACCGTCGGATACGACATTGAATCATTGACCAACCCTTCAATAAGGGAGAAGTACCATGGTAAGATTACAACCGACCATTACGGCAGACAGGTGCCGGTCAATGCTCATGGCACCATCAATATTGAGGAGCCGACTTCTGCAGGCAGTATCATCTCCGAAAAAGTGGCTGAACTGTACGGCCGCATAGTGAATCCTGTCCTACTCGTGCGCCGTCTTAACCTGTCGGTGAATCACCTCGTACATGAGGAGCAGTATAAAAAGCAACCTAAAATCGTCCAACTCGATCTTTTTACTGATTACGAAGAGTCAGAAAGACAGCGGAATGCTGACTTGGAAAAAGCTGAGAAGGAACGCAGACGTCAGGAAGCCATCCTGAGTATAAAGAAGAAGTTTGGTAAGAATGCCATCCTGAAGGGCATCAATTATGCCGATGGAGCAACCCAGAAAGAACGTAACCAACAGATTGGAGGGCACCATGAGTAAATATGACGACATAATCAACCTGCCACACCACGTATCGAAGAACAGGACACCCATGTCCATGGAGAACCGTGCCGCCCAGTTTGCCCCGTTTGCAGCTCTCACCGGTCATGACGAAGCGATAGCAGAAACAGCAAGGCTGACTACCCCCAAGAAACTCCTTTCTGATGATGAGATGGCAAGTCTTACAAGAAAACTCACCTGCGTCATTGAACAGGTGCCGGGACAGGAAGAATACACTTTCGTGCATTACGTACCTGATGCTCAAAAAGAGGGAGGCAAATACGTGTCAATAACAGGTACAGTCAAGAAATACGACGAGATGACAAGAACAATCACGTTATCGGACGGGAAAGTGCTTCTGATTGATAATATTCTGTCTATCAGAAGACATGGTACTCCGGAGTTATAACGAGTTATACCGAAGTTTCGTTCACCAAAATACGCAAAGACCCAGCAAGGATAAAAACTTATCCCTGCAATGAAAGCGTGATTGTCCTGTAGAAGCTGATGGCAAGACCACTCCTACTCACCTGTACTTGACTTATATATCAAGATTGCTATCTGTCTCTTCTGAAATCGTTCCGTTCATCTCCATTCCACCATACTTCCACGATGTAGAAGAAAAGACGGAAGACGAAAAAGACAATAACAGTATCAAAAATTTCATTCATACTCGTTCCATTTAAAATCAATACACATTAATAATCGGGATGCTCCTCGCCCGTGCCTTTTTAACGGTGTAGTATGTTCCACCTTTCCCACGGCCATCATAATAGGCAATGAGATATGAAGCATTCTCAACCATAAACTCGTCCCGGTCAAGGAAGCACCTCGGATAATAGCAGTCACTGAGCACAATTACCTTATCAGCCAGTTCAAGCAACCGTCTATAAACTCTTTTATCATAGATATTATATCTCTCTGCCTGGCCTTCAAACGGTATGGCTGCAGTCAGAGATATTCCGGGCAAATTACATTTCAGCGATTGTACCAACTGTGCTGCCATCAGATCTATTCCCAAAGCAAATCCGGAAATGAAATTCCTGATGCCATGGTCATAGGCTTCGGATATTGCTGAGGTAAGGCGTTCCTGAATAAATTCCCTTTGGGAAAAGTCATAGAACCGATGTCCTGTAAAAGCAGCTGAGACTGTCCTGTCAAATTTCAAATCATTCATAATTGTCATTTTAGTACGTATTTATAGCTTGTTTTGGCAAGGAAGATGCCGTTGGTCACATGAGCTCCGGCCTGTTCTAATTGGGAGACATAGGCATTAAAGGATGCACCCGTTGTGACTACATCATCCCAAATGCAGACCTCCTTGTTCTTGAAGAAATCAGCATCAATCTCAATGTTGTTCTGCTCATTTATCCGTTTGGCACGCTCTTCCTTTTTTATCTTTGTTCCATGGACTGCAGTACGTTCACCGATGACACTCACATGAGAGAACCCGTCAATGGCTCCGGAAAACTTGCATACAAGCTCGGAAAAATGTCTGTTTCTCATTTCGTTACGTTCCGGACTACTTGCAGGGATGCACGAGAATACCACATTGCATATCTTACGGCCAAACTTCTTTACAAGGAACTTTGCCACGCATTTGGCCACCTCCAGGTGGTTGCGGCCATCCTTGTAGTCATAGACAATCTGACGGTCAAAAACTGCGTCCATTCCTATGTTCTTGATGCGTGAAGGAAAATATCGCAAGAAACTAATCAGTTCCTTGTCTTCCTGACCTTTGATGTAAACATTCACTGTGTTCATACTGCACTCTGATTTTGTTTCCCTTTTGTTAAGTCCTTTCGGACTGTGATCGGGAAGTTTTTTCTGTTTTACAAAGTGCAGACAAACCAATACAGCAAGTCTTCAGTGGACAATACTCTTTTCAAGGAAAAGGAAGATTGTTTACTAAGAACGACTTGCCAATTTGGTGATGGATGCAACAACTTTGCAGAAAAAAGTTCGCTGAATCACAAGTAGGAATGAAGACACAATGGTTAAAATACTAGTATATAGGAACTTTATAACTGAATACAATCATTATAACTGTCGGGTGGGAAATGTCCTGCACCGCCAACAGCAAGTACGGCATCAAGGAGCTCTCCACTATCTTTGATAGCGGAATGCTCCTGCCGTACTTTTGACAGAGGGATGTTCTGGCTATAGTCGATCCACTCGACCATGGACAGAATATCTCTATGGCAAACTGTTTGCGAATGCGGACATTGGCGTGGGCGAAGAGTAAAAAAAGTTCTACAAATAACGTTACAGATTCAAACATATATCAGAACTGACTACGTCTTATAAACAGGAATTTTGGCTATGGAATAACAACCAACGACTTTTCAAGGAATATATTCACTACTTTCCAACCTGGAATGTAAGTATTAAAAGAGGTAATCAACCGTCAGCATACTCGATCTTCAAACAGTCCACATCGGGGCTTCCCGATATGGTCTGTTTGAATTATAACTATATCAGTCTATGTCATAACCTATCACACAATCATCATTGATAAGCAGATAATAATAACCGTTACCACAATTTCGGTATTCCTTGCTGAATCCGGCTATCATATCACCATTCTCTTTCGGTTCACACCAAAGTGTCCCGTCATAACCGCAAAAGTCAAACCTATAGCTTGAATACTTCTCTTTCTTTTTGAAGGCTTCCCTGAAGCATGCCATCACCATGTAGCCGCAATACTTCTCGATGGTGCTCAATCTGATACATTTTCCGTCAATACCTGTTCCTGTGGTTATATGGTTCTCGTAAAGGGATTTTGTCAAATCCGCACCTGCAATCCTGCGCAACCAATCATTTGTATGTGTGGCAAGTCTGGCAAGTTTCTGGTATTTGAGAATCATCTTCTTTTCTGCCTCTTCTTCATTTTCAGTGGTCGGATAATAGACTTTCTCAATGCTTGACCAGGCATTGAAAACATAACCTCGTTTGCGTTTACCTTTTGCAATAATGCCAATCACTCCCTCTCCGTCACTGCGGTTAATGAACAACTTTCTACGTTCTCCACTAATTCTGACATACAATGATGTGGGGTTCTTTTCGTTGCGAAGATACTCTTCTGCCGGATGAATCTTTTGTACTTCCATATCTATAAGTATTAAAATTAATCATTTCCCTTTTGTGAAATCATGACAATTTCAAAGGGCTTCAAATTTTCACGCTCCCGATACTGTGAGACATGGAAGATAAGACAAGTAAATGGCTGTAGATTTGTATGGAATACCCAAATCTCTGATTTGCGGAAGGTTGCCATACCAATCTGAGACACATTAGAGAATCGGTACTTGGCGTTCGGACATTCACAGTAATTTTGCGGTGAAAATCTGACAAGCCGTGAATTGTCAGCATACAAAAAGCTTATGAAATATGCTTTAATCAATTACAAGAAGGCGAATTTAGATTCAACTATAAAGGGTTTATTTCATTTGTCTATCAATGATTTAGAGAATTATCTTTCATTCATCCAATGTCCACATGTATTCATGTCCACACGTTTACATATATACACCTATACAAGTGGACTTATATACATGTTTACATATAACCATGTATTCACGTCCATATGAATACATGTATACAAAAAGCCACCACCAAATCATAAGACTTGATGATGGCTCAAAGCTATATAAGACAATATCAATTGACGTAGGCGTAATTTACGTTGAAATAGGTGTCAGAAACCTTTGCAGTCGTAATGACCATTGACCTGTCTGAGTTCGTGAAACAGTATTCAAGTGTTGCCTCGTTCGCCGGAACAATCAGAGAATAATGTTCCTTCAAATAGTCGATAACCAGACGGCTATTAGCTATCAGCTCTGTATCTATTACCGAATACAATTCCCCATTTGAAGCATAAAAGCTATATAGGATACCCTCATTACCGTTGCCGGTTTTGTAAGTGAGTTGAATAGAACCAGCTATTGTTGCCTCCGATACAAGACCATATCGCTTCATTGAAAACTCCATATAGTTCTTGACCTCGTCTATGGTTGAACTTTCAACATGATAAGGCTCCGTCCATACTTTCAACTCCGGCTGAAGCTCTTCAACATCATCCAAAATGTTGTCTTTGCCACAAGAAGTTAATACCAATGGTACTGCCATTAGGAATACTACAATGGCAAATGAGAAGTATTTATTCATATTCATAATATTTTGATTGTTATTGACTTGAATATATCTGTGTATTCACGTGTACGTGTAAACATGTATATATTGCTACACGTACACATACCTATACGTACACATGGCTACGTGTATACACGTTTACATTACATCATTGATGCTTTTGGACTTGACTTTCCGAGCCTTGCCATGCTTCGCCTCGTATGCCTCGATGCCCTGTTTCATCACATACTCCATAAAGGCACGTATAGTGAAACCCTCCTTGTAAGCTATTGCCTGTACCTTATCTACAAGTTCCCTGGAGCAGATAAAGGAGAAATGCCGCCAGGAATTGTCCAGTTGCTCTTTACGTTCTGCCTTGACTGACCGTTTTTCCTGTTTCGGAATTGGCTTGGTCTCGGGTGTTTGTTCTACTGTTTTATTGTCAGGGCTGATAGCAGCACTGCCCAAAATATTGCCAAGCAGAATGTCCATATTGTTTTTTGCCATAGTTGTTATTGGTTACGTGAAAGAATTTCCTCCGTAAGTGCAAGATAATCCTTTGCACCGTTGGAATTTAAATCATACTCGAATATACTTTTGCCACTACCGGCTGATTCAGCCAAGGCGATATTCTCACGGATGCGGGTATTCATGGTGATACTTTCGTAACGCTCCTTTACAGCCTGTTCCACTACCTTGTTCAGTTTACGATGATTGAATCTGGCGATGAACACACCTCCCAGGCGAAGCGACGGTTTGACACGTTGCAAGGTGGTGACAAATGCGTCAAGCATCCTCATGCCTTTCAAAGGAAGCAGCTCCGGTGTCATCGGTACGATGATCTCATCAGCCGCGATAAAGGCATTGGTAGTGACAATACCAAGAGAAGGCGGACAGTCAATCAGGATATAGTCATAGTCTTTCCTGAGCGGTTCAAGCAGACGGCTGAGCAGTTGCTCTCTTGCCAACAGATTGGTCAGAGCTATTTCCGCACTTGCCATTTCAAGGGAAGAAGGGACAAGGTCAAGATTCTCCCGGATATGTTTTACAGGCAAAGGAACACCGTTTACCAATGAATCAAAAATGCTCGTCTCAATTTCATCCTCATTAGGTATGAAATACAGTGTCAGGTTTGCCTGTCCGTCAAGGTCTATAAGCAGGACTTTCTTGCCTTTCATTGCCATACAAGCCCCGATAGAGGCGGTTGAAGTTGTCTTTGATACGCCACCTTTATGGTTGGCGAAAGTGATGATTTTCTGTGCCATACTATTTGTTTTTATGTTTATATGTTTCAATGTGTTCTTGTATTCCTGTTTACACGTGTACTTGTCCACATGTATCAATGTATACAAAGGTAAATGTATGATATACAAACACCTACCAATGTCTCCTAACAGTTGAAAACAGTCAGGGAAAGTATCAGGGTCATAATAATATGACTTCATCTTTGCTCACTAATCGTTGTGCTCCGCTGATTAACCGTACAAGAAGTTGTTCGTTATACACTGCCACAATTATTCCATGGCTACAGCCCCTGCATGGGGTTATAAGTTCGCAAGATGCTCCAATCAGTTCTGCGCTGTACCTGTCCATATTATCTTGTTTTTATGCAAGGACACGAGACTTGCCTCATGTCCTTGCGGGTATGTTATTCGAATGTAAAAGGGTGGATGTAGAAATAGGTCTCTTCGCTTTCGTATTCATAGCTATTGATAAAATCCACCATTTCTTTTTCACTGCGGTCTCCCTGTCCAATACCGGTCTTTGATGTCCATTCAGCTATGGCATCCTCAATGGTGTCAAAAACATCCTCACATGCATCCTCGAAAGGTTCGCCGTATGAACTCACACAACATTCTTCGGGAAAGAAATCCCCCTCGTCATGGGTATAGAACAAATCACATCCACTTTCGCAACATCTGTATGAAATACTCAGTTCATCATTCAATATCCGGTTTATTTCAAAGAAGAGTTCGTTACAGGCATCCCATGCGGTTTCTGTCTCAAATGAAAGAAGGAAATAATCATTCTCTTCGTCTTCTTCATATTCAGCCCAATAGATATGTCCTCTAACACTGATTTGCTTTTTCTCATAGTCAATGCCGTAATGCTCGGCAAGCTTGAACAGCCTTATATCCTTACTATCCACTTCCATGTCCTGAAAGGTAGTCCACAGGTTATTTACTGCTTCACGTGTCCCAGTGACCTTATAGGTCGTTGTTGCTAAATTTGCCATATCATTGAATTTTAAAAGATTACCACTCCGTATAATAACTCTGGTCGTTGTTCTCGCATTCCTCAGCCCATTCTTCATCGGTGAAGTCACTGTGCAGACATTCATCACTGCAATAGTAGGCTACTCCCATGTCAGCACAATACCCGGCACGCATCAGTCTGCCACACTCTGAACATCTTCTGCAAGCCCTGTCTGTGTCCCACCAGAAGTCAGTGAAAGACTCGGCTATGACATCCTCACTGGTGTTCTCGTCCCACTTGTCAAGGTAGAACTCTGCAAACTTGTTCAACTCCGGCTCTATGTAGAGCATCTTTTCAGTACCGCCAACAGCCTTGGTCAGTCGGCTCAGGATTGATTGGATTGTCGTCATAATATCATCTGTTTTTTTTCTTCCCTCTCGTAGATCAACTACTTCGGGAACACATATAAATTTTGTTGCACCAAGAAGGTGTCGGGGCTGTCTCTGCAAGGTTTTGCTCCAAAATACTACCCGCAGGTGTGGAGATTTTGCGGCAAAGCGAAGCCCTGACCTTGCTGATGACAAGACCGGACAATTACCTTCGCAACGGAATTTATGCCAGTTCCCCGAAGTCGGTGTATGAGGAACGAATCTCGGCAAAGAGAAGTATAAGCATAAAAAAAGCGACCCGAAGGCCGCTCTATTGGAGAGAAGAAAGGATTTACTTGCCCTTCTTGGAGTTCTTCTCCTGAGCTGCTGGAGTTTCCTCCTTTTCAACAGCTTCATAGAACCTGGTGGCTACAAATGCCACTCTGTTGCGCTTGACACCGTCGGCATCCTGCCACTCCTCCGGCTTGAAATAGCCTTCAACCGTGAGGAGTGCTCCTTTGACAAGGCGGTCAAAGGATGTAGTATTCTCATTCTTGCGCCATGTCTCGACGTTTATGAAAGCGGAAGTGCGGGTTGTTTCCTCGCCTGATTTCTCAGTGCGGCTGATTGCCAAAGGGAAACGTGCAACGCTTGCGGTTGAGAACTGATGGATGCTTGCATCCTTACCTACAAAACCAGAAACTACGAAAGAATTTTCCATTTTCTTCATAACATTGAAATTTTAGAAGTGAAACATTTATTTTTTACGTTGCCATCAAAGTTGGCAAGGATAGCAATCAGGCAAGTAATTACCGAATTATTTCACCGTCAGGCAGGAAAAGTTTTCCGAAAAGCTGCAGCTGGAAAAGTTTTTGAAAAAATTCAGGGAATAAGGTTCTGGTACTTGCAGTATGCGGCTTGCACTAACTTCGCAACAGGAAAAAGTAAGTGTCACGGCTTCGTCCAAAATGAGATGTGAAGGGAATGGCCTGATATTCTTGTGTCTGGTCATGGTAAAGAATGCTGTTCTCATAGTCAGACTCGACAGGTTTCACAGATCCATGGCAAGCAATCCGGACATAGTGAAAGCGATAACTCCCAAACTTCACCATGAACCCGGCATAGCATAGCAAGAGAAATACGAAACTCCGCACTCTGCATAAAAAGGTCTGAACACGGAAGCTATTCAAGAGGATGGAAGCCAGAGGTGAAGCACAACAAGGCTGATGCCACTCATGTGAGTGATGAAAAGGTGCAAAATCAGCAAGGAGAAAAAGAAAGGCAATGCCTATCAGTCAAAGAGCGGACTTCTGTCCTACTCTGGCTTACTGCAAGTTTAAAGTTTAGATTTACCCATGTATATATACATGTATTTTAAACTTTGGTTACAAACCTGAACAGGTTTATAAAAAGACTGACGAACAATTCATTGCGAATAGAAATATCATATGAGAAAGAAAATGGGAACTACATTTTCTCCTTACTGAAGCACCGACAGACAATGCACAACCATGTAAATATTCTCATAAAGTAGTTAACAGCCCGGATAAAAGAATTTGATAATATAAAGTCGGCAATAAATCGGTTTTATTGCCGACTTTATATTATCCTAGCAGAACAATGGAATCATTTTACAAAGAGTAAACGTAAATGGTAAGACAATGTTTTATGGTGTGATTTCAGATTGTTGATCGAGAAATATTTACCTCTTCATATTAGGAAACAGTCAAGCAGATAGGTGTAGTTTCGTTAATAAGAGATTCTACTTAATTTCTTAGTCATTTGCGGGATACTTTTAATACTATGCTTTTACAACACAAGAAAAATACCTCATATATTACATAATATGATGAATTCATAATGGTGTTACTTAATATAGAAAAACACACTAAAGAATGATTAATTGCTCAGAACTTATATATAAAGTCGGCAATAAAGTTGGTTTGTTGCCGACTTTATATTATATTTGCACTGCAATGAGTATTGACGAGAAATATAGTATTAAACAGAGCATATTGAATTATGCTCGTACTTACGGACGGATTGAAGTGCCTCAATTAGTATCAGTATTGGGGATAAAGACCAATACCGCCCGCCAGTATCTCTGTACCTTAACCAAAGAGAACAAGATAGCCCGTACAGGAAATGGTGAATACATGCTTACAGATAAACAGGTGTTCTCATTTGCTCCAACAGAAACACTGAGAAAACTATATGTCGGATTGAAAGAGAAATTGCCATTCACCGATTTCTGCATCTACGATGGCAGCATCTTCACCACACTACAACATCACGTCTCTGTGAACCATGCTATTTATGTCGAGACCAACCGGGATGCTGTAGATTCTGTTTTTTCTCTGTTGAAGGATTCAGACATGCCCGTTTATAAGCAACCGACAGCAAAGTTCATGTACGACTACGTAAACATGCATGAACCATGCATCATTGTAAAGATATTTGTCACTGAATCTCCAGTAAATAAGGTTGATGGGATGGTTACTCCTACCATCGAAAAGCTACTCGTAGATATACAGAAAGACGAAGACTTTGATTATATGCAGGGCACGGAAATCACTTATATGTATCAGACCGCCTTTGATTTGTACACAGTCAATACTCCCAAAATGCTCCGATATGCAAAACGTAGAGGAGCATACGATAGTACTTATTCATTAATAGAACAATCACAAAAATATGATAAATAAAGAATGCTTTACAGCAAGATGGATTGAAGAAAAATCCAAGGAGCTAAACTATCCGGACAAAAATATCATTGAAAAGGTCATCCATGCCTTTTCATTGCTGGACATGTTGGCGGCTTCAGGTTGCCCATTTCATTTCAAAGGTGGAAGCAGTCTGATGCTTCTTTTAAAAGAACAAAGACACAGGCTGTCTATAGATATTGATATAATATGTCCTCCAGGTACTGAAATAGAAGAGTATCTGCAATCATACAAAGACTATGGCTTTATTGACTATAAGCCGATAGAAAGAATTCAGCGTGGAACAGACATACCAAAATCGCATTCCAAATTCTTTTATCAAGTGGCTTTCCTTGATGGCATAGACCGAAAAGAAACCATCCTGCTGGACGTTCTAAATGAAGACTGTCACTACAACGAAGTCGTGACTTTACCTGTAGAAAGCCGTTTTATAAAGACAGAAGGTGAACTGAATTATGTAAAAGTACCATCCATTGGAGATATTCTCGGAGACAAGCTTACGGCGTATGCACCCAATACAACAGGTATTCCATATATCAAAAATGGTAAGGATGCCAGCATGGAGATCATCAAACAGCTATATGATATAGCCAGACTGTTCGAGAAGACAGAGGTCCTTGAAACAACGACAAAATCGTTTGTACAAATTGCAGAAGTTGAACTCTCATACAGGCATTTGCCAAACAATCCAAAACTCATTTTCGATGATATCAGACAGACTTCGCTGTGTCTGGCAACAAGGGGAAGTGAAGGAAACGGACAATTTGATGCACTACAACGTGGTATACAAAGGATCAAATCCTTCATGTTCAATGGCGGTTATTTCATTGACGATGCGATTAGAGACGCAGCACGCGCAGCCTATATCGCCACAATGATAGAGACGGGCAACACAATAATAGAAAAATACGACGGTAATCCTGCCACCATAGGCTCCCTGGATATAGCACCCACACTTCCTTCGCGACTGAATAAGCTGAAAAGGACTTCTCCTGAAGCCTATTACTATTGGGCAAAGACCAGCCATCTATTACAACAGTTGTAACTATAAACAGAAATACAATTTCAGCAAGGAGAAAAAGACCAATATAGCCCTCCATCAACCAGAACAGCATTCTGACTGATGGAGGGCTTTCTACAAGTTTAAAGTTTAGATTTACCCATGTATATATACATGTATCTTAAACTAAACTTACTTGACTGATTCAGCCATACAACAGGATAAGCCATTGAGTTTACAAGTTTAATAGAACTCATATATGTATATATGAATTGATAAACTTATTTATAAACTTCATCCCTAAGCAGAAAGTAAGTTCTTTATTCCTTTGCTAAAAAATCATGTAGCATAAATTTCTACCATATGCAGGATCAACATAACGTACATCTTTCTGAGAATCTGAAAACCTGTATATATGTGAATACCTTTTTCTCCTTGCTGAAATAATTGGCGACTAAATAAACACAGATGAGATATTGAGAAATATTTTCGATACATATTATGCGAAATAATTGATAATTACCTAATTTTGCAAAATATAGATGCATATTAGAGATAAATTCATTCGCATCTGTGTTATTAAATATTAAACTCTAATAAAATCACATCTAAATCAGGAAAGTGATGAAAAAATTGAAACTTATAAGAAAATCAGAACCGTTCATATTTCCAAATGGATAGAAACGTAAAATTTAATGGCTCAAATATGATTCAATTAGCTGTATCAAATTGAGCATCAGACTGTTTATATAACTGTGTGGGTAAATAGCTGAATGATGAAGACTCAACCAGCAATTACGCATTCAGATTGCTGGTATATAATGCAAAACACTGATAATCAATTATATAAATCATTTTCACAAGTAAGTGGAAGTAATGGCTCAAATACGAGCCAAATAGCCATTAATTATCTGACAATCAACCATATAACAAATGTGTATTGGTAAGTAACTTGTGAAAACAAAAGAAAGCAACATTTATATAGTACATAATAAACTGATTTACAACTACTTAAACTCCTATTTCCAACAATAAAATCATGGCTCAAATACCATTCCAATACAACCCAACTAACTGACATACAGATTACTAACATCTTTGCATCGGGAAGTAAGTGCTTGATTATCAAATAGTTGAATTGATTATAATCGATTAATATGGCGCTCTTTACGGGCGCCTTTTTTTGTTGCTCAAGTATCATTGATAATCGTTGCTAAGCCTTTTTACACCATTTTTTGTACCTCCTGTGTACCTCACCACGAAAATCCGAGGATTATCGTTGGCAAGGTCGTGGAGAACTTTTACGCCATTTTACGGGATTTTACGGAGTTATACAAAAATATTGGAGAAATAACATGAGTAGCAACATTGAAATCAGACGAATCTGTGCGTGGTGCAAGCAAGAATTCATTGCGCATAAAACAACTACAACCTGTTGTTCGCACAGATGTGCAAACCTTCTGTATAAACAGAAGAAACGTGAGGCTTCTATTAAGGCTAACAACCAAATTGTCGAAAAAGTCATCAAGGAAAAGCCGATTGAGAAGATCAGAGACAAGCCTATTCTTACTTATCACAGAAGCTGCCACATACATTGGAGTAACTCGACCTACTCTTTATGGCTATCTGAAAAGAGGTGAACTAAAAGCCACCCGACTTGGATATAAATTTCTATTGAAAAAGGAAGATATTGATAACTTATTCAATAAGCCTATAGAATTTAAGATTCCGGTCAGAGATAAACCTTCCATTAATGATTTCTACACCACCGCTGAAGTCAAGGAAAAGTATGGAGTAAAGGATTCCTGGATATTTCACATCGCTAAGGAACATAATATTCCACGAACCTTTCACCGTGGAAAAACCTATTGGAGCAAAAAGCATATTGATGACTACTTTGCAAAGAAAGCTCCAGATCCTGAAATAAAGGAATGGTACAGCACACAAGACATGCAGGAGAAGTTCGGCATGACGCTGACGGCCATCTATTCTTTTGTATCCAAGAATACTATTCCCAAAAAGAAAGTAGGCATCATGGTGTACTACTCCAAGAAGCATGTAGACATTGCCAAAGGTCTCATCGCTCCAGAAGAGCCCAAATACTACACCATTGCAGAAGCGATGGAGCGGTTCAATCTGACACGGGATCAACTCTACCATTATGTGAAATACCATAATATCCCCCGTATCAAGGTCGGTAAATATACCAAGATTCTGCGGGCAGAGCTGGACAAGTTCTTTGAGCCTCCAAAGATAGAATGAGCCGAAAGTTATTTTCCGGTGATAAATGCCACCAATAGAACACCTAGTTTATTTGCAACAAAAACAAGTATTAATCAAAAAACAATATAGCTATGACACTTACATGCACCAACGTAACTCTGAGACAAAAGCCATTGCGTAACGACCGCATATCTCTTTATCTGGATTATTACCCAGCCATCCGCAATCCTTACACGATGAAGATGAGTCGCCGGGAATTCCTCGGCATCTATATCTATGCCAAGCCCAAGAACGAGCAGCAAAGAATGTTCAATCAGGATATGCTGAACAAAGCAGAGGCAATCCGCTGTATCCGTGTCCAGTCGCTTATCAATGAAGAATTCGGGTTTCTGGACAAGAACAAGCAAAAGGTAGATTTCCTCGCCTACTTCCGGACAAAGGCACGGGAGAAGTATGAGAAATGGGATTGTGTTTACAACCACTTTGAGAAATTTGTCGGCGGCAAATGCACCTTTGGTGATGTCACTGTGGAACTGTGCGAGAAGTTCAAAGATTACCTGCTCAAATGCAAACAGATCAATCATCCCAATGCTTATATCTCACGCAATTCGGCAGCCGGTTATTATTCGACGTTCCGTGCCTTATTGAAAATAGCCTATAAAGAGAAGATGCTGCGTGAGAACTTGAACGACTTTCTGGAAAAGATAGAATGGAAAGAGGTCAAGAAAGAGTATCTGACACTTGATGAAGTCAAGAAACTAGCGGCTACGCCATGCAAGATTCCTGTCTTGAAACAGGCCTCCCTGTTTGCCTGCATGACCGGCCTCCGTATCAGTGATATTCTGAAGCTGGACTGGCGTGATTTTGAGGTCGGGCCGGACCAAGGCTACTATATTCGTATCTGCACCGAAAAGACGGAAACCGAGGCTACGCTCCCCATTAGTCAAGAGGCACTGGAATTATGTGGCGAATGGGGCACCGGAAAAGTCTTCAAAGGCTTAACCCGCTCCATGACCCATCATCCCTTGAAACAGTGGATTGCCGAAGCCGGAATCAGAAAGCACATAACCTTCCACTGCTTTCGTCATTCATATGCCGTCATCCAAATCTCTTTAGGCACAGACATTTACACAGTATCGAAGATGCTGACACACAAGAATGTCACCACCACTCAAATCTATGCTGATTTGGTTAATTCAAAGAAGCGAGAGACGGCGAATAAGATTTCGTTGAAATAGTATAAAGTTCTGTAACGTAAGAAGAGTCCGACTAGGTTTTGACCCCATATCGGACTCTTCTTTTTTATTCTATCGTGGCATAGATGGCATAGAAATAAGTACCATATCGAGGACAAATGCTGCCACTTTCTTGGATTTATAGTATGGTATTAATGAAACGATATATATTTGTGCACAAACGATTAGCAAATATCACTATGAATCAGAAATGTATTGAACATATAACACTTTATTCCCTTGTATTGGTAGGTACTCTTGTTGTTGGCGTTTTAGTTCGTCAGTATGTTTTATCCAAGGGGGTTGACGATTTCAGTAGTAGTGTTGCATTTTTTGCAACAGTAATTGTCTTGATGGCAATCTATGCCAGTTTACAGACAACTTTCAATCAGTTTCTGCTGCCACGCATAGAAGCTTTTCTATTGCGTTTCTCTGCTTTTCAAACGAAATGAAAAATTACAATGATACCGTTTCTGTTCCTGAAGCCCCTACAATCAAAGATTCAAACCAAGCTACGACTGATATCATTGAGTCAGATCCTACCGCTAAAGAAACAATCTCTGAACCCTCAGAATATGAAGTTATGCGAACCAACGCTATAGCAAAAAAGAATCGTGCTACTCAAACCAGATTGGAAAAGGTCCTCAGCTATACGAAGCAAACAATGGTTGCCTATATGAGTGAAGAAGATCTCAACCGTTTATGTGCATACATCGTAGAATATAGTTCAGGCGATACCTTGCAGAAGATATCGCCTGTAACTGTTGACTCACAACTTAAAAGCATTGATATAATGCACTTTGGATGGAATATTGGTAAAGCGTTTAGTAAAAAGCGTATTAATACCGCTACTTTCATCAAGAATGTTTTTGCTCATACCCTCCATGACTTAGGAATATCAACTATTGAGCGTAAAATGTCGAATACAGAAACAAACTGTACAATTTTATTAGAAAGAAATTCCTCATAATTATCTATAAATAGAAGCATTTATACTATCATCTTCTTAATTTTACCTTTTAATAAGTCTATGAAGTTTCTAAACGAAATACCGTGTTCTGCTATGACATCTTGAGGAACTATCACTTGGTATCCTCCTGCTATATGCACTTGACTATCATTATCCAATGTCGCATCTTTTAATCGACTATTCAATTCTCCAATGTTTGGGATAAACATAAGATGACATTCAATCTGTTCAAAAGGAGGATACTCATGCTTACGAGCTCGCTCTAGAAATGATGTCATATCAGCAGCACAAAGAGCATAATGCTCTTTGTCTTGATAAGAAGTTCTATGCTGTAAGGTTGTCATCAAAACAGATCTATCAGAGGACCATCTAGATTTCACTTCTATATAATAGACTGGTAAATTGTTAATTTTCAAAATTAAATCTTGTCCACCTTGCTCATTTCTTACTAAAGGAGCTTCTAACGTATTTCCATTCAAAATATCATTAAGTTCTTTTTGTAATATTTCTTCTACAATAGCTCCAAGTTTTTTCTTGAACTCGATGTCATTATTCTCTCGTTCTTCCTTCTCTAAAGCTTCCTTACCTAGCGTAACAATACGATCAAAATTAGGATCTTCTGCAAGAGCTGCAATTTTTTGTAATTTTATCTCATCTTCTACCTTCATAATAGTAAAAATACTTTCTTGGCTTTGAGGACTATCTATTACAGAAAGCATTAAATACGGACGTATTTGATTGATTATTGAAAACAAATTTCTCCAAATATGTCCATCCTCTGGATTGTTAAAACGCTCAATAATCTCTAAATATTGTTTCCGATGACTATCATTCGCAATAGTTCGTCTCCCATCATCTCCTTTAAATGGTTTTTGGATTTCGTCTGCTAACTCTTGAGCTTTCAATTCGTTTACCTCAATAAAGTAAGGAGCAAATTCATTATCAACTAAATCTTTTTCTATTTTTTCAATGTTATTATTGCATATCTCATTATACAGTCCTTTAAGACGTTTTGGTATACCGAATTCTTCTTTCTTAAGTTGGGATGCATATTTATATGTACCCATCTGATTGGGGTATACTTGGTAATTTCTAAGAAAATTTTGAGTATCTTTAAATTTAAACAATTCCTCAACTATCTTCAATATCCAACTTGTTTTACTACTTTTATCAGTATCTAGGGTAAAACCAAGCAAGGCATCATGCAATAAAGCATTATAACATTTTCGTACATCAAGTACTTCTTTCGCAACTTCTTCAGTGTTGTCTGGATAATAATCATAATATTCAGAAAGCAAATTAAAACATCTTTCAGGAAATCCTCCATAGCTATTTGCTATAAGTAATTTATATAAATCCATAATAGCACGAACTTCTTCATAAAGAAATTCGTTTTTTAGAATGCTGATTTATATCTACGGGGACTCCAGCAATTAAAGAATTTCTAAGGCTGTCATCATATAAAGTTAAACTTTCAAAATAGCTTCCAAGAGCAACACATGCTTCTACATTACCAAAATTACTAGAACCTTCCTCTACTATATCTACAAAACGAGAATGCACAAATTTTTTAACAGACTCTGGTACTAATGTTCTAAGAATTGCTTTCATCTTGTTTCCAAAGTTAGCAGGTTTAACCAATTCTTTCTGAATGCATAAGCTATATTCCTCATTCGGAATTATAGGCTTATTTAAATAATCAGCATGCCCATTATTCTTAAAATAGTAGCAAAGTTTATGTAACCAATCTAGATCAGATTCAGTAATAGTTGTTTCTTGTATCAAAGAAACAAGGCTATCTATAGAAATGATATGCAGATTCTCTGCTTCATTATCTTCATACCATTCATTTATTACTTTACTCCAGAATAATAGTTCTTCGTTCCTAGGGAAATAAGGACTGAAAAACAATGAAAAACGCCAGCAAACGATAACAAATAAAAGTCTAATAATCAATATATTAAACAATGTTAGCAATCTACGCTAACATTGTTTATTTTCACGGTTTTGCATATTTTTGTACCCCGAAAGTACCTGTTGACTCATTAGAGTAATTTTTCACTAACAACGTGTGCGAAGTACAAAAGGTATTTACACATCATTACACACCTTTACACACTATTTCGCAGCGAGTTTTGGAGAGTAAAATATGGGTAACAAGGTAAGAATTGAAAGAATCTGTGAATTTTGCGGGAAAACTTTCATAGCAAAGACCTGCAAGACACGTTTCTGTTGTAAGGCTTGTAACGACAAGTATTACAAGGAGTTAATTAGAAGTGACCGCTATAATGCAGTCACAAAAGAAGTGAAAGAGGAAAAGAAGAAAAGAATCCGTCTGGCTGTGGATGAACTGGAAGTTATACAGGCGAGAGAATTTATCAGCCTGAAACAACTCGCCATTTATCTGGGGGTAAGCCGAAAAAGTATTTATACTTACATGCGGATTTATGAAATTCCATTTTCACAAATTGGTAGTAGAATTATTGTTAAACGCAAAGAGGTTGAAACGGTTATGATGAATTTAAAAAGCGTAAAAACAATGCAAGAAAGACCTGTTAAGTCTACAAAAACAATTACTGATTTCTACTCTGCAAAAGAGATAGAAGAAAAGTACCAGATTTCTTATAGCAGACTTTATGTGATTGCTAAAGAAAACAACATTCCTTCAGCTACTCTTTCAGGAAAGAGGCTGTTCAGTATGGAACATATTGACCGCTATTTCAGGAAGTTGGGATATAAGGAAGCTGAAGAAATAACAGAGTGGTATACAATCGAACAGATCCAGAAAATCTACAAGATGACGGTAAAGGCCGTACACAGCTTTACCTCAAGGTATAAAATTCCCAAGAAAAAGGAAAAGACCGGGAATACTACCTTGTATTCCAAGAAACATGTTGATGAAATCAAAAATGCCCGGATTGGAGAGGACGGATATATAACCGTCCCCGAAGCTTGTGCATTGTTCAATGTAGATCGTGACACTATCTACAACAGATGCAAATGGTACAACATTCCCAAGAAGACAAAGGGAAAGAATGTCATTATAAGCATTGAAGGACTCAGAAAGGTGTTTGGTACAGGAAACATTGCCGTAAATAATGTTAATGAACCTGCCATAGCCGCACATGAGTAAACGGCAATCTATGACAAACAACGCTAATGTATCACCTATCAAATCCGAATTATCATGATTTCAAAAGTATATCTTAGAAAAAAGAAAATAAGTAAGGGAAGAGTTTCATTATATCTTGACTTCTACCCTCCTATTCTCATTCCTGGAACTAACAGAACAACACGCCGCTATTTTCTCAATGTACATCTTCCGGAAAAGCCCAAATCATTTGCGGAACGTGAACATGTAAAAAGTATTTATGCAGAAGATGGAAATATTCCGTCTGAGAGTACTGGAGCAGATAATAAACGAGAAATTCGACTTTTATGATAAGATTGTTGAGAAAACAGATTTTCTTGATTATTTCAAAAATGAATCACTCAAACACAATAAGAAGTGGATTTATGTGTATCAGCACTTTGCTGCCTTCACCAACAACAAATGTACTTTTGCAGATATCAATGTGGCTCTCTGCCAGAGATTCCGTTCCTATCTGCTGAATACGGCTAAACTGAGAGACGACAGTAAAAAGCTGAAACAGAACTCGGCTGCGGGATATTTTTCCACATTCAGAGGAATGTTGAAAGAGGCCTATAAGAAACGGATGCTTAAAGAGAATATCAATGATTTTCTTGACAGGATTCCAGAAGAGGAAACAGAAATCAATTATCTGACAGAACATGAATTAGGACTGATCATAAATAATGAATGCCCTATTCCGGTATTGCGAAAGGCTATCATTTTCGCCTGTATAACAGGCTTCAGAAGAAGTGACATACTTGCTTTGAAGTGGGAGGACATCAAGGAATTGCCCAAAGGCGGATGGTGTGTATTTAAACGTATGCAGAAAACAAAGAACATGGCAAACGTTCCTATCGGAGACGATCTTATGGAAGTTATCGGGCCACGTGGTGAAGGACTCGTATTTAACGGACTGACCACATATATGCTGACCTATCCGATGAAAAGATGGTTCAAAAGCATAGGCATAAAGAAAGACTTGCACTTCCATTGTACACGTCATACATACGCTACCCTGTCACTGGCTCTCGGTACAGATATCATTACTATCAAGAATGTACTCGGACATAAACAGGAAAGTACCACAATGCGATATACCAAAGTCGTGAACCCATTAAAGGAACAAGCTGCAAAACGATTAAGCATTAATACAATCAGTCAAAACACGGAACAATATGAAAAAGGCAATTTCTAAAATCAATCCATTCCGATATGCAAAAAAGTTGCATATCGGTTATATCTGGCTAATAGCAGTACTTCTGCTATTAGTCGTTGGTGTTATCTGTTCAGGAGCAAAGGTGTATAAATACAGTCCCATACTCTCGGTTGTCTCCTACTCTTTGGCCACCATCAGTCTTATAGCGATAATTATTATGATAGTGCGGAAAATCTCCGATATGAAGATTCAAAGTGAACTGGACAAATATATTCTTGTGCTGAATGAGCATAAGGATGATCAGGAATGGTTACATAAAGAACTTACTTACGTTAATCTGAGGATATATAACAAGACAAACGGACATTTATACCGGTGCAAGAAAAAACTGCTGGAAGAATACAAAAATGAGGCAAACAATGAAAGTGTAGCCGAAGAGCTACTGATACGACTTAAAGAACAGGAAAACCGCCATCAACAGCAAATCGAAAAGATTGAGGAACTTCTCGTAAATGACCAGAAGCCATTACAGTATTATCTGGATGCAATAGAGAATAACGGCAATGATAATCCGGCCGATGACAGATCTACAAGATTATGCAAACTGTTTTCTTTTATTTATAATTATATCAGCACGGAATTGGACGATTGTCTCAAGCCCTATGAAATTGAATATTTTAAAAAGTATGCCTTTGCTCAAATTACAGGTATGCCAATAGAGGAAGATATACAATACCCGATTTCTGAAATCTACAGAATGTCAAAGACTGACTTGGGAGCTTTCATTCATAACCTCTATATAATGTGCCACTATTGTAGAACAGACCTAAAGAAAACCGATTTCTTCAATGGGTGCCAGAAGTTCATATCAGCTTCTTTCTGCACTGCCAATGTATTATTCAAGAACAGTACAAGATTGGCAACCAATTCCCGTATTGAGGCCATAAATATGAAAAAAAGCAATTTCTTCAGCGAATATCTGAAAGAAATCCAGTAGAAACAAATAAAATCCTTATTACTGAAGATTCCTGTAAAACTGAATTTAAAGTTTTATGGGAATCTTTTTTTATGTCAGCCGGATACATATAAATCATAGTATAAACACGCAGAATTACAGTATATTACATTGTAGTTGTTAAAAGTTTGAGGAAAGCATGAGGACCGCATGAGGAATTCATGAGGACATGCTTTTTTATCCATCATTTGCCATTCTTTTGCAGAGAAATCAAATTTTTACAAATGATGAAAAACGAAAACAATGTTTTTGGCAAAGTTACACATGATAACTTGCCGCAGGCTGTAGAGCACCTCATAAAAATGATGGAGGAACAGGCTCAGAATTCTAAAAATAACATGTCGGTGGAAGATGATGAGATATCCATCGAAGAAGTAAGTTCTCTTATAAAGAAAAGCGTGAGTACCATTTACCGGTATACTTGTCAAAACAGTATTCCTCATTCTAAGCAGGGCAATACACTCCATTTCTACCGGTCTGAGATTCTCGAATGGATGAAGATGCACAAGAAGAAATGTATTAATGAACTCTCTGATGAAGCACATATTGAGTCTTTCAGGGTATTAAACCGTGATTAACAGGTATGGGAGAAAGTAGAATAACTCCAAGTGGTATAATAAATGATGCTGTCAGCATGATAGGCAAAATGAACGACTCTTCATTTCCTATTGATGTTTTCCCCAATAAGATAAGAAACATCATTCTGAATATGTATGAGTACCTGGCATTTCCTATCGACTACACTGCGTGCAGCATGATGACAGCCATTTCCACTTGTATAGGCAATACACATATCCTTCATTTCAAAACGGGATGGGATATCAAGTGTATCATATATATGGCTCTCGTCGGAAGGCCGGGTGCTAATAAAAGCCATCCTCTGAAAACGGCCTTCGAACCTCTGTTCAGATTTGATAAGGAGCAGAAGGAAATATATAACGAAGAGTACAGAAAGTATGAATCAATAATGAGCTTGAGTAAAAAGGAACGTCTGGAACAGGGATTTGATATGTTTCCCAAGGAACCTGTGCGCACCAGATTTCTGGTTTCTGATATCACACAGGAAGCTATGGCAAAGTCTATATCAGAGAATCCGCGCGGCATTTGTCTTTACATGGATGAACTGCAAGGATGGATCAATAATTTCACACGCTATAACAAAGGTTCGGAAGAACAGTTCTACATATCACTGTTCAATGGGTACATGTATATTTCCGACCGCAAAATGAATACCAACAATATCATGATTGACTCTCCGTTTTCCAATGTGATAGGTACAATCCAGCCGGAAATACTTATCGATACATTCAAAGGAAGTAAAAGCAATAATGGTTTCCTTGACCGTATTCTTTTTGCCATACCTGAAATTCAGGATAAGCTATACTGGAAAGATGATGATATTGACATGAGCCATTTCAATGAATGGAACACGATTATGCAATCGTTCATCAGGATGAAAATAGAACATGATGAGCACGGAAACATAAATCCTACAAGACTGGAATATGAACCTGGAGCCAGACGAAAGATTATGGAATGGCAGCATCAATGGGCAGATATGTTGAACATGGAGGAATCGGATAAAAGACGCAGTATATACAGCAAATTTGAGACTTACATTCATAGATTCTGTCTGATTATACAACTGTGCAAATGGGTATGTAATGAAGGTGATAAAAACTGCATCGATCTTGACAGTGTACTGAAATCCATACGTCTGGTATCCTATTTTAAAAATACTGCCCTGCAGATATGCTCCATGATTGAAGGTGTGATGCTCACTCCCAAGCAGACAGAACTGTTGGAAAAGCTGCCGGATAAGTTTACACGTTCTGAAGGATTGGAAGTAGCCGTCTCAATGAACTGGAGTACCAGCACGTATGACCGTTTCCTGAAAAAAGCAACAGGAACTTACCTTTATCACGAATATGGAAATTATAAAAAAGCACAATGACAAAGTGATAAAGTGACAAACTAAGGCTGACTTTATCACTTTGTCACTTTGTCAATCACTAAAAACAGAAAATTATGGAAAACTTCAGATTTATATTGGAGCCGTACAACAGGCACCAGAGGAACAGATACACCTGCCCCTCGTGCGGAAAGCATCGTGAGTTCACCCGTTATATCGATACCCAAGGGGCTATCTCCTTTCCCGAATATGTAGGAAAATGTAACAGAATCAATAATTGTGGTTATCACTATACTCCTGCAATGTATTTTGATGAACATCCGGAATGTAAAGAGTACAATAAATCATTCCCTGTTGTAAAAGACAAGAACCCTGTTGTATGTCATCCAAGACTCCCTCCTGTACGCCGGCTTACCGACACATCTTTTATACCAGATGAAATTATGCAGCAGACAATGAAATGCTATGAACAGAATAACCTGTTTCTGTATCTTGCCAATCATCTGGGATATGAGTCAGCACTGCGTCTGATGAAGACTTACCATGTAGGTACCGCCAGGAAATGGGAAAATGCTACGGTATTCTGGCAAACAGACATATCCGGAAAAATAAGAACCGGGAAAATCATGCAGTATAATGCAGAGACAGGAAAACGTATAAAAGAACCATATGCCCATGTTTCATGGGTACATACAGAGCTTGATATACCGGAATTCCACTTACAACAATGCTACTTTGGAGAACATCTATTATACAACAGCAGAAAACCCGTTGCCATAGTGGAAAGCGAAAAGACCGCTATCATTGCTTCATTCTATATACCGGAATATATCTGGCTTGCAACGGGCGGTAAAAACGGATGCTTTAACGAGCAGAATTTTGACGTACTAAAAGGCCGGAATATTGTTCTGTTCCCTGATATCGGAATGACACAGGAATGGAAAGAAAAGTGTATGCAGATGAGAAAAAGAAACATCCGTACTGAGATTTCCGAGTATCTTGAAGAAAATGCAAATGATGTTGAAAGGGTGAACGGATACGACATTGCCGACTATCTTATAAGGGTAAAATCAGGTGAAGCCGTTCTCCAATCCATGACAAGAAAGAATCCTGCCCTAAAACTTTTGATCGAGACTTTCGACCTGGAGCTGTCAGGTTTCGGTACTCAATAAAACTACGTTACCCATATCCAACAATATTCAGGAAAAAACGGAATGACAAAAGGAATGTAGTTTTTTCGGTTGGCAAGTTTATGTTTTGGTAATACCAAAACCTCTGAATCCATCCGGGAAGTACCCAACAGGAATCAATTATAAACCGAAAAAAAATAATCAACAAAATGGAACAAAAAAGCAACAACAAGAATAAGGCTATCGGTGGCAGACCTCCTCTGGACAAAATGGAAAAACGTACAGAGATATTATCATTCAAATGTACCGTATTGGAGAGGCATATCATAAACGGTAAGGCCATGACAGCCGGTGTTACATTAGGTGAGTATATAAGAAATACGGCCATAAACGGAAATATAACAGCACGTCTTACACCTGAAGATGTAAAACTGATAAGGAGTCTTTCAGGCATGGCAAACAATCTAAACCAGCTTGCAAAAAACGCAAATACTTTCGGATATGTTTCAGTGTCAGAATCCGTATCAGAACTGGCTGATGAAATAGACAAAATCATTAAACTGATAAAGACATGATGGGAAAGATTATGAAAAGGAATGACTTCGGTAAGATTGTAAATTATACGATGAAAGGCAACAATAAATCCAAGCTGCTTGCTACCGAAGGTGTACGTTCAGACAGCAAACAGCATATAGCTGAAAGTTTCAGTTGTCAGGCAGGTTTAAATACAAGGATCAGAACTCCGGTCTATCATATATCATTGAGCTTTTCAAAGCAAGACTCCGGAAAATTGACTGACGACCTTATGGTAAAGATTGCCGGAGAATATATGGAAAAGATGAATATCAAAAACACACAATATATTGTTGTAAGGCATTACGACAGAGAACATCCTCATATACATCTTGTAATAAACCGTGTGGACAATGACGGTAAAACCATAAGCGACAGCAATGACCGCATAAGAAACAACAAGGTATGCAGGGAACTGACAATAAAATATGGCTTGTATATGCCGAAAGGTAAAGAGAATGTCAAGTATGACAGGCTTCGTGGCAAAGACAAGCATAAGTATGAAATGATGTTTACCATACGCAAGGCTTTAGAGAAAAGTAATAATTGGAACGAGTTTAAAAAGAAGCTGAGCAGAGACAAAATTCATTTTACCATAAGAACAGACAGCAAAGGTAAGCCATGTGGTATAGTCTTTTCACGTGGCGAATATACATTCAGTGGTTCCAGGATAGACCGTAGTCTGAGTTATTTTAAAATAGCTAATATGCTAAACAAATATGAGAACAGTCTGGATACATCGAACTGCTTAGGAAATACCCAGCAAGACAAAATTCAGGAACAAGAAAAGGATACAGTCACACCAACAGAACATGATGATATATATGAAAATGATGTTACCCCTCCTACTGGTAATTCTATCATAAATGCTGTTGCAGATTTACTCCTTCAGCCTAATGCGGTAATTTCTTCAGGAGGTGGCGGAGGAAACAGTAACCAGTTGGATGATGATGAAAGAAAAAAGAAAAATCGTGAACATATTAAAAGCAGAAGAAGATGATCAAGAAAGAAATTGAAGGAGCGGCTCTCCTATCCATATATAATGAGCTTAAAGATGAAATAAAAGCCATACGGACAGACATTCAGCATTTGAGTATTCAACAGCCTCAGAATTTAGAAAATAACAAGGAATTGAATTCCATGTTGAAGGAAACAATTGTCAATGCTGTAAACGATACTATAAATGCACATATAAACAGTAGAGAGAACTATGCTGATGAAGTCAGTAGAAGATGTAAGAATACTATTGATTTTGCAATTGAAAGGGAAACCAAACTGGTTAATAATGTATTATTGCCCAAACTCTCCCCTATTATTCAAATCGATAAAAAGATAGATACCATAAATGTAAGGCTTAACGGAATCGAAAATGACATACAGAAGATGCCTAAAGATAATATAGGTAGTACCAACAATAACAGATTTTTCTATATAATGTTGATTGTTATTACTTGTATATTTTGGATATTGGGAAATTTTCTTTACATGGATTTAAATCAAAGGTATAATGAGTTAAAGGAAAGGCATGAAATGGTAATGGGGAATATTAGTTCTAATAAAATCAAGAAATAAAAATAGCTAAGTATATTCAGTCTGTTATACCATCTAATAAAAACATTGAACATATGGTCTTACAGGCTAAAATTATGTATTTATTCTTCTAAAAGAATTATAAAGAACACACACAAATGTGTAAATCCGAATAGTAAATCAACATTTAGAAAGTAAAACAGATTAGTTAATCGCATTCAAATCTGACAACCATTTTTAGAGATAGTCAGTCAATAAACAGTATCTTTTCATAAAATTGACTTGATTCGCAATTTTTATTGCAGATTATTTTATTAGAATGATGTTTTACTAAGTTTTATTCAATACTTTTGCAATAAAAGTAAGAATAATCATAACCAAAATGGAAGTGACTAAAGATATAAATCGAATTAAAGTGGTGCTCGTTGAAAAGAAACGAACTAACAAATGGCTAGCAGAACAACTTGGTAAGGATCCAGCTACAGTTTCTAAATGGTGTACAAACACTTCTCAGCCTGGATTGGAAACCTTATTACTGATTGCAAAAACTTTAGAAGTAGATGTTAAAGACCTACTAAATTCTACTAAATAGAATCAGATATATAAGTATTAAAAACAACTTAATAATGAGGTAACTTATTATGCCCAAAAATAAAAATGCAGATTATCGGTTTCAAGTTTTAGATAGATGCTTTAGTGATTTTCGTCATAGATATAGTATCGAAGAATTATTAGAAAAAGTTAACGATAGACTTTATGATACAAATGGATGTAAGTCTATGATTATGGAACGTCAGTTGCGTGGCGATATTAATGCCATTCGTAAAATGCTTCCTGACGGAATATACCTTGAAGCAATTAAATATGATGGAAAAAAATGTTATTATCGTTACTCTGAACCTGATTTCTCCATCTTCAAGAATGAACTTTCTGTAGCAGAAGTGCAAAACCTTCGTGCTACGATTGAAATGCTGAGTAAATATAGAGGGCTGCCTTCTAATGGCTGGTTAGAAGAAGTCATTTCAAACCTTGAATTAAGATTTGGTGTAAAAAGTGATGCTGAAAATCTCGTTTCATTTGGGCAGAATGAGCAATTAAAAGGTATTGAATATCTTTCTGATATTATTGATGCGACAATCAGCCATCAACCATTGGATATTGAATATATTTCGGCTAATGGCAATTATCATCAACATACATTACATCCGTATTTTGTGAAACAATATAACGGGAGATGGTTTCTATTTGGACTTGATGAAAAAGAGGAAAGGATAAAGAGCCTTGCTTTTGATCGTATTCAAAGTGTATCAAATAGCAACCTGGCTTTCAGAAAAAATGAAAAAATTGATTTCAATTCCTATTTCGATAATGTGGTTGGTGTAACGGTACCATCTGAAACAGAAGCTAAACTGGAAGAATTTCAGTTGAAATTCTCTCCTAGACGCTTCAAATATGTAATATCAAAGCCTATACATAAATCACAGAAAACGATAAGTGAAGATGATTGTATTATATCATTAACATTATATCATACTTTGGAGTTAGAACAACAGATTTTTTCTTTTGGCCCTGATGTGGAAGTCCTCTCTCCCGCATGGTTTAGAGAAGTTTTTGCAAAAAAAATAGCAGACTGTATGAAAAAATATTTTTCTATGCAGAACTTTTGCATAGAAAAGACCGAACTTTGCAAAACCAACAAGACAATGGACGTTTAATTTAATTTTTTTGTAGACATGTTACAGTTTGTTTCTCTTTCTTCTAAAGCGCAGACTCTCGTAAATCATTACGTAAACCTTTCTCGTGCTAAAAGTCCATTTGATGATAATATACTGAAAAAATTATTGATTTCAGTATATAGCCGCACTGCAAATGCAGATACCGAACTATTACATATTTTAGAAAAATACCTAATAGATTTAGGTGATTACTATACCGATGATGAAATTGATATTCTTCTTTCAGAATATTCAGCTCTTGCTATGTATTGTCATCAGCATGATGATATATTCTATAGCTCTTCAGGCAACAGAAGAAAATCAATGATTGCAGGATTTCAAAGCGGAGTGAGTGACTTTTTAGCTCCAATTGATTTGGTAAATATGTGTCTGAAAATAGCTGATTGTAAGACTGATAGTAATATCTATTTACCATTTGCCGGTACTTGTTCCTTTGCCTTATATCAGTCAACTTCATGCCATTATGATGCAGATGAGATTAGTACAGAAGTTTGGGCATATTCTAAAATTTTGCTCTTGTCGCAAGGTATTGTAGCAAACTTGAGGTGTAGAGATTGTCTGGTTCGTGATGATGCCAGCATAATTAAAATTCCTTCCCCAAAATATGACTATATATTCTCTTTTCCCCCTATGTTGTTTGGGCGTGAAGAGCGATACATCGCAAATACTTTTCTTTTCCTTGCTCAAAATGCTCTTAAAGGCAATGGGGAACTTTATTGTCTATTACCGATGTCATTTTGTTATGGAAGAGATTGGTTAGAATTTCGTGAGTCAATTCTAAAGAAAAGTGCGAATTTGTATTCTGTTATTGTTATATCTTTACCACCATTGTTCAAGCCATATGCGTCTATTCCTATGTGCCTTCTGTGCCTTAAAAAAGATGGTAAAGGTACAATATGTCTTGTAGATGCCACAGATGATACTTTTTCTGCATCGAAAGATTTGGCTGGTTGGAAGCAAAACATATTAAAGGCAGACAGTATTATTGAGACTATATCAGACCAGGATGAGAAATATGTATGGATTGGTAAGTCTGAGGATTTATCAGGCGATATAAACCTTCAACCTACGCGATACCTTATAAATGATATTCTTCCAAAAGCCAATGATGGGGAAGAATTATTCAAATTGGCAGATCTTGTTGACATAGTACCTTTCACTCGTATTGTAACAAACAAAATAGCTGAGGAAAGAGGTATTCCTTTTATAGGTATTAAGGAACTTTCGTCCTCCTATCTGAATTGTGATATTTATCGTAAAGAGCTACCTGTTTCTGATAGAAGAATAGGATATAGAATACTTACGTCAGATTGCCTATTAATAGGGTTCATGGGCGGAAAGTTTAAGGTAGGAAGACTGCACGGGGTATCTAAAACTGAACAGGTGGCATTAAGACCGGAGATTTTTGCCGTGAAGTTAAAATCCAAAGCCATTACTGAAGACTTTTTACTTCGCTGTATTATGGCTAAGGAAACGGAATTACAAGCCAACAGATTGTCAATAGGCAGTGTGATATCACGTTTGACTCAATCGGACTTTTTGTCTATATCAGTTCTTGCACCCACTCGTATTGCAGAACAAGAGAGTTTATGTAAGGAAGATACAAGAAGTAGTTTGACTGAATCCGACCGTCAACTATTAGAGTCCGCAGAATCTTTTCGCCGTGATATTCACATGAAAAAGCATGCTATTGGACAGACTATTTTCAATCTGAATAACTGGATGAAAGTGTTGCAACGTGCTCGTAGAGAAGGTAATGGGATTGTTGATGATAATGCAGTTGTCGGTACAATTCATAAAACTAAGGTTGCTGATATTTATTCAAATCTACAAGCTATCATGCAGGAATTGCAGACAAAAATTAGTAAATTGGATAGCGGATATGGTATGCAATGCCGTGAAATTTCATTAACGGATTTTATTGAAGACTATATTCAGAAAAATCCAAGTCCTATCTTTCAATATGTCTTTGATGCAATGTCAAATCGTGCTCAGCAAACAATTACCGATCTAGATGGTGAAGTTGTAATTGCAAAAGGAGATCCCATAGGATACGTTCATTTTCCGGTTGAAGCTTTGACCATCATTTTTGACAATATCATTAACAATGCGTGTTGCCATGGTTTTGAAAATAAAGCAGATTCTAAGAATATGGTTAGGATTGAGATTATAACAGAAGGAGAAAATTACATTGTGAATATCTCTAACAATGGCAAACCATTACTTTCTGGTTATGACTCTGAAAGTGTACTTACCTATGGAATTTCTTCCAAAGAAGGTAATGGACACTATGGTATAGGTGGATATGAAGTACGCAAATTGATGCAGGAGTTTGATGGTAACGCGAAATTTATATCTAATCCTGATGATGAGTTTTCTGTTGCATATAGACTTATCTTTCATAAAAACAATATTATTGCGTCATTTTAATTAAGTAATATAGAGTATTATGTGTGATATTAGATACAAAGTTTTATGGGTTGACGACCTTACTGGAACCCAAGACGAGATTTTTGCAACCGGTTTTGAAAGCGTTGCTGATGAAAAAGGTATAGATCTCATCCCATTTACAAATTGGGAAGAAGCTGAATTGGAGTTAAAAAAGAATTTCAGATCTTATTCTGCTATTATTCTGGATGCGAACTGTAAATACGGAAAAAATGATAGTAAGACCGATGAATTTTTTATCCCATCGGTTGTATCGTCTTTGGCACGTATGTTTGGTGAGAAAAGACAAACTATACCTTGGTATATACTTTCTGCTGGTACAATGAGCAAATTTGACGATATCGTCCAAATAGCGCAGCGTGACCATGCAGCGCATCAGGAAGAATGGGGCAATTTGGTATATCTGAAAGATGCTATGGATAATTCTCAGAATTCGGTGGATGTAATGTTTACAAACATCGTAAAAGTCGCAAAAAAACAAAATGCTAATATTATAGCGTTTAACTTTAAAGATGTCTTTAAGTATCTTGGTGAGGGAAAACTGATATGCAAGGAAGCTCGTACTATTATGATGGATATGCTTTGTGCATTCTATTATCCTGCTGATAATTGGCAATTCAAATACGAGGGGAATCCTCTTCGTAAAGTAATGGAGTATATCTTTCGTGCTGCATATAATTACGGTTTATTACCATTGGAGTGTTTTGAACGTGATAATCAGCTCAATTTGCTTGAATCCAATCGCTATATGTCTGGATTAGAAACGAAGCACAGTGGGTTACGTTACGGTAGTGAAGGCGATACGATATTCCCAAAATCTATTGGCAATATTACACTACAGATACTTAATTTTTCCAATGTCGATTCACATACAAATGAGGAGCATCCCTACACCATTGATGATAAGGATCTGGTAATTTCTGAAAACGAAAAGGAACTTTATTTTTCGTATGTACTACAGTTATGCCATGTCATTAAGTACTTCGGTGCATTTATCGATAGCCATCCAGATAAGGAATCAAATAAAGGGATGAAAAAAGTTGTGGCTGTACCTACCTCTACCAATAATACCCTTACAAATTCTCCAGTCGGACAAAGGGATCTTGTTCAGATGGGAGAAACAGGTCCATACATACTGAATTGCAGATTAGCTCCTTGTTTTGAAAAATATGTTGGGAGCTATGCTATAATAACTGAAATTAATCCGAATAATGGGAAAGATGCTGACGCATATCCCTATTATGCCAAAGTAAAAATCGAAAAATAAAAGATATATGACAGAACAGGAATTAGCTAACGTGATATGGGATATCAAAGAGATTATCCGAAATCTATATGATGACGCAGAAGTGGAGGACGTTATTCTTCCATTCACTCTTTTACGCCGTCTTGACTGCGTTCTTGATGAACACCGAGATGCCATCATGAAAGAAATGAATGCAATCAAAGATAAGCCTGCTCTTATGCAGGATATCAAATTAAAGAGTTTGCTTAAACAACATAAACTGACATTCTTTAACAAGTCTGGATTGTCTTTGGAGCGTTTGTTGGGAGCACCAGACCAAATAGGTGCATCTTTCCAAGCCTATCTGGATGGATTCACTGACAACGTAAAAGATATACTGGCCAACTTTGTCCATACCGATACATTAAGTGAAACACTCGATCTTTCCCCTATTTATAGTAGATTGGAGCGTCACGACAAGTTATACTCTATTATTCAGCTTTTTGTGAAACGAGCTGACCTGCATCCTAATGTAGTAAGCAACTCTATGATGGGAACGGTGTTTGAAATTGTAGTCCGCCGTTCAAAAGAGTCCAGCAATACAAAAGCTGGCCAATTCTATACACCGCGTGAAATTGTCCGATTATTGGTATCACTTACGATGTGTGGTAAAGAGAGCGAGTTGTATGAACCTGGACGTGCATTCTCTATTTATGATCCTTGTTGTGGAACTGGTGGTATGTTGACTGCCGGACGTGAATATCTGCAAGAACTATCAGGTCGTAAAGATTTGAAAGTGTATTTGTATGGCCAGGAGTTGAATGAAAAGACCTATGCAATCTGCAAATCAGACCTTCTAATGAAGGGTGAGGACCAAAATCTTGACCGACAGTTATTCCGTGGCGATACATTGGGCGATGACAAATTAGAGGGAAGTACATTCAACTTTATGCTTGCAAACCCACCATTTGGAATGGACTGGGGTAAAGATGAACGTGTAAAAAAACGTGTGATGGATGATAATTGTCCCGGAGGACGTTTTGAAGCAGGATTGCCAAGCAGTAAAGACGGTTCTTTGCTATTTCTCCAACACATGATTTCGAAGATGGATAACCAGAAAGGTTCTCGCATTGGTATTGTTTTGAATGGTTCGCCATTATTCAATGGTGAAGCTGGCAGTGGTTGGAGTAATATTCGTAAAATGTTGCTTGACCGTAACTTGCTTGACTGTATTGTGGCATTACCCAAGAACCTGTTCTATGGCACTGATATAACTACCTACCTTTGGATTATTGATAATAAACGTCCTGTAGAGCGTCTTAATAAGGTTCTCTTTATCAATGCTTCTCATACAGAATACACTAAACTGCTGCAAAAGAATTTAGGAAAGAAACGTTTTGAAATTTCAGAAGACGGTGCAAAAGATATTCTGACAATGTATCGAGAATATACCGATGCCATTCGTGATATTGTGTATGACAAAACAGGTGAAGTAGAACAGCTTCAAGTAGCACGTCTGTTAGATTACGATGACTTCCGTTATACCACTGTTGCAACACGTCGTCCATTGCGCCTATGGTATGAAAATATAACAGAGAAATATGCGGCTCTTTGCGAAGAGGAGAACTTTGATGCTAATGCAAAAAAGAATGCTATTCTAAAAACCGTAAGCGAAACAGAAAATATTAACGATAAACGTTCAGATAGCGAGTTTTTTGCATATTTGAATACTAATAAAATAAAATATACCGCAACTGATTTAAAATTGTTGCGTACGATGTTTGGTACTATCAGTGAAGAGGCACCAGAAGTACACGAGAAACCATTAGATACAAAAAGTGACTTTGTTACAGATACGAATCTGAGCGACACTGAGAAAATTCCTCAAAAGAAAGATATAGATGAATATTTTGCTCAAGAGGTACTGCCGTTTGCCCCAGATGCGTGGATGGATCGAACAAAAGACAAACTTGGTGTGGAATTTCCATTTACACGTATATTTTATAAATACCGTCCACTTCGTTCTGTCGGAGCTATTTTGGATGAATTGAAGTCGTTAGATAATAGTATCAATATCTAATTACAAATGGTATGAAGTACGAAAAATATAAAGATAGCGGTATAGAATGGATTGGTGAAATACCAATCCATTGGGAGGTGTGTGCTTTTAAACGAAAAATAACTATTAACAATGGTAAAGACTATAAAGATTTTTTAGATAATGAAATATATCCAGTAATGGGGTCTGGCGGGTGTTTTGCCTATTGTTCTAAATATATGTACGATGGAGAAGCACTTCTTATGGGACGTAAAGGTACTATTGATAAACCTCTTTATATTAATGGTAAATTTTGGGTCGTCGATACTATGTTCTATGCAGTACCGACTAAAGATTTATGTTGTAAGTTCGCATACTATCTTGCACTTACATTCCCATATAGTTTATATTCAACATCTACAGCTTTGCCTAGTATGACCCAAACAGATTTAGGTAATAATCCTGTTGCGTTTCCACCACTCATAGAGCAGCAGGCTATTGCCACATATTTAGATGAGAAATGTGGAGAAATAAACCGGGCAATCGATGTACAAAAAAAGAAGATCGATCTTTTGAATGAGATGAAACAAACCATCATTACTGATGCTGTTACTAAAGGACTTGATTCCAATGCCACGATGAAAGATAGTGGAGTGGAATGGATTGGGAAAATACCGGAGCATTGGGAGGTAAGAAGATTAAAAACTCTGTGTAAAAGTATTAGAAATGGATATGTTGGTCCTACAAGAGACTTATATCAAGAATTTGGTATTCCATATATCCAATCTGTACACATAAAGGATGGAAACATTCTGTTTGAAAGAGAAGAATATTATGTTTCAGATGAATGGGCTAAAAAACACCCTAAAATTAAAAAGGGTAATATATTAGTTGTACAAACAGGTGATATTGGTCAAATCGCATTAGTAAATGCAAAATACGATTTGTGTAATTGCCACGCTCTTATAATATTAGACATCAACAACAATGTAATAAGTTCAGAGTTTTTATCTCTATATTTAAGAAGTAATATAGGAAAAGAACTAATGTTACAAACTAAGACAGGTGCTTTGCTTCCACATTTAAACTCAACGCAAATTGGTTTTACTAAAGCTCTACTTCCTCCATTTCAAGAACAGCAATCCATAGTTGCCCATATTGAAAAAGAAACAACCAAGATTGATACCCAAATATCTAAAGCCAATCGACACATTGAATTGCTGGAAGAGTTGAAACAAAGCATTATTACTGAAGCTGTAACAGGTAAAATAAAAGTATGTTGAACCGATAAAGAAATTACAATATGAATCCGCTGAATGAAACCGTATTTGAAGAGCACA
>ENA-OPXM01000145-OPXM01000145.1-human-gut-metagenome-genome-assembly--contig:-NODE-145-length-50189-cov-19.596661_pt1 | contig 50189 bp, 75 predicted proteins | sample MGYA00241707_ERZ502035 | MGnify/ENA primary metagenome ERZ502035 (study PRJEB25962, sample SAMEA2043051) | human gut metagenome | biome: human gut; feature: human-associated habitat; material: faeces... | reverse complement strand
CCCTGCTTATCTGGGGTTTTGTAAACCTAAACCGCATGGATTCTACAACGGCTGGTCTTATTACTGCTAATAGAAAGACAGAGCTTGCTGGCCGTGTGTGGTTCCTAAAGGACTAATCTATTATAAGAATAACAAAGGAGGAATATAGATGGCTACTATTTTTGATCTTGTTACCGCCCCCGAGCTTTCCGCTTATTGGGAAGAGTATAGCAAAGACAGACCCCCGTATCTGGGTGAAACTTTGTGGCCTGCACAAAAGAAACTTGGTCTTGATATTAAATGGCTAAAAGGTGCGGCTGGGCGTCCTATCGTTCTAAAGCCCTCTGCATTTGATGCTGGTGTTGTCCCCCGTCCCCGTATCGGTTTTGACCGTCTGTCTGCTGAGATGCCTTTCTTTAAGGAATCTACTTATATTGATGAAGAACTACGTCAACAACTAAATATGGTTCTTGAAACTGAAAATACTGCTTATATTGACAGTGTTTTGAACCGTGTCTTTAATGATGAAGTTCGTCTAATTGAAGCCGCTCGCGCTCGTCGTGAAATGATGCGGATGATGGTCCTAACCACTGGCTCTATTGCTATTACTGCTAATGGACAGAATTATGCTTATGACTATGGCGTTCCTTCCAACCATAAGGCAACTGTCACTAAGTCCTGGAGCGACCCCACGGCCGATATCTTGGCGGACATCCAAACTTGGCAGGATAAGATTGAAGCGGATACCGGTGTGAAGCCTACCCGTGCTGTCTGTGATAGAAAGACTTGGTCCTACATTAAGAAGAATGAGGCTATTTCTAAGGCGGTGTATGTGTACGGCGGCGGTGATATCCTTGTATCTGACAATAAGGTTAAGGCCCTTCTGATGGAGGAACTTGAGCTTGAAGTCTATGTGAACTCTAAGCAATACATTAGTGATACCGGTGCTGCGGTTAAGTATGTTCCCGATGATACCTTTGTCCTATTCCCCACGGGTAATCTTGGGTTTACTTGGTTTGGTACTACCCCGGAGGAATCTGACCTTCTATCCAGCGGTGTAGCAAATGTATCTATTACTGATACCGGTGTTGCTATTACTACTATGCCGAAAAGCGATCCTGTTAATGTGGAAACCAAGGTTTCTATGATTTCTCTACCCAGCTTTGAAGCAGCAGATCAGATATTTATTGCTGATGTGGCAAACCCTTGACATCTGTTGAATTAGTAGGGGCACCGGAGCAGGACCTACTTGGTAAAAAAACAAGTGAGTTGCAGTATGGTATTGGAGTAAACGGGGATTATATTACTGGTACATTGCACCATGTTACAGGATATACCGGGTTTAATGGAACGGTTCCCGCTGAACAAGAGGGTTACTATTTTGCAATGCAGATAATCCCACCGGAAGATGCAGAACTAAGTTCTTCTACCCTAAATGTATGGGGTAAAGAACTTGACCCAGAGGATGACGGTGGAAAGCCTATTCTTATAAAGCTATTGAAAGATGCTACTGGGGATGAAGTTAGCGGCTCCTTTACTGTAAATGCAAATTGGGGTTCCGGTGCTGTTCAACAGACGTTTACCTACAAATTCAGATTGGATTAAAGGAGTGAATACCTATGGTAAAGATTACAAATGGCGTAAAGACCTTTACAGTTAGTAAAGGTGCGTTTAATAGCCTGTATAAAGCCATGGGGTATTCCATCATAGACGGATTGGGTGGAGTGCATTCTTCACCCAATTCTGATATGGATATCCCTGGTGAACAACATAGCTCTATACAAGATGATGATACATATATAGGTGTAGATGACCTAAATAGAATGTCTTTCAAAGAACTAAAAGAACTTGCGGAAGATTATGATATAGACATATCCGGTATAAGCAATAAAGAAGCACTTAAAAATATTCTTATTGATAATTTGTTTACTTAATACAGAGGAGGGCGGCATTTATGACAGATATTGAAAACCTAAAGCTCATATTGAGAGAAAATGATATACCCTTTTTTACTGATGAAGAATTGGAATATTACCTAAAGGAAGCTCAGGGTGATGTAAAAAATGCCGCTTATACTTGTCTCTGTATTAAGGCAGAAAGCACTAACATATCTGCTAATGGCTTAACAACCGCCGATATGGGACAATACTTTCGTAGGCTTGCAAATATGTATAGGCCAACTAATAGTGGTATACTAAAGGGGTGAAATAGATGAAAGCCCCTAAGTTTGAAGAATATAAAATCCGTAAAAATATAGATATATATGGGATAAATTTTTCGTTTAATAGAGATGTACTAAATGATTTTAAGGAGCCTACTGGAGAAGTGAAAACTACCCAAGTTAAGGGGATATATCATACATCATCGTCACATATTACTGTTGTAGGTTCCGAAGATTCTTCTATACAAACAAAAGATAGTCCTGCTATATTGATATTGTATAACCCTGAAATTGATATAAAGCAAAATGATTGGGTAAAATACAACGGTAAAAAATATATCGTTACTGGCGTAAATAATTGGTACGAATGGAACATAGCCCTTGATATTAGTTTGGAGGTAGTCGTATGAACGGTTTTAAGTTCGATGCATCTGAGTTAGCGCAAAAACTTGGCTCCATGGAGAATAAATTTGACATGGCAGTTAGTGCCTTAGCAGATCAGGGTGCCTTAGCTATGCAAAATAGTGCTAAGTCTAATGCAAGGTGGCAAGATCGTACAGGCGCAGCAAGGCAACGATTAAAGGGCGATTCTCAAGCGGTGTCTAATGGGTATAGGATAAGGCTTGCTCATGGTGTAGATTATGGTATTTGGTTAGAGCTTGCAAATGAGAAGCGGTATGCAATTATAGATGAAACCGTTAGGCATGTAGGGGATTCGGAGGTTATGCCAGCTTTTCAAAATCTTATGGATAGATTAGGTTAAGGGGATAGACATGAAACATGAAAAGACAAGACTAATGGATATTTACGCTCATTTAAGAGATAATGAGATTGATGTCTATACTCCTGCACAGCATACAGGGGAATGTACTGCACCTTATGTTGTTGTTAAAGATTCTGGGACAGACCAATATAATAATTTTAGCAGCACAAGAACACTATATGATATTATGTGCTACGTTCCTAAGAATCAATTCACATATTTAGAGCAGTATGTAGATAAAGTTAAAACGATAATGGAAGGGTTAAAACCAATGATAATGCCAATGCACTATGAAACCCCTTCTTTCTATGATGATACAGTTAAGGCCCACATGATTTCTATACAATATAGAAATTATAAAAAATTCTATTAAGGAGGCTAAAGTATGGCAACTACTTATAAGAGAGGTAATGAGATACCCACTATTGACGTGGCCCTTGTTACTATGGAAGTTTCTGGACAAGAAAATGAAATTGCCCTTGATACTGCTTCTACTATTGAGGTAAATCCCACTTCTGAAACGGAAGATGCAGTACAACTTATTGTAAAAGGACGTCTTATTGCACAAAAGCCCAGTAATACAACTGTTACAGGCAATACTATTACATTGACCGATAACGTATTTAACCCTGAAATGGTTAAGATTTTGCAGGGGGGTACTATTAAATACTGGTCTAATGCAGAACACGGTTCTGAAACTGATACAGATGCCGGTTTTGGTGTTGCAAGTTATAAGCCCCCTGTTGCTGGGTCCGCTGAAAAGGGCACTGTCTTTAAGCTGCATGCTTATTCCAGTATTTATAATGCGGCGGGTATTATAACCGGATATGAAAAGATTTCTTATCCTAACTGTCAAGGAACTCCCGTATTTTTGAATACAGAAGACGGTGCTTTCCGTGCCCCTGAGTATACTATTAACTCTGCACCTACGGAAGATGAAGCACCCTATGAGATTATTTATGTAGATAAACTGCCCACGGTTACAAAGGGTTAAAGGAGGGAATACATAATGGAGTATACAAACCATCAACCTACTTCTATACAGGACCTTATTAGTTATAGCCAAGGACAAATTGTGAAACTTCCTGATTTTTCAGAAGGGCAACCTTTTTATGCGCGTCTACGTCGCCCTTCTATGCTGTCTCTAATGTCTAATGGTAAAATTCCTAATAGCCTTGTTATTACTGCAAACCGGCTGTTTAATGGTAAAGGCATGGATGATAGAAATGAAAATTCCATGAGTGAAGTTCTCCAACTTCTTGAAGTTATTTGTGAATCTGCATTTGTTGAACCCTCCTATAAGGAACTAAAAGAGGCCGGTGTTCACCTAACAGATCAACAGTATATGGCAGTGTTTAATTACACTCAAGAGGGGGTAAAAGCCCTGGAGCCCTTTCGTAGGGAGTGAGCAAATACTATCTTTAATTGCAATGTCACAGCGGTATAGCGTTCGACCTTCTGAATTAATAGGAGAATTGGACCCCTATACCGCTTATTGCTTAGATGAAGCATGTGCTATTATTATGTTAAAGTTAGATAATGAGGAGGAGATAGTATTTAAGCCTCATTACAGCAGCTTTACAGAGTTATATAAAAAATATGAAAAGGGGTGAGAATATATGGCATTTGATTTGGGTACTGCTGTTGGGTACTTAGAACTTGATACTACAAAATTTACAAAACCCCTTAATGAAGCACAAAAAGGATTCAGTTCCTTTAATGATAAAACCTTATCAACTAAGGATAGGATAACCGGATTAGGGAAAGGGTTTACAACCCTTGGTAAAGGGCTTACATTAGGTGTAACTTCCCCCCTTGTGGGGGCTGGTACAATGGCAGTGAAGTCCGCTGCTACTTTTGAAAACGCATTTTCTCAAGTTAAGTCTGCTACCGGAGCCACTTCTAAGGAATTTGAAACCTTAGAAAATGCAATGAAAAACGTATATGCCGCTGGTTTTGGTGAAGACATGAATGATGTCGCAGACGCCATATCAACAGTGCGGCAACAGATGGGCGAACTAAGTGAAGATGAATTAACTAAAGTAACACAAAATGCCATTGCCTTTAGGGATACCTTTGGAACCGAAGTTCCTGAAAGTATTAGAGCTGTTAATACTTTAATGGAAAACTTTGGTATTACTTCGCAAGAGGCATTTGATCTATTAGTTGCAGGTCAGCAAAAAGGTCTTGATTTTTCTGGAGAATTTATTGATAATATCAATGAGTATTCCGTCCAATTTGAAAAACTGGGTTTATCTGCCGAAGATATGTTTAATATCATGGCAACAGGCGCGGAAAATGGAGCATTTAACCTTGATAAGATTGGTGATGCTATAAAGGAATTTTCTATCCGTGCCATTGATGGTTCTAATACCACAATAGATGCTTTCAAAAGCATGGGTATGAACTATGAACAGATGGCCCAGAAATTTGCCCAGGGTGGGGACGTAGCAAGAGAGGCATTCTTCCAAGTAGTAGAAGCTATTGCCTCTATACAGGATCCAGTAGAACAATCTCGCATTGGTGTAGAACTATTTGGCACTATGTGGGAGGACTTAGGACCTAAAGTTATAACAAGTCTTGGCGGTATAAAAGATCAAGCAACGGATACCGCTGGCGCAATGCAACAATTAGTAGATCAAAAATATGATAACCTAAGTGGTTCTTTAAGTCAATTAAAAAATTCTTTTGAGTTATTGGGTATTTCTGTTGGTGAAGTGCTATTACCATACATACAGGCAGCGGTTGATTGGCTCCAAAAAATAGTTGATGCCTTTAACAATCTTGACCCTGGTATGCAACAAGCTATTGTTACTGTTGGTCTTGTGGTTGCTGCACTTGGTCCTTTGATGATAATAGCAGGTAAAGTTGTTACGGCATTTACCACATTACAACCTGTGATATCCGGTATAGGTACGGCAATAGCCGGGTTGTCCCCTCCGATATTAGCTATAATAGGTGTTGTGGCTGCTATGGCTGCTGCATGGGCCGCAGACTTTGCCGGTATGAGAGAGTTTGTGTCAAGCACTATGTCTACCATATCAAGCATAATATCTACTATACTTAGCACTATAAAATATATCTGGGACAATAACTTACTTGGTATACGGACAGCAGTCGAAGCCGCATTTACTATCATTCAAACTGTTATCTCTACTGTATTGGGTGTTATACAAGGTCTAATAAATGCTTTTTCCGCTATTGTACGTGGTGACTGGCAAGGACTATGGGATGCAGTCAAACAGATTGTAACTACTGTTTGGGAAGGTATAAAAACTATTGTTACTACCGCATTAAATGCAGTAGTAAATATTATAACATCCATAGGCTCTGCACTATACAGCGCAGCAACCGGGGCCTGGAACATGATTAAAAAGGCCGCTTCTACTGTATGGGATGCAATTACAAGTTGGTTCAAAGGAGCGGTTGAAACCGTTGTTAATACTGTAAAAGGATTAGGTAGTAAACTATTTAATGCTGCAAAAAATGCTTTTAATAGTCTATTAGACGGTTTCAAATCTGTATGGAGCAGTATTACAGGCTGGGTGACAGATAAAATAAATTGGCTGGGAGACCAGTTTAATAAAGCAAAAAGCAAGGCAGCAGAGCTACTTGGACTTGGCGGCGGAAATACAGGCTCTTATGCTTCCGGGTTAGACTATGTTCCTAACGATATGTATGTTAAAGTACATAGGGGTGAACGTATTATGACTGCACAAGAAAACAGAGCTTATAATAGTTCCCGTGGAAATGGTGGTGGGGGGGATACTTATAACTTCTACTCACCAGAAGCACTAACCCCGGTAAAAGCAGCACGTGCTTTTAAGAGAGCAAAACAAGAACTCGCATTAGGGTATAGATAAGGGGGTGATTAAACTTGATAGAGGCTTTAACTTTAGTAAATCTTTCAACTAATGAAGAAATAAATATAAATATGACAAACGGTGAATACTGGTTAGGAGAAGCCGACTTAGGACAAACTGAATCAGATATTCATACATTTAAGTATATAAATCAAATAGGCGAAAGTGTTTATAATACTTCTATTGAGCCAAGAAGTATCTCTATTCAAGGTTGGATTGCTGGGTGGGATGAAAATAAAGTACGACAACAAAAAATAAAACTTAATCACTTTATAAATCCAAAACAAACTATAAGACTTATAGCAAATGATTATAGTATAGAATTCTATCCTGAAACCTCTGTTGTTTATTCACCTACTTATGAAGATAACAATAATCTTATTTGTAAATTTCTGATATCTGGGTTTTGTCCTTATCCTTTATTTACAGATAAAGATGAACATTTTGTATCAGTAGCATATACAAAAAAGCTATTTCATTTTCCACTAATTATACCAAAAGACGAAGGTATAATGTTTGGGATAAGGCAACCCAGTCTTATAGCAGAAGTAGATAATAATGGTGATTTTGATATAGGGTATATTATAGAGTTTCGCGCTCATGGTAAAGTGGTAAACCCTATATTAACTGACATTGGGTCACAGGAATTTATTGAAATAACAAAAACTCTAAATAATGGAGAAACCGTCATTGTAGATACACGAGAAGGACAAAGGCGGATAAGAGGGATATTAAACAATACTGAAAGCAATTATTTTAAGTACAGATCATTAGACAGCTCATGGCTATCTTTGGCAGTAGGCACAAATTATCTGCGGTATAATGCAGAAGAAGGTATAACAAATCTTGAAGTTTATATAAGGTTTAACCCTGGGTATTTGGAGATAGACCAATGAAAATAGAAGTTACTGTATTAAGCCAAGATATGGAGATGTTAGGCTTAGTAAATCAAATGACAAGTTTACAATGGACACAACGGTTTTCTTCTGTTGGAGAGTTTGGTCTATGGGCTCCTTTAACTAAAGAAAACACGGAGTTACTAAAAGAGGATAACTTAATTTGGATAGGTACTGATGAAATAGGTGTTATAGAAACTGTAACTAAGAATAAGAGTAGTGATGGAGAGCTTACCTTAGAAGTAGGTGGCCGATTCAATGAATGTTGGTTATTCAAAAGAATTGTATGGGATGCTTATTCAAAGACGGACACTGTCAGCAATCATATAAGAAACTTAGTGCAATCTAATGTAGTATCTCCTGAGTTATCTTCTCGTAAAATATCACAGATATCTCTTGAAGAAAATGCACCATCTGTCGGTCCTTCTATTTCTATATCTGCCAATAGAGATAACCTTTTAACCACAATAGAGGATATATGTGCCGCAAATTGGGTTAGTGCCAAATTCAAAAATGATATAAGAAATAAAAAAGCTGTTTTAACTATTCGTACAGCAACAAACAGAAGCATAGAGCAAAATAGTGTACCTCCTATTGTATTATCATCACAATTAAGTGATGTATTAGAAATGGGGTATGACTTAGATACAACAGAGTATTGTAATACCGCTATTGTAGCAGGTGCGGGGGAAGGGTCAGAAAGAAAAATACAATATGTAAATCCAGAAAACTCCGGGCTAAACCGTAGAGAGCTATATGTAGATGCAAGAGATTTACAAGATTTTGTAACATGGAATGCGGTCATTACTACAACGGAAGTATCATTAAGTGAAGAAACAACAGAAGACGGTGAAACTATATATAATATAAAACGTACTATTAAAAAGGTACTAACTCACCCTGATACTGGGGAACAAAGAACAACATATACTTATGAATATGAAACAAGGGATACCGGCCCAGAAGAAGATAAGACGGAAGAGACTACGGAAGATATACCGATACCAGACGAACAATACTATAACATGCTTACAGAAAGAGGTAAAGAGAAATTAAAAGAAGTAATTAAAGTTGAAGCATTTAATAGCCAGGTTAGGATGACAGGTGCAAGGGCTTATACTTATGGGGAAGATTATTTTTTGGGCGATAGAATAACCGTAGAAGATACAGATGTTTCAATATCTGTATCGACTGAAATAACAGAAGTAGAACAATCTTGGGATGAAGATGATTATAGTGTTATATTAACACTTGGCGATTCTGCCCCAACAATCACACAATTAATTAAAAGGAGGAGATAACATGGCACTTACATACGGGTTTTTTGATGCAGAATTAGTGCAAGGGCAGTATGATAGAGTATATGATGCTGCTGAATTTGCCCAATATTTTTCTTTATTGATTAAAAATGGTATATTTCCTGACCCTTCCACAAATTTGCAAGTAAAGGCATCAAGCCCTACTGCAAATATGAACGTAAATATAGAGGCGGGTTATGGGTGGATTAATGGCTATTGGGCAAAGAATGATAGCCCCTATACGCTAACTATTCAACCCGCTCATGGTTCTCTTAATAGGATAGATGCCGTTGTACTACGTTGGGTTTCTTCTACCCGTTCTATGGAATTTGATGTATTAACTGGTACACCCAATGCAAGTCCGCAAGTTCCTAATCTAACCCGAACCGTTGAGATATATGAGCTAATGCTTGCGAGTATTACTGTTGCTAATGGTGCTACTTCTATTGCACAAGCATCTATTACAGATAAGCGTCCTGATTCCTCTGTTTGTGGTTGGGTTACAAGCTTAATAGAAAATATAGATACGACTGATTTGTTTGCACAGTTTGAAGATGCCTTTGAGACATGGTTTGATAACATTAAAGGACAATTAGAGGGGGATGTAGTAACAAACCTGCAACGGCAAATTGATGAAAGAGTTAAAATAGGGGATAAAGCAACCGAAGAAGAAGTGATAACCGGTACAGATGATACTAAATGGGTAACTCCTAAAGCGTTATCTGCTATTACCAAAAATATTGGAACTTCTATATATGATAATGCCACGGGGAAAAACATAAAAATAGAAACAGAGTACAGCGATACAGATATATTTGGGTATCTGTATACAGATAGGTCCTATGGTAATAACTATATTTCATGGGTTGGCAGTACATGTATTGTAGATTTTGATAATAAAAAGCTATATATCATAGCTATAAGATTTAATGCTGTTAATTCTAATACTGAAAATAAATTTGGCATTATTACTTTAGATTATACCGACTTTAGTAGTATGGAATCATTATCTATTAGTGAAAGCCGTAATTTCAAATCTATTAAAGATAATGTAGATACCGATTATAGTTACCATACAAATTATAAAATATACTTTTCCGTTAATGGTCCTATAATTGACGCCTATTTACAAAATAATAACTATTTTTTAATCAATGCGGTATCTGGGTCTTTTTTAAATTATAGGAACTATAATGTACATCAGGCTTTTAGAGGTAATTCTTATTGGGGCTATCTATCATTAGATAGTGACACTTATAAAGTACAGGTTGTAAAAGGAGCTAATAATGTTAGCCCTTCATCAGTTATAAATATTATGACATATTCATATAGTAATAACTATATTAATGATGCTACTATAATTGGTATAAAAGATGACCTTCTTTATATAATAGTGGCATCTTCTAATGATAGAAGTAATAAGATCCTTATGGAAATAAACTTAATTAACTCTAATGTAAATACTAAATTAAATCTTAATGGTAGTTCTTATAAAATTATCCCTGTATGTTTTTCAGATACTAAAGCATATATGCTAATGCAAACCAGTGTAACGAGCGGTGAAATAAAAGAAAAAATATTCTGGTATGATTTTACTAATAATACATCAAATTGGGAGGAAGCAAAAGGCTCAGATAGCTCAATTCCAGGTCCACATGAAGCTAATACCTTTAATATTATTTACTATGGTACTGTTGATAATACTATATATGCAGGAAATTTAAGTAAAGGTATTATATATGAAATAAATAAAACGTCTAATAATGTATCAGTAGTTTATTTGAGTGAATCCTTATTCCCCCCTGGGTATATAATAAGTAACGGAGTATACAACCATAGTAGTGAGATGTCTTATGGGAAAAAAGAAAAAGTATTTAATATACCGGATTATCCCGGGATTATACTTGTTGGAGCCTTAATATTTGATACAAAATCATATAAGATATACCTTATTCAATCTAAAAAGGATGCGGATTTTGACAATACCGCGCAATTTATAGAACATATAGACGGGCCATTTGAAGACCCTACATGTCAATTTATAGGTTCTAATATAACTGATATAGATTTTTTAGGGTTTGGTTCCATAGAATTTGATTCTTTTTTAGGTAGTAGTAGCATCTATAAAAAAGCTAAAGCTATGTATGGAAAAAATATAAGTAAAATATTAAAACTGTATAGAGAGGGTGAATAACTAAATGTATTATGTAGAAAGATTAAGAAATGATTCTATAAAAATACATACGTCTAAACCAATCACAGAAAATAAAGTATTTGAGTACAAAAAATTACCGGATACGACATTTGGGTTAATGTGTACAAAAGATGGTAAATTATATAGTAAAAATTTTGTACAATTTGATACAACCAAAAATAGTCAAGAACCGTCAATAACTTGGGAAGAATTGGCTAATGCTATTAAGGAAGGAGTAAATGAAGTATGAGGTACAAAAAACGGCCCATTATTGTAGATGCTTTCCAGCCGATAAAAATTGTGCGAAAAAGCCCTCCAAAGTGGTTTACAAATGCAATTACTTGTGGTATAATACATGTAGAAAATAATACTTTGCATATAAAGACGCTGGAGGGTGACATGAGAGCCCGTATGGATGATTTTATTATACGTGGAATACATGGTGAGCTCTACGCATGTAAACCCAGTATTTTCTATGAAACTTATGAAAGGGTAGACTAACATGAATAATAAAGACTTTGTAGTTAATACCCTAAAACAAATTGGGTTTAAGATTGCACAAGAGTTGCAAAATAATATACCAGATATGGAAGCAACAGATATTATAGAGCAGGAAGAACACCTTCCAAGATTTGATAATACAAAGCAATACTTAAATTTTAATGCAGGATATACTTGCTTTTCTGCTAAGGGTAATGCGGTTAGGCTATTGCAGCCTTATGACAGTTTGACATATCCGCAAGAACCAGAGGAGCTTCCCGCTCAATGGGGTTTTTATTGGTCTACTAACCCAAAGAAAGCAAAACCTTATGTTAAGAGTGCAGAAAGCCCTTATTACAAAGGAGACTGTTGCATAGAAAAAGACGGGGTATATAGATCAACTTTAGAAACTGCAAATGTATATGCTCCAAGTGAGTACCCTGCTGGGTGGGAATATTTAGGCAATAAGTCAGGATTTGGAATAAATTAAATTCTGGTATTTATAAACCTCTCAATATGTGCTACAATAAAGAAGGTGAAAGTTGTGTCTGAAAAAACTAAAGTTTGGTGGAAAGCTGCTATCCGACGTGCGATTAAAACCTTTGCACAAACTGCAATCGGCTGTATAGGTGCTGCTGTCGCTATATCAGAGGTTAATTGGCCTATGGTATTATCTGCATCAGTTCTTGCAACCGGGGTTTCTTTGCTAACGAGTGTAGCAGGACTACCAGAGGTTGAGAAAGAAATCGCAAACAAAAACTAAAGACAAAGAAGGAGAATCATTATGGCGAATCGTTTTTATCAGAATCGCATGGCAATCAAGGCAATCAGCGAGAAAGAGGGCGTGGACGTGGACATTGCCTCCCGCATATATGCGCAGCAGCAGGGCTGGACCGGCTGGGAGAAGGAGATGGACGAGTGGAATGATATTCAGCGTTCCTATATGAAGTCTAAGACAAAGACGCTGGCGGACCTTTTTAAGTAAAAGGGGGATTCCTATGGAAGAAAAGAATGCTCCTCTGCCCGTTGTGCATCCAGAAGATGCTATCCCGGAAACTATGCTGGAGGAAATGACCGATGGAAAAGGGGGAGATGAAGATGAGTAACAGCCCTCTTGTGACCTACACCAAACTATCCCCCAACCATTCCGGGCGGCGCAACCACGTGATTGACACCGTTTCCATTCACTGCATGGCAGGCAATGCCAGCGTGGAGACTTGCGGGGCCTTGTTTGCCGACCCGGCCCGCAAGGCCAGCAGCAACTACGGCATTGGAAGCGATGGGAGAATTGCCCTGTATGTGGACGAGGCCAACCGGTCCTGGTGTACCTCTAATGCCGCCAACGACCATCGGGCCATTACCATTGAGGTAGCCAACAACGGTGGGGCACCGGATTGGCCGGTATCAGGAAAAGCCTATTCTGCATTGCTGGACCTATTGACGGATATCTGCCGGAGAAACAATATCAAAGAACTGCTATGGAAAGGGAATAAATCCCTGATAGGCCAGGTGGGCAAACAGAATATGACGGTTCACCGGTGGTTCGCCGCCAAAGCGTGCCCAGGAGACTACCTGTACAATCGGCACGGAGAGATTGCCGCCGAAGTCAATCGGAGGCTAAAAGGAGAGGATGAATCCGTGGATATTGCAAAATTAATCTCTGAAATGACTAACAAACAGGCTTACCAGCTCATGCAGAAAGCAGAGCTCCACGCCAAGACCATCCAGGAACCCAGCTGGAGCAAGGAAGAAGGTCATTGGGCAAAGGCTACGGCAAATGGTATCGTAGATGGTACTAGCCCGGAGAGACCCATGAAACGGGATGAAGTGATTGCGGTACTGGGTAGGAAAGGGTTGTTGTAATGAACCCCGCTGCCATAACTCTTTTAGCCGGTGTAATAACATGTGTTATTGGTATTTGTTCCTTTGTTATGGGGCGAATGGACAATGCAAGGAAAAGCGGTTCAATGGAAACAAAAATTGAACAAGCACTCGAAGGAATTAATAGAATAGACCGGAAACTTGAAGAAACGTCAAAAACCCAGAATGCTACCATATCGGTTATAAAAGCCCATGAGGAACAAATAAAAACTTTATTTTCTCGTTTTGATGAACTCCGCAATAGATGTGAAACAAGTGATAACGTACAAAATGCAATACATGAACTTATAAACTACCTTAAAACAAAGGAGGGTATAATGTGAACGAAAATTATATTGAAGAAATGGAGAATGAAGGAGAGGCACTAAACCAAAGTCTTGCATTAAATAAGGTTATTATAAATCTATTAAAGCAACAGAGAGAAACTAATAAGAGAATGTTTATTGCTCTCATTGTTAGCATACTTGTAAATCTTGCCATTGTAGGAGGGTTTCTTTGGTATGAAAGTCAGTGGGAGTATACAGAGACAAAAGAAATTACACAAGAGGTATCTGGTAATGATTCCGATATTAACAACGTATCAGGCAATCAATACAAAGATAGCGCAATTCACAATGAGGGAAAGGAGGGATAAGACATGGCAGCAAAACAAACAATTAAGTACACAAGAACAAGAAAACGTAAAAGTCCAAGCCCTAAAAAGTGTCCCTCTTGTGGACGGTTTTTGGGCAAAAAATAACGGGAGGTGGCATTAAATTGACAAGCCACATAAAAACCCGTAATACATTAAAAGATATTCCACTTGTTGAAACATTTGAAGCCTTATTGAATAAGTCAATGATTAGCGATGAAGAAAAAGAGCTAATGCGATTACACTATATTCAGAAAAAGGATTTTCGTTTTATTGGTGATACATTAGGTTATAGTGAAGCATCAATAAAAGCAAAACATAGAAAGATATTAAAGAAACTTAATAAGCTATTGTAGTATAAGATACCACCTATTTTATAGGTGGTATTTTTATTTATATAACTTTTCATGTACATTTAGTACACTTTAAGGACCTATTCTGTAAACAACAGATGGGTCTTTTTATTGTATAGTGTATCTATAATCGGTAGGTGGTATAGAATGATATTTTCAATAGATACGGTTTGCAAAGAACTTAGGTGGGAATATGGTTACACTAAAAAGAAAGCTATGCAAATTATAAAAGACTATGAAGCCCAAGGGAAATATGAATTCCTGTGCTATTTAATAACAAAGCGCAAAAATAGTGAATTAAAAAGGAGAAAATAATTACAATGTATAACAGCTTTATGAATGGGTATAACCCTGGATATGGAACAGGGTATAACCAAAATAACTATGGTAATTATGGTATGATGCAAAGTCAAATCCCTGCACAATCAATAGCACAGGCTTCTCCCCAAAGCATGCAAACAGGACAGAGGTATAACTACCCTTCTAACACACAAAATGGCGTCAGAGTGTTTTCTGTGGGCTCATACGATGAAGCAAAAGCAATACCCACGGACTTTTCCGGTGATATGCTTATTTTAACCGATTTATACCACGGTAGAATATATACCAAAGTATACGATGCTGGATTAAAAGAAAGTATTTTCAGGGTATATCAAGTTATAAACCCTAATACTCAACAGCCACAAATAGAAGGAACCCAACAAGTAATAACTGCACCACAGGAACAAAATCCTGTTACCCCAATGTATGACCCTAAACCGGATATAAAAAATATTTATTCCGAAATAGAGAATATTAAAAAAGAGTTAGGTATTAAAGACGCACAACAAAAAAGTATAGTTCCTGTTAAGGAGAATTAACAATGAATAATCCAATGCCTAATATGAATCCATTTATGGCTGCTATGCAAATGGCACAGAATGGAAAGAACCCTATGCAAATGTTGCAACAAATAATGGGAAGTAACCCTCAGTTTAATCAAGTAATGAGGGTTATAAATAGCAAGGACCCTGCTTCTATGAAAAGCACCGCTGAGAAAATGTTCAAAGAAAGAGGTGTTGATATGGAGCAGTTTGCTAAATCTATGGGAATAACACTTCCTAAATAATATGGTATGGACTTGGTGCGCGCAGTCAAGTTTATATAAATACTAAAAAAGGAGAATTGTATTATGGATGATTTTGGAATGGGTTACGCACTGGGGCAAGACAGTGGTTCTTCCTGTCGTGACGGTGGTTCCGGTATGTGGGGCGGTGATGGCTCCTGGATTTTCGCATTTCTGATTATTGCCCTGATATTCGGTGGCCGTGGCGGTTTGTTTGGCGGCGGTTGGGGTGGTAACTCTGGCGGTTATGGAGATGGAATAAATTCTCCTGCCGGTCAGGGTGCTCTAACTCGCGGTGACCTGTGCAGCGAATTCAACTTTAATAACCTTGATAATGCAGTCCGTGGTATTCAGCAAGGATTGTGCGATGGTTTTTACTCTATGAATTCGAGCCTGATGAATGGTTTCCACGGTGTGGATAACGCCATTTGTAATCTGGGCTATCAGACCCAACAAGGGTTTAACACCTTGGGCTCCCAGATGGCACAATGCTGCTGCGATACGCAAAGAGCCATTGACAATGTGAATTTCACTACTCTACAAGGATTTAATGGGATTCAAAACCAGATTTCTTCTTGCTGCTGTGACACCCAGCGTCAGATTGAGCGTGGCTTCTGTGACGTTGGATACAATATGGCAACGAATACCAATAATATTATCCAGTCCAGTCATAATGATACTGACCGTGTTATTGCTAAACTGGATTCCATGGAAAATGCACGTCAGCAAGAAAAGATTGCCGCATTGCAGCTTGAGAACCAGGGCCTCAAGTTCCAGGCTTCTCAGAGCGCACAGAATGCCTTTATTACTGCTAACCAGAAAGCACAAACTGATGAATTAATCCGACGGATTAATCCTATGCCGGTTCCCGCTTTCCAAGTTCCCGCACCCTATCCTTATAATAACTGCGGGTGTGGCTGCGGTAACGGTTTTGGTTGTGGGTGCTAATCAATGAACACAAATAATCAAGGTAATTTTGAATTTCTTGACTTAATATCTATAATTTCTTTTTCACTGCAACTAATGGTATTATCTGAAACAAGAAATCAATCTACAACGGATGATATCTTTTATGAGTTAAAACAACAAGATACAAGATATCTAAAACGATTGTTAGAGGGTCAACAAAAAATCCTTGATAAACTCGCCCAATTAGAGGCTGATTAAATATCTATGGGGGCGAAACTTCGCCCCCATATTGATTAGGAGGATTAACAATGTCTTGTAAAAATGTTTGTAAACTGTGTGATCGTTTGGTAATTTCTCAAGCCGTTACCTTTACAGGTGGAACACTTATTATAAACCTCCCTGCCGGGTCTTATAGTAATTGTGAAAAATATTGTATAGTTGTTGCACAAAGTATTCCTGCTACCACAACTATAAATGCTCCTGTTGTTATTACAATAGGTACAGGGACCCAGCAATACCCTCTCACTAAAAGAAACTGCGCCCAAGTAACGGCATGTGGTATTCGTACAAGAACTAAGTATAGCACTTGCGTCGTGACTACTCCAACAGGAGGGTCTTTCCGGTTAATGGGAAATACTTGTTGTGCCCCTAACAATAACTTACGGTCTATAAATGGTACAGCACCTGCAACTCCTGCCAGCCTGGCCGAATAAGGAGGGTTATATAATGAATAAGAATGCTAAACTTTCTATGATGGCTCGTCGGCGGCGCAAGGACGGTACATTTATGGAGTATATGGGCATGAACCCCTATGATCTGTATGAAAATGACTATGGACAGCCGTGGACCCCTAAAATGGAGCGTAGTGGCTCCTTTAATGTTGGTAGAGATGGCACTCGCACGCCGGTATACCCTATGAGTAAAGAAATGCCTTGGTCTATTGAAGGTACTGTATACTGGGATAGAGAGCCGGAAGATAGAGCGTGGCCCTATTACCCTCCCCATGTACCCCCTGTTTATACTAGCGGTGCAGAGATGCACCATAAAACTAAAATAGGATTTGCTGACCCCGATAAGGATACCATGGACCGGTCCTATCAACCTAAGCACACCCAGTATATAAAGCATCATAAGGAAATGGAAGATGCAGATATGGATATAAAGCCTTTGTCACAGTTTGAGGCAATGCAATGGGTGAATAATATGAAAAATGCAGATGGTTCTACGGGTCCACATTATACAATGGAACAGGCTAAGCAGATCATGGACCAACAAGGATACAGCGGAGACGAAGTTGATTTCTTTGTTGCTATAAATATGATGTACTCTGACTATTGTAAAGTAGCAAAAAGAAATAACTGTGGAACTACTGAATTTTATGCAGCTATGGCAAAAGCCTTTCTTGATGATAAGGATGCCCAACCCGAAAAACTATCCAGGTATAAGAAATATATTGCAGGTCACTAATGCAATAAAGCCCTCCTTAATGGAGGGCTTTATTTTTGTTATTAGGGGGCACGATTTATTACTTTTTAATCAGCTTCTTTATAGTCCTCCGGGGCGGGGATATGTCATCGGGGCAAAACAGTTTGGCGCGCAATGCGTTTCATCCCTGACAGATCGGTGAAAATTGTTTCATTTCTTGATGGGTAATATAGTTGATACCCTGTTCTCTTGTTTTTTCCTTTTTCATCTTCCCAGTAAAACACATCCTCAAGGATAACCTCTTCTCCGTTATCTGTGAAACAGTAACCAATGTATTTGGCATACCATACTCTTCTCCGTGTCATGTTTACCTCCCGGCCTGTGGCCTATTATGTTTCCGTGTTTTTACTGTGACTATATAATAGCACAATTTATTATAAAATACAATAAAATTTCAATAAAATATTGAACAAATAAAGCCTCAATAATTTGTATATAATTTAATTGGAATTCTATTGCATTATTCAAACTGATATGATATTATATAGTCACAGTAAAGAACAGGACAGATCAAAGGCCGGAAAGGAAAAGACTATGAAGACTTTTTATTTTGATAACTTTGATGATTTTGAAGAATCCGGGGTTGCTGGTGAGTACGAAGTAACGGCCATCGTCAAAAAAGACCACTGCAACAACCTCTGCGCCGACCTTATGACCGAGTGTAAAAGCTGGAAAACAGCGATTAGAAGATTCTTTAAGTCTCTGACTGATTACCCCGAATTTAACGGCTGGCAGGACGGTATTCTGGAAAGCTGCGAGAACGGGTATTTTTCTGACAAAGAAACCTATTTTGAGGGCGGAAAAAGCGTATACTGCAAGGGCGGTTATTTCTGGGAAGTCGAAAATTATGATGATTGCTGGTACATCTGCCTTAATGTTCCCGTCTAACGAAAACCCACCCCGGAGGTTACGAAGGTAGAAAGGATAGAGGTATGAAAGAATATAAGCGTATTAAAAATGTATCTTTGATTTGGACTGAGGAATTTGATATTATAAAAGAATGGGATGATAATGGGCATATCATTAAGCAGGAAATAGCTAACTATCAGAGATATCGAACTATCTCCTGAAAATAACCGAAACGGGCAGGGTAGAAAGGAGAAAAAGAAAATGAAAAGATACAGTCTTTATTTTACTTCTAAATCTCGGTATAAAAAAGCATTATCTTTAATGTATAAAAAGCCCAGTATTTATAATGAAATCGTAGGCGGTTTATCGGGGTCTAAACAATATTACATATCATGGAGAATGCAATAAAAGGAAGGGCTAACCCTTCCTTTTATTATGCTCTATCACAATCACAAGATAAACAAACTTTTATTAGACCATCATCAAATTGTACTTTTACAATAGGGGTTTGTCTTTTATTTTTCTTATGTCCAGTTGCCAAGATTACAGCATGGGCATATCGGTATCGTGATCTTGCATTAAGCCTTTCAGGAAATATAAGATACCTGGGTGCATACACTTTATCCCCTTTATGAAATCTACTTGGAATTGCCATGTTATATAGTGCCCTCCTTTTCCATTACATATCGTACAATATCTTGTTTCTTTTGTATAGCTTCCATGACTAACGAATCTATACAAGGCTTACCGCTACTTAAATGTGCGACTATGTAATAATAGTATACGGGTTTTGTTTGCCCTGGTCTATGTACTCTCTTTAGACTTTGTTCATATAATACGAGCTTATTAGTCATATTATAATATATCTGGTAATGAGCGCGGGTTAAATTTACGGATTCTGAACCTTTAGAAAATTGTACACCAAGTATAGTGGAATTTCCTTCTTGCCATTCTTGTTCTGTGTCCTCTGTACCAGACAGCTCACTATACTTTCTTCCAATTTCTTTTGCTACTTTTCGTATTTGTTTTAAGTCATACCTATACTGAGCAAAAATAACAACAGGCTCATTATAGGGTAAACTTTCAAGAATACCTTTTAGAGCTTCTTTTCTTTCATCCCCTATCTTAAATAACTTTTTTTGCTTTGTCTCATAATTTACCGCGCTAATAAATCCGCTTGTAATTTGCTTTCTTCTTATCTGACTTGTTAAAGCGTTTTCAGCTTCACAATAATACTTGCTATTGGCTATTAAACCTTCTTTTACCATAGTATTATATAGATTTGTAGCTTTTTTATTCAGATTAAAGTCCACTATTCTTTCATTTACTGAGGGCAATTTAACGGTTGATGGTATACGAAAAGCAATGGAATAGGCTTTTTTCTTTAGATCATCCAAATTTTTATAGGGGTTTTTCTTATCTAATACCGGAAATCCAACTGCTGCTGATAAGTGTACATCTAAGTTTTGATATTTAGACTTAAAATCTGCAAACCTTGTACCAAATATTGTAGGGTCTAAAAATCTATACTGTGCATATATGTCCATTGGATTTTCTGCAAATGGAGTACCAGTTAAAACCCAACGAACCGGGGTCTTTTTACTAAGCTGTGCTAAAAATCTACTGCATTTACTACCCGGCGATTTAATACGATGACTTTCATCACATACAATACAATCCAGTTTAGTTGTCTTTTTAAGTAAAAATTTTGCGAATTCTGTCCGCCATACGCCCTCATAGTTTACCAATACCCATAAAGGGCCTTGTTTATTATTCTTTTTTGCGCTCTCAAGGCTTTTTTGCATAAGTAGTACCTTTTTATGGGTAGACACTTCACATAGCTGTACGATGTCTTCTGGCAGGGTATAGCTATACTTTACTATTTCTTTAGGCCATACATATTTTGCCCCGGCAGCGGTACATATAATTAAAACAACTTTGAACCCACGATTTATAATAGCATCTATTGTCATTTTTGTTTTACCTGTACCAGGGTCTGTAAATAACCCAGCAAAGTTATGATTATATAAATATTCAGTACCTAAAATTTGATGGTCCCATGGGTTTACTTTATATTTTAAGTGATTTTTAATTATATATTTGGAATTTCCATCCATGATATACACCCATTATTCTCTGTATATGTATATTTACCTAATAAACCATTTTTTATCTTACCCATAAAATAAATGAAAGATTCTTCACTATATACTACCATTACAATAGAGCCTGCATAAAGCCATTTTCTTAAATTATGCTCTTGCTTTTTACTTGCCTTATTTTTATGGTCCGGGGTTTTTACTTCTATTCTAATTGATCTTGAGTTATAACAGGCATTTATATCCGCCCTTCCACTTGATGTAGCATCTCCTTTTATTTTTTCAGAAATTGCAAAAGGCATACTATTTATGGATTTTATGATATTATTAGTTATACTTTTTTCAATCGGCACGATGAATGCCCTCTTTCAAATTAAACTCAAGCCCTAACCGATGTGCCCAAAATCTGGGTGACATAACATGAGGTATTGCCTTATCATCAATATACAAATCTGCATAAATTTTTCTTGTATCCTTACCACAGTATTCTTGTATAACAGGTAAATTCTCGTTTATAGCATCAAATTTAATACCATAGGCCATACAAAAAGTGACTGCATCATTTAATTCTACTCCCTCACGGCATGACCATAGTATAACTTTTACATTATTTTCTTGCAAGGATTTAATAATATTTATAATATCTATGTTAGGTGTACCTATATTAGGGTATTCATCTTTTAGAGTTATTGTTCCATCAAAATCAAATGCAACAATTATAGGCAAGTTTGATAGATATTGTTGTGCAATTATCTTTTTCTTATCCATACTACTCTCCTATTAATATATCATTTACTTCTTTTATCATGTGTTTACTAACCCAAAGATTTAACCATTTTGAGGATTTTATACCATTATCCCAATCAACATAAAATAATTCACTATATTTTCTCTTATAGGTTAAAATAATATGCTGCAATAGTTTATTTCTATGAGAACATAACTTCATAGATAACTCTATATTAAAATCCTCTTTCGCCCATTTCTCTATATCTTCATTAAATAAATCTTTTCTTTTACGCTTGAAAAACCTATTGTAGACTTCTTCTGGAACATAGCAGAAATGTACCCACTTTAGTTTTCCTGTTCCTTTTATATCATCAACCATTTTTAACAATATTTTCTTTTGTATCATTGTCAATGCTCTCCTTTAAGTTTTCAGCATAAGAAAAAGCATTTCTTTCATATAAGTGTGTACTTCCCGATATATGGGTATAATCCCCAATACCAACACCAAGTTGAAATGCAAGAATGATTTGCATAGCTGTAAAAGAAAATACATCATAAGGAAATCCGGTCCATATATCATTCGATCTCATATATGTAGTAGCATGCAATTTATCATCTCTTATAAAGTATTGGAGTGCTATTGTGCAAGGTACATCTTTAGTAGGTTTGTCTATATAATCTACTGGGTCTTTTATATGAATTACTGCTTGCCTGCTATCTGGATGCTCCTTTAGCAGCCTATATACATAATCAAATTGATTAAACCCATACTTATTAAAAATCCTATATCCGTATGCAGAGTTTACACTTTTTCCATTATCGGTTAAATCATACCAAACCTTAGAATATAAGCCAATATCTGATACTTTATTACTTCCAGATAAGTACCATAAAAGTTCACCAACAGCATAACGAATAGGCATTTTTCTACTTTTGGATTTAAGGATACAACGAGTTGGATCTGTTATTGTAATACAAGTATTAAGTAGTTCCCCTACAACAACCCCGTCCCTGCTATTAAGATGAAGGATATCTCTCTGGTTATATAATTCTTCCATAAGAGTTTCCCAGGCATCATCTATATTTTCTGCAATAAGGTAGTAACTCATGGCTCAATACCTCCTGTTAAAGTGTTATATCTGTATATGTTTAATGAAGACTGCTTAAATATATTCTCAAACCCTTTTACATATTTTTTTAACTGGTTTAAGGTTTGCTCATAGTCTCCTCTGCTTCTCAATCTGCTTTCTGCATATTCAGGACTAATAGCAACATATACAACTTTTGTACCAGCGGTTAGCATTTGTGCCTCTAATTTATAGAGTTGATACATATTTAACCGCCTACCTTCTGCCTCTTGGTATACAAATTGACCATAACAAAATCTATCAGCTATGATATTTCTTGTTTTAGAGGCTTCGATTATATTAAGAAAATAGTCATAATTATTAGGCGTAGATGCAGTACAATGTACTATCTCTGCATTCATTATCTTTGATAAAAACCTTGCTAAGGTACTTTTACCAGACCCATCACAACCCTCAAGAACAACTAACATATTGCCTCCTTTATTTATCTTCGTCAATCTTCCATTTTCGTATATATTCCTTTGTACCATGTAATGTATGATATCTTTTCCAATCAATATCACCAAACATATATTGGCCATCTGGGAACTTGAAAGATTCATTTAAGTAGTGCCTTATTTCCATGCCCATTAGACCATCATATTCTAATTTATGTAAATACCTATTTTTATCTGGGTTATTAGGGTCTCTAACAACAGAATCCTTTTTTTCATCTATGTAGTCATAACACAAACAAGGAATATTAAAACAACTATACCCATTTTGCAATACTTCTGCTGCAAACCCTATATCGTCTCCATGAAGATTAAAGGCATCCGGCATTTTTATCCCAGCTCGTTTAATACCCTTTATATTAAGTATTTTAGTTTGCCTGGGTGTTGAGCCTTTATTTATCTGGTATTTTATACTATTATAACTACTTTTATTAGAAAACCTTTGTTTTCTAATATTACCTAATAGCACTTTTGGATGGTTCCTAAAAACCTCTCTTGATATTTTACCAGTTAATTGCAATACTTTTTGTGGTATTAAAGGGTCAATCTTATAATCTTTAACTCCTGTATGCTTACTACACTCTTTACCGGAATTTGTTTTACCACGATATAAAAATTGTAAATACCTTATATCATCATCCATATCCATAATATAAGGTAAACGATTTTCTATGGCATAATCCATTATGAATTGTCTTGTACTACCAACACCGGTTACAGCGCCTTTAGGAATTGGAATTAAATTCATGCCACGTTTAATTAGGTCACGATTTTCTTTTTTATACTCTTTATACTGTTCTTCTCTAACTACAATGTATACTTTACTTAAGGCCCTATCTGTAAACATGGGTAGCAAATTTCTACCTATAAAAAATCTTGGTCTATTATATGAGGGTATAAAAATATACAATAAGTCTTTTTCGGTTGTATTATTTAATACCTTTTCTATTTTAGAACGATTCATTAAATACCCCTCCTTTATACAGAAAGAGGGGGCGAATGCCCCCTCTTTTATGGGCCTTAATTAATCATCCCATTCATCATCGTCATCATCGTCAAAATCATCATCTTCATCTTCCGGTTCAGGTTCTTTTACAGCCTTTTTAGACTTAGCAACTTTCTTTTCCTTTACAGCTTTACTACGCTTAGCGGGCTTTACTTCTTCCTCTTCTTCATCCTCTTCTTCATCATCAAAGTCATCGTCCTCTTCTTCATCCTCTTCTTCATCATCATAGGCAGTCTTTCCAATGGGGAAATAATCACTGATCTTACTATAAGTTTGACCGTTGTATTCATTCCAAAATACTTCGATATCACAGGTCTTTCCAATTAGCTTATCAAGATCAATCTTAATCTTACCTTCATGCTTTACACCGATAGCCTTGAGAAAAGCCTTAAACTTCCACAGGGCCTTATCAATAAGAGTAAAGGTTTCAAAAACTCTACCGCCCTTATCTTCACCCTTAATAACCTCAAAGATTACCTGGAGAGCGTCATCCCCTGCTTGAGTAGTAGTTGTATTAATTTCCTTTACCTTTGCGGTATGAATACCCTCAGAAACTTTAGAAAAAGTTTCTACTCCTGTCATATCTACGGTAATAGTACGCTTTGCCATAATAAAATCCTCCTAATATCAAATGTTATATGTGGAAACCCGAAGGGCATCGCACTCAATTAATTCTGGATGCTGTCTATGAATAATACCCATTAATCCAGGGTTGTCTCTTGCAATTCCCTTTGCAATTACAGTATCAACAGCAACATTAATTTTGTCTCCTGTTTTTCTATCCCTTAAATACTTATACCCTTTTGCTTCATATAGTATAAACGTATTCATATTAATCTTCTCCAAAAATACCTAATTTTTTTAGTTTAAGATAAGATGGGTTTATCATCGTTGCAGGTACTTTAATTTCTTTATCTGTTTGTAACTTAGTCCAGTAATAAGGATTGGGACCAATATGCATACCATACTTAACAACAGTTTTTTCAGTTCCATTTTCAATCACCTCTCTACTTAATCGGGTTGTATGAAACCCGTAATTTGCCATACCCTCTAAATAAGTTCTTGCACCTTTACTTACAATAGGACGGGCATCAGGTAGAATTTCATCCTCCATACCGTCAATAGAATCCATAGCCTCATGGCAAGATACCAACACCCAACAATACTCACTTAATTCCCAACACATTCTAATTAATTCCTCTGTATCGGTTTTAAGATCACCCCACATCTGTTGGGTCATTTTCTTTTTCTTTTGCAAGGCATTTTCATCAATCCACATATTAGTAATCATGGAAAAGGTGTCAACAAAAATAGACTTATACCCTGCGCCTTTTTTATTTATCAATTCTTTTAAGCCTGCCTTTAAGCTTGGTACAGTATCACACCGAAGACCCATGATATCCTTTTTCTTACGGATTGTGTTAGCTCCATCATCCCCCACCTGCATATACAACATGGGTTTAGGCCATGTGGAACCTACCTCTGTTTTTCCGGTATTAGATTTTCCCCACAATACAACAAACTTTCTTTGACCAAGGTTTGCAATTTCTTCTACTTTATCCAATATGCCCATTTTGTACTCTCCTTTCTTCTGTTACCACATCTGTTCTATTATGAATCTCATACTCACGTTCTAACAGATATTTTATATTCCCTCCTGTTATCTGGGTATAGCAAATATTATAATAGCTGCACCAAATACAATCCCTACCCATGTTTTTTGTCTTATTTGTTTTTCCATACCGGGCAATTAATTTTGCTTGATATAAAAAGCCTTTCCATACATGGTCTACAATTTCAGGTTGGTAGTCCTGTTCAACCCTAAAAAAGTAGTTAGGTATATTTTCCATTAATTCCGCTGCAATATCTGCTTCTGGTTCAATGTTATACTGTTTACATGCCCTAATATAAGAAAAAGGAGTAACTTTATTCAGCTTAGTTTTTGAAAATATACCCGATTTTTCTAAAAATACTGGAGCTGGGGCGGGTTTACTACATATATAGTCCCATATTACTGAATCTGGTAATACCCCATACAAAAATTTAACCGCCTTTGCATATAATGATTTTTGAGTATTCATAATCAATACACTATTGGACGGTTTAATAGAAAATGTTTTATGCTCACCTATTTTAATAGTCTTTTTTCCATTTTTCTTTTTTAAGTACAGTTCATCAATTTTGCCCTTAAATAAATAAGGTTCACCTTTATGTTCAAAGATAGGTATTTCAAATTCTTTTTCGGTTACACTTGGTAGCTTTTCATTATTGTATACGTCATTGTAATCTTGGAAAATACTCCACAAGTCATCCAAATAGTTTTCCCCAAGATCACTTTGCCAGTTCGCCGGTATTTCATAGTATGTATCCGTTATTTCTTTATAGACTTGTTCCACTTTTTGTGGGTCAGACCTAACTTCTAACAACCTATGAAAATCTGTTCCAAAATACAAAGGACGCTGCGGTTTCTTAGGTTTAACCCCTACCTCATATCCTAAAAAATGAGAGTACGGACACCTTAAATAGGATTGAACTCGTGAATAGCTTATATTCATATCATATCCTCCTTAAACAATAGCACAAATTATAGGGGCCCCTTCTCAAGTAACATAAGTAACAAGATAATTACAATTTGTGCTATCGTTTAAGGGATAAACTGTATTTTACTGATTTGAAACACAATTATTTGTTGTATGCAACCCGCAAGAAACCCTGGAGGAAAGGTTTGGATAGATAAAATAATATAGTTTATAAATACAGTTTATCTCCTGTCGATACTGCCACGACTACGGACTTGAACCGTATGAAGCCTTGCCTTGTCGTGGATGACCCTGCTTTATCTACATGAATGAGATATGAAAGATATTAAAGACAATACATAGGAGCCAGTACATAATAGATAAAGCAGGGTTAAGGGGGTTATGTGTCGAAGATACTGAGAAAGGAAAATGAAAGCAGCACCTAAGACTATGGGCCTATGGCCCTTGGTGTGGAAAATGGGACTTGAACCCATACGCATTGCAGCACAAGAACCTAAATCTTGCACGTCTACCAATTCCGTCATTTCCACAAATGGCAGGGGTAATTGGATTTGAACCAATGTTACCGGCGTCAAAGGCCGGTGCCTTAACCGCTTGGCGATACCCCTATATGGTGGTCTGTATGGGAATTGAACCCATGCTACCGCCTTGAAGGGACGGTGTCTTAACCACTTGACTAACAGACCATGGTGGTCCCTCTGGGACTTGAACCCAGGGCCATCCGGTTATGAGCCGGGAGCTCTTACCAACTGAGCTAAGGGACCATAGGGCTATTAATTAGCCCTTATATGAGATTTAGTTCCCATCTTCATATTCATCTTCATTAAAAGCACGCTTTTTAGTGATGACCTTTTTTACTTTCTTAGTAGAATCAGTCTTATTCACAGACTTTTTCTTTCTGGGAGGTGTAAAATCACCAGTATCGGGGGTAATAAAATTAGCGAATCTTTCTTTCTTGGGCTTAGGGCTAATCTGCTTACCGGAGACACGGTCAAAAACGATCTCTCCTTTAGCAGTCTCGACAGTTATAGTCTTTTTATTGGCTTCGGTAATCTCCTTTTGGGCAATCCCAATGCCAGTAAACAAATGCAAAATTACTTTGTCGCCCTTCTTTAGGGTCTTTAGGCTCATAGTTTTCGCCTCCTTTATAAGATGACTATACTATAACACACTTTTATAGTAAATGCAATACCTTTTTATAAACTTTTTTATAAAAACTTATACCATATATTGGTATTTAATGTGTACCCCATGGACCAACACCTATGTCACAATCTAAAGGTACTTTTAGGGTTATACCAAAATAGTCTAATGTCTTAGGATGTAGCATAATTCTCCTTATTTCTGGCACAATCCAATCCTTGCACTCTTCGGGAAACTCACCTAATATAGAATCATGCACAGTACCTACTATCTTTAAGCCCTCTTTTCTTAATTCTTTATGAATCTGAAAAGCAGCGGATAGCAGTAAATCAGACCCTGTGCCCTGGACAGGTGTATTTATAGCCCTTCTGGCAGCAGAAGCCCTTTCCCATTTATTAGCAGAATAAATTAGCGGTAGCTTCCTAAACCTACCAAATTTATTGTATACACCACCCAAAGATTCACAAATTAGTTCTTGCTCATGGTGCCATGGTAATAAGCGAGTATATTTGGCAAAAAACTTTTGCCTAAATTGATTTGCTTCACTTAATGAAAATATTACCCCGTAATTATTATAAGCGTATTCGACAAACTTCTTTGCCGCCATACCATAAAGAAACAATTATACCCTCAATTTCTTGATATTTATTAGGGTTTAGACTATACCTTAATCAATAGTTAATTAGTTTTGTTTTAAGTATTTACCTGTTTTAGGGTCTCTTTTAGTATGGTGTTCTTGATGACATTTTTTACAAAGTACAATCAAATTGGATATATCATTGTTTTTTCTATCATGGTCTATATGGTGTATTAATAAATTATCTATACTGCCACAAAGAGAACAATATACCTTTTCAATAGCATCTTTGTATTGGCACCCATACTTAAAATTATTGTTGTTTACCCCTTTTTGGTTATACGCACCCCAGGGCTTTGAGCCTCTTTTTCCTCCTCTTGCTTTATCATGCTCTTTATAAGCACTCTTTGCACAATCGTGACAAAATTTTTGGTTTGGCCCTGTTTTTGTATACTCTTTTCCACATCTTTTACAGATTTTTATTCCAAAGTTTCTCAAAATATAACCTCCTTTCTTTATATTTAACCTATTTAACTATTGATCCTTCCCGTATATATAAACTCGTTTGATTTACTCTTATAGAGTAGTCGGTTTATAATAAGTCGTTGCACTCTCCGTTTAACGGTTAGCACAGGATTGGCATAGAGAAAAAATCTCCTTAGCTTTCCCTGTTTTGAGGAAGTTTTACTTCGGCAATCTTATACTTTACCGAAGTTGACCGCTTTGGCCTTTCCACGTTCTTCTTTCGTTGGTTCACGGCCATTGGTCATTAATTTTGCTGTTGTAGTGTGGATATCTCCACCTTCATTATATATCTTTAGCATGGTTTGATCATTAGAATAATCGGCAGCAATACGAAGTTCAAGTTGTGAATAATCCGCCTCAAAAAACAATCTTCCAGGTGGTGCTTTATAAATAGCCCTTACATCTTTTGTCCTTGGTACTTGTTGTAAATTTGGATTTTGGCAATTATGAACGCAAATACCATTAGCAATAAAACAATTTGTTTTTGGTACTGTTATATCGTATACAGGCACACTAATATTAAGATGCTCAATTTTAGTTATTACATGATTATTTTTTAGGCTACTTTTTCTACCATCATACTCTATTCCATAATAATCCATTCTATTTTTTATAAAAGAGTAATCTCTATTAAGGAGTTTAGATGCACCAACAATACCGTTTCCTTTTTCTAATGCTTGTATAATCTCTTTTTTAGTACATCTTTTTTCCATTAAAATATCATGTTGTTTTTTATAATATTCTTTATCTCTTAACTTAATAGAAGATTTTCCGCCTTTTGCATGCCATTCTGCATCTCTAATACTAATATGGTAACTTGCATGCTCTTTTGCAGTCATCCCTATTAAATTTCTTGGAACATTATTAAAAGGGTTATGGTCTATATGATGTATGTGTTCTGGTATAACCCCATAAACTTGAGAATATACAAAAACATGCTCTAACATTGAATTATGGCCAGAAAAGTAAACCTGATATCTTTTATTATTTTTTAACCCGCGTTCTATTGCAAGAACATGGTCCCCAGGCTTTTTTCCTTGTTTTGGTATAAGGCTATCAGCCCTTTTATAACTTCCATCTATAAGTCTTATTAAATGATCTGATGTAACATCAATATACTTTGTATTTCTATTTCCTTGGGTTTTATACCATACCCTAACAATATCATCTCTATATCCAGTGCACCCACTCCAAGACACTTCACATAGTACAGGCTCTAATTCATCATTGAAAGAATAAACTAAATCACCGGCAACAATGTCTTTAATAGGCTTATACCCACCTGGCACCATAACCGGAGTGCTACCAACAAGGCAACTCGTTCTTCCTGAAACTACATTTGTTAAATTAAAACTTGGGTGAATTCGTTTATCTGTACCAAGATCATCCTCCCATCTATTAAGGAACATTTTATTAAGTGTATTAGCAGCTTTATAGTCTAATATCATCTTAGGAAGATCATACCCTTTTGCAGCGAGCTTTTTTAATACACTTGCATCCGCTGATGGTTTACCGGTTTTTTCACTTTTCTTAATAACAGGTAAACCTTCTTTATTAAATAATACTTCGGCTACTTGACCAGAACTGTTCCAGTTAATATCATATCTTTCTTTTAAGCATTTATTTGCTTCCGCTTCTAAGTCTTTATACTTCTTTTTTACAGAGTGTAAAGCAGGTATATCAACATAAATGCCATTTCTTTCTACATCTCTGTACATTCTATACGCTGGCCGTAAAATATGTTTATACACCTTCCATTGTTGTTCAGTCAAATTTTCATTAAACCAACAAAATAACTCCCATGTGTATAAAACGTCTTTACGCAGGTACGGTCTAACTTTATCGGATGTATCAGAAGTCTTTTCTTTCTTAGAGATATCCCAATCGTCTACACCTAAATACTTTTGGGCCATATATTTTAGTCCGTGCTTCTCTGCCAAGTCATAAGCAGTACCCAATAGCATAACATCTTCATTTATGGGTAATTTAATGCCAAAATGATATTCTATAAACAAAGTATCAAATTTACCATTTTGCCATACTATTTTTGTATCAGATTCTTTTAAGTCTTTTAGTATTTTAATGCACTCTTTTTTACGGCTATAATCATTGATATTAAATGTTTTTATTGCAATACTACTACCTATACCCTTAGATAGGCCAATACCAATCCAAGTTATAGTATCTTTATACCTATTTAGCCCGGTTGTCTCAATATCTATTGTAGCATACTTATACTCCATAACCTCCACCCTCTTTACTATGCTCTAAGCAGCTTTCATACTCATGTACCGTAATTTTATGGATTTTACATTTTCCGTAATAGCTATCCGGTATTGGTTTTCTATCTAAGTGTTTACAAGTCTGGCATACCCCTATGGAAAACATACCGCGTGTACCTAAAAAGGATTCTAAGCTATCTGCATATCTTAAAGCATCGGAATAGCGCACTTTCCGTTCATTCTTATTCCCTTTTGCAAGTATTATTCCTGCCTTTGGGTTTTCTTCTATTCTGTCTATAATAAGTTTTCTTGCTACTGATAAAAAGGCTTCTAAGTCACTAATATGTTTTCCTTTTTCTTCATTTAATGTTTGTTGCCTTTTCATTATAGATCACCTATCTTTTACAGGTTTTCTTAATGTACTTTTTAGAGTTAAGCCTGCCCATTGTGCCTCACGAGTTTTAGGCGCTCTGGTTTCCTTAAACCCTAAAGAACGCATATTCCTAATAAACCCATGTTTTTTATGACTTTCTCTTCCAAAATCAATACAAAATTGGGTATAGGCTTCATATAGTCTATCTTTAGATATTGAATACTGAGAATCAACCACACACTTCTTTTTAATAAATGCGTGTATACTATCAGAATCTTGCCGTAAACCTTCTACCATACGATTACTCATTCTTGTACGTGGGATATCACTAACAGGCAATAAGCTTAATAGATAGGGTATTACCTCCTCTACGCTCTCATTACTGCACAAATCGTCTACATACATATTGTTAAGAAATAACTCATTATTCATATATAGTATCCGCATTCTCTTATAGAAAGCGTTAGATTTTTCTTCTAACTGTAATGGTAGCTGATTAAATGAAAAGATTAGCTTTGCAAACGGTACAAAGAAAAACGGTTCTTTTCCTTTCTTCTCGTGCATAATCTGATCTCCACCAGTAATCTTTTTTAAGTTCTCAATAGAGGATAAAGGTAAAGACCCATTATCACCACAAGAATTCAGCAGTCTACCATATAACTGTGATGGGTAGAATCTATGACTTAATTCGTGCATACTTAAAGCCGATGTATTTTGTCTGCCTACCATAGTTTCAATAAATCGTAATAGAACTGATTTACCGGTATTAGACTGCCCACAAAGAATCATAAATGTTTTTAGTCCATAGTCTAAAGTTAAACAATAGGCCATATAGGATAAAATCATTTTTATGTCTTCTTTTAGCAGTTTTGTTTTTTGAAAAAACTTATACAACCTTGTATCAGTAAAAGGAACATAGTTTCCTATCTCGTGGGGTATTTGTATAGTTTGTAGATACTTACTATCATGGGGTATTATTTCACCGGTATCTATATTATATACCCCGTTCTTAAAATTTATCAAGTTCTTATAACAATTAATTTCATTTGTTGTTTTTTGTAACCTTATATCGTCAATGATTAATCGGTAGATTTCCATTATCCTCCCTTGGTTTATGAAATAATCTATCATAATCATTTCCCTAATTGTATTCCTTATAGAGCTTGATGCTTCTATGTATACCCCATCCTTATATTGGTAGCACTCACCACCTAATACAAAAGTATCACCACGATTCACAAAGTAATCACATATTGCACGAGCATTAATAGAAATGGCTTTTCCTTTGGCATCATAGATAAGATACGGGTTATCCCCGGTATCTCTTGCTTGATATTTTTTAGTATTATCGACTATCTTTTCAAGCTCTTCCTGGGTCATAGGGTCATTAAAAACATACTTATTTATGACATTAGCTATATTAAGTATTTGTTCATCATCTGCGCCACGGTTTTTATACGCCATAAGGTGAGAAAATAAAGTAGAATTTCTTCCATCACCGTCTTTTAAGCCTAAGAGGCTTTCTTTTCGACTTAGCATAGGGGTCCATTCTAAAGGTAATTCTGCTATACCTTCCCAATCCTTATTAAATGATCTTCCTTCGGCATTAAAAGGCAATAATACATACCCTTTATTAGCACACCTAAAATCACATTTTAATCCGCAGGGTAAAACCATTCCTACTCGTTGTGGAAATTCCCGGTCCGTCTTAAAATATAGATGAAGCCCGTGCGGGGTTTTACACATTAGAGTTTTTAGTCCTGTTTCTTTTACAACCTTTAGGGCCTGTTTTTTACCTTCATCTATATCAACAACGATATACCCAGACCTAACCCACCATCCAATCTGCCCACCTGCTTTTATATGAGACCGTGCAAGCTTTATATTGACAATCGCAGAATCTACACGCTTTTTATCTTGGCATCTAACATACGAACCTTGCCCAATAAGGGTTTCAAATTCTGTTAATGTCAATATAATCACTCCTTGATATCATTCAAAGATACTTTACCGTTTTTTAGTTCTTTCAGTACAAGGTCATACAATTCTTTTACTTTATCATTCATAGGAGGAACACTTAATGATTGTACACAGCATTCATCATTAGTAGGATAAGCAGTATCATCAAAACAACAGGAGCCATTATCACAAGAATAGGTAGTATCATTATCAACACCTCTATCCATTAAAGTATAATTTGGACTATCAGAATGGTTTAACCAACGCTCTAATCTGTCTACCTTTTTAGTAACTCTTTTCTTTAAGTCACTATTTGACACACCAAAGATCGCTTTTATATGGTCCATTATGATAGTAACATCTGCAAGTTCATCTAACACACCCTGCTGCAACTCTTTACGAGCTTGCTTTTTATCTTCATATCTGGGATACTTTGAACAAATAGTGGCAAGTTCACAAAGTTCTTCCATAGATACTAAGATTTGATGGTTAGGACCGTATACTTTACGAGCTTTTTTTAGTACCTCTTTTTGTTTACAAGTTAGTATTGCCATACATACTACCTCCATTTAGTTTGTTTTATCAGGTTTATTCCAATCTTTAGCATGGTATACACTACACCCTGCTTGATTAAAAATATTTTGTGTCTGGAGAGATATTTCTTGTTTACGGCCATATACCACCCTACTCACTTTAGCAGACACCAGAGCGCGGGCACAAGCCTCACACGGGTATCTGGTGACATACACCGTAGCCCCTTCTGTGCTCTCCGTAGAGGAAGCGCAATCTGCTAATGCGTCTATTTCACTGTGGACTGCACGACAGTCAGACGGGTCTCTATGTGTCTTATCGTCATTTCCATACAATGCAACTCTAAGACACCCCTCACGAGAACAGATATTAGGCATACTACGATTTGCACCAAGTCCAATTATATGATTATTTTTTACAATACAACAACCAACTTTTACTTTTTGACACCCACTGTAAAACTCCGCATAGTCATCTGCTATAACCATATAGAAATCATCATTATGTATACGATTACTGGTCAAGAGTTAGCTCCCCTTTCATAAGGTCAATCCTAATTTTCTCTGATAAGGCAGAAATAAAAGAACCGTTAGAAGGTCTGCCTGTATCAGGGTTGACACTATTCCTAAACATAATATAGAGAACATCACTATTACCTTTTTCAAAAGTAATGTCGATAGCATGCCTTATCGCTCGTTCTACACGGCTACCGGTTGTTCCCTCAAGTTTACCAGTATCATTATATAAACGCCCTGTGATACTTTTCATATATGTAGGGTCAGATAAAACCAGAGCCACAGCAGTTCTAAGATAAAAGAACCCACGTAAATTAGCTGGCATACCCATTTCCATTAAATTACCAAGAACCCAAGAAAAATAATTGCTGCTTTGCAGAATATGTTTTGTAGATTCGTCAAAATCATCTAAGTTATGATATTTATATTCAAACATACGCTTACCCCTCAAATAAATTATAGCTTTTAGGTACTTTTGTGGGTTTATACTTAACCTTCGGTCTACCGGTTTTGTTATAAGTTCTCATATACTTAGAAAGTTCACAAAAACAATTCTCTAAAGACATAACATTAATGTATCTATCATAAACGGCACGGTCCTTAAATAATTGTTCAGGATTCCATTCATACCCTTCTGGCAAACAGTCACCATAGCTTAGACCATTAAACATCTCATTCATATTGTCTCTAAGCCAGAACAAACACTCTTCGGGTGTCATACCATCAGTGTCCTCAAAAACATAGCTTAAACCACGTTTACATCCGGGACCAGCAATGGTAAATTCATTTTCAGAAAAAGGGAAGTCCTTAATATATGTTAGATCAACAAATACTTGATAAGATAGAAAATATGCAAAACTGGGAAGCTCTTGTATAATATCATATACCTCTTTTTGGCTCTGTGCATTCATAACCCGTTCATACACATTATTCTTTTTTAGCCAAGGACCAATATGAAAAACTCTCAAAGGTATATCGGATTCAGCGCCTTTATCATTATTTGTATGGGTTTTACCGTCTGGGTACTTCCACATAGATTTTGTACTACCTTGATTATATGCAGCGGAAAACCATTTTCTATCTGGGTCCACATCTATAATAGCTTTATACAGCGGTCTAACAGTTTCCTTTAGTTTAAGCCCATTATAGATATCTTCGGCAGACCAAGGACCACCAAAGTCTGTAAATGTGTAGGGATTATTCCATGATCTAAACAAGAAAGTATTAGCTACTTTATCCTCAAGGGACAACCCTTTATTGTTAGATACACTCTTAATCAGTGCCTTAGACACCCTATCATTCTCTCTAAATATATTTGTGAACTTATATGTGCTTAAAATTGGGTTTTTTGTCCATGGTGCAGGTAGTTTTAGTACGTCCTTAGCGTAGTAAATCCCATACCGGTCTATAATAAATTGCATCAAATGAGCGGTATTTTGTTCATTAAGTACAGGGTTAGCCTTTTTAATAACCTTATACCTAACACCGCAATAGGGTATATCCCGTTCTTTTGTTCTCATACAGCTCCTCCTTTAGTTAGTTTACTATACTATATCATATTATAAGACTAATTGCAATCACAATATATAGTGTTATAGGTTTTGTTTATACATATACACTAAGGAATTAATAGAGGACGTTTTAACACTTGTATACCCATACCGTTTAATGGCATTGCGTAAAGAAGAACGACAAGATTCTGCACTTGAATACCCATTTTCTTTAGGGTCTATTACTACAACATTAGTTTCCATAGCAATAAACTCGTCTAAGGCTTGTTTAAGCTCAAATTTCTTTCTTCCTCTTTCAAAATCTTCGACAGTTAAATCACTTTTACGAAATTTCATAATACAACACTCCTTATATTAAATATAATCTTTTACACAAATTGTAGTGTTATTAGGGAGAGTTTTGAATAGTCTAAAAGGTAAAAGGTGATTCTCTAAATTAGTAGAATTAGAACTATACCAGCTTAATCCCCCATATTTTTCTCTTTTAATATATACTGTGTCAACGCAAGCATCTTGAAAAAGTTTCATAAGATTCCGTTCCTGGTCAGTAAAAAGTAATTCATCACACCTTGTAATATAATCATGGTTATTAACAATACGGCAAACTTCTTTACAGGTTACTTCTTCTCCATTTACACTTTTAATTTCTCCATTTTCGTTAATAAAATACTCTTTTGGGTCATCAAATATAAGGTCTGAAAACTTAAAAATTTGATTAACCTTAACTCCAATAACTTCGCAAATCTTAGGGGTTTCTTTCTTCATAATTTCCTCCTTAAAATTATCATACATGCCTTGTAATAGCACATTGTTAAAACAGTCTTCGCAACATGGTTCATCATTTATTGTGCAAAGTATGTCTTTTATTTGTCCGCAGTTTGCACACTTGCTTATGTAATAATCCATAAATTCCTCTCTTTTACTTTCTATATTTTAATCCGGTTCCTTTTTCTTTCCTTCACTGCAAAAATCATCAGGCTTTCTTGTCGATTAAACTTTTATACATTGCGTATTCCTACCGCCAATAGGGGTAGGCCAATCCGATGCTTCGATGAAATATTTACACTCTCGGCAATAGCACCCACCAGCAACATGAACGGGGTCAATGATTCGCTGCTCGTCTATAAGCCGTGGTATGAATGCTTCTCCCCAATTACTCATTATAGGTAGTCCTTTTACTTGTCTTTTCAGTTCATCAGAATCAATTAGCCTCATGCTCGTCCTCCTTGTCCATGGGAGCGCCGCAGTTGGGGCAAATCGCAGTATTTACGATGTATGCTGACCTAACATGACAAACACTGCAAGTTCCACACATACAACTTTTAATCAGTCTATTTGGCCCTAAAAACTCCCATCTCCCGTGCCTCACCTCCGCAACGTCGGCGGCGGGCTCTTTCAGAACAATATCAAACGTTGACCCAGGAAGGACATCAGCTCGTCTTGTTTCATCATACCCAAGATTTTTTAAGAGCTGTGCCCTCTCGATGTACTCCTTCATTCTGACTCACCCCATTTCAATCAGTGCAATTAGGTCTGCAACAGAAATGTCATGCTCTTTTGCAAACTCGACCATGCGCAACTTTGCAGGCTTAAAATCTTCGTAATTGTCACAACCCCACTCACAGCCTTCGTATTCATCATAGTACTGACAGAAATTGCACTTTCTAAAATCATCCATCCTGCTCCCTCCGTAGTGCGGCCTCAATTTCCAAAATTGAGAATGTATGACTTAACGGCTCTGCGTTCGGGATTTCAGTCTCCGCCGTGATAAATATATTTTCAGGCGTGTAATCCTTAATAACCGCATTGCACCAAAACCCTGTGCTACTCTTGTATGAAACTTTATCCCCAGGTTGGCACGGCATCACCACGCACCGCCCCTCTTTGTCCGCCTGGGCAAGCTCGCGGAGACGGGTAGTTTTGATGTCCTTTACGATTTCCAATCTCTGAGCGTTCTCTGTCCGTAGAGTCATCCCGCGCCCATAAGCATCAAGTATACTATCAATCTCCTCCGGCTCCAGGCCCGTTTCCTCATAAGCAGCAAGGCGGTCAAGGATTTTACTATCTATCTGACAATCCCCACCCATTTTCCTGCAATCATCTCTTGCCATATTGCATGTAATTTCTCCATTGCCAAGCCTATGAGTTAATCTTTCCATATGCTTCTTTAGATGACCCAACTCCATTCCAAGCCGTAAAATTTCAGCGTCTTTTGTGCGAGCAAAATCTAAAGATTCACGGACTTTCTCCAACTCAACTTGGGTTGCATGACAAACCACTTTTTCTTCCTGGTACATCTTCTGCAACCTCTCGTTTTCAGCCAACGGGGCGGTGAGGGCGTCGGCGGCGTCAATTCCATATAGCTTTGCAGCTTCAATTAGTTTCTCAATGTTCATCAGGTTTCCTCCTCTCCCTCCGGCGGGCGGTTGGAATTTTCAACCTATATCCCTCATCAAATGCGGACAAGAATTTATCAAGAATCCGGTCCCGCTGCTTGTTATATCTTAACAGGTTATTGTGGCTTCCACCTTTGCACGGTGCGGACAACTTTCCAATCTCCCTCATCTCAACGATCATGCGGGTTATGTCTTGATTGATATCATTCATCTTTCAGCGTCTCCTTCCACCACGTCCCGTCTGGTTTATCCCTCCGAATGCTTTTATAAAATGCACATTTACTTGCTTCGGTTATGTTAAAGTGAGCACTTGGGCAAACATCCTCGAAAGCACAACTGTCGCAAATATCAGCCATCTTTCAGCGCCTCCAATCTCTCCATCACCATCTGCACAGCCTCGTTCGTCATGGGAGCACCACATTTCGGACAAAAATGGTTATATTTTCTGTAATTCTTTAATACTCTATCATCTCCATGTGCATCAATTTTCTTGCATCTTGAGCACCTTATACTTCCGTATTTCGCATCCGTAAACTCACTCTGTTCAAATTCCCATTCGCCCATCCACACCTTCTTCACCCGCTCCCGGCTGACAGGACGGAGGGCGGAAACAGCTATATCAATCGCTTCGTCCAACTGTTTTCTGTCCCACCAAAGCCCATTTTTCAAGGTATCAATCGCTTCTTCTCGTGTCATTTTTATCTCCTTTTGAAAATACTCTTTAGGATTTACACTCTACCGCAGTCATAATACATCCTCCTTAATTCATATACTCTACTTTAGGGGCCGTAGATTTGTCCCAGTCTTGCCAAGTGGTATAGGGGGTAGTATTTACATGGGCACCGGTTAAATCATCCTCCTGGTGGACTGCTGGGGCCTCCTGCTGCTGGCTAATTACCTTGCTCTGATTATAAGATACACCCAAGGCAATCAACAACGCTATAACTACACAAAATAGAGTAGCACTAAGAACCTTAATATGACCTATGTACTTATGTAACATAGTCTCTGGAATATAGTTTACAATACAATCATTTGTTTTCATGTTTTTTCCTTTCTGTAAATACCTTACCATTTACTTTAATAGTATATCCTGCTTTTCGTAATGAAGCCCTAATATCTCGCTTATAGGCACATTCTTTATATGTTGTTGACATATAACACTTTTTACCTTTGTACACTTCAAATAAGAAAGCCATATAACCCCACTATATTAATCACAGTAACTATAATGATTAAACGTATGCCTTAAACCCATCCAGCTCGTACAAAACACCCTTGTGCCGGATACCTACATTTCCTGTCTTTCTACTAACATACGCCCGACGACCCTTAGGGAATAAATCAGAATAAACCTTTGCCTCTTTACGATTAATAGTGAGATTAGGGAAATGGGTCTCAACTTCATCGGGTTTAAGTACATTATAAGACATATTAGGACGGGGATAGAATGAAAAGAAACAGTTCTCCTCTACCTCTGCAATACAGTTAGCAAACTTTCGGGAAGGATTCCTCTTACGATACAGTTTCTTATCCTTATTTAGATCAATATACAGGTCTTTTTTGAACCAACGCTTAAAAGTGGATTTAGTAACAGCAATTTGCGTATGGTCATCATCTCGACTGACTAACTTATACCGAAGTACATCATTAAGGTCTGTTTCAGTACAAACAAGATCATAAGAAATACCGGTTTTCTTATTTGTATAAATGATAATGCTTGTGCCTACCATGGTTTTAGTTTTCATAGTAACCTCCTAAACAATATTATATAATAATGTGTTGTCTTGTGCCATTATTAGTGGTTTATGGCCTTTCTTGACTGTAAATACACTATAACACACCTACATAGAAAAAGCAAGAACTTTTTATATTATTCCTTAAAAATTTTTACAGCAAGATTATCTATAATATATGTATGCGGATATGGCATAGCAAGTAGTGTATAAATATACAGTTTTGTATACACCTGGGTACCGGATATTCATAGTAGCTAAACCCTGATAAATTCATGGGTTTTACCCTGAGATAAATGTGTATGGAGGTGCGTTATACTGTGATGATGGAAATTTTTGAGCGTGATTTTCAAATTTTCACATACGAAAAAGTTGGAACCGAAAAATTGGCATATTTATTATAAACTACCCCTGAAAAAATGGCATTTTTATAATAGAAAAGGTACTAAAAATTGGCATGAATTTATTATTAACTTATTATAAATTTATAATAAAATACCTTGCCAATTTTTTTACTTCCCTATTGCGTGCGCCAGAAAAATGAAGATTTATTATAAAATTAATGGTTTTTTGGAGTTATGAATAAATTGTTAACAACCATGAACAAATTGTTAACAAATGCAAGGAAAAATTTTTATCTTGCATTTTTGAGGGACAGTGGGTGAAAAATACGTGTAATTTTAGGGTTAAAAATTGGCATATTTATTATAACTTTGAGCTAAAAAATTGGCAAACTAATAATAAAAATATCGTAAAAATCGCGAAAAAATGGCACGTGTTTTATAATAGAATTATAATAAATTATTATAAATTAAGTGTGCCAATTTTTTTATTTCCCTATTATCTACGAGAGAAAATGAATTAAAATAATATATATAATGCAAAAATAGAAGATATTAATTATATATAGGGGGTATAGGGGCAAAAAAATTGGCACGAAAATTTAATAATAATTTATAATAAAGTTATAATAAAAATCTGCCATTTTTTGCGATTTTTTTATTATAAAAAAGCCATTTTTTGGGGTGCATTTGGGTGCAAAAAGCCAATTTTTTGTGCTTCACATGCCAAAATTTTTGGTTTCACGGTATTTTTGTAAAGTTTGCTTTACATTTTCGTTTGAGCATGTGGAAAATTCAAATTTTGGCTGTGAGTTATAATAATTCCCGGGTTTAACCTGGGTTTGCGAAAATTTTTACCGACCACTTAGGGCTTGCACCCTGGGCTCCATCTGACAGCGACGAGAATGCGGCCAGATTTAATTTTGTTGGTGGGGGTGGTGTGTGGGTATTACCCAGGGGAGAAGTGGGCCTTACATCGAAGCGCAGGGGCCTAATCTGAAATTGCACTTTACAGCGGGTGTAAAAATTTTTCTTGCAATTTTACAAAATTTATGCTATGATATACAAAGAGATAATAAAATTCATAAGAAATGAATAAATATACAGTCTGTTATAATAGAAAATGAATATTTATGCAAAATTTATGCAAAGGAGAGGATTACATGGAGAAAAAAGCTCGAATAGACAAAAATGTACTGTATATCGACTTTACCGGTATAAAGATTCCATCATGGAAAATTAGAGAGGCTCAAAAAATTAAAACAAAGCTTATCAGAGATAGAAGACGGATAGATCCATTTTTCAGTATGGGGTACAGCAAAAGAAAATATAAGACCGCAACTGAACTATGGTATTACTGTGAGGAGTATTTCAAAAGTAAACAGTATGTGCTAACTACAAAAGAGGGTATTCCAAGAAAAAATCCAGAAACCGGTGAATATCTATATGGAACTCTACCGCTCACAATGTCTGGGTTAGCTCGTCATTTAGGGGTTAGTACATCTACTTTGATTTGGTATGAGAGAAAAGCAGAGGCTGGTAAACTTCCTTATGAGTTCAAAGAGGTGATACAAGAGGCAAAACACCGCATAGAAGAATATGCAGAAACTCGGTTGTATGATAGAGATGGAAATAGGGGTGCCGAATTCATGCTATCAAGATCGTTTAGATGGAGGACACCGCTTGAGGATTCTATGATAGTTAAGAATGAGGTTGAAACTAAACTGCAACAAGAAAAATGGAAAAAGGTTGCTGAAAAAATGGATTTGGAAAATAGGGTGTTAAGAGAAAGTCTTTCTGAGACAGAAGCTGGTAATGTTCATATTGTTATTGAGCGAGCTGAGAAGCCCCTATACACAAAATAGTTTGAACTTATACAGGATGTAATCATTTGGAGGATATTTATGCAATGGTTTATAAGAATTATTAGTAAATTTATTCATAAATTAGCGAATATAGTGTATAAATATTCATTGTATGTGAATAATAATCCTAATAAAGCAATACTACAAATGGTTTGTATAATTTGGGGTATACTAATTGTATTAATTTTTGCTATTGCCTTTGGATAAGGGGGTATAAGAGTATGAGAAGCGAATTAGTGCTTTTTAATTTAGACTATGCGTATAAAAATAATAGGCCATGTGCTGGTATTATACAGCTTATGACAGATTTGCGCCGCTCTGGATGTACAGTAAATGTAGTATCTAATATCCTGGATTCTGCTGAACATGATAAGTTAGAGCGTTGGGCAAATGAGGTTGGGGTTTATCGTTGGAAAATACAAAATGACCCTGCATTAGTTAGGAATAGTATAGACCGCTCGTGCCTGTATCTGCATGGGGACATAAATAAAATCGTTAGCTCTGGATACTCCTATAAGTATACTTATACACATTCTAAAGAAATTATTAAATGTGCCCAATTTGATTGTTATTGGAATGAAGCCGGTGAATGCCAAGGGGCTAAAGATAAGGTATTCTCTCAATATGGCAGTATGTGTCCTGAATATTATTCTTGTTAATAAGGAGTGTTAGTGTATGCCAAAACTACGGCGACAGAGTAGAAAGAAGTTCGGGTGCCGTTGTTTATCTTGTCAAGAAAAGAGTGGAGAGGTATATATTGATCCTCTTGGTTATATGCACTGTATAAAGTGTGGTAGTATGAATATACGTCCTTGGCTGGGGGAGGTGGGGTAAATGGAGATAGGTAATCTACGCCCAGTTACCTTAAAAGATGGGAGAGAAGGTTGGTTTCACGATTGGCAATTTACTTCTTATTTAGTTGCAAGAAATGTTGTTACAAAAGAAGGAGGCCAGGTATCCTATGCTCAGGGTATAGTAGAATTAAATACCGGTGAAGTGATATTAGCAAAGCCAGAAGATATTACATTTAATGATACTGACCAACTATGTATACCTGATGAATACGAAAATGAAGAAGGAGAATAGTTATGCCGCTGCCGGATTTGAATTTCTGGATTAAAAAAGATAATAAATATATTTGTTCTAATTGTGGCTTTGAAACCAATAAACCTGCCGGGAGTAGATATGGGCCTGATATTTGCCCACGTTGCTTAGAGGTAGTACAAAAGTGCAATATGCAAGTACCTGTAAACTACTATAAAAAGGGAACAATTATGTGGTCTATTGTTAATGATGACTGGAGTGATCTGAAAGTATCAGAGATAGCAGAAGTTCTTGATGCAAATGAACAAACAGTGTATAGTGCAATATCTAATATTAAGAAAGAAACTGGGTATTGTGTACCTCATGTCAGCAAAACCATAGAGAGACTAAAAAGAATTCGCTTCGGTTCTGGGATGTGATGTATTGAAAATTCATAAAGCAATAAACCCAAGGTTTGAAGACTTTGTATTTAATTGGGATTATCCAGAGTATTTATTGGTGGGTGGGTATGGCTCAAGCAAGAGTTACCATATTGTATTAAAGCTAATCCTAAAAGCATTACAGGAAAAGCGCAAAATACTTGTGGTACGCGAAGTCTATGATACAATAAGAGAATCATGCTTTGATTTGTTTATTGAGATATTAGAAGATATAGACATGCTTGAGTATAACCCCAATAAAAAGAATAGTAGCAAAGTACGGTACAAAATAAGCCCAATGCAGCTCAATTTCCCTAATGGGTCAAAGGTAATATTTAAGGGTATGGATAAGCCTGGTAAACTAAAGTCTATTAATGGTTTGTCTATTGTTTGGTTAGAAGAAGCAAGTGAAGTTAAGTATGCAGGTTATAAAGAATTAAAGGGCAGACTTCGTCATCCTACGAGCAGCATGCACTTTATTTTAAGTACAAACCCTGTGGGTACTGAAAATTGGGTATATCAGCATTTCTTTAAGCATACAAACGAAGACGGTACACAAACTGTTATACTTGATGATAAAGAATTATATGAGCAACACACCATAGTACATAATAGGGTATATTATCATCATAGTGTGGTTAGCGATAATTATTTTGTACCAAAGGACTACATAACAAACCTTGACGAGATGAAGCTATATGACCCTGATTTGTACAGAGTGGCAAGACTTGGTCAATTTGGTCTAAATGGTATACGAGTGCTACCGCAATTTACAACCGCTGACCATGATAAGGTTATGCGAGCTGTTAAAGGTATACCAGATCAATATAAGTTTGCAGGGTTTGATTTTGGGTTTGAAACTTCCTATAATGCGGTTATTCGTTGTGCTGTTGATGATAGAGAAAAATATTTGTATATCTATTGGGAGTATTATAAGAACCACATGACAGATGACCAAACAGCAGAGGAACTAAAGAATCTTGGTATACAGAATGTGCCTATAATAGCTGATAATGCAGAACCAAAAGCAATTCAGTATTACAGGCAAAGCGGGTTTAATATACGGCCATGCCATAAAGCAGCAGGGAGTAGACTTGAGAATACACGAAAGATTAAAAGGTTTAAGAAGATTATTTGCAGCAGTAATTGTACAAATACTATAAGAGAATTAAGCACTTTAACATACGCTAAAGATACGAAAGACAATCTTATCTATGACCAATTTAACATAGACCCGCATACTTTCTCTGCTATATGGTACGCATTAGACAATTATACTGTTGCTAATATAAAATACATCCCAAGGAATAGCAGAAAGGGGAATACAGCATGAGAGGAAGGGCTATAAAACTATCTAATATAGATTCACCCTGCTATGACAAGAAAACCCACACGGATTGTCCAAATAGGCGTATAGGATGCAGACAAAGCTGCCAGGCTTGGGAAATATATGAGGCTTTCAAAAATGAAATGATGAATAGAAAAATAGAGGCACATAATAAAGAAACCGATATTGTATTGTATGATATATTATCAAAGTTAAAAGCAAAGAGGAGGAATAAGCATGGCTAACGATTCTACTTTTATTGTAAATGGTTTAAGAATACCTTGGGGGATGATCTCTGAGGAAGTCGAAGGACTGTATAGCAGTACAATTTTGTCTGAATTTAGAGATATCATTGGGTATTATGACATCTATGAGAATGGTGCTCCATTTACACCGGAAAATAAGAAAGCGGATTTTAAGTCATCTGATCTACATTTTAAGGAAGCAAGAAAACTAATTAATAAAGAAGCAAGATTTTTGTTTTCTAAGCACCCTGATATATGGGTTGAAGTACCTATTGATAAAGAAACTGCATCGGAACAACAGAAAGAGGAAGTAAAACAAAAAAGCAGTATCTACCAAAGCTATATTAACAGTATAATAAAGGATACAGGATTCTTTTCTAAGTTGGTTAAAGCTGCTAAGGACTGTTTTATTGGAAAAAGAATAGCATGGTTTGTAAACTTTGATGAAGTAAAACAGAAGATAACTATTGATTTTATTCCAAGTCTTGAATTTATATTTGAAACAGATGAAACAGACATCAATAAACTAACTAAAATTGTCGCTTTCTATACTGTTTTAGACAGTGATAACAAAGCAGAGCAAGTAATTTATAAGAAAAAGTATTGGCTTGATGAAAATACAAATATATGTTGGATAAATGAGGCTTTGTATGATGGCCTGGGCAATCTAAAAGAAGAACTAATACCTGAAAGGCCCACCTTGTTTGAGGGGATTATTCCTGCCGGTGTTATTATAAACGATGGCTTGACCGGTGACTTGGATGGTATTAGTGAAATAGAAGAGCTGTCTGACAGTGAAAGTTGGTATAGCCGTATAAATAATGGGGATATAGATTCAGAAAGATCGGGTATGAATCCTATACGATATGCCATAGACATAAACCCCAATACAACAAAAGACTTGTCTATTGCACCTGGCGCATTTTGGGATTTGTCAAGCGACCCCAATAGTCCAGATGGTTCTACCGGAAGTGTCGGTATGATGGAAACGTCTTTGGGGTACAGCTCGGCCGTAGATTCTACCCTAAAACGTATACGGGCAAGTATGTATGAAAGTATTGATATGCCTGATATAAGCGCAGAATCTATGCAGGGTGTTGTAACAAGCGGAAAGACACTAAAGGCAATATACTGGAGCCTAATTGTTCGTTGTGAAGAAAAGATGCTTGCATGGCGTCCTGCTATTGAGCAGATAGTTAGAATTCTAATCTCTGGCGGTAAACTGTATCCAAAGGCAGCGGAAGTTTATTTAGATGGGTTTACTTTGCCTGATGATGAATACGAAGTGACTATTGATAATCAATATCCTATACCTGATGATGAAGCAGATGAAAAGACTATTGATCTCCAAGAGGTAAATGCTCAAACTATGAGTAGGATGTCTTATATGAAGAAGTGGAGAAATCTGACTGATTCAGAAGCTATGGCAGAACTACAACAAATAGCAATGGAACGTGAATTGTTAGAGAGTAGTTATAGCCTAACACCTCCCATAGATCGTAGTGACGAACAGGATGCCCAAGATGATACCCAAGATAATAATGAAGAAATGGACCAGGAGCAATCCCAAGACGATACTCAGGGTGATACCCCTACCGATGACGAACAAGCTGATACAGATAAACAGGAGCAGTAAATAGGACTATCACAATGCCCCGCCCTTTACGGGGCGGGGTTATTTTAATTGAGGTAAAGTATTATGAACGAGTTTAAGTTAGGAAATGCTGAAAAGCTACGAAATAGACTAACTAAGGAACAAGAACAGGAGATAGCAAATACTTATAAACAAGTAGCAGATAAGGTAAAGAAGAAATTAAAGAGTATTCCTGATAATGGTACTGCTACTTCCGCATTAAAGAAGCAGCAATTACAACAATTAAAGAAGCTATTAGACAGTGAATATAAATCTATGCGGGATAAAATTGGTAAACAAATTGAACAAAAAGCAAAAGAAACTACACAAGGACCAATAAATGCTGCTAAAGAATTTGCAAAAAAGTTAGGCTTTGTTAAATTAGAAGGAGCCTATGCCAGTGTTCCTAATGATGTAATATCAAGTATAGTAACGGGTCAGGTATATGACGGAGATTGGTCTTTAAGTTCAGCACTATGGAAAGATGTACAGCATAAACAGAAGGATATAAATAAAGTAATAGCCGATGGCGTATCCATGAATAAGTCTGCCTTTGATATTGCTAAAGATTTAGAAGAGTATGTAGACCCAAAAGCAAAAAAGTCTTGGGACTGGAAGAAAGTATATCCGGGTGTATCATCTAAGATAGATTATAGTGCCCAAAGATTGGCCAGAACGATGCCAGCACACGCCTACCAACAGAGCTTAGAGGCCACAGTTAAAAATAACCCTTTTATTGATGGGTATATATGGCACTCTGGGACAGGGAAACGGACATGTGAAATTTGCAGGGAAAGGGATGGAAAGTTTTTTGCAAAAGGAAAGCTGCCTATGGACCATCCCAACGGACGATGCACATTTATTACAAAAGGGCAAAGTATGATGGATATATCCGATAGATTGGCTGATTGGGTTAATGGTAAAAGTGATAAAGGTATAGATAAATATATGGAGGACTTATATGGTAAAGTAAAGCAAGAAAAAAGTAAAGGCTTAACAAAGGCACAGCAGAAAAAGGCCGATGAATGGGATAAATCTTATAAAAATGTGGTAGAATTTGCAAAAAAGAACGGATATAGTATAGAGCAAACAGTTAAAAGTATACTTGGTAGCCCACCTAAAGGCTCTAAATACTATGGCGGTATTGTTGATGAAGTAAAGAAAGCATATACTCCGCCAAAAGTAAAGCCACAAAGAAAGAGCTTTACTTTTAAGGATATGAATAGGAAAGATGCGAATTCCTATATACGAAAAATGATAAGTAAATTAAAATATAGTCCTGATATAGTAGATGCCTTAGATGATTACATGATGTTTTCTGATGATATAAATGCCTATTTAAGAGGGCAAATAAAGACTAATGCTTATAAAAATTCTATTAGTGTGCTCTCTAAGGCTATGAATAAAGATACAGAAGAGATAGTTTTGCGTGGGTGTGATTCTAAAACATTGGGTATTAATCCACAACTAAGCCAACAAGAAATAGCTAATAGATTGGTAGGTACAGTCTTTAAGGATAAAGGATTTTTGTCTACAACAAAGGCAGAAAGTATAGCCAAAGAGTTTAGCCAACGCGGTATAGACGGAAATGAATCAGAATTGCCCACGATTATAGCTATTAAGGTACCTAAAGGCATAGGTAAATGCTATATAGATTCTGGATTAGGTGAAGTGTTAATTGATAAAGGCTCGTCTATGGAGATCATAAGTACAGAGTTAAAGGATGGTATACTGTATATAACGGCGGAGGTATTAAGATGAAAAGTAAAAATGATTCAAGATGGGTAGACAATGGCCTTGAGCCTATTGGTAATAAGCAGAATACTAAAGCATTAAAACTATCTAAACAGTATCAGAAATGGATACAAGATAAGAAAACAAAATAATTTTATTTGGCTACATAATTATACAAAAACCGCTTTACTTTTGCATAATTATTCTGTATACTATCGTATACAGAAACCGGTCTGTATAAAACCCGGATTAAAATATGACCAGACATTTTTCTGGATAGGAGGTATTACTATGCTGTATGAGAGTAAACTAAAAAACCTTGGACTACAATTCTTTGCAGAATCTGGCGAAGGTGATTCTACTGGTAATGACAATTCTCAATTAGATAATGCACATGAGGATAATAAGACTACCAGTGAGAAAACTTTTACTCAAGAACAAGTAAAAGCTCTACTTTCCAAAGAAAAGAAACAGGGTAGAAGGGCAGTATTAAGAGAGCTGGGTCTTGACCCGGAAGATTCTGAAAGTGTTACTAAGGCAAAGAAAACCCTTGAGAATTCTAAGACAGATGCAGAAAAAGCAAACGATACTATAAAGCTAATGACTGATAGCAAAAATGCTGCTGAACAACGCGCAATTATTGCAGAAAGAAAGCTTGCTCTAATTAATAGCGATTGTAAAAAAGAATTTATAGATGAAGTTGCAACTTTGGTAGCATCTAAAATGGATGATGATACGGATTTTAATGCCGCTATTGCAATAGTAAAAGAGAAGTGTCCTACCTTCTTTCAAGATAAAGAGGAGGAGAAAAGTAATAATACAACCGGCAATAGTCAAGGGCATAAAAGACAAAAAGCATCTAAAGAAGAAAAGGGCTCTCTTGGTTCTCGTTTGGCAAAAGGTGCCTCTAAAAATACAGTTAAAGAAAATCCATATTTCAAAAATTAAGGAGTGAATAAGTATGCTAAATCGTTCCGGTATTATTAAGGAAACCGCAGTAGCTCCGTCTCAAATCCTATTTAATGTACAGAATCAAATGAGCGTTGGAGTTATTGTAGATGAAACCGTGGGTACTGCTGGTGAAGATGGGAGAAAGATTGTTAAGGCAGGTACCCCTCTTAATGGTGATCTAACCGCTCGTGGTACTGCATTTGTGGCCGCAAAGGATACGTCTAACCCTGCTGTTGGTGTCCTGCTACATGATGTAGACGTTACTGACGGTGATGCAAATGGTACCCTGCTTATCTGGGGTTTTGTAAACCTAAACCGCATGGATTCTACAACGGCTGG
>ENA-OPXM01000140-OPXM01000140.1-human-gut-metagenome-genome-assembly--contig:-NODE-140-length-50750-cov-4.931157_pt1 | contig 50750 bp, 44 predicted proteins | sample MGYA00241707_ERZ502035 | MGnify/ENA primary metagenome ERZ502035 (study PRJEB25962, sample SAMEA2043051) | human gut metagenome | biome: human gut; feature: human-associated habitat; material: faeces... | reverse complement strand
TTGCATGTCTTATGTGCGCCGCCAGCGTTTATCCTGAGCCAGGATCAAACTCTCTAATTAATGGTATATATATTTCTCATTTCCATGAGACTTACATATCGTTTTTTAGAGTTCTTAACTCATTTTAAATCTAGCGTTTTTTTGCTTGGTTTTCTCCAATTTTCTTTTTTGAGTACGAATACTTCAAAGTATTCTTCTTAAAGGAATTTATTGTTTATTTTTCAATGTACTTTTGTTCTCTTTTTTAGAGAACGTTCATTATTATACTACCGAAGTTTTTAAATGTCAACACTTTTTTAAAACTTTTTTTATTTTTTTAAAAGTATTTTTGAGTACAAAAAAAATTAGCAATTATTTGTTCTTTAATGCTTATTTTTTATGCCCAAAATATTACTAATTTTATACTTTTAAATAAGTTATATAAAATATGTCTTCATATTTACTTGGTACTTTTTTATGATACCATTTTTATTATTGTTTGTCAACATAAATTTAAAAAATATTTTACTTTTTTCACTATCCTATTGGATGTCTAAATATTAAACACAAAATCAGGTCTATTAACATTACCGATATTATACTTATGTATATAATTCTCTTGTTTTTTTCAGTTATCTTTTTATTGGTTTTGCTTATATATGGTTCTATTAAATATATTAGTCCCAAGCCTCCCATAGCGAAACTTAGTACTGACCTTAGGCATACTTGTCCATCTATATTTAAAAACAATCCTGTGTAATCCCACCATCTCTTATGCCAAACTGCAACCATAAATTCTCCAACTACAAGCTCTAGTATTCCAGTAACTAGCATCATCCCTACAAATAGTGGTATTGGATGTTTTTTGAATCTTTTTAAAAGTACTAATATTAAAACAGCTCCAAATCCATATACTGGCACATACGGCCCATATAGGAATCCTCTATTATCTAGTATGTTTTCTGTCACTTTGTAGAATATCATCTCATAAACCCAGCCTATTATGCTGGCTACAAAGAATGTGCATATTAAATTGTATATATTATTATTGTTGTTATTTAATATTTCTTCTTTTTCTATTCTATTTTTTTCTTTTATTGCTTCCATTTATTTCCCTTTATATATGTTTTCTATTTTTTCTCTCTTATTAAAATAATAGGTGTTAATTCTTTTCCTTGTCCTGATGGATTATCTTTTATTAATCCTTTTAGTTCTTCATCGCTTAGTTTTATATCTGATGAGTGTCCTAATACTTCTTGTCCTAAATCATTTGCATCTACTATCATACAGCTTATTCCCAATTTTTCTTTTATTTCGTCACATACTCTATTCGGATTTTCTGGGATTTTTATCCCAATGTCTCCATATTCTTTCCAAACATGATCATAGAATCCGTCTAATCCACTTACTTCTTGTCCTACTATTTCGTAAAATACTCCTTTTTTGCCAAATAGTTTTGTAACTGCACTGGCTATACTAGCCCACAAAACTTTTAGCAATCCTACTGTATCTATTGCATATTGCATTTTAATTGTTTCTCCAACTCCAACTCCTGTGTCTGGATGTGAAGCAAACTTTGATAAGAACTTTGCCCAAAATCCTATTTTTATATCTTCTCTTTTTACCACTCTATTTTGGCATAAAGCAATTATTTTTTCACTGCTAGAAACTATATCTCCCTCTTCGTATATTGGACTTACATATTCTTTAAATATATCTATATAACTTTCTCCTTGTTTTACAAATCTTGTTTTTATTGCATGTCTTAAATATGTTTTTCCATTGACTTCAATTTCTACACTTTTTCCTTCATTTGCGAAAAATTCCATATTGGTCCCACCTTTTTTATTAAATTACGAAATTATTATAATTCATTTTATTTGTTTTAGCAATAAATATTAGACAAATTGTAATTTGTTCTTAACATGTTTCTATATTAATTGAATATACTTATTATATATTTATATATGTAGGAGATTTTTATGGGATCAAAGGGATTAGATTTTAAACATAAAGAGGTTGTTAATATTGTAGATGGTAAAAGGCTTGGTTTTGTTCAGGATGTAACTGCTGATTTAGAAAGTGGAATAATTACTTCTATTATTGTTCCTGGAAATTCAAAACTTATTAATTTGTTTGCAGGGAATAATGACATTGTAATCCCATGGCAAAATATTAAATGCATTGGTGAGGATATTATATTAGTAGAAATAAATAAGGAACACTCTTAAAGAGTATTCCTTATTTATACATTTTTTTTATTCTTTCTATTGCACTTTTTTCTAATCTAGAAACTTGAGCTTGCGATATTCCAATTTCTTCTGCTACTTCCATTTGTGTTCTTCCATTAAAAAACCTTTTTGTTATTATAGTTTTTTCTCTCTTATTTAGTTTTTTCATTGCTTCTGCAATTGTTATATTTTCCGCCCATAATTCATCTGTATTTTTCGAATCTTTTACTTGATCCATTATATATATGCTTTCGCTTCCTTCATTATACACAGGTTCTTGAAGTGAAACTGGATCCTGTATAGCATCTAAGCTCATTACCACTTCTTCTTTTGTAACTCCTAATTCTTTTGCAATTTCTTCTACTGTTGGTTCGTTCTGTTTTTCTTTTATCATTTTTTCTTTTATTTGGAGAGCTTTGTATGCTAAGTCTCTAACAGATCTGCTTACTCTTATTGGGTTATTGTCTCTTAGATATCTTCTTATTTCTCCTATTATCATTGGTACTGCATAAGTACTAAATTGTACATTTAATGAGACATCAAAATTATCAATTGCTTTTATTAATCCGAACACACCCTATTTGAAATAAGTCATCTGCCTGTTCGCCTCTTCCTCCAAATCTTTGCACTACGCTTAACACTAAACGCAAATTTCCATTTATAAATTGCTCCCTTGCTATCTCGTCTCCATTTTTTATTTTGATTAATAGTTCTTGTTTTTCTTCATTTGATAGTACAGGTAATTTCGCAGTATCTACTGATGCAATTTCTACCTTATTTATCAAATTAAAAAACCTCCTTTTAGAAATAATTACTAATTTAATTATTTCCAAAAGTTCCGTTTTTATTCTGTGCAAATATATTCTTTTATATTTTCAAATTTTGAATCTCCTATTCCTGACACATTTTTTATATCTTCTATATTTTTAAATTTTCCATGTTCGTTTCTATAATTAATTATTTTTAAAGCTGTTGATGGTCCTATTCCTGGCAATGTTTCTATCTCTGTTTGTGTGGCTATATTTATATTTACTTTTTCTCCTTTTGATTTGTTTTCTTCTATTATAATATTATCTCCTGCTTTTTCTTCTACCACTATTACCTCTTCATCTTTTTCATTTATATTTGGTATTTTTACCTTTTGTCCATCACTTAAACTATACGCTAAATTTACATTTGATAAATCAGCTTCTTCGGTTATTCCTCCTGCCTCTTCTATCGCATCTGAAATTCTTGCTCCTTTTTCTAACTCTATAACTCCCTCTTCTTCAACTTCTCCTGTAATATGTATTACTATTTTATCTTCTACAGTAGTGTCAACTGCTTCTATATTTTCTTCTATTATGTTAGATGTTTTTTCTATCTCAGAATAATCATATTTTTCTGTTTTATTAATAATATAATATCCTATAACTATACACATTACAGCTAGTAAAATTGTTACTATTATTTTTTGTTTTTTATTTAAAATTTCCATAAAAAAACCTCCTTGTATATATTGTTTTTTATTATTTTTTAATATATGATATTGTTATAATTAAATATGGGGGAACGAAGATATGCAAACTAAATTAATTAAAAAGTTTTTACTCTTTATAATTATTTTTTCTTTGATAAGTATGTGTTTTTTGCCGAATGTTTTGGCAGCTGATGATGAAAATTTTAGTATAGATTCCGCTTCTGGAATACTAATGGATTTGTCTTCTGGGAAAATTCTATATGAGAAAAATATGGATGAGAAAAGATATCCTGCTAGTTTAACAAAAGTTTTAACTGCAATTGTTGTTTTGGAAAATTGCAAATTAGATGAAATTGCTACAGTTAGTTATGACTCTGTTATGACTCTTAGCTCTCGGATATGTTACAGCAAATTTACAAGTTGGTGAAGAATTAACAGTCGAGCAATTACTATATGTTCTTATGGTTGGTTCTTCAAATGATGCAGCTATAGTTCTTGCTGAACATGTTTCTGGTTCGCAAGAAGAGTTTTCTAATTTGATGAACCAAAAAGCTAAAGAACTTGGTTGTACAAATTCAAATTTTATTAATCCAAATGGAGTACACAATGAAAATCATTATTCTACAGCACACGATTTAGCTTTAATTGCTAGATATGCTATGCAAAATGAAGAATTTAGAAAACTAGTTTCAACTACTTCTTATAAATTACCAGCAACTGCTAAATATGATCGAGAAGACAGACTTTTTACTACCACTAATAGTTTATTGATTGTAAATAACAATGATAGGGCAGATAATTATTATTACAAATATGCAACTGGAATCAAAACTGGATTTACTACTCCAGCGGGCAATTGCTTAATTGCTTCTAGCAACAGAGATGGTTTTGAATTGTTAACTGTTTTACTTGGTGGAGGTCAAACTTCTCAAGGGCTAAGTCAAAGATATTTAGATACAATTTCTATGTTTAATTATGGTTATTCTAATTACTTTATGAGGGAAGTAGCTAAAGAGGGCTCTATTCTTCAAACAACTGTAATAAATAATGCTACTAAAGATACAAAAAAACTAGAATTAGCTTTATCTAAAGATATAACTGTTCTTATTAAAAAAGAGGATAAAAATACAAATTTACTTCCAGCAGTTACTTTGAATGAAAATCTTAAAGCTCCTATTAAAAAAGGAGATGTTGTTGGTCATGTTAAGTATGAAGTTGAAGGAATAACTTATGAAGCCGATTTATTAGCTAATTCTGATGTTAAACCTTCTAGGGTATTTATTAAAATTTTAATATTTGTTATTCTTTTAGTTATTGCTTTTCTATATTTAAAAGCAAGGCAAAGAGAAAGGAAAAATAAAAGGGTTAAATATTATAATGGGAGATAATTAAATTATCCCCCATTTTTTTATTAATCAGCTGTGTTTGTTGTAGTATTTTCATTTTGATTGTTTGCCCCATCTCTAAATAATCTATCTACAACTTCTTTTGTTTCTTCTTTATCATTTAGGAAAAACCATATTCCATTTAGTACTTTTGATTCTCCTGGTAATTGCTCTGTTTGTATACCATCTACATCTATGTTTACTATGTAAGGAATATAATCTTTCAAACTTGAAAATTCCATATTTGTTTGAACATAGTCTTTTGCTAAGTCCATAATCTTTCCTGTTTCTTTTATATTTTTAAATTGTATTGTTTGTTTTAATACTGTTTTTATCAATTCTCTTTGAGTTCTCATTCTTCCATAGTCTTCTATTCCATATTTATACGAATATGTAGAACCATCATTATTATGTCTAAATCTTACTACTTGTTCAACCTTGTCGCCATCTAATTTTTGTAGTCCTTCTTTTAAGTGAATATGTAAATCTTGTGTATCATCATCATAATCCATATCCATAGGAACTTCAAATTCTATTTCTCCAATTATATTTACTAGTTCTTTTAAAGCTTTTGTATCGACTAATATGTAATTTTTTATATTAAGTCCTGTAACTTTATTTATTGCCTCTATTGTTTTTTCTGGTGTTGAACCATTTGAATAGAAAGAGTTTAATTTGTTTCCTGGTCTTGCTTTCTGTGTATTATCTCCTATAAATGTATCTCTTGGTATTGAAAGCATTGATGCTTTTTGTGTTTTAGGGTCGTAAGAACATACAATCATTGTATCAGAAGACCCTGTACTCTCTCCCATTATTAATACTTCTAACTTATCAAGATTTTTTAATGTTTCTTTGTTGTGGCCAAATAGTGCAGCTAGCCAGTTTCCATCTAAGTCATGAACTTTTTTTGCAAATATTCCACCACATATTCCTAAAATAATTAGTATAATTATAAATACTTTTAAACCTGTATGTTTTTTTCTTTTATTATTTTTCTTTTTTTGTTTTATTGTTTGTTCATTTATTTTTTCATTTGTTTCACTATGTTTTCCCACTTTTTAATCACTCCTAAAAATAAATAATTGCTTATGTATTAGTATAACAAAAGCAATTATAAATATCAAGTTTTATTACAATATTATTTTTGTAATTAAATTATTATTGTACATATTTTTTGTAAGCATTGATTTTTCAATTTTATTAGAAGTATTCTCTTTTAGTAATGGTGAAATCAAGTAAACTACTGCTAATATTACATATACAATTAAAAGACCCTTTATTAGTCCAAATATTGTTCCTCCTAATTTATTAAATTGCTTTAATATAGGAATTTTTGCTATTAAATCTCCTAATGCTGCTACAAATTTTAATGCTATTCTCGCAATTATATATAAAACTAGTACTGTACATACTTCTATTATTTTTATTGTTGTTGTATTTGCTATGTCTTTTATTGAATTGTTTGCTTCAACTATAAATCCTTGTGGAATCTTCGTTGCCTGGCTTGCTTCATCCTCTGGTTTCATTCCTTCTGGTGTAATTTTTTCTATTATAGTATTTTCAATTTTGTCGTCTATTGTTGTGTTGTTTATTATTAAAGTAGATACTGGTTTGTATAAGACTAGTGCAATAATTATTGCTATAAAAAATGATGCAATCTTTATTGCTGACTTTATTAATCCTTGCTTATATCCTATAAACGTAAATAATGCTATTATCAAAATTACTATTAAATCTAATATCATATTTTCCTCCTATTACAAAGAAATTAGTTCTATTCTATTTTTTGATATGATTCCTGCAATGTTGCTGTTAAAGACTATGTTTTGAACTTCTTGTGATGATTTATATCTTTTCATTAACCAACCTGTGCTGTTTACAAATAAAACCTCAGTCCCTAAATTGATACATATAATATTATCCGACACATATATTCCTTTAGGATTTTGTTCTATTTCGTATACTATTTCATTACTTGGATTATTTGTGTCTATAATTTTCATTTGAAATTCTTTTCCTAAAAATCCTTTAGATTTTCTCAAGACTTTAATAATCTTTGAATTTAAATTTATTCCTGCAAATAAAACGTCTTCACTTGTATAGTCAAACACTTTTGTTACATTTTTATTTTTTATAATGTCTATATATTTATCATACATGCAAACCAAATTATCTTTTTGATATTCTATATTGGTTACCAAGTTGTCACTGTCGGCGTCATATTTATAAACAATAGCATCATCTGGTTTTTTTGCTGCATTTTCCATTGAAACAATTTCTATTGTTGATTGTATTAATACTCCTGAAAAATTTGTTTCTGCAATGGCTAAATATTTGTTGTCTGCTGAAATATCTGTATCTATTACTGTTGTTGTTGAAAGTCCTCTTTTAAATAGTTCTTTTCCATTATTATCATATATTTCTATTATACTTTTATAACTTGTGCCAGAAACTATTACTGAAACATATCCATTTTTGTTTATGTTTATTCCTTTTATTTCCCCCTCAATATCTTTTTGCCAAACTATGTTTTTGTTTTGAATACAATATAATTTTTGTCCATTTTTTTCTGCGACACACAAATAATTTCCTTTGCTTGCAAAAATAGGTGTTGAAATTTGTATATCTAAGTTTCCGTCTTTATTCCCAAATCTATTATAAAAGTCTAAACTGTTTTGTTCTAGTACTAATATGTATTTTTCATAGGCGTATACCCCTGCTGATTTATTAGTCTCTAAATCTATTTTTACTAAATTTGCTGATTGTACTTCTTTTCTAAATATGTATTTATCTAAAAAGTTTCTAACATTTTCATTGTTTCTATATAGAATTGTAAGTGTAACAATTGCTGCAATTACTAATACAAATATTATCAATTTTATTATTTTTGATTTATTTAATTTCTTTTTGTTTTCATTGCCAGTTTCTTCATTAAACATATAATATTTCATAAATTTACACCTATCTTTTATATTATATAATACTTATATCAAACTAGCTTGCTTTTTTCAAGTTTAATATAAAAATTATTTGTATCATTCCTAGGTATCCAAATATAGGATATAAAAGATTTATTAAACCTGAAAAACTTAATTTACTAACCAAGACAGATGTTACACACATTATTATAGCCCAATATGTATATTGCTTTTTACTTTTTGTACAATTAACCAAAAAGCTATAACCTGCAGATATTGCAGTTGTAAATATTGCAACTAATATTACAAATCCATAGAGATATTTATAAATATTTCCAAGTAACCCTGCAATATATACAATTGGTATTTCTATTCCTTCTAAGTCTTTTATAAATACTTGAATTAAAAAATATATTGTTACTGACAAAACAGTCATTACAGTAGTTACAATAGTAACTATTTGATTTATTTGTTTTTTACTTTTTATCATTTTTTTCATGCTTACTAACATAGGAATTAAAGTTATACTGTTATAACTTGCATATAATATGCTACTTAAAATCCATTTTACATTGCTCTCTTGAAAATTATTAAAGCATAGTTCTCCACAATTTATTTGTTTTGCACCTAGTAAAATCACAAGTAATATTAATATTGGGATTAAATATGTATTTATTTTTACAATTCCATTAATATCTTTAAAAAAAGTTATTAATGATAATACAGCTATTATTATTCCACCATATATTTTAGATGTCTGAAACTCCTGGAAAAAATAGCTTGCAAATCCAGATACCATTATAAAAAATGATATTAATAAAAATATGTTTATAATATTATTTATTGTAAATATTAATATTTTATTGTCTCTCCACTTTTCTGGAATTATAGATTTCAAAAAAGCTTCATATTCTTCTTCTTTTAAATTCATACTAATTCTTAAGGTTTTGTATATTACAATTCCTATTAACAAGCATGATATAAAAATGCCCAACAACCCTTTTAAGCCATATACATTAAAAAAAGTGTATATCTCTTGCCCTGAAGCAAATCCCGCTCCTATTATTGTTCCAATAATCACAAAACTTACTTTTAAACTTTCTATAATATTACTCACCTTGCCTTTAATAATATATATGTTGGTATATTAGCATTTATTTAGAATATATTTTTTTAGGTGATTATTTTGGAATTTTTATACCCTTTATTTATTTCTTTTATACTTGTATTTATTTCTGAACTTGGTGACAAAACTCAGCTTATTGCATTATCTTTTTCGTCGAAACTAAAGTTTTATGTGATTATCTTAGGTGTAGCACTTGGTTCATTTTTTAGCCATGGAATTGCAATTTTATTTGGAAGTTTTTTAGGAAATATAGATAATCCAGCTTTTCAAAGTATTTTAAAAATTATTACATATATTTCTTTTATTATTTTTGGAATTATAACTATAAAGCAAAGGAACTCTACTGAAAGTGTATCATCCAGAGATAATACCAAAATCAAGAAAAACATTTCCTATATATTATTTATTGCTTTTAGTATTGCAGTTGGTGAACTTGGAGATAAAACATTTCTTGCTTCTATTGGATTAGGCATACAGTATCCTTATTTTAAAATTATGCTTATTTGTGGAGCTATTTTGGGTATGATTGCAAGTGATTCTATTGCTATTATTTTTGGAAAACTTCTAAGCAAAAAAATACCAGACAACATTATCAGCCTATGCTCTGGTTTACTATTCTTAATATTTGGATTTGTCGGATTTGTTAATTTTATTTTGTAAATGTATTGACTGCTACATAAAAATGTGTTATTATATTATTCGTTCAAACAAATGGTCCAGTAGCTCAGCTGGATAGAGCAACGGCCTTCTAAGCCGTGGGTCGGACGTTCGAGTCGTCTCTGGATCACCAAAAAGAACCTGTTTTTAACAGGTTCTTTTGTTTTGTTATTTTACTTTCACAGCATGTAATACTACTCTGTACTTTGTATTGTCTGCACATGTTGATAGAGTTAATATACTGTCTGTTTCTTTTATATCCACATTAAAATTCTTTTTACTTCTACCTTTTATTTTTTCTACAAATTCCTTAAAATTTGATATATTTGTTTGTAAGTAATATTCTTCCGTTTCTGTTTGATATACTGAAAACACTTGATATTTGCAATTCTCATTTTCTGTAATTAAGGCTATATATTTATTGTTTTCATTATTATACCACTCTTCTTTAATAACATCTTTTAAGCTTGCAAACATACTTCCGTTTTTCATATTGTGTCCATATATTATAATGTTTTTGTCAGTTCCATCAAATTTATTTCTGTAATCTGCAAAAATCCACCCTGCTTTATTTTTTTCTTTATCAAAATTATGTGTTAAATAATATGAATTATCAGTTCCTTTTACTACTGGAAAATCTATATCTGTTCCATTTACTTTTATCCATGCAATAGCATCAGAATTTTTTTGCTTTAATTTTGCAAAATCTATTTTATATTCTTCATTATTTGAGTCCGTTTCGTTATTGATTACAACATTTTCTTTAATTTCTGACATTATATCTTTATTCTTTTTATTGCTTTTTATCCACTCAATAATTTTTATTCCTGAAAATATTATAACTGCAATTAATACAATTTGAATGAGAGTAATAAGTATCTTACTTTTTTTCTTCATTCTAGCCCTCCTTTATTTGGCTGTATTTCTAAATGTACTTTTATTTATATCACAGAATACTAGCTTAAACAAGATTTATTCTATTCAATGCATATTGCTTTATGCCAACTTTTTTCTTAAATCTCTTGAATAATTACGAAAATAAAGCTATAATATACAAGTATCATAAATTTGCGCTTGTAGCTCAGCTGGATAGAGTGTTTGGCTACGAACCAAAAGGTCGGGGGTTCGAATCCCTTCAAGCGCACCAATGACGTTTCTGTTCGAACTTTTAAAGTAAGAATAGAAAGAGATATGAAATCAATCAGAGAAATCTGGTTGATTTTTTTGCGTTAGCAAGAAAATCATCCGAAACGAAAGGATGGTGTTTATGAAGATAATTAAAGAAGAATTACAATTTGAAGAAAATTTAAAACAAAGGCTAGAATTTATATGTGAGTTTGCTAAAGTAACTCCTACCTTTATAAATGGTAGTATTAGAAAATTAGATAGAACTAATCTATCTTATATCGAACCGCATAGAGTGATAATTAAAAATAATACTTTTTTAGTATTTAATTATTCAAATGATGTTTATATTTCTAATCTGACTAAAAAGATAAAATTATCAGAATTAGAAGAATATCTTAAAACTATTATGTAGCAAGGTTTTGACATTTCTAAAAATCGTGATATAATGTTGCCAGTAAAATTATTATGTTTATTAGGAGATGTTGTATATGATTTTAAGCAAATTGTATTTAACAATAGATATATTTAATGCAAAGAGGTGTCAATAGTAGTTTTGAGTGCTATTGTGCCTCTTTTCTTTATTTTTATATAAATTTTTAGAATGGAGGTTTTACAAGTTGAACAATGAAAAGAAAAAATGTGGATTATACTTAAGAGTATCAACAGATGATCAAGCAAGAGAAGGATTTAGTTTACCAGAACAAAAGGAACGTTTAGAAATGTTCTGTAAATTAAAAAATTATGAAATTATTGATTATTATGAAGATGCAGGAATAAGTGCTAAAACTGGTAATAACAGACCAGAATTTGAGAGATTAAAAAGAGATATACAAGCTAAAAGAATAAATACAATAGTATCTTTAAAATTAGATAGAGTTACAAGAAGTATTTATGATTGGGAAAATTTAATGACTTTTTTAGATGAGAATGACGCTTTTATAGATTGTGTGAATGATGAAGTAAACACAACTAATGCAAACGGCAAAATGATTTCAAGATTATTAATGAGTGTTAGTCAAAATGAAATTGAAAGAACAAGCGAAAGAACTAAAATAGGTTTAGCAGGTGCAATAAAACAAGGTCATATTCCACACGTTGCACCACTTGGCTATAAGCATGAAGATAAAAAGTTAGTTATAGATTATGCTACTAAAGATATTGTAGTTAGAATTTATGATTTATATTATAATGGAAATTCATATCAAACAATTAGTAATATTTTTAACGAAGAGCAAGTTTTAGGAAAGACAAATTGGAGAGATTCTACTATAGTTACAATTTTGGAAAATGAAATATATAAAGGCGATTTCGTTCATGGTAAGAGAACTAAAAATCCAATTTATTATGAAAATGTTGTAGAGCCAATAGTTTCTAAAGAAATGTGGGAAGATTGCCAAGTTCAGAAAAAGAAAAACTCAAGAAGTTATAAACGAACCCTAACATATTTATATTTACAAAAACTAAAATGTCCAAAATGCAATAGAATTTTAGGTGGCAAAGCCACAACAAAGAAAAATGGAAAAGCATATTTTTATTATTATTGTAACGATTGTAAGATTGAATTTAAAGAAAATATAGTAACAGAATATTTCAGCCAGTTTATAGACGAGCTAACTGAATATGATTCTGTTGTAAATCAATTCTTCTTGCCTATGATAAAGCAAAAATTTGATGAACCTAAAGAACAACTAGAAAAAGAGATTAAAAATCAAAAGGCTAAACTAGAAAGAATAACAACAGCATATATAAATGGTTCATTCGAATTAGATGAATATAATAAACGAAAGAAAATTGTAGAGAATGCTATTAAAGAATTAGAAAGTGAATTACAGGCAACTGACTGTGCAGAAGAAATTAGATTTACACCAAAAGATATACTATTAAAAAGAGATATTGATTTTTTAAATAAACTAAAACTTAACAAAGAATATCATGAAAGAACTAAAACTTGGAAGGATTATACAAGAGAAGAACAAGCTGAATTAATAATGAAATATGTAGATGATATAGAACTTGATATGCTAGGAGAAGTTATTGCAGTAAAACAAATTAATTTCAGAGAGTCAATTTGTAAACCTTGTCAAGAATTATATGATAATGGTTATATTGATACACTTAAACCTATGATACTTGGAAATGTACTTGGAAATGTTAGATTTAGTAATTATCTTCCAGAAGAAGAATATGGTGAAATAATAATGAGATTAAGACAATATTATGATGTTAGATATATGGAAGCAACATACTATGTAAAAGACCAAGTATTTTATTTTGATTTTGCTGAAGATAATAGTGCTATTGTTAGAGTGTTCCCTTTAGAAGATTATTACAAACTTGATCCAGATAATAAAATGGAAACATACCAATTTGGAATTATATATATTGATGAAGAAGATAGATTTGAAATGCAAGATATAAATACTGCTTTTGATTACATTCCAGATGAAAGCAATGATAGTATAATCTATATGAAAGACCCTACTCCTATTTCGATAGGTGTTAAGCCAGTAAAATTCTCCGAAGAAGATACGGAAGAAAAATAAAATGTTGCAGACACAAAAAGATTGCTTTTATTTGAGCAACATTTGCAAAAATAGATGTATGAATTTGTTTTGTAGAAAAACAAAATTTAGGCAGATATTTTTGTATCAATTTGAAAGTAATTTCAAATTGATTTGCCTCGCAGAGCCCCCGAGTTTAGATGGCACGTCTAAACTCATAGGGGGTTAGGACTTTAAACAAGTAAGTCCTTTATAAAAATGCTTCGCATTTTTAAGAGCCTTCGGCTTGCAAGAAAAGTGTCACAGAAAATGCAAAAGGAGGTGCAATTTATGCCACAAGAATTGTCATATTCATTTCATTTAGGTAGTAATAAAAACAGAAAAAATAGTGCAAAAGAAATTGCAAAGGATAATACATCTGGTACAACATCACTTGCTAACAATGGAATACAAAATGCTAATCAATTATCAAGAGTAAATAAACACAACTTAAGAGATTATGATAACAATAGAGATTACATTGAAGTTATCAAAGGTAGTTACAATTTAGTTGAAGATGTTAAAGCAATTTATGTACAAGAATTTGAAGAAACAAGAACAGAATATAATAAAAAAGTAAGAGCTGATAAACAAATACAAGATTACTTTAAACATATATCCGAAAGTCCAATGTGGGATTTAGCATGTGAGATTATAATTGAACTTGGAGATATGTATTTTTGGAATGACAAAGATTTAGAATATAGAAAAGAAATGGCAAAAGTATATGCAGAACAGATTGAAGAATTAAATAAAATATTACCTGAATTTAAAGTAGCAAGTGCAGTTGTTCATTTTGAAGAAAGATCAAAATCTCCACATATGCATATTGTAGGTGTACCTGTAAAAGAAGATTGTAAAAGAGGCATGAAAAAACAAGTTGGAAAATCACAGATATTTACCAAATCATCACTTACCAAAATACAAGACAAAATGAGAGTTGCTTGTATAAAGTCATACAATAAAATTTATGATACTAATGCTCAATTAAAAGAAAAACAAAAAGGCAGAAATTATGATATTAACACTAAAAATATGGATAGTTATAAAAAGTTTGCAGACAATTATGACAAACATAATCAAAAGTTAAAACTTGCAAATGATAAAACAAATAAAGTATATACTTCTTCAAATGAAGTAAAAGAAATACTAAATAAACTGAAGCCTACTACTTTTAATAAAAATAATAGTGTTATTTCAAACAGCGATATTGAAAAGGTTAAAGAATATATTGAAGAAGTACAAGACACTACCAAAACAATTAGTACAGTTAATGAATTAAATATTGTAATAAATGAATTTAAACATAGTTACAATGAAATTGACAAAGAAAACAGTTCTTTAAAATATCAAATAAAACTTAAAGATGAAGAAATTGATAAATTAAAAGGAGAACTTTCTACAAAAGATAAGATTATAAATAAGTTACAGGCTGAAAAGGAAAATATAAAATCACAGTTACAAAAATTCAAAAACTTTTGGTATGGCATAATGAATAGATTTCACAATAAAATAGCTTTTGATAAAGATGAGCAATATAAATATGTTTCAGAAGATTTACACAAGGCAGGAATATTCTCAGATGATGATTTTGAAATTGCAACTAATTCTTATAGAAAAGTTAAACCTAAAGAAGAAGTAGCAGAAAAGAAAGATAGATGGGGTATAAAAAAATAAAGAATTTTAAACAAATTATAGAAAATAAATTAATTATTTGATATAATAATTAAAAAACAAATGAAATGAGGAAAAAATATGTTAAATGTTGAAAATATTATTGAACAATATAAGTCTAAAGGTGGCTCTGACGATAGAATTGTTTATGAAATTTTAACGTCAAGTAGTGATGATAGAAAGAATTGGTTGGCTTCAATAATTTCACAATATAATGACTTGTCAAAATTATCTTTTACTACTTTGGTAGATATAAAGCATGATAAAAATATAAATATAGAAATATTAGATAAATATGTTAGGGCGTGCTTAGAAGATAGAGATGATAGGTGGTCTATTTTTGATGAATATTTAGAATCAAAACATAAAACTCAAACTACAAAGCCTCAAAAAGCAAAGACATCACAGAGCAAAGTTAAAACTAACTCTAATGGCATTAAATGTAAAATGTATCCAGGTTCTACTGATGTTGAAACGACGGATTTAGTCAATGGATTGTATAGTGCTGCAAAGGAATGGTATGGTATAGAATATGATCAGAGATTAAGGGATACTATAAACGGAACACTATTTTATGAATGTGGAGAAAATGAAAGTTGTATTGACATTGAAGAACGATTTTTGGGAATAAAACATTCTAAAGAAGAAAAGGAAAAATTAGCTGGTGTAGTTGGAATGACAATAAAATTAGATAAAGGAAATGGAGATTATCAACCAATAGTAGTATATAAAAAGACTCCTTATTTTGATTATGCAGCTACTTTAGCTCATGAATTATTTTATCATCAATTTTGTAGGCAAACTAATTTTGAAGTTGAGAATGATGATGGAAAAAAATTTTACCGAGATGGTATTGCGTTATTGCCACAAGAGAGAGGATTAAGAGATAATGAGGCTTTAAATGAAGGGTTTGCTGATTATAATGCAACTGGAATTATGAGAATATATACAGGGAATAAAGAATATAAACTAGATCCAAGAAGATTATATGCACCTTTGCAAGAATACGCAGAACAGATTGCTTCTTGTTATGACAAGAAACAATTAACAGAAGTTATTACAACAGGAATTCCAACAATTGAAGAATTAACACATACAAAAGAATTTGATTTTGATACGTTTAGTGGATATTTAGATATGTATTTAAGAACTCAAGACTTTCAAAATATTAAAATTGCAGATATGTTCTTTGAACGTTTTAGAGCAGAACATGATATGTCACAAACTCAAGCATCAATCCCTAAAAATCCAGCAGAGGAAATGTTTAGAAGAAAAAATAATAGACCGACAAGTTTTGAATATCCTAAATATGGAACGACAGGAATAAGAGCAAAAAGAGGTTTTGCTATAAGAGAAAATGAACTTAAACCAAAAGTTATAACACCAAACGAGGAAAATATAGATGATATAGAAAGTACATTAAAGATGTTAAATGAATTAATAAGGTTAATGCCAAAAGACTGGAGGGATACCAATGATTAAAAAAGAAAATTATTCCAAAGCATATACTGAAATCTTAAAAATTATAGAATATTTACCAGATAGTGAATATCAAAAAATACCACAAAAACTGATAGAAGAATTAAACGAAAACAGTGATAAAGAATATATTTTTGATATACAATCTGAAGAAGATTTTGAAAAGAAAGAATTATTAAAAGAAACAGAATATATTATTTATGTGTTGTACAGGAATTATTTATCAGATGAAGAAGAAAGAGAACAGTTAATACAATTAGAAAAAAAAGCACATAATGATTCAGAAGAAAATAAAAGAATGAAATATAATCCAGATGATATATTCAAAAATAAAGACAAAAAAGTAAATGATTCTAATGAAAAGATTTCAAATGTAGTTGCAATGACTCAATATAACGAATCATTATTCAAAAAACTTTGGAGTAAAATTTTAAGTATGTTAAAAAACAAATAAATTTATGCAGATTGATTTCACATCAATCGTCATGAGAGTTAAAAAAAGTTGTAGATAACTACTTCGTTGGCACCAAATGAACTAATTTGTAGCTTTAGCTGTAAATTAGTTCATTTTTTTGGCTCTATAATTAAAATTTATATAAAAGTGCTATACATTCGATTCTTACAAAAGATGTGCCAAACTTCTCGTCCCCTTTGGCATTTTTCCCTCCTTTCTTTTTCTTATATGATTTTTAGTAATTTCTCTGATTCCAGAGTTTCTGTTGGCAACGCCCTTATACAAATTACAATTCATTATCTCTATTTATATATTTAATCTCATATCCTGTATAATCTGGAACTTGTACATCTTCGTCGGTCACTACATCAAATTCGCACTTGTATCTTGAACTTAATTCATATTCTTCTTTTACTATGTCTGTGCCTTTAAAAAGTTCCTTTACAATAGTATCTCCTTTTTCCTTTAATGTCAATCCAGTATCTTTATCAACCCATATTTCGTAATTAAAATCTTTCTCAAATAATTTATTTAATACATAATATTCTCTACCTATATCTCTAGTAGATTTACGTATAGAATAATTTAAGGCCCATTCAATTTTAGTCTTAAATCTATAATCTCGGAAGGAATTTCCGTATTTTATATTCATTTCATTATTTAACTTTTTAATACCTTCTCCCCTTTGGATTATAACCTTTTTGCTATCACTATTTATTATAATTTGTTCGTCTGAATTAGCTGTTGCATATATTACTTCTCCTTTTTTTACTCCATTATCAGAATAAATCTCTGTTGTAGTTTTATACTTTCCGTCTTTATACCATTCTTTTTTAACAGAAGTAATATCTTTTGTAACTCCTTGTATTGTTTCTCTATAAAAATTATTTGATTTAATAGATTGTTTTGCTTTATTCATAAGATTGTTTATTATTATAAATTTTCTTAAATAAAAGATAAAAACTATACTAAATATTATTCCTATAGAAATTAATACTGATTTTATAAAATTTTTTCTTCTTATTTTTTTTAAATAATCTATTTGTCTTTTTTGATTATTTTCATTATTTTCAACATCTTTTTTTATTTCATTAAACTTTAATCTACACTCTTCACACTCCAATAAATGCTTTTCTACTAACTTTTTTGACTGCGTATTTAGCACTTCATCTGCATATCCAAATAATAAATCTTGTACAATTTCACATTCTGTTTTTTTGTCCACTTTTACTTACCTCCTTTATTTTTTCCTTCGCTCTATAAAAATTTACTCTTGCCCAATTGGATGACTTCCCTAATATTTCTCCAATTTCAATAAAACTTAAATTTCCAAACATTCTTAAATATATTATTTCTCTTGAAATATTATCTAATTTTTGAATATTTTTATAAAGACTTAGGTTTTCTTCTTTCTTGAAAATAATGTCCTCTGTAGTTTCGCTTTCTATAACTTCGTTTTCCAGTTCTTCAAAAGATATATTTTTTTGCTTATTTTCTTTTTTTAACTTTTTATACCACAAATGTTTAGCAATTTGACAAAGCCATACTGATACTTTACAGTTTCCTTTAAATTTGTTAATTTCCTTTACTGCTATTGCAAAAGTTTCTTGTGTTAAATCCTCTGCAACATCTTCATTATGAGTTAAGCAGAATAAATATTTATACACTGTATTTGAATATTGCTTGTATATTTCTTCCATATTCTGCATAACTTTTCCCTCCTTCATAATATATGAGTCTTTTTTTCTTATTTTATTACAAATTTTCCTAAAAAACTTTTTATATTAAAAATAACACCTACCATTTAGGCAAGTGTTATTTTATTTACTTTATATTTATAGTTTTAATAAAATCTAAAACTTCTTTTGCTTCTGCTCCTTCTAGTCCATAATTTATTAATGCAATATTATGATTTAATTTATAAAATGATACATCACTCCAATTTTCATTGTTGTCGTAATATCCAACAACCGCTTCAGTTCCATTATTTAAATGTATTTTTTCATCGGTTCTTCCTGTTCCGCAAACTCCAAATGGATTATTGTAAAAATATAAAACAGCATTTTTACTTTCTTCGTTTTTATACAATTTTAATGCAAATTTATAAGAATTATTTTCTTCATTTTGAGGTATTTCTTCATAATTCCAATCATTTGGAATACTTAATTCTATATTGATATTATCAATTATTTTAGAATAATTTTTTTCTATTTCTTCACTATATGTTCCTGTGATATTGTTTGGAACATTATTATATATTTCTTTTCCAAATATTTTTATAATTAACCCATTGTCATATCCACTTTTCGAATTATGATTTAGTCTATGAACTTTCGATATTGTATATATTAATGCCTTATATTCTATTGTTCCACCATCCTTTAAACGCATTGGTATTGGTATTAATAAAACTAATAAAATTATAACAATTACAGCTATTAATATTTTCTTTTTCATATACTATCACCTCTTATTTATAATACAATTTAATACTTTAAAAAGTTTCATTTAAAATTTCTTTATTCTCCTTTAACAGTAATACTGTTGCTTTAAGTATATCATATATTCCCTATTATAAAAATATTTCTATAATTTTAAGGTAACTTTGTCACTTTATAGTCACTTTTGTAAGTTAATATATTTACAGGTGATAATATATGAAGAATTTAAAGAAATTTTTAATTGTAATAATATTAATTGTATTAAGTATACTTGCATTATTAATTGGACAGGGCTATAAAATGTACAAAGAAGCAATATCTACTATGTCCTTGTCACAAAAGGTTGAAAGTATAAGATTACAAAAAGATTACACAAGTTTGTCTGAAATTCCTAAAATTTATACAGTTGCTGTAATTTCTGTGGAAGATCATAGATTTGAAAAACATCATGGAATTGATATAATTGCAATTGCAAGAGCAGCATTTAATGATATTAGAACAATGAGTCTTGTTGAAGGTGGAAGCACTATAACTCAGCAGCTTGCTAAAAATATGTACTTTACGCAAGAAAAGAAAATAACAAGAAAAATTGCGGAGGTATTTATGTCTTATGAAATAGAAAAAAATTATAGTAAAGATGAAATATTAGAGTTGTATGTTAACACAATATACTATGGAAATAATTATTATAATATCAAATCTGCTTCTTTAGGTTATTTTGACAAATTCCCCAAAGATTTAAATAGCAGTGAATGCACAATGCTTGCAGGAATACCAAATGCGCCTTCTTTATACAATCCAAAAGCAAGTCCAAAGCTTGCAAAGCAAAGGCAAAAACAAGTTATACAAAAAATGATTAAATACGGAAATTTAAGTAAAGAAGATGCAAATAAAATTTTAGATAAAAATATTTAATAGTCATTTTAGAGTCACTTTAAAATATTATAATACGTTTTGAAAAATGTAATAGCATATTTATATGCTTTAATAAAAAAAGAAAGGATAGGAACTATGGAAATTTTAAAAGTAGAAAATTTAGTTAAAACTTATGGTAAAGGTGAAAACCAAATCAACGCAGTTGATAATGTTTCCTTTACAATTGACAAAGGAGAATTTGTTGCTATTGTAGGCGCAAGTGGTAGTGGAAAATCAACTTTACTACATTTACTAGGAGGTGTAGATAGACCAACTTCCGGAAAAGTATATATAGATGGAAAAGATATTTATTCTTTAAATAATGATAATTTAGCAATATTTAGAAGAAGACAAATTGGATTAATATATCAATTTTATAATTTAATTCCTATATTAAATGTAGAAGAAAATATTACTTTGCCTTGTGATTTAGATGGAAGTGAAGTTGATAAAGCAAGACTTTCAGAAATGCTAAAAACACTAGGATTAGAAAACAGGAAAACTCATTTACCAAACCAACTATCTGGTGGTCAACAACAAAGAGTATCAATAGGTAGAGCAATGATAAATAATCCTGCAATAATGCTTGCAGATGAACCTACTGGAAATCTAGACTCAAAAGCAAGTGAGGAAATAATTTCATTACTTAAACTTTCAAATAAAAAATTCAATCAAACTGTTGTAATAATTACACATGATTTAGAAATTGCAAAAGAAGCAGAAAGAGTTATTACAATCGAAGATGGAAAAATTATTAAAGATGAAAGAAATTAAAAAGGAGTAATACAATGAATATTTTAAATAAATTTACAATAAAAAGTTTAAAGCTTAATAAAAAAAGAACAATTGTTACTATTATTGGTATTATGCTTTCTACTGCTCTTATTTGTGGCGTTGCTGGTTTAGTTTCTAGTTTTCAAAACTCTCTTATAGACTGGGCTAGAACAAATGATGGAAACTATCACGTTACTTTTAAAAATGTGGCAAGTGATAAAGCGCAATATGTAACAGAAAATCAAAAAGTTAAAGATTATTTTATTTCTTCTTCTGTTGGTTGGGCCAATCTAGAAGGAAGTAAAGCAACTAACAAACCATATTTACACGTTTTAGCTTATGATAAAAAAGCACTAGAAAACTATGGTGTAGTATTAACAGATGGTAGATTACCTCAAAATCCCAATGAAATAATAATTACTGAAAGCGTATTAACAGGAGCACGTGTTTCTTTAAAAATTGGAGATACAATTACTTTAAACATTGGAACCAGAAAAAGTAATGATGACTACTATTTAAATGATGATGCTCTATACACAGAAGATGATGAATCTATAGTAGATACGAAAGAAAAAACTTATACAATAGTTGGATTTATGGAAACTCTAGACGTTGAAAATCTTTACTCTCCCGGTTATTCAGCCTTAACATATATGGATGAAACCCCATCTGCTATTGATATATCTGTTTTATATAAATCTCCAAAAGAGTATGAAAAAACTACAAAAGATATTTGTAAAACCTTAAATTTAGATTTTGATGAAGATATATATGTAAATTCAGATTTCTTACGTTTTCAAGGCATTATGAGTGATAACATGCTATATGTTTTATATACCATAGCAGGAGTTGTTATATTTATAATTGTTGTAAGCAGTGTATTTGTTATTAGAAACAGTTTTAGTATATCTGTTGCGGAAAAAAACAGACAATATGGAATGCTTTCTAGTGTTGGTGCAACTTCAAAACAAATAAGAAGAAATGTAATATTTGAAGGAATGGTTATTGGCTTAATTGCAATACCTCTTGGAATTTTACTTGGAATAGTTGCAATAATGATTCTATTAAAAGTGGTAAATTACTTGCTTGCAGATATGCTTTCTGGCCTTGGTTTTACTTATAGTATAAACCTATTAGCCGTACTTATATCTGTAGCGATTTCAATAATCACAATATATTTATCTTGCTTAATTCCTGCAAGAAGGGCTGCTAAAATTTCTCCAATTGAATCTATTAGAGGAAATAATGATATAAAAATTAAATCTAAAAAATTAAGAACATCAAAACTTACTAAAAAGTTATTTGGAATTGGTGGAGTTATTGCTAGCAAGAATTTAAAAAGAAGTAAGAAAAAATATAGAACAACTGTAATTTCATTAGTTATAAGCATTTTTATATTTATATCATTATCTAGCTTTTTGACTTTAGGAACAAAAACAAGCCAATTTTACTACATGGACTTTAAATTTAATATGTATGTGCATAGTTTAAGTGATGCTAATAAACAAATATATGAAAAAATATCAAAACTAGGAAATATAGATAATTCAGCATATTGTTACCAATCAAGTTTAGACATTGATAATATTAAATATGCTTCTGAATTTGGTAAGAAATTTTTAGAAAATGACCCTCAGCCTACTGGAATCGCATTTATGGTATATAACAATGAATATTTTAAGAAATATATAAAAGAAATTGGATTAAAAGAAAGTGATTATAAAACAGCAGTAATTTTATTAGATTATGACACATTCTACAATGAAGATGGTAGCAAAACTGTTGACAGAATATATTCTTTAAAGTCTGGGGATAAAGTAAATGTAAAATCTGGGGATAAAGAAAAAACCTTAACAATATCAAAATTTACAGATGTAAAACCTATGGGACAGGAAGCGGTATACTATGATCATGGAATTATAGTAGTATCAGAAGATTATATTAAAGAAGTATTTAAAGAAGATGTTAATAATTCAGATTATTATCATTTATCAGATTTATTTATAAAATCTTCTAAGCCTCAAGAATTAGAAAATACACTTAATGATTTAATAAAACAAGGTGGAGATTATTATGGGCTTACTGTATTTAATTATGAAACATATATGAAACAAGAACAAAGAATGTTGCTTGTTGTAAAAATATTCTTATATGGATTTATAACAGTAATAACATTAATTGGTGTAACAAATATATTTAATACAATAACAACAAATATGATACTTAGAAGCAAAGAATTTGCAATGCTAAAATCTGTTGGAATGTCTTCTAAAGAATTTAACAAAATGATAAGATTAGAAAGCATTATGTATGGAACAAAATCTCTTTTAATAGGAATACCTTTAGGAATACTTGGTTCGTATGGAATGTACAAAGCATTTGCACAAGGAATAGATTTAGGTTACACATTACCTTTACCAGCAATTATTATATCAATAATTTTTGTATTTATAATAGTTGGAATAACAATGAAATATTCATTAAATAAAATAAATAAACAAAATATTATAGAAACAATAAGAAAAGATAATATTTAGTAATAAAAATGTAGGGCACTAAATATAAAGTGCCCTACATTTTTATTAAAGTCTATGATATAATCTTGCAAAGGAGAAAATTATGAAATCTATTTTAATTGTTGAAGATAATGAGGCTATTATTAAGGGCTTAAAATATTTATTAGAACAAGAAAATTTTGATGTAACTATATGCAAAACTGCTGAAGATACTATGAATGTTGTAGGGACTAAAACATTTGATTTAATCATATTAGATATCACTTTGCCAGATGGAAATGGCTATGAACTTTGCGAATACATAAAAAAATATACAGATATTCCAATAATCTTTTTAACAGCTAGGGACGAAGAACAAGATGTAGTAAAAGGTTTAGATATGGGTGCAGAAGATTATATAATTAAACCTTTTAGAAATAGAGAACTTCTTTCTAGAATTAATAATGTACTTAAAAGATTTAATAAAGAAAACAATAAAATAATATATGAAAATATTGAAATAGACTTGGATCAAAAAATAGTATATGTAGAAGACATAGACATCGAACTTACAGCATTAGAATTTAAAATATTAGTTTTGCTATTTTCAAATATAGGCAAAGTAGTAACTCGTGAACAAATCCTAGAAAAAATCTGGGATGTAGCAGGTAATTTTGTAAATGACAACACCCTTACTGTATATATAAAAAGAATTAGGTCAAAGCTCGGAAGTGCAGATTGTATAAAGACAATTAAAGGAATTGGATACCAAGTACAAGGAGGCCAAAAGTGAAATTACAAAAAAGTAAAAGTTTACTTACAACAATACTAACAAGTATTATAATCATATCCATTTTTATAGGTATATTTCTAATTGTTTTACACATTCAAAACAAACATTATATCAAAATAATAAATGCAAAAATAAATTTAATTGTTAATACTGTTGTGAAAAACTATCCAGATGTTAATGAAGAAGATATTTTAAAAATACTAAACACTCAAAGTAACTATGGTGAAGATATCTTAAAAAAATATGGATATGATAATGAAGTTTCTAACATAAAAGAATTACAAGAAGAAATGAATAGTTCAAAAACTCAAGATTTAATTTTAATAAGTTTATTTGGCTTGCTTTCACTTAGTGCATATTTAGTATATGTTGCCTCTCAAGAGAGAAAGATTAAAGAAATAAATGAATACATAAATCAAATAAATAATAAAAACTATACTTTAAAAATAAAAGATAATAAAGAAGATGAATTATCAAAACTTAGAAACGAATTATATAAAACAACTATTATATTAAAAGAAGCCGCTGAAAATAGTAAAAAAGAAAAAGAAGAATTAAGCACAGCACTTGCAGACATTTCGCATCAATTAAAAACTCCTTTAACATCAATACGAATAATGCTTGATAATATTAATGATAATCCAGATATGTCAGAAGATGTAAGAAATGATTTTATTTTAGAAATTAGCAAACAAGTAGATTGGATAAGTTCTCTTGTTATATCTCTTTTAAAAATTGCAAAATTTGATGCCGGCACAATAAAAATGGAAAATGAAAAAATTGATGTTCAAAAATTGATAAGTGATGTAATTGATAGTTTGGCTATTTTAATTGAAGTTAAAGAAATTAAAATAGAAACTAATATAGACAAAAATTCTACCTTTATAGCAGATTATAAATGGCAAAAAGAAGCTTTAATAAACATCTTAAAAAATTCTATAGAACACTCTCCACAAGGTTCTAAAATACTTATAACAGTTGAAAACAATAGTGTTTTTCTAAAAATAAAAATACAAGATTTTGGCTATGGAATTGATAAAAAAGACTTAAAACATATATTTGAAAGATTTTATAAGGCTAAAAACAGTAGCGAAGATAGTATTGGAATTGGCCTATCACTTTCAAAAGCAATTATTGAAAAAAATAATGGATATATAAAAGTAGATTCCGAACTTGAAAAAGGAAGTACATTTGAAATAAAATATATGAAATAAATTATTTCATATACTTTAATAGCGGACAGAATCCCTGTCCGCTTAAATTATCTCCATGCGCCTGCCATTGTTATTTCTTCATATGTATATGCTTTTAAAATATTACTATTTAATTCATTTTTTCCACATGTAATTTCATATTTTATTACTGCGCACTCATTTTTATTGCTACGATCTAAATACGTTGGTTCATAGTAAATTAAGCTATTATTATTAATCTCATATGATAGTGTCTCTCCATTATAACTTATACTTGTTGCATCATCTCTTGAAATAATTCCTAATATTTCTCCTTTTTCGTTAACAAAGCAAAAATAGTCTTTTTTCGAAGTTGGTGTATATGTTGATAATTTTATTAACAAGTTTTGCGTTTTGTTGTCATCTCCAATTATCGTATATACTTGTGGAATCTCTTCATTAAATACTGACGTTATAAATGTTTTGATTTTTTGCCCATCATACATTATTGTAATACTTTCTGACTTTATCTCTTCTTCTCCATTGGTGTCGCATATAAAATCTACTGTGTGTTTTTTGCCATTTAAATTTACTTCTTTAGCATTTTCTGTTTTTTGACTGTTTTCATTATTAACATCTGTTGCTGTCTCTACTAAACTTTTTTTAGACTGGAGCGCCATTTTTTCTTTTTCTAAACTGCTTATTTTTTTATTTTTATCAGCAATTCCATAATAGTACATAAAATACATAGCAATTAATAATAGAATAATTATTACTAAACAAATTACAGTCCCCAATCTAACTTTTATGTTTTTTTCTTCTTTCATTTCTTTTCCTCCCCATTTATTTTTATACAGTAATTATATTATTTTATTTTTTATTTTTCAATAAAAAAATGGCAGAAATTTACGCCACTTTTTTGTTGCTTTTATCTAGTTTTATCACTATTTACTTCTTGCTCCACATATCTTTGTTCTAATTCTTCTGGTGTTATCATTCTCCATTCTTTAACATTAAATGGTCCACCTGGTAATAATCTAACATCGCCTATTACCGCAAGACTTACAAATGATAAATTCATGTATGGATCTATTCCCTCTTTTACTTGTGCATTTTCTTTTAATGCTTCCATTTTTTTAATTACAGTATTCGGATTTTCATCTGTCATTAATCCTGCTATTGGTAATGCTAAGCTTGCTTTTACTTCTCCGTTTTCTACATATATTTTTCCACCTTGCATTTTAGCAATTTCATTTGCTGCTTTTGCTATATCTTCATCATTTGTTCCTGCAAGTATCATATAATGTGAATCATGTGCAACTGTTGTACCAACAGCTCCTTTTTTCAATCCCATACCTTTTAAATATGCTGTTCCCATATGCATTGTTCCTTTATGTGATTCTATTACAACTACTTTTATGATATCATTTTTCAAATCATAATCTTTTGCTACACCAGCATCTGTTGTTATAATTTCTCCTGGGACCAATCCAATTACTTGTTTTGCTTGCCCTTTGCAACTAATATCTTCAACTGTAACTTCTTTCATGTTTATTGAATTTCTTACTCTTTCCTCTAGTCCTTCTTCTACTTCATTTTTAGGCCACTCTTTTAATCTTTCACTTGTCATTTCTTCTCCGTTTTTATATACAGAATTTATTTCTACTGATTTTATATCATCTAAAACTGCTAAATCTGCTTGGCAACCTACTTTTATTTTTCCTAAATTTTCTAGTCCAAAATACTCTGCAGCATTTTTTGTTGCTGTAATATATGCGTCTTCTGGTTTCACTCCTAAACTTATTGCTTTTCTTATAATAGAGTCAATATGTCCTTCATTCTTTAGTTCTTCTGGATGTTTGTCATCTGTTGAAAACATACAGCAATCTCTGTATTCCGGCATATTCATTAATTTTGCTAACGCCTCTAAATTTTTTGCTGCTGTTCCTTGTCTTATCATAATATAAAATTCTTGACCTAGCTCTTTTGCTACATTTATTTTCTCTATTGCTTCTTCAATTGTACTACATTCGTGGTCTGATTCTATTCCTGCTGAGATATATTTTTTTAGATCTTCGCCTGTTAAACCAGGTGCATGTCCATCTACTCTTTTTCCCAATTTTTTTGCTATTTCTATTTTGGCTAAAACTTCTGGATTTTTAAATATAACTCCTGGGAAATTCATCATTTCTGCTAATCCCAATATTCTATCTGGGTCTAAGTCAAAGCATTTTTTTGTTGCTTCACTATCCAAGTTTGCAAAAGATTCATCAAACTCTGTTGCTGGCACACAAGATGAAACCATTGCATATACAGATATAGGTAAGTTTTTAGTCTTTTCTAACATATATTTTATTCCATCTATTCCACATACATTTGCTATTTCGTGTGGATCTGTAACTACTGCTGTTGTTCCATGTATACTTGCTATTTTTGCAAAATCCTCTGGTGAAATTACAGAACTCTCCAAGTGTATATGACCATCTATAAATCCTGGTGTTATGTACTTACCTGTTAAATCTTTCTCTTCCTTTCCAGAAAAAATTCCATTTATTCCAACAATTTTGCCATCCTTTATTGCTATATCTCCTTCTACAAATTCTCTTTTGTCCGCATCTAAATATTTTGCATTTCTTAATACTAAATCTACCTCTTGCATAATATCCCTCTTTTATTTATTTATTTTTTAACTCTTTGATTATATCAGGTTTTATGTAAATTGTAAACTTTTATCTTAATTTTCTTATATCACAAAATGTATTGCTTTCATATAATGTATTATGTATACTATGGTGGTGAAGTTATGATTTTAAATTGCATTGTTCTCGCTCTTTCTGTAAGCATTGATTCTTTTGGTATTGGGATTACTTATGGAATAAAAAATACTAAAATTACTAATTTGTCAAAACTAATTTTATTTACTATTTCATTAGTAGCTACAATTATTTCTATAAACCTTGGAAAAATTATATCTAAAATTTTCTCGCCTTTTTTTACAAATCTTTTAGGTTGTTTAATATTAGTTGCAATGGGAATAGTTTTTTCTTTCCAAAGTTTAAGTAAAAACGAAAGTACAAAAAAGCCTTTAAAAGGGCAAAAAAAATATAACTTTTTTATAAAATGGCTTGGAATAACAATTCAAATAATTAAAGACCCAATTTCTTCTGATTTTGATAAATCAAATACTATAAGTTCAAAAGAAGCACTATATCTTGGAACAGCACTTTCACTTGATTCACTTTGTGTAGGTATTGGAAGTAGTATGTTAAATATAAGCTCATATTTATTTCCTTTACTTGTTGCTTTTTTTCAACTACTATTTATTTCTTTTGGAAATTTTATAGGTAAAGAATTGAAAAATTCTTTTAAAATAAATGATAATGTATGGTCATTTATTTCTGGAATATTATTAATTTTAATCGGTTTACTTAAATTTTTGTAAAAAACTCTTGCATTGCTAAAAAAAATGTGCTATTATTTATAAGCACGTGATTTTTAAGTACTTCGGGGTGTAGCTCATTTGGTAGAGCGCGTGGTTTGGGACCATGAGGTAGCACGTTCGATTCGTGTCACCCCGACCACCTTTAAAAAGGTAAGACGTAGTAATAGCAAGTCATTTAGGACTTGCTATTTTCTTTTATCTATTCAATCTGTTGGCTTTTAATTGTGCCAAAATTCCCCGTCCCCTTTGGCACTGGATTTTATAAAATAATCTTAGCATTAATTGTAATAAACTCTAAAACCTTTTATATTATCCGTGGAATATTTCTTTAATTTTACTTATAATTTTTCTAAATAGAGATTCCTTATATTCTACCATTGCAACTTGATTTGTAACAATTTTTCTTTTCTCTTGCTCTTGTATATTATTATTCCTATCTTGAAAAACATCAGTATTATATTTTGCTTTCTTTTCTTCTTCCAGTTTTCTATAATAATTATCCTTAAAAGCTTTTATTTTTTCTTTTTGTAATTCAGTTGAACCAAACTTTTCAAACAATCCAAATAATATATATTTTGTATCATCTAATAATTCTTGTTGTTCAAAAGTTTTAGAAGTATCATAATAAAACTCATAATCTTTATTACAATTCGCTGTTAAGAATTCTATATATTCTTTTGGGATTTTATTATAATCTTCTTTTATTAAATTATTTAAAATAATTAAAACCTCTTTATATGCATTAGCATAATTTGTTTTTACCATTTTACTCTTCTCCCTGAGTTTGTCCTTCTTTTATTTTTTCTTGTGTTTTAACACCATTATCTAATACTTCAATAGCCTCTATAGCTTCTGCTGGATTAGAAGTAAAGTCATCTTTAGTCTCCTGTCCTATTTGATTAAGTGTAAGATGTGTAGCATTTCCAATTTCATATTCACTAAATGGCAATTTTCTATCGTAAGTAATTCCATTTTCAACTACTGCCATTAATTCTTCTCTGCTTTTCCCTTCTCTTATTCCTTCTATTATTTTTTTTATATCAGCAGTTAATAATTCTTTTGTTATTGGTTTAAATTCAGTTGATTTAGTATTTTCTATTGAATTACTAACGGCCTTTGTTAAAACACTTGAAATTACTGCTGACAAAGATGGGTCTTGAAGTATGTAACCTTTTAAGCTGTGTTCTCCATTTCCATAATGAAAATAATATCCTTCATCATAGTAAATTGGCCCACTCGCTTTAGCCTTCTCTCTTATGCTTTGTGATGCACTTACATCCGGATCATTAACATCTCCAACTGATATACATGTTGATTCCACCTTTTTTTTATCAACAAATTCCCTGTTCATTTTTATATCTGTTGCATAGCAAATTACACACATTTGAGATTGTATTTGACTTATTTCTTGTTCACTATATCCTAATTCATTCATTCTATTTTTTAAACATTCTTCTATTCTTAATGCACTTCCAGTTGCTCCACAATAAGTCATTAGATTAACATTTCTCATATTTCTCATAGCTTGTAAAACATCTATCTTTTTTCCATCATCTTCTATAAGTGGAAATAAATATTTTTTGGTAAATTCATCATCTAAGTTTTCTTTTCTTGAAATACCATTAGACATTTTCTTACCTTTTATTCCAACTTTTTCAGAAGGTTCTCCGTACGCTACAGATAATATTTTTCCTTGAAAATCCTCTAATCCTATGCCTGAATTTTCATTATGATTAGTTCTTAATCTTAAAGCCTCCATTCCTTGATTTAAAGCTCCATTAATATCTTTTTCACACATTGCAATAGCAATCATACTTACTAAACATGGACCATCTCTAAAAGGATTTTCAGATTGTTCTAATAATTTAAGACCAAACTCATATTCATCACTTTGTGGTACTTTTTCATATAATCTATACATTATATTTTTATCTTGCTTATTTTGATTTTTTGTTTCTTCTTTGATCATTTCTATCATACCTTTTTGATTCAAATATTTCTGTCCTTTTGAATTTATTAATGCTGTTTCTCTCATAACTTTAAAAAAATGTTCTTTAGTTATATTAGGACTTATTTGTCTTACTGCTGCGAATATGCTACCTAAAATAGTTGTTGGGAAACTTGCTCCACAAACACTACCATAATATTTATCTTGATCTTTATAGTCTTCTTGTATTCCTGTCATACCTGTACATGGAATTAAAACCTTATCATCTAGATTTCCCATTACTTCAATTTTTTTCTCCATGCCATTTCCATTAATTTTACCACTTTTAATTGTACTAATAATCTCTTGTGCTATTTCATCTAGTTCTAGTCCTTCTCCATTATCGCTATATCTTCCCCATGCACAATTCTTCCAAAAATCAGCTGTATCAAAATATTCACACTTTTTATCTCCATCTAATTCATTCAAACTATTTTGAATTATTTCTGTTTCTTGATTAAATGATGGATTAATAAGTACATCTAACTTTATATTATGTTCTTTCATATATTTCAAAATATGTTCATAAGCTTCTTCACGTTTTACGCCATTAAGTTGAAATAGATATAACTGAGATTCTGGAATCACTCCACATTTATTTCCTGCTGCAAGGCACGCTGTTGTCTTTCCATGAAAATCATCTTCACTAAATTCTATTGAAGGATTAATAATTATTCCTTTTTCTTTATCACGATAAATTATTATTTTTGTAACATCTCTGCCTTCAAATTCGTGTAGTCCATCTACCTTAAAATATGAATCAATTATTCCAATACTGGCTGTATTTTTTGACTCAATGTTATGAATGTCTTGCATTTTATTCGAAAATTTACCCTGTTCTATAATTTCTTCAATTCCTAAATCTCTTATTTGTTCTTCTGAAAAGGCTTCTTTAACAAATGTTAATCTTCTTAAATTTTGTTTTGATAAACTTATCTTAATTCCTTTTAAATCTCCAACATCAAATCCTATATTAAAAACTGAGCCATCAGGTTCTTCACCACCTAGAAATTTGGACAGATATCTTGCAACTGCTTTTTCAAGCATTTCATCAGTAAATTCACCCTTTCCTCTAATTTCATGTCTCAATTTTTCAATTTCATTCATAAATTTTTTTCTCCTTCATAGCTCATAACTGTTACTTTATAAATTGTATTTTTAAAAATTATTATATCATCATTATATCATCAATTAAACAATATTACTATTTATTTTAATAATATTAGAAATAATTCTAAATGAAATATTATGTTTTTTCAGTATTTTTACTAGTTCTCCTAATTCTGTCTTATTGCCTTTTAGCTCTTCTAATTTTAATTCTTTTACTTTTAAAAACTCTTTTACCAGTTTGTTGCACACAACTTTTTTATCTTCTTCTATATCTATAAAAACATATTCTTTATTATTGATAGTGTCAATCTTTCTATAATTTGAAAATTCATACTCTTTCGCATTATTGCAAAGTCCAGCTTTTACTGGATTATCATAAATATATTTAATACAATTATGTAATTGTTCTTCACTATATATTCCTTCTGCTTTGTATCTGTCACGAAATACATAGCCTGTCCTTTTGTATTTTTTGTTATAATATATCCCATATCTAGTGTTAAGGCAATGCATATATTTACTAAGATTTTCTGTTGTTTTTGTTTCTATTAACATATGAGTATGATTACTCATTATACAATATGCTATTATTTTTGCATTGTATTTATCTTTTATTTCATACATATTTTTTATATAAAATTTAATATCTATTTCATCTTTAAAAATATAATTTTTATTTATCCCCTGTGACATAACATGAAAAAATGATGTATCTAAATAATTTCTTGGATATCTAGGCATAAGAACTCTGCCTCCTTAGAAAAAAATGATATAAACTTTAATATTTATATCATTTTTTTCTTAATTAATTTGTCGAATTTTATATTCTCTTATAAAATTTTTTAATTTGTGCCAAAATTCCCCGTCCCTTTTGGCAAAATTATAGAGCAGATAAGTAGTTGATATTTATCTGCTTTTATAATAATATTAATTCGTAAAGTGAATTACAATTTATAAAGGAGTCATTATGAATAAAAGAAAAATTATTTTTTGGATTTTGTTAGTAATATTAATTTTAAATCTTATTTTTTGTGCCAAGCTAATTTTTAAAGAGCAACTAATAGTTAAGGTTAATAATCAAAACAAAGAAATTATATACGATGCTTTAGAAGGAAAGGTAAAAGATGTTAAATCAATAAAAATGGTCGGTTTAGGTAATGGATTTCATTGTGGAGATGTAGAAGTTTTTTATTCATTAAGCAATAGAGAACAATTAAAGATTTATGAAGGCATGTATTTTGGAGATATAGAAAGTTATATTAGAGAGTATGGATTAAGTGTAGATTATATAGCGCTATGGTTAGCTGGAATTGGTTCTACAATAACTATAATAGGAATGATTGCCTGTTTAAAAAAGAATAACTGTTAATTTGCAAGAAACAATAAAAGGACATCCTATACTAAAAAAGTGACGAAAAAGTAACGAATTATTTGTGCCAAAATTCCCCGTCCCCTTTGGCAGAATTTCGTGTGAACAAATTCATTGCTTGCTGATACAAGAATTTAACTTTTCTTCATTTTTAAAGTACATATATTTATACCTATTTTTGTACTTATCAAAGTTCTTTTTAGTATGTTTATAGTACATAAAAATGTTCCTTTTTTGTGCCTTTAATTTATTCTTTTTAATATTTATTAACAATAGAAAAAGAACAATATTTTATAGATATTGTCCTTTATATAAACATATAACTTGTAATTTGTTTAATTGAATAGTAATGGTATATTCCCATATATCATTATTCTTAATATTCCTACAACTACTAAATGAGCAGGATAATATATGTAGAAAAACCATTTTAACCAATTTACTTTTCCTTTTTTACCATTATATTGTTTTAATAACGGATAAACTAATATTACAAATAATTGAATTATTCCATATATCTTATTTACAAAGAAAAAGGAAATTATTGCATATATTGATACCCAAAACATCATACCATTTATTTGCTTATTTAAATTATCTCTATTACTATACATTGTTAATATTGCCATTACTGCAATACAACTCCAGTCAGAAGAAAAAGTTATTAAATTTATTAAAATAATAAATAACCATTTTTGCCATTCTTTTAAATTATTTTTTCCATTTACAATATAAAGAGCTACTACTGCCCAAGCAAGTGACCACATAATACTTGTTTGATTGAAAATATTTCCGGTGCTAAATGGTATAAAGTTTATTCCAAATGCAAAACAATATGCAAAATGAGATATAAAGGCAAAACTAAATAATCTTATAATATATTTCTTCAAATTTTTTGTATAATAGAATCCTTCACAAATAAAGAAAAACATAATAGGTGCTGTTAATCTACCAATTATATGAAGTATGTTAGAAATTATATTATTGGGCATATTAGGATATACTAAATCTGCTATATGATCTATTGTCATAGCTATTATAGCAATTATTTTCAAATGATTAGAATTTAGTTTTTTCATACAATTCTCTCCCTTATATGTGAAGCTGTAATCAAACCAACCGTTTTCACCTTTAGTCATAGGATCACCCGGCCACTCTGACATAAAGTTGCCTGAGTCTTTGCCCTTGAGGTCTGAACCCCATATCCAGAGGTATGGCGTCCATGTAAGTGAACCGTTGTGCTTTACATGAAGTTTGATGTCAAGGCTTGAAGCGATGTAGTAGTAGTTTACCTCAGCATCACCGTAAGGAATTAAGCCAGACTGATTTTCCGGCATTCTGTCAGGATCAACAGCGTAGCCAACAACCTTGAATGCAGTTGACTTATATGTGCTGCCTGCTCTGCCTGCGAATACGATTGAATCAGTGAGCTTCTGCTGTTTTCCGTCAGCGTCTGTGTAGTAGTAGTTTACTGTTACTTTACCGGAAGATACAGGAATTCCAACAACATACTTCATTATCATTGTTGAATCTTCAACGTTGAAAGTACCGTCATAGTTTAGGTCAAGAACCGATTCATCAACTGTAGGAGTTTCAAGCTTTACAATATACTTCTGAAGAAGTGTAGCGTCAATTACATTAACTTCACCGTCACCGTTGAAGTCAGCGTTCTTGAGTGATTCAGGAATGTAGTCTGTGTAGTAGTATGTAACCTCCTGCATATCGGAAGTATATTTGCCTTCTGCATTTCCGCCAATACGGCTTACAATGTATGTATCGGGAACAACTGCACTCGGAACTGTTACATAACCTGAGCCTACAGAACCCTGAAGGATTACAGAATCTTCAAGCTTTTCGCCTGTTGCTTCGTAAACATAGTTTACTTTTACCTTACCTTTTGAAGAATGGATGCCTGCTGACTCATAGCCTGCCTTGTCAACAGCTACGATAGCCGAACGAGCAGGTACTGTGAATGTTGAGCCTGTCACCTCGCCGAGTGAGTCAAGACCTGCTGTTTCACCGTTAGCGATAACAACCCAATCTGTTACGGATGTATCCGAAAGAGTTACATCTGCAGCTGTGGTTGCATTGTTATAAATAACAGCCATCTTGTTCCATTCACCCTCAACATCGTTCTGAATTGTGAATGAAATCTGATTTGTTGAAGCAGAAACCTTTTTTGTGAATGTGTATTTGTCAGCATATGAATTATCCATAGCTGTGAGAGGCGAGAATGCTGACTTAATCTGCATCATACCCTTGTAGTAAGAAACTACATCGGCATAGTCAACAACATTCTGCCATTTAATCATATTAAGGTCAGCTGCCGACTTGTAGCTGTTTGTGTCACCGTCTTTTGAACGAGCCATTTCTTCACCGGCAAGTGTGAATGAAATACCCTGTGATGTGTAGATAATTGCACTTGCAAGCCTGTTCATCTTAACAGCCTCGGAATTTCTCTCTCCGTAGTCTGCCAGACCTGTTGACGCAATAATCTGATCGTAAAGTGTTGCGTTATCGTGACACGCATCATAAGTTACGCACTGTGAAGGAGCCTGAGCCTTCCACTTGTATGTACCTGAGCTGTTGGCACGAACACCGTAGCTTACACCCTTTGCGGATGACTTTGAGCCCTGTATAAAACCAACATCGTTGATTTCCATTGCACTTCCCTTTATACCGTCACGGATGCCGTCATTGAAAATAGCGATTCTGTCGCTGAGTCTTGACGCATTAGCCTGTGTTGCAGGATAGAATTTTGTGCCTGAGCAAGTGTTAGTCGGGTGGTAGGAGTCACCGCCGGCCCAGCCTTCACCCCACATTGTGATTCGTGGGTCAATTTGGTCAAGCGCTTCTCTTGCCATATTCATTGTTTCAACATCCATAAGACCCATAAGGTCAAAACGGAAGCCGTCAACATGATATTCGTTTACCCAATACTTGAGTGAATCAATAACATACTGTCTGTACATTGCACGCTCTGTTGCACCTTCGTTGCCGCAACCCGAACCGTCTGAGAATGCGCCTGTTGTTTTCATTCTGTAGTAGTAGTTAGGAACTGTGTACTGGAAGCATGAATCAGTTGAATAAGTATGGTTGTAAACAACATCCATTACAACAGAAATGCCGGCGTCATGGAGAGCCTTGATCATTTCCTTGCACTCTTTGATTCTTACTTTACCGTCATACGGATTTGAAGAATACGAGCCCTCCGGAACATTGTAGTTTACCGGATCATAACCCCAGTTAAACTGAGAATCATCGCCTGCCTCATTCACTGACTGGAAGTCATAGAACGGGTTAAGCTGTACTGTTGTTATACCGAGTTCCTTGAGGTAATCAATACAGGTTGAAACCTTGCCCTCGCCGTTAAGAGTTGTGCCTGATTCTGTGAAAGCAAGGTACTTGCCTCTGTTAGCATCGCTTACGCCCGAGGCCTTGTCATAAGAAAAGTCCTTGATATGGAGTTCCCATACTGATGACTTTGTTGATTTGTCAAGAAGAACATGGTTATCGTTTGACCAACCCTCAGGATCTGTCTCGTCAAGATCAACAATCATTGAGCGCTTGCCGTTTACGCCTGTTGCCGTTGAGTATACATCCTGTGTTTCATAAGTCTTTGTTGCATCTGAACCGATGTGTGTTGTGTCTGTTGTTGTGACTGAGTATGTGTAATAATAATCCTTCCATTCGCCGACGAGTGTAATCGTCCAAACACCGTTCCACTCACCGTCAACGAGCATTTTTTCAAGTGTGTAGCTGGCAACTTTAGATGCACCCTGCTCGTCATCCGAACCTTTTGTAAAGATATTGAGCTTAACACCGGTTGCTGTCGGTGACCAAACCTTGAATGTTGTAGCATCTTTTGTGTAAGTAACACCAAGATCATTGCCGGAATAAGCATACTGAGCGTCAATATCTTCAGCAGCCTTTGTGTAAGAATTGTCTCTTGCGTAGTCGCTTGAAACTGCCGAACTGTCATCGGCTGTTGCGGCAAAGCTTGATACAACCGCTGTTGAGGCAAGCATGCACGCTGCAAGAACTGCAGAAACAATTTTCTTCGTAGTTCTCATAGATAATATTCCTCCTTATTAATTTTTATAATCTATTCCGTCAGCATACGGAAATAACTACCTTTAATTAATCTTCTTCAATATCAATCTTCTTCAATGTCAAGCTCTGACATAATGCGTTTTTTACGCTTGTTTGAAGAATAAATAACCGACGCCGCACACAGAGCAATTATAAGACCGGTGCCGACATACACAAACGGAAGCATCTGCTTGAGCGGATCGGGGTTTGACGAGTAACTGAACACTACATTGATTTCGCCCGATTTAAATGTTCCGTTTGCCTTTTCGGGAACGCTTACAAGATCTTTTTCCTCATATGTATTTTGAGAAAGTGAATAAGCCTGTCCTTCAACACCTGTGATTGTCTTTGTATCAAGAATTTTACCTGAATCGTCCATATAAATGGCATTGACTCTGCAAACAGTCTTATCCTCATCATCAGTTACACGGGTATATTTGTATGTAACGGTCTTACTTGCGGAATCAAGCTTGCCTGCACCGTTTGTCGGGAGGTCGTCAAGAACAAGCTTGTAATTTTTAATTGACGGAAGGTCGGGAGTATAATACTGCTCGCCCTTTCTGTTTTTTACAAGAAAAGAATCTTCAATTTCCGTATTATTTGTTTCGTCAACAAACTTTACGGTAACCGTTGACATCTCGCCGTCATATTCTTCAACATAAACCTTTGCATGACCTACCTGATCCGTGAACACACCTTTGATTTCACCGTCGGTTTTCTTAACATCATAATTAAGAGTTGACGCAAGATTTGTCAAATCATAGCTTGTGCCGAGTTCGCCTGTGAGCGTCTGTGACTTGATGAGTTTTTCGGTTTTGTTGTCATAATAATCAATGACAACAGCGCCCTCATCATCCATAATTCCCGCAGAATCATAGCTCTTTGTGTCAACCATAATAACGGCTGAATGAGCCTCAACCTTTACGCTGTTTGTAACATTCTTTATGTTGCGAAGTCCGGCTGTCTTGTTATCTGCAAGAACAACCCAGTCGCCTTTTGCGGTAACATTCTGTGCAGAATCGGAGCCGTTGAAGATTACGCACATCTGACTCCATTTTCCGCTCTCGGTGTTATTTATTGTGTAGCCCATAACACCCTTTGGAACATCGGAAAGATATGTAAGGCTGTTGGCTGTTGCAGCAGTAGAATCCGAGAATGCCGCAAAAGCGTCACGGATTTTATAAAGACCTCTGTAATATTCAATTACATCTGAATAGAGATCGACATTTTCCCAGTCAAGCATATTTTCTTTCCTGCTTGACGCATAGCTGTTTTCATCACCGTCTTTACTGCGACAAAACTCCTCACCGCCGAGTGAGAACGGAATACCCTGTGAAGTAATAACAATTGCCGCAGAAAGTTTGTTCATTGTAACAAGATCTTCATATCTTTTGCGATATTTACCGTCGGCACCGTAAACCGAGCCGACAAGCTTATCGTAAAGACAAAGGTTATCGTGACATGACGCATATGTTACGCATTGTGACGGAACATTTGCCCAGCCTGTTGTTGTGTCACTCTGACCTGCTATGCCTGTTTTCAGGTTGGCTCTGCGTGAACCTTCCTGAACAAAAGCACCGTCCGTACCGCCTGTACTGCCCTTGATTGCATCACGGATTGTATCATCAAACGCACCGATGCGGTCGCTCAACTGCTTGAGATTTTTCTGACTTGCCAATACTGTGCCTTCGTCACAATTGGTTGCCATATCCCATGCCTCACCGTACATAAGAATCTGACTGCCGCTGCCATCTGCATAAAGATTGTCAAGTGCGGTACGAATTGAATTCATAGTTGTTACATCATGAAGTCCCATAAGGTCAAAGCGGAAACCGTCAATGTGATATTCGCTTGCCCAATATGTAACGGAATCAATCATATACTTTCTGAACATAAGATGTTCGCTTGCTGTATCGTTTGAACAGCCCGAACCGTTTGAGAAAGTTCCGTCATTGTTCATTCTGTAGTAATAATTCGGAACTGTTCTCTGAAGCCAAGAATCAGAGGTGTAGGTGTGGTTATAGACAACATCCATAATTACACCGATCCCGGCATTATGAAGTGCCTGAATCATCTGCTTACATTCCTTGATTCTCACTTCACCCTTTTTAGGATTTGATGAATAAGAACCCTCGGGGCAGTTGTAGTTGACGGGATCATAGCCCCAGTTGTACTGGTCCATAATGTTCTTGCTCTCGTCAACAGAACCGAAATCATAGAACGGCATAATCTGCACATACTTAACGCCGAGCTTTTTCAGATAGTCAACGCAGGTTGAAGATGCACCCTGAACACCGTTGACTGTTGTACCTTCTTCGGTAAAAGCAAGGTACTTGCCACGGTTAGCCTCACTCACGCCGCTTGATTCGGATGATGAAAAGTCTGCTACAGAGATTTCCCAGACCGACGCATCAGTCTGATTCTGTACAAGCACATGCTTATCATTTTCCCAACCATCGGGATTGGTTGTGCTTAAATCGACAACCATTGAGCGTTGACCGTTCACACCGCACGCCTTTGCATAGACATCGGCCGTTTCCTTGGTAGTTTTTCCGTGTGTTACCGAGTAGGTATAATATTTGTTAAGCAGGTCACCGTTAATTGTAACGGACCACACGCCCGTTGTTTTGTCAAGCGACATGGCTCTTGACATTATAGAACCTGCATCTCCCTCATTATCACTGCCGTGTTCAAAAATATTCACACGAACAGACGCCGCATTAGGCGACCATACCTTGAAGGTAGTTGCCTTTTTTGAGTAAGAAGCTCCCAAATCATTACCTGAATATGCCGACTTATCCAGATTTGCAGCATATGCCTGATAATCTGTTACAGTTTTCTTTTCCGCTGCCGAAACATCAGCCGCACACATTCCTGTAATCATCATAGCTGTCATTACTCCTGCCAATAATCTTTTTAGAAACAATCAAAAATGCCTCCTGACTTATTCGGATATGAGCAAAACAAAGGTTACAATCAGCACTGTTTTACAATAGTCCATACGAATTCCAATGTTAGCATTTCATTAATTCATTTTATCATATAAGGCAATATATTTTAATTCCGATTAAGAATATAGCAATTGATAAAGGCTTTATTGTTGTAGAATTTTCTTTGACAAATATGTGCAGTATGCTGAATTTCTAAAAGTTTATTTTTAAATTTATATTAAGCAAAGAAAAATCCGTCAAATAAATACAATTCGACAGTTAAATTTACTAAATTTATGAATTTTGTTATCAATAGAAAAAAATTCCCCGACCGCAGTCGGGGATGACAGAATCACAATCCGTAGGTTGAAGTGTTGACAATTGCACTCTCAATCCGAAGAAGTCTGTTATATTTTGCAACTCTGTCGGTTCTGCACGGAGCACCTGTTTTTATCTGTCCCGAATTAACCGCAACGGCAATATCTGCAATGGTTGTGTCCTCCGTTTCACCGCTTCTGTGTGAAATAATCGTGCGATAACCTGCCTTGTGAGCCGTGTCAATTGCATCAAGCGTTTCCGTCAGCGTTCCTATCTGATTAATTTTAATCAAAATGGCGTTGCCTGCTCCGAGCTCTATGCCTTTTTTAAGTCTTTTTGTGTTTGTAACAAACAAATCATCGCCGACAAGCTGAACTTTGTTGCCGATTTTTGAAGTAATATTCTGCCAACCGTCCCAATCGTGTTCGGAAAGCGGATCTTCGAGCGAGATAATCGGATAATCAGAACAGAGCTTGTCAAAATAATTAATAAGTTCGTCGCTTGAAAGCGAATCGCCTCTCTTTGGAAGAATATATTTCCCGTCGGAATACCATTCGGAAGATGCGGCATCGAGCGCAATTTTAATTTCATCGGTAGTATAACCTGTTTTTTCAATCGCTTTAATTATATACTCAATTGCATCCTCATCACTTTTCAGGCTCGGTGCATAACCGCCCTCATCACCTACACCTGTTGACATATTATTCTCTTTTAGAATTTTGCCGAGTGTATGGTAGATTTCACAGCACTGCATCATTCCCTCGGAAAAACACCTTGCACCGACAGGCATAATCATAAATTCCTGAATGTCGATATTGTTTGACGCATGAGCGCCGCCGTTGAGAATATTCATCATTGGAACAGGCATTCTGACCGCATATGTTCCGCCGATATAACGGAATAACGGCAATCTGAGATTCTTTGCCGCTGCTTTTGCACAGGCAAGCGATACGGCAAGAATAGCATTTGCACCGAGCAACTCCTTATTTTCCGTGCCGTCAAGTTCTATCATTTTGCTGTCGATTGCACACTGGTCAAAAGGTGAGTCGCAACAAAGATTAGGCGAAATTATGCTGTTGATATTTTCAACGGCTCTCTGCACACCTTTGCCGAGATAGCGTTTTTCCCCGTCACGAAGTTCAACCGCCTCAAATTCTCCCGTTGACGCGCCCGAAGGGACAGATGCTTTTGCAAAGGTTCCGTCGGAAAGTCCTACCTCCGCCTCAACCGTAGGATTTCCTCTTGAATCAATTATTTCTCTGCCGATTATCGTATCTATTTTTATTTCCATTTATATGCCCTCTCGTATTGAAATTTTAAAACATAAACCGTTTTCAGATATTTTAAATCTAAGCAACGCTGTGTTTTGTCTGCATTGTTATTTTTCCGTGCACGGTTTATTTTATGCAGGAGTAACGCATTTTTGTCACAGGCATATATTGTTACTATGAAAAGCAAGGAGGACAGATATGGAAATGGTTCAGTACACCGTTCGTCCCGGCAATACGCTTTTTGGTATTGCGCAGTTCTTTCAGACAACGGTTAATGACATATTAAAATACAACAACATTCAAACTCCTGACGCTATTTTTGTAGGTCAGGTTCTTACGGTTCCCGCCGGCAGTGCGGAAACGCAGTATCATGTTGCCCGTCCGGGCGATTCGCTGTGGATAATTGCACAAATGCACGGAACAACCGTTGACAATCTCACACGGCTTAACGGACTTTCAAATCCGAATGTAATTTATCCGGGGCAGATTATAAAGGTAAGATAACAAAGGAGGACAGCTTTCTGTTTAGAAAAGCTGTCCTCTTAAAATTTCATTTGATTATTTCCTGTGTTTTCTAAGATAATCGTCAATCTGATTTCTGTCAAAAATTCCGAGATCATCGCAACCAGCAAGATACTCGTTATGATGGCGAACCTCGTGGTGAAGTATTTCAACGAGCTTTTTTCGGTATTCCTCATTATCAAGTGAGCCGTAAACCCTGTTGATTGAACCGTAGTAAAACACAATTGCATTGCCGAGAGAATTGCGTATGTACTCACCCAAAATGAACAAATCATTGTTAAGTGCTTTTGGATGAACCTTTAACTGCGGAAGAAGTGAAATCCCACCGTTTAAATCTCTGTATAATTCATAGGGCATGGAATCTGCAATTTCGTCAAGCATTGCACCGCATTCATCAAAAGTAATCATAAAGTCTGATTAATAGTCAAGATAGTCCTTGAGCTTTCTGCTTCTTGAGGGATGACGGAGCTTGCGGAGAGCCTTCGCCTCAATCTGACGGATACGCTCACGGGTTACATTAAACTCCTTGCCGACTTCCTCAAGGGTTCTGCTTCTGCCGTCCTCAAGACCGAAACGGAGTTTGAGAACCTTAGCTTCACGGGGAGTGAGGGTTGAAAGAACATCCGAAAGCTGTTCACGGAGCATTGTGTGTGATGCGGCATCGGCAGGTGCGGGAGCATCGTTATCGGGGATAAAGTCACCGAGATGGCTGTCTTCCTCCTCGCCTATAGGAGTTTCAAGTGAAACAGGCTCCTGAGCAACACGCATAATTTCACGAACCTTATCAACAGGCATATCAATTTCTGCGGCAATTTCATCGGCAGACGGCTCATGACCGTTCTGGTGAAGGAGCTGACTCTGAACCTTTTTTACCTTGTTGATAGTTTCAACCATATGAACAGGAATACGGATTGTACGAGCCTGATCGGCAATTGCACGGGTAATAGCCTGTCTAATCCACCATGTTGCATATGTTGAAAATTTAAAGCCCTTTGTATAGTCAAACTTTTCTACAGCCTTGATAAGGCCGAGATTGCCTTCCTGAATAAGGTCAAGAAACTGCATTCCCCTGCCGAGATAACGCTTTGCAATTGAAACAACAAGACGAAGGTTTGCCTCGGAAAGACGCTGTTTTGCGGCAACATCACCGTCAGCAATTCTGATTGCGAGGTTGATTTCTTCATCGGAAGAAAGTAGCGGAACCCGTCCGATTTCTTTAAGATATACCTTTACGGGATCGTCAACCGAAACGCTGCCTGTTTCTGCAATCTGAGCGTGTGAGTCGCCGTCTTTGCCTTCATCAAAGCCAAGGTCGATATCGTCAATTTTAATATCTCCCGAATCCTCTACGATTTCAATGCCAAGCTGTGCAAGTGAATCATAAAGCTTTTCAAGCTGTTCGGGATCAAAGTCAATTTCACCGATTGCATCAAGAATGTCCTGGTTTGTAAGCTGACCTTTCTGCTTACCGAGTTCCATAAGTTCTCTTACGACTGTTTTCTTATCGGGTGTAGCTGCCATACTCATTTTCCTTTCCTGCGTTTACTGTTTCTTTTTCCTTATTTTATCAAGATATGCCATAAGCTCCTCATTTGAAACATCGGCTAAATCGCCGGAATTGAGCTTTGAGCTTTCCTCGTTGATAACATTTATGTATTCATTCATTGCCTCAGCGGTTGACGCCCCCGGGATTGCCTGTGACATCAGCTGATAAAGCTTTGAATTTTCATCCTGTGTAAAATCTGCCGCCGTATTCGTAAGAGGATCTTCTCCCCTCTCAATGCGAGCGCTGAAATATTCAAAAAACCTCCGCATCAGAGTATTCTGAAATTGTTCGGGCTTTACCCTTGCAGAAATCTCCTCATATGCATCGGGATTGTTTAAAAGATAAACCAAAAGAGCTTCTTCGGCACTTGAACTGCGTGGCTTTTGGAAATGCTCGGGATTGATTTTATCATTTCTTCGGCTGAGTTCAAGCTGAATTTGACGAGCCTGTTTCTTTTCTTCTGCCCTTTCACCTCTGCGTGACACCCTTGACACCTGCTGTTTGAATGCATTTTTGTCAACTCCGAGTTCGGATGCAACCTTTGAAGAATAGACATCCCGTTCAATCGGACTGCTGATTGTTGCAATCAGCTTTGCCGCCTCCTCAAGAAAAGCAACCTTGCCCTCCGTCAGCTGAATATTGTGTGCATTTTTTAGCTTTTGCAGTCGGTATTCAACATCGTTACCGCATTTGTCAAGCAACGCTTTGAATGCGGCAGGACCGTCATTACCCTTTGATTTGATAAATTCATCGGGATCCTTACCGCTTGGAATTGTAAGAACCTTAACATTAAGTCCCGAATTTCTGAGTATAGGAATTGCCCTTGCGGTAGCCTTTTGACCTGCCTCATCGGCATCGTAACAGATAATCACCTCATCGGCATACCGTTTCATCAAAACAGCCTGTTCACCTGTAAGAGCCGTTCCCAGGGTTGCGACGGCATTTGTAAAACCTGCCTGATTCACAGCGATGACATCCATATAGCCCTCGCAAAGAATCAGAGTCCTCTTGCCCGAATTTTTTGCGTTGTTTAGCGAAAACAGGTTTGCACTCTTTTTAAATACGGGGGTATCGGAGGTGTTGAGATATTTAGGCTTTGCATCGGACATAATTCTTCCGCCGAATGCAATAACATTTCCTCTCAGATCAATAATCGGAAACATAACACGATCTGTGAATCTGTCATAGATTCCGTTGCCGTTTCTGTGCCGAACCGCAAGATTTGCGGCAACAAGTTCGCTGTCATTAAAGCCTTTTGATTTGAGATGATTGCATAGTGACGACCAGTTATCATCGGCATAACCGAGTCCGAAATGACGGATTGTTCTGTCGGATAAGGCTCTTGAATGAAAATAATCAAGACCTTTTCTGCCTTGCGGAGAACACAAAGCGGCATAATAAAACCTTGCCGCCTCACGGTTAGCTTCAAACACTCTGTTTCTAAGACGGCTCATGCTGTCATCATAGCTGTTTTCGGGCATTTCAAGTCCTGCCCGCTGTGCAAGATACTTCACGGCATCGACATAGTCAAGATTTTCAATTTTCATAATAAAAGAGATGACATCTCCGCCTACTCCGCAGCCAAAACAATAGAACGAACCGTTTTCGGTATATACATTAAAAGAGGGAGTTTTTTCGCCGTGGAACGGACAAAGACCGACCATATTTCTTCCCCGTCTTTTGAGATTGACATAACCCGAAACAACATCCGTGATATCGTTTCGCATTTTTAAATCCTGCAAGAAACTTTCAGGGAAAGCCATAAAACTCCTCCTCTCGCTTACCTATTAGCTTTTTACGAAATTTTTTTGAATATTCCTTTAAATATTTGAAATTATTTTGAAAAGTATTTCATTTTTTAGCTTTTGAGGTCGAAAGCATAAAAAGTTTTGTCATAACGAAAATTTTTATAACTCAACGGCATAATATTTTTCCTCATCAAAAACCGCCTGAACCTCACCCGCAGTTGCATCTGCAAGCTTTTTGTTAAGCTGTGGCAGTAAATCGGGTTTAATATGAAATTTAATCAGCACATCGCCTTCATAGACAGTATCGTCAACAGCACCGCCGTTATCAGTTACAAGTGCCGAAACCTTGCCATACCGGTTGTATGTACAACGAGCAGAACAGACAAGACAGTTCTGCATCATAACGATTTTTGCGGCATCAAGAGCAATTTTTGCACCGTGAGAATATGCTCTCACAAGTCCGCCGGTGCCAAGCAAAACACCGCCGAAGTAACGGGTAACGACAACACATACATCATAAATTTCATTTTTTACAATTACATCCAGGCAAGGCATACCGGCTGTACCCGAGGGTTCACCGTCATCGCTGTAACGCTTTATGTTGCCCTCACGCAGAGAATAGGCATAGACATTGTGAGTTGCGTTCCAATGTTCACTGCGTTTTTCGTTGATAAAATCAACAGCCTCCTGCTCACAGGTTACAGGCTTGCAATAGCCGATAAAGCGTGAACGCTTTTCAACAAATTCGTCTTTTGCGTTACTTAAAACGGTTTTGTAATCCTTTGCCATAATAATACCTCAATTATACAGACACTCTGCACACGGTTATGCAAAGTTTCCGTAAAGTAAACAAGGCGGCACAATGTGCCGCCTAAACAATTACATAATAAATTTGTCTCATGCTTATTCCTATTTTTCATCATAATGCAATGCAGATAGCGTGCCACAATAGCAAGAGTATTCATTCACAACTATTTATATGTTTCGACAGTACTACCCATTGTCTAATAATTAGACACTCCCGTCTAATTATTAGACAGAAATCCTTCCTGTTTACTGTCCAACGGAAAGTATACATTTTCGCCCATTTATTGTTCTGTTTTTCCTATTTCCGACTTTAATGTATTTCAATGTCATCGGAAAACTCTATCTTCGCATCAAGTTTTCAATTAAATAAATCATTCTATTTATGGTAAACAAGAATTTGTACACTCTCCTGACCTGCCTGCTTCTGACAGGATGTGACCTGATAGACTATCATCCCTACGATGTACGTATCAGTGGAGAGACAGATGTAAACGCTCATAACATTGAACAAATAGAAGCTAAGTGTAAAGGAAAAACAACCATCCGTTTTATCACTATGGGAGATTCACAGCGATGGTATGACGAGACCGAAGACTTTGTAAAAGAGGTCAATAAGAGAGATGATATCGACTTTGTCATTCACGGAGGAGATATGAGTGACTTCGGACTGACCAAAGAATTTCTTTGGCAGCGGGATATCATGAACGGGCTAAAAGTTCCTTATGTCGCCCTTATCGGGAATCATGACTGTCTGGGCACCGGAGCAGAAACTTATCAGGCTGTTTTCGGACCTGCCAACTTCTCATTTATCGCAGGCAATGTAAAATTTGTCTGCCTCAATACCAATGCGCTGGAATACGATTATTCGGAACCTATTCCCAATTTCAGTTTTATGGAAGAGGAACTGACAGCCAGGGCTGATGAGTTTGAAAAAACCGTAGTCAGTATGCACGCGCATCCATTTGCAGACGTGTTCAATGATAATGTGGCAAAGCCATTCCAGTACTATGTCACCCAATATCCGGGACTACAGTTCTGCACGGCTGCCCACAATCACGGGTTCGATGACAGAGTCCTTTTCGATGATGATGTGCATTATATTGTCAGTGACTGCATGAAAAGTCGCAGTTATCTGGTATTTACTATAACCCCAGAAAAATACGAATATGAACTGGTTGAATACTAAATATATCATCCGCACAGGAGTGCTGACTACGCTCCTGCTCTTTCCCGGCCTGATATCGGCTACTTGCAAGACAGATACAATTATCAATAACTACAAACCTGACTCACTGAGACTGGTGATCAAGGCAGATTCCATTATAGCCTTTCACGAAGGCGATTCCGCGTTTACAATAGTCAAAGCAGACACAGTACTACCTTATGTACCGCAACCGGTTCTCCGTACCGGTTATGACAGACGTGTCCATCGCTTCCGCAGAAACTGGGAGCGGATTATCCCGACTCACTCTAAAATACAGTATGCGGGAAATATGGGATTAATCTCGTTCGGTACCGGATGGGATTACGGAAAACGAAATCAGTGGGAAACAGATTTACTGCTCGGATTCATCCCGAAGTATTCGTCCAAAAAGGCCAAAGTGACCATGACGCTGAAACAGAACTATATGCCTTGGAGCATCAATCTGGGAAAAGGATTCTCCACAGAACCTCTCGCCTGCGGATTGTATCTGAATACCGTGTTTGGCAACCAGTTCTGGGTAAGTGAGCCTGAACGTTATCCGAAGGGATACTACGGCTTTTCAAGCAAAGTGCGTATTCATGTTTTCCTGGGACAACGGTTGACTTATGATATTGACCCGAACCGCAGGTTTCTGGCAAAGTCCGTGACTTTCTTCTACGAGATAAGCACATGCGACCTTTACCTCATCAGCGCCGTAACGAATAGCTATCTCCGTCCCCGCGATTATCTAAGTTTATCATTCGGATTAAAGTTCCAATGGTTATAAATTCAAATCCGAATTTTGAATTATGAATTACTTTTTCGTAAGTTTGTAGCGTACAAACCAATTCGGACATGAGTAAATCAGGAACAATCATCATTGTAGACGATAACAAAGGAGTGCTGACTGCGGTACAAATCCTTTTAAAAAACTATTTTTCAAAGGTTGTCACGCTGTCATCACCGGTCACATTGACCACCGTGATACGGGAAGAGACGCCGGAAGTGATCCGTCAATCCGTCCCTATCATTAAAGAAATCATAGAGGCTTACAATATTCCGATTCTGGAAGTACCCCGCTACGAGGCGGACGATGTGATCGGCACCGTATCCAAACAGGCGGAGAAGGAAGGCTTCGAGGTGTACATGATGACGCCGGATAAAGATTACGGCCAATTGGTGTCCGAACATATATTTATGTATCGTCCGAAATTCGGAGGCGATTACGAGATCATGGGCGTGCCTGAGGTCTTAAACAAGTACGGCCTCACGAGTACGGAGCAAGTGATCGACTTGCTGGGACTGATGGGCGACGCTTCCGATAATATCCCCGGCTGTCCGGGTGTCGGCGAGAAGACCGCTCAAAAACTACTGACCGAATTCGGAAGCATCGAGAACCTGTTAGCGAACACTGATAAGTTGAAAGGCGCGCAAAAGAAGAAGGTAGAGGAGAACGCCGAGCAAATCCGTTTCTCCAAATTCTTGGCGACGATCAAGACGGATGTCCCTATCGAGTTCGATGCCGCCCGTTGCGTTCGTGAAAAGCCAAACGAAGAGCGGCTGACTGAGATTTACACAGAATTGGAATTTAGAACATTTATTAACAAACTAAGTTCTGAGCCGGTCAAAGCCGCTCCGAAAGGTCCCGTTCAAGGCGATTTGTTCGCGATTTTTACGCCCGAGAGTACGGAAGAGCCCAAAAAATCGATTCTCACGGACTTAAAGTCCACCCCTCACAACTATTATTTAACTGATACAGAGGAAAAACAAGCCGATTTAGCCCGCTTTTTATTGGGTCAAGAATTTTTCGCTTTTGACACGGAAACCGACGGCATCGATCCCTTGAAAGCCGGACTGGTCGGAATGTCGTTCGCCGTGAAAGAAAACGAGGCTTGGTATGTTCCTGTTCCTGCCAACTCAGTAGAGGCGGCGAAAGTAGTGGAACGCTTCTCCCCTGCCCTGCAAAATCCGAAATCATTAAAGATCGGGCAAAACATCAAATTCGATATTTTGGTACTTCGTAAATACAACGTGAAGGTAGCCGGTCCTCTGTTCGATACGATGATCGCCCATTACCTGCTGAACCCGGAATTACGGCACGGAATGGATTACCTAGCGGAGACCTACCTCAAGTACCAGACCGTCCACATCGAGGAACTGATCGGCCCAAAAGGAAAGAACCAGTTATCGATGCGAAACGTACCCGTGGAACAAATCGCCGAATACGCCGCCGAGGATGCGGACATCACGCTCAAGCTAAAGAATTATTTCGCGCCTGAGTTAAAGAAGGAAGGACTGGAATCCCTCTTCACCACGATCGAGATGCCATTAATATATGTATTAGTGGAAATGGAGGCTACCGGCGTCACGCTGGATACAGTAGCGCTTAAGCAATCTTCGGGCGAACTTACCGCCTCCATGAACAAACTGGAGCAAGAGGTTTACGAGCTGGCCGGCACGGAATTCAACATCAACTCCACGAAACAGGTCGGCGAAATCCTTTTCGACCGCTTGAAGCTGGACGAGAAAGCGAAGAAGACCAAAACAGGCGGTTACAGTACCAGCGAGGATGTATTGGAGAAACTTCGCAACAAGCATCCCATCATCGGCAAGCTTCTTGAATACCGCGGACTTAAAAAATTATTAAGTACCTATATCGACGCTCTACCCGAGTTGATCAATCCGCAGACCGGAAAGATACATACCTCTTTCAACCAAGCGGTAACATCTACCGGACGCCTCAGCTCTACCAATCCGAACCTGCAAAACATTCCGGTACGGGACGATCTTGGCCGCGAGATCCGT